>Ga0075431_100003210_pt1 | contig 15819 bp, 16 predicted proteins | sample RhiMetdeltSRZDD5_FD_75297 | JGI IMG/M metagenome (GOLD analysis project Ga0075431, IMG submission 75297) | Populus rhizosphere microbial communities from Tennessee, USA - Rhizosphere MetaG P. deltoides SRZDD5 | ecosystem: Host-associated > Plants > Roots > Rhizosphere > Soil | place: USA... | reverse complement strand
ATGGCGATGGCGAGCAGGATGGCGATGCCCAGCACCGCACCGTTGAAGAACGCCTGCGAGCCGGCCTGGGCGTCCCAGGCCTGGCGATGCCACAGCAGGAGCCCGCCGAGCCCGGCATCGCCGAGCTCGATCGCATAGGTGACGGAGAAGCCGGGATTGATGGTGAGCGCCAGCACATCGGCGCCCGGAACTCTGAGCGACTGCACCGACTGCCCGGCCGAGATCTGGAAACTGTGAATCCGGGTGCCGGAGTGGACCGGCCAGAACACGCCCGAATCCGAGAAGCCCTGATGCGGGATGACGAGCACCAGATTCTCCGGCTCCGTCTTGGGATTGCGCAGATGCAGCACAGCCCAGCGGTGAGTCGGGCCGGTGCTGCGCGCTTCGAGCGGCATGCGGATTCGCTGGCCCGAGGCATCGGTCGGAAGCTCGATCGAGATGTTGGCGCGACTGCTTTCGACGCCGTGAAGCGCCGGCATGAGATCGATGAAAGGCCCGGAAAACGAGGTATCCACCACCTCGACCGCCCGCGCCGGCAACGGCGCAAGCATGGCGAGCAGCAGCAACAGCCACCCCATGCAATGGCAGCGTAGACGCAGCATGCTCACGTCTGAACCGTCGATTCCCGCTTCGACCCCAACCCTACCTACAGGGCCCCTGCGGGGCACGCAAGCGATCGCGCACGGCAATTTTGTGGCCGTCCACCGCGACTTGGCGAATATTTAGAGCATGATGCTCCCGTAAGACAACCCGCCCTTGTGGGCAGCCTCACGGTCTGGGATCGTTCTCCAATATTGCGAAGAGCAGGTGGTCCTGCCAGCTGCCGGCGATCTTGAGATAGCGCCGGGCATAGCCCTCCTCGCCGAAACCGCACCGTTTGAGGAGCCGGATCGAGGGCTCGTTGACCGGCAGGCAGGCCGCTTCGATTCGGTGCAGGCGCAAATGGTCGAAGGCGTAGGAGACGACCGCCGCCACCGCCGCCGACATATAGCCCTGCCGGGCGTAAGGCGCGCCGACCCAATAGCCGAGCGAGGCGGTCTGGGCGACGCCGCGGCGCACGTTGGAGAGCGTGAGCCCGCCGACCAGCTGGCCCGCTTCGGCACAGAAGACGAAATAGGCATAGCCGGTATCCGACCGCATATCCCGCATATAGCGCTTTACCCGCTGTCGGAACGCCGAGCGGGTCAGGTCGTCCGGCGGCCAGACCGGCTCCCACGGGCTTAGGAAAGCCCGGCTCTCCTCGCGCAGCGTCGCCCATTCCTCATGATCGTTGAGCGTCGGCACCCGCAGCCGGACGCCACGTCCGCGAAGCTCGGGCTGCGGATCGAGATAGCTGGTCGCGCGAAGAAAGGCCATGAGCCGGAAGACCCCGTAACGCGTTCCTCAGGTGAATCTTGCCGCGATCCTCTCGTAAGGCGCAAGCGACGTTATTGCCCCGACCGCTCCCATTGCGGGTTGCGAGCCCGTCAGCACGCGCCCGGCCAATGCGCTCACCTGCGTGGCATCGACCGCATCGATCCGGGCGATCAGCTCGGAAATCTCCGGAACCCGGCCAAAGGCCAGGAATTGGCGGGCGATCTGGTCGGCCCGCCCCGCTGCGCTTTCGAGATTCATGACGAGCCCGGCCTTGATCTGGGCGCGGGCCCGGGCGACCTCGCTCTCCGGAATGTCGTCGGCGAGCGACCGCATGACATCGCTCATCACCGAGACCAGCGCGTCCGCCTTGTCGGGAGCGGTCGCCGCATAGACCGTGAGAATGCCCCCGTCCTCATACGACGTGGCATAGGAATAGACCGCATAGCACAGGCCGCGCTCTTCCCGCAGCTCCTGGAACAGCCGCGAGGACATGCCGCCGCCGAGAATGCCGGAGAGCACCTGCATGGTGTAGACGTCATGATCGTGATAGCTCACCCCCGGCAGCCCGAACGCGACATGGGTCTGGTCGAGCGGCCGTGCTGCCAGCGCCGGGCCGCCGACAAACCGCGGCACCTGCCACGAGCGCCGGCTCGCCGGTGTGAGACCGGCCAGCAGCGCCTCCGCCTCTGCGGCAAGCCGGCGGTGATCAATATTGCCGGCCGCAGCGACCACCATGCGGTTGGCGGCATAGTGCCGGTCGCGATAGCCGGTGATTGCCACCACATCATGGGCCACCACGCGCTCGGCGGTGCCGAGAATGGGACGGCCGAGCGGATGCTCGGGCCATGCCCGCCCCTGCAGCAGGTCGAAGACCAGATCGTCGGGCGTGTCGTTCGCGGCAGCGATCTCCTGCAGGATCACGTCGCGCTCGCGCTCCAGCTCCTGCCCATCGAACACCGGATCGATGAGGATGTCGGACAGCACATCGAGAGCCAGCCGCCAGTCGTCCTTGAGAACCCGCGCGTAATAGGCGGTGTTCTCCATGGCCGTCGATGCATTGATGTCGCCGCCCGCTGCCTCGATCTCCTCGGCGATGTCGCGGGCCGAGCGTCGCTTCGTGCCCTTGAAGGCCATATGCTCGAGGAGATGCGCGATCCCGTTCTCCATCGCTTGCTCGTCGCGCGCGCCGGCCCTGACCCAGATGCCGAGCGCCACCGTCTCGAGCTGCGGCATGGCATGGGTCACCACAGTCAGGCCGTTCGACAGCGTGGAGATTTCGACAGGGCTCTGGCTCACGCGCGTTGCACCACATGATTCTCGACGACACCGAGATCGTTCGGCAGGATATCGAACCGCTCCGTCTTCGCCATCAGGTCGCCAAGGCGCCTGGGGAGCTCCGGACGGATTCCGCTCGCAGCTTCCACCGCATCGGGGAATTTCGCCGGATGCGCCGTTGCCAGCACGATCATCGGGCTGTCGCGCAGCATGTGAAGGCGCCCGACATGACAACCGACCGCGCTATGCGGATCAATGAGCTCCGAGGTTTGCTCGAGCACCCTGGCGATCTCGCGCGCCGTTTCCGCCTCGCTGCAGGAGCCTGAGCCGAACTTTGCCCGCATGCGCGCCAGCGCCGGCTCGGGAATGACGAACCCCCGCCGCGGTCCGGCCAGATCCTGCATCAATCTGCGAAGCGCGGCGCTGTCGCGCTCCAGCGTCTCGAACAGCAGCCTTTCGAAATTGCTCGACACCTGGATGTCCATCGACGGGCTCGTCGACATCTGGACCGGCCGCAGCTCGTAAGTGCCGCTGCGCAGCGCCCGGTCGAGTATGTCGTTGACATTCGTGGCGATGACCAGCCGGTCGATCGGCAGCCCCATCCGCAAGGCGACATAGCCAGCGAAGATATCGCCGAAATTTCCCGTCGGCACCGCAAAGCTGACGGCGCGCCACGGTGCCCCGAGCGCCAGCGCGGCGGCAACGTAATAGACCACCTGGGCCATGATCCGCGCCCAGTTGATCGAGTTGACGCCGACCAGTCGCATCTTGTCGCTGAATTGCCGGTCGGCAAACATCGCCTTGACCAGCGCCTGGGCGTCGTCGAACGTCCCCTCGATGGCAATATTGTGAATGTTGGCGGCACCCTGCGTCGTCATTTGGCGGCGCTGCACCGCGCTCACCCGCTGATGCGGATGCAGCATGAAGAGCGCGATGCGCCGGCTGTCGCGGAACGCCTCGACAGCTGCCCCGCCGGTATCGCCCGATGTCGCACCCACGATGGTGACCCGCTCGCCGCGCCTGGTCAGCGCCCAATCCATCATCGGCGCCAGCAGCTGCATGGCGATATCCTTGAAGGCAAGGGTCGGACCGTGGAACAGCTCGAGCAGCCACAGATTGGCATCGAGCTGCTTGAGCGGCGTCACCGCCGGATGGCCGAATCCGGCATAGGCCTGCTCGATCATGGCGCGGAAGTCGGTGCGCGGGATGGCGCCGCCGATGAAAGGCGTCATCACCGCTTCGGCGATATCGGCATAGGAAGCACCGCTGAGCGCGCTCAATCGCTCGGGCGTCAATTGCGGCCAGCTCTCCGGCACATAGAGGCCCTGATCGCTCGCCGGGCCGCCAAGCAGCACGTCCTCGAAGCCGCTGACCGGCGCTTCGCCACGCGTCGAGATGTAGCGCAAATTCGTTCCTGTCCCAGAGGTCTGACGTGAGCGGCAACTCGGCAACAGTAACCGGGCGCCTGATCGCCTTCAAGCGCGCCCGCTTTCGCGAAGCGCCAGCACCGTCATGATGGCGAGTGCCGCCGCGAGACCGAACCAGGTGAGCGCATATGACAGATGGTCGTTGGGAATGGCGACCACCGGCGTGACGGGGCGCGGCGCATCGCTCCCGCCGAGCGGCATCCCCGCAAGCTGGACGAACACCGGCGCAACCCGTCCCGCCGCCGGGCCGGCGCTGGCCGCCGCCATTGCGTGAAGGTCCCACCAGAACCAGCGATTGCGATTGGCATCGTTGGCTGGTGCAAATGCCGCCTTCCTGGCCGGCGGCTGGCGCGCGAAGCCGGAGAGCGCCAACGGTGCCACCGGCGGCGCACGTACCGCGACGTCCCTGCCGCTCACCTCCGGCAGAAAGCCGCGATCGACCATGACCAGCATGCCATCATCGGTGAGGAACGGCGAAACGATCTGCCAACCCGGTCCGTAGGCCGTGCTGAACAGACGAAGATCCTTTCCCCCGACAAAGCGCCCCGAGAGCGTGACCGGCCGATAGTCGGCGGTCTTGCCGGCGCCGATCTCGGACAGAACTGTCGCAAGCGCCACCGACGGCGCCGCCAGCTCGGCCTTCCGCTCGGCGATCAGCGCGTTCTTCCATTGCAGCCGCTCGAGCTGCCAGACCCCGAGCGTGCACAGCATGACGACGCCGAGAGCCGCGGCGATGACGAACGACAGCGGCCGGGGCAGCGCAGTCATCGCGCTAGAGCATCATGCTCTAATGCCCTGCCGCAGCGCTCTCTGCGCCGCCGCTACCGCCGCCCCAGACATAGATGCAGGAGAACAGGAACAGCCAGACCACATCGACGAAGTGCCAGTACCAGGCCGCCGCCTCGAAGCCGAAATGCTTCTGTGGTGTGAACTGGCCCTGCATCGCGCGGATCAGGCAGACGATGAGGAAGATGGTTCCGACGATGACATGGAACCCGTGAAACCCCGTCGCCATGAAGAAGGTCGAGCCATAGATGTTGCCGCCATGCTCGCGGCTGAACGCAAAGGCGGCATGGCCATATTCATAGGCCTGCACGCTGGTGAACAACAATCCGAGCACCACCGTCGCCGCCAGGCCCCAGACCAGCCCGCGCCGATCATTGTGCAGAAGCGAATGATGCGCCCAGGTCACCGTGGTGCCCGAGGTCAGGAGGATCAGCGTGTTGAACAGCGGCAGGTGCCATGGGTCGAACGGCACGATCCCCTTCGGCGGCCATTCGCCGCCGGTGACCTGTGCCCGCGCCTCCTGAATCGCCGATCCCGGAAACAGCGCCGCATCGAAGAACGCCCAGAACCACGCGACGAAGAACATCACCTCCGACGCGATAAACAGCAGCATGCCGTAGCGCAGATGGAGTTGCACCACCGCCGTGTGGTCGCCGCGATGCGACTCGCGGATCACATCGCGCCACCACATGAACATGGTGTAGAGCACGACCACCGTCCCGGCCAGCATGACCCAGATCGGCCAGATACTGTGCATCCAGTTGATCGCTCCGATCGCCATGATGAAGGCGCCGGTCGCCCCGACCGCCGGCCACGGGCTCGGATCGACGAGATGATACTGGTGGTTCTTGGCGTGGGTCTCGGCCATGGCCGTGCTCCGGTCAGTTCGCTTTGCTGGCCGACGGCGACGGCGAGGCAGACGCCTCCACCGGGGCTTTGTCAGCCTGATAGAAGGTGTAGGACAGGGTGATGGTGGTCAGCTTCTTGAGGTCGATATCGTCATTGATGGCCGGGTCGATGAAATAGGCGACCGGCATCTCGACGCTCTGGCCCGGCTCGAGCCGCTGCGCGGTGAAGCAGAAGCATTCGATCTTGTTGAAATAGCTGCCGGCCTTGTGCGGCGTCACGTTGAACACCGCCATGCCGACTTGCGGCTTGTCGGAGAGATTGGTGGCGCGATAGAAGGCAAGCCCCTGCTCGCCGATCTTGAGCTGCTGCGCGCGCTGCGCCGGCTCGAACCGCCAGCTGATCCCCGGACCGACATTGGCATCGAAATCGATGGTGAGCGATCGCGCGAGCACCGTCTCGGGCGCTACGCTAGCGCGCCGCGTCGTCCCGTCATAGCCCGTGACCTGGCAGAACAGCCGATAGAGCGGCACCGCGGCGAAGGAGAGCGCCGTCATGGCGGCGACCAGCGCGGCGCACAGCCCCACGACGAGGTGGTTCCTCGACAGGCGCCGACCGCTCGTTGCGAAGGGAGACATCGACCGTGCCCCCTTAGAAGGCGCGGTCGGCGACATTGCCGCCGAGGCGCACGATGGTGGTGATGAAGAACAGGACCGCCATGGCCGCCAGGGCAAGGGCAATGGCGATCGACCGGCCGCGCCGCCGGCGCTCCTGTTCCTCGGGCTGAAGCCCGGCACGCTCCGGCTCGCCGGTCATCTCAGGAGGTCCGCGAGCGGGGCGAATGGCGCGATGCGGAAGCCCCGCTCGATCAGCAGCACCAGGAACAGCGCAAACAGGTAGAACAGCGAATAGGTGAAGAGCCGCTTTGCCGCGCGATTGGCGTTCTGCCCATCATGGTCGCGGCGCACCGCATGGGCGAGAGCGAGGAACACGGCCGAAAGGATGAGCGCCGACCCGGCATAGAGCCAGCCCGCAACCCCGGCCAGCGCCGGCAGCACCGACACCGGCAGCATCACCACGGAATAGATCAGGATCTGCCGCCTTGTCTCCTCGGTGCCGGCCACCACCGGCAGCATCGGCACCCCGGCCCGTGCATAATCGCCGGTGCGATAGAGCGACAGCGCCCAGAAATGCGGCGGCGTCCAGACGAAGATGACGAGAAACAGCGTCAGGCTGGCAAGATCGAGCGAGCCGGTCACCGCGCTCCATCCGATCATCGGCGGAAAGGCGCCGGCAGCACCGCCGATGACGATGTTCTGCACCGTCAGGCGCTTCAGCCACATGGTGTAGATGGCGACATAAAAGAAGATGGTGAAGGCAAGGAGCGCTGCCGCCGTCCAATTGACCAGTGTCCCCAGCATGAACACCGACGTGCCCGCAAGGAACAGGCCGAACGCCAGCGCTTCGCCGGGCTTCACCCTGCCCCGCGGCACCGGCCTGAGCGCCGTGCGCGCCATCAAGGCGTCGATATCCGCATCGTACCACATATTGAGGGCGCCCGCCGCCCCGGCACCGATCAGGATGCACAGGATCGCCACCGCCCCCACCCAGGGGTGGACGGTGCCGGGTGCCAAGGTCAGGCCGACAAACGCCGTGAACACGACGAGCGACATGACCCGCGGCTTGAGGAGCTGAAGATAATCGCCGACCGATGCGGTCGAGCCCAGCACCTCGACGGTCATTTGATCACCGGCAGCGTGTTGAACTGATGGAAAGGCGGCGGCGAGGGCAGCGTCCATTCCAGCGTCGTCGCCGCCTCGCCCCATGGATTGCCGGCAGCCGCGCGCCGACGACCGAGTGCCTCGAAGAACACATAGAAGAAGATCAGGAGACCAACGAACGAGATGTAGGAGCCGATCGACGACACATAGTTCCAGCCGGCGAACGCTTCCGGATAGTCGATATAACGCCGCGGCATGCCGGAAAGACCGAGAAAATGCTGCGGGAAGAACAGGAGGTTGACGCCGATGAACGTCACCCAGAAATGCAGCTTGGCCAGCGTCTCATTGTACTCGTAGCCCCAGATCTTCGGGAACCAGTAGTACCAGCCGCCGAAGATGGCGAACACCGCCCCAAGCGACAGCACATAGTGGAAGTGCGCCACGACGTAATAGGTGTCGTGCAGCACCCGGTCGAGACCTGCATTGGCGAGCACCACGCCGGTCAGACCCCCCACCGTGAACAGGAAGATGAAGCCGATCGCCCACAGCATTGGCGCGCGGAACTCGAGCGAGCCGCCCCACATGGTGGCGATCCAGGAAAAGATCTTCACACCTGTCGGCACCGCGATCACCATCGTCGCCGCCACGAAATAGGCTTGCGTGTCGACCTCGAGCCCGACGGTGAACATGTGGTGCGCCCACACCACGAAGCCGACCACCCCGATCGCCACCATCGCATAGGCCATGCCGAGATAGCCGAACACCGGCTTCTTGGCGAATGTCGCAACGATATGGCTGACGATTCCGAAGCCCGGCAGGATCAGAATGTAGACTTCCGGATGGCCGAAGAACCAGAACAGATGCTGGAACAGCAGCGGATCGCCGCCGCGATCCGGAACGAAGAAGCTGGTTCCGAAATTGCGGTCGGTCAGCAGCATGGTGATCGCACCCGCCAGCACCGGCAGCGCCAGCAGCAGCAGGAAGGTGGTGATCAGCACCGACCACACGAACAGCGGCATCTTGTGCAGCGTCATGCCCGGCGCGCGCATGTTGAAGATGGTCGTGATGAAGTTGATGGCGCCGAGGATCGACGACGCGCCGGCAAGGTGCAGCGCCAGGATCGCATAGTCCATGGCCGGCCCGCCCTGCTCTGCCAGCGGCGGATAGATGGTCCACCCGTTTCCAGGACCCGGTCCGCTCTGCCCTTCCACGAACATCGAGATGAGCAGCAGCGCCATCGCCGGCGGCAGCAGCCAGAACGAGATGTTGTTCATCCGCGGGAACGCCATGTCGGGCGCGCCGATCATCAGCGGCACGAACCAGTTGCCGAACCCGCCGATCAGCGCCGGCATGACCATGAAGAAGATCATCAGCAGTCCGTGGGCGGTGACGAAGACGTTGTAGATGTGCTTGCCGGCATCGATCGCCGCATCACCGGGCGCAAAGCCATAGGCCATCGACGCGAGACCATGGAAGATCTGGATTCCTGGCTCCTGCAACTCCATCCGCATGACGATCGACAGGACGCCGCCGATCACCCCCGCCACGATGGCGAAGATGAGATACATGGTCCCGATGTCCTTGTGGTTGGTCGAATAGACATAACGCCGCCACCCGACGGGGTGATCCGCATGCTCGCCGGCGACAGCGTGCTCGTATGTCATCCTTCCGCAACCTCTCTCGATGCTGCCGGCGGTGGCCGCGGCAGCCTTGTCGTTCACTCGCCCGCGGCGACGAGCCTGCTCGTGGCGAGCCGTGCCGCCAGATATTTCTGGGCCTCATCGACCCCGGCCGACTTGGCCTTGGCCGCCCAGGCCGTGAAGTCGGCCTCGGGCACGACCTGCACCATGATCGGCATGAATGCATGGTCCTTGCCGCAGAGCTCGGAGCACTGGCCAAAATAGGTTCCGACCTTCTCCGCCTTGAACCAGTCCTCGTTCAGCCGGCCGGGAACCGCGTCGATCTTCACCCCGAAGGCCGGCATCGCCCAGGAATGGATCACGTCGCTCGCCGTCACGATGATCCGCACGATCTTGTCGACCGGCACCACCACCGGCGTGTCGGCGGTGAGGAGATAGGGCTCGCCCTCCTTCAGGTCGGCCCGCTGCTTGACGAATGCCGTGAGACTGATGGCGCCATTGTCGGGATAATCATAGGTCCAGTTCCACTGGTTGCCCGTGATCTTCAGCGTCATGTCCGCCTTGGGTATCTCTCGCTGGAAATAGAGCAGCCGGAACGACGGGATGGCGATGGCGATGAGGATCAGCACCGGAACGACCGTCCACACCACCTCGACCAGCGTGTTGTGGGTGGTGCGGGTCGGCACCGGATTGGCATTGGCATTGAAGCGGTAGATCACATAGACCAGGAGCAGCAGGACAAAGCCGCTGATCAGGGCCAGCAGAACCAGCATCGCGTCATGAAAGCTGTGGATATTGGCCATGACCGGTGTTGCCGCCGGTTGGAGGCCGATTTCCCAGGGCAACGGCTGCGCCGCCTGTGCTGCGCCGGCTGCAATCAGCGCCACGGCGGCAGCTTGCATGCGGAGCCACCGGCCGATCATCGCCACGCGCTCCCGCGCACCAGCATGACGGCCCGATCAAGGGAAGATTGTATATTGGCCCTCGGAAGAAGTCCCACGGCTGTCCTGTCCATCCCTGTCCTGCAGGTCATTCAGCCGCGCCGCGCGGCGCTGTGTGTGAAACCATAATCCCCCAATGCTCGCAATCGGTTGTCTGCGCGGCAAAACCACGCGCGCCGAGTTCCCGCGATTGCCACCAATGAACACCATGGGAGGGAAGAGCGGTCAATCGCAATTCCGCCCAATTTGTCGCTGATCAACGCGGCTAGGCGGATCGGTGTTGCGACCATTTGACACGAAGCCGAGGGGGAGTTCGCGGGAATTGGCAAAGACTGCTGCCACAGGGACGAGCGGGCGTCGCAAGCGGCGGCAGAACAGGGCATTCCTCTTTCGCTCAGCGGCTCGGCCGAGCCGCTGAAATTGGTTCCGCGCCGCCATGGTCGGCGCCACTGCTAGGGAGCATTGGGCAATCGTGAAGACGATCAGCGTGGTCTGCCGCAATCTCATCATCGCGATCATGGGAACTGCCTGCGGCATTGCTGCCGTCACCGCAGCCACTGTGGCGCAGGCGCAGCAGCAGCCAGCCGGTCAGGAGCCAGCCGCCCAGGGCCAAGGCAAGCTGCCGCCGCCGCAATTCGGCCCGCGCGCTGCGCGGCCGCAGGCCGGCGGGCAGCCGGGCCAGCAGCGTTCACGCGTGCCCCCGCCGCAGGTCATGGGCAAGTTCGGAGACTGGGTGCTGCAGTGCGAACAGACCCCCCAGACCGCGGCCAGCACCGCCGGTCAGGACGCCGCGCAGGAGACCGCCTCGACCGATGATGCCCCTTCCGGCAAGGGCGATGCTGCCAAACCGGATGCAAATGGCGAGCGGCCCTGCGGCCTGGTGCAGACGGTGCGCGACGAGAAGCGGAAGAACATCGGCCTCACTCTGGTGCTGCTGGAGGGGATGCAGCAGGGCAAGAAGGTCACCATGATGCGGGTAATGGCCCCGATCGGGGTCTTCCTGCCGACCGGCGTGGCGCTCGAGATCGATGGCTCCGCTGTCGGGCGCGTTCCCTTCACCCGCTGCCTGCCTCAGGTCTGCATCGCCTTCGCCGAGGCCACCCCGCCAACGCTCGAGAAGCTCAAGAAAGGCGGCAAGGCGAATTTCATCATCTATGAAGCCCCTGGCGTCGGCATCCGCCTGCCGATCACGCTGAACGGCTTCAGCAAGGCGCTGGTCGAGCTCGCGAAACTCTAGAGCAGGCAGCTGGAGACTGGCGCTCGGACCCGCCAGTCCCTACATTTGCGGCTATCGCCGAGAAGGAGCCGCAACCCATGCCGACCGACGCCGGTCAGTCAGTTTTTGAACAAGGAGAAATCGCGCCGGAGAAGGCCCAGAGCATCGTCGAGGATGCCCTGGCTGGTGCCGATGACGGCGAACTGTTCCTCGAAATGCGCCGCAGCGAGGTCTTGAGCTTCGACGATAGCCGGTTGCGCTCGGCATCCTTCGACAGTCACCAGGGCTTCGGCCTGCGTGCCATTCGCGGCGAGACCACCGCTCTCGCCCATGCGAGCGAGATCTCGGAATCCTCCCTTCGACGGGCCGCCGAAACGGTGCGGGCAGTCCATGGCGGCCATTCCGGCACCATTGCCGAGCCGCCGGCAGGCACCAATCGTCGGCTCTATGGCGATGGTGACCCGGTGGCGGCCATGGCGTTTGCCGACAAGGTGGCTCTGCTTTCCGCCGCCGACGCTTTTGCCCGCGACCTCGACCCGCGCGTGCGCCAGGTGTCGCTGTCGCTCGCCGGCGACTGGCAATCGGTCGAGATCATCCGGCCCGGTGGCCATCGCCTCCGCGATGTGCGCCCGCTCGTCCGCTTCAACGTCACCATCATGACCGGCGAAGGCGACCGCCAGGCCACCGGCACTTACGGCGTTGGCGGCCGCGCCGACTATCAGGACCATATCGGCCAGGATCGCTGGCAGGAGGTGGTGCGCAAGGCCCTGGCCCAGAGTCTGGTGGCGCTCGCCGCCGAGGACGCGCCGGCCGGCGAGATGACCGTCGTGCTCGGGCCCGGCTGGCCGGGCATCCTGTTGCACGAAGCCATCGGGCATGGCCTCGAGGGCGACTTCAACCGCAAAGGCACTTCCGCCTTTGCCGGGCTCATGGGGCAGCAGATCGCCGCCCGCGACGTCACCGTCGTCGATGATGGAACGCTGCCCGGGCGCCGCGGCAGCATCAGCATCGATGACGAAGGAACTCCCTCGCGCCGCACCGTGCTGATCGAGAACGGCAAGCTCGTCGGCTATATGCAGGACCGTCTCAATGCCCGGCTGATGGGAGCGGCGGCGACCGGCAACGGCCGGCGCCAGTCCTATGCCCACCAGCCGCTGCCGCGCATGACCAATACCATCATGCTCGCGGGCGACAGGGAGCCCGGCGAGATTCTCGCCTCCGTGCAGAGCGGGCTTTATGCGGTTTCCTTCGGCGGCGGACAGGTCGACATCACCTCGGGCAAGTTCGTGTTCTCCTGCACCGAGGCCTATCGCATCGAGAACGGCAAGATCGGTGCGCCGGTCAAGGGAGCGACCCTGATCGGCAATGGCGCCGATGCGCTAACCCGCATCAGCATGGTCGGCAACGATTTGGAGCTTGATCCCGGCATTGGGACATGCGGCAAGCAGGGCCAGGGCGTCCCGGTCGGGGTTGGTCTGCCCACCATCAGGCTCGACGGCATCACCGTTGGCGGAACCGCGCAACCATCGCGCTAGGACATCCATCATGCGCGCCGTGATCTTCGACATGGACGGCGTGTTGTGCCATTACGAGCTGAAGAAGCGGCTCGAGGTGCTGTCCCGGCTGTCTGGACGCACACCGGCGGAGATCGAGAGGGCCATTTGGGGCTCCGGCTTCGAGGAGGATGCCGACAGCGGTGTCTATGGGAGCGGGGACAAATATTTGCAGGCCTTCGCCGAACGACTCGGTCATCCGATCGATCGTGCCGAATGGATCGCGGCGCGCCGGGCCTCGATGACGCCGATCCCTGAAGTTCTGGCGCTCGTCGCCACCCTTCGCGCCACGTCGAAGGTGGCGCTCCTCTCGAACAACGGCCCGCTGACCGAGGAGACCTTTGCCGAGCTGTTCCCCGAAGCGGCCGCCCTCTTCGGACGTGCCGCGTTCTTCTCCTGGTCCTTCGGCATCAAGAAGCCGGATCCGGCGATCTATCGCCAGGCCGCCCGAATCCTCGAAGTCAGCCCGAGCAGCGCCGTTTTCATCGACGACAAGGCGCACAATGTGGCCGGCGCCGAGGCCGCCGGGCTGACCGCATTCTGCTTCTCGACCGTCGGCCAGCTCAGGAAAGATCTCGCCGCGCTGCAGGTTCTGTGACGTGGACGCCCCGTCGAGACCGCCCATCGCCCGCTTCGTCACCGGCTCGACCATGCGCCATGTGGTGGTGATGACGCTGACCAGCTCGGTCGGGCTCATGGCCCTGTTTTTCGTCGACCTCGCCAGCCTGTTTTTCCTCAACCTTCTCGGCAGGACCGAGATCACCGCCGCCATCGGCTATGCCGGAGCCATCTCCTTCACCAATCTCTCCTTGAGCCTCGGTCTTGGCATCGCCGCCTCGGCGTTGGTGTCGCGTTCGCTTGGCGCCCGCGAGCTCGAGAAGGCGCGCCGTTACGCCACCAGCGCGCTCGCCGCGACCACCGCCGTCGCAATCCTCATCGCCGTGCTGACGGCGATCTTCACCGATCCGCTGCTCGCCTTGCTTGGCGCGACCGGCGAGGCCGCTGCCGAAGGGCGCCGCTACCTCCAAACCTTGATGCCCGGTTTCCCGGCCATCGCCGGCGCCGTGACCTGCTCCTTCATCCTGCGGGCAATCGGCGATCCCACCCGCGCCATGTATGTCACTCTGACCGCGGCGGCGATCAACGGGGTTCTCGACCCGATCACCATTTTCGTGCTCGGCCTCGGCCTTCAGGGTGCGGCTGTCAGCACGCTTGTCGCCTATCTGGTGTCGCTGCTGGTCGGCCTCTACGGTGTCCAGCGGGTTCACCGCATGCTCGCACCGTTCCGGCTCGAGCATTTTCGCGAGGACCTGCGGCCGGTCTTCGACATCGCTATCCCCGCCATGCTGACCCAGCTCGCGACCCCCTTCGCCGCCGCCTATCTGACCCGCATCGCCGCCCAGTTCGGCGACGAGGCGGTCGCCGCCGTGGCCATCATCAACCGGCTGGTGCCCGTCGCCTTTGGCGTTATCTTCTCCCTGTCGAGCGCCGTCGGCCCGATCATCGGCCAGAATTACGGTGCCGGCGAATTCGGGCGGGTGCGCCAGAGCCTGCATGACGCCATCATCTTTGCCTGCACTTACACGCTGCTGACCGCCTTCGCGCTCTTTCTTCTGCGCGACATCGTCCCGGCCATCTTCAACGTCCATGGCGACACGGCGGCGCTCGTCACCTTCTATTGCACCTATGTCGCGGTGAGCTTCGCCTTTACCGGCGCCCAGTTCGTTGCCCAGGCAGCCTTCAACAATCTCGGCCGTCCGCATTGGTCGACGGTGGTCAATTGGGGGCGCGCCACCATCGGCACCGTGCCGTTCCTGCATGCCGGTGCGATGATCGCCGGTGCAGCAGGGATGCTGGTCGGCAGCGCGCTCGGGTCGGTGATCTTCGGCAGCGTTGCTGTCGCCGCCGCCTATTGGCTGACCAGCCAGATCGAACGAACCATGCGCGAAGCGGGCGAGAGCCGCGCGCCCATTTGACGAAAAATCCGCCGCGCATAAACTGCAACCCGATGACCGAGCAGATCCTCGACATTGTCCTCAATGCCCAGAACGGCGGTGCCGCCGCTGCTGCCGGCCGCCTTGTCGGCGTGTCGCCCGAGGACGCCATGACGGCCTGCCGCCGCCTCGTGCCGGAGATCGCCGGCCGCGCCCGCGACAAGGCGGAGACCGACCAGGAGGCCTATGACGAGCTCCTCGACCTGATCGCGGACGACGGCACCGCGGCGGTGCTGGATGACCCTACCGTGCTTGCCGCTCCCGAGACCCGGGCCGATGGCGAGAGCATCCTGACCGCCCTCTATGGCGCCCCCGACCAAGCCATGGCGAGCGCCGGCAGGGCCGGACCGATGGTGCCGCTGATCGCCGTCCTGACCTTTGCCGCCATTGCCCGGCGCGGTCAGGCAACGATGCTGGGCATCGCCAGCGTGCCGGACCGCGGCAGCGGCGGCGGTATTTTCGGAACCATTCTGTCGGCGCTGCTCGCCGGTCTGGTCAAAGGCCTGATGCAGGCGCTCCAGCGCCGCACCAGCTCCTACGGGCGGCGCCGTCCCGCCTATGGCACACGCCGCAGCCGCACCACATCGACCAGGCGCCGCCGTGCGCAACAGCCGTCGCTCGACGATATTTTCGGCGAGATCCTGCGCCGCCGCTGAACGCCGTCACCGGTCAATCACGCAGGTGCAGGCGGCGCCTGAGACCGCGCTCCTCGAGCTCCTGAGTCGCGTTGCGCCAGATCGGCAGCCGCGCCGCCCAGTCGAGATCGGCCCTATCGATTCCCATGTCGTTGAGAACACGGTCCTCATAGCTTGCCAGCCGCCGCACCGAGCGCCTGGCCAACCAATGGTCCCATAGCCGGGCCAGATTCCATGTGGCCGGCTCTTCAGTCAGCGCTTCGGCGCGCGATTCCATGAGATTGTACATGGCCTTCTCCTTTCCCCTTCAGATCGCCCGGCGGTTCCGCAGTGCACGGCGCTCCGCCGCCCGGCGGGTAAGCTCCTCGCTGGGCAGCCCGGAGCTGGACTGATGAAGCGCCCAGTCGAGATCCGCCCTGGTCAGGCCGA
>Ga0075431_100003209_pt1 | contig 15821 bp, 14 predicted proteins | sample RhiMetdeltSRZDD5_FD_75297 | JGI IMG/M metagenome (GOLD analysis project Ga0075431, IMG submission 75297) | Populus rhizosphere microbial communities from Tennessee, USA - Rhizosphere MetaG P. deltoides SRZDD5 | ecosystem: Host-associated > Plants > Roots > Rhizosphere > Soil | place: USA... | reverse complement strand
ACGAAGGTCGGCGGCTTCGAGATCGCCGGCCTCGTCGGCGTCGTCCTGGCGGCGGCGGCCCGGCGAGTGCCGGTCGCGCTCGACGGGTTCATCGCCGCCTCGGCGGCTCTCATCGCCGCCGTCCTCGCTCCGCGCGTGGTGCACGCGATGTTCGCCGCGCACCGGTCGCCGGAGCCCGGCCACGACGTCGCGCTCCGCCATCTCGGGCTCGCGCCCTACCTCGATCTCGGGCTCAGGCTGGGTGAGGGCACCGGCGCCGTGCTGTTCGTGCACCTCGCGCGCGCGGCGGCGCGGATCTACACCGACATGGCGACGTTCAAGTCCGCCGGCGTGGACGGTCCCGCATGACGCGCGTCGTCGTCATCGCGGGGGTCGCGAGCGGCGTGGGCAAGACCTCGGTCACGCTCGGACTGCTCGAAGCGCTGCGGCATCGCGGGCTCGACGTCCAGGCGTTCAAGGTCGGGCCGGACTTCATCGACCCGCAGCTCCACGCGTCGATCACGGGACGGCCGTCTTACAACCTCGACGGGTTCATGTGTGGAGACGACGCGGTGCGCGCGACGGTCGCGCGCGCCAGCGCGAACGCCGACGTGGCGATCGTGGAAGGCATGATGGGCTGCTTCGACGGCGTCGACGGGACGAGCGACCTCGGCTCGACGGCGCAGATCGCGAAGTGGCTCGGGGCACCCGTCGTGCTCGTCGTCGACGCGTCGGCGCAGTCTCGGAGTGCTGCCGCCGTCGTGCTCGGCTTCGAGCGGTTCGATCCCGACCTCCGCATCGCCGCCGTGGTCGCGAACCGAGTGGGCGGCGCCACGCATGGGCAGTGGGTGAGCGATGGCATCCGCGCCGCGTGTCGCGCGGAGCCTGTCGGCGCGCTCGCGCAGGACGCCGCCCTGGTGCTGGCGGAGCGTCACCTCGGCCTCGTCACGGCCGCCGAGGGCGTGCTCACGCGGGCGCGGCGCGACGCCCTGCGGAACGCCGTCGAGCGCGGCATCGACATCGATCGCCTGTTGGCGCTGATGGGACCGCTCGGCGTGGCGGCGGCGGCCGCGGCGCCTTGGGCGGCGGCGCGCGTCACCATCGCCGTCGCGCGCGACCGCGCCTTCCAGTTCTACTACGAGGAGAACCTCGAGCTGCTTCGCGACGCGGGCGCGCGGCTGATCTTCTGGAGTCCGATCGCCGACCGCGAGCTGCCCGAGGCCGACGGGCTCTACTTCGGTGGCGGCTATCCGGAGCTGCATGCGGAGGCGCTGGCGGACAACGCCTCGGCTCGCAAGGCGGTCCGCGCCTTCGCCGACGGAGGCCGGCCCGTGTACGCCGAGTGCGGCGGCCTGATGTACCTGACCGAGGCGCTCGAGGACGGCGAGGGCCGCGCGCATCCGATGGTCGGTGTGCTGCCGAGCCGCGTGCGGATGCGGCCGCCCCGCATGACGCTCGGGTACGTCACGGTGAGGTTGGCCGCCGATACTCCGCTCGGCGCCGCCGGCTCCGTCCTGCGCGGACATCGGTTCCACTTCTCGACGCTCGATCCCGTCCCCGCCGACGTTCCGCGCGTCTACGAGGGCTCCGAGGGCTACCTCGTCGGGCGAACGCTGCTGAGCTATGCGCACGTGCACTTCGCCTCGAATCCCGGGGTCGCGCGCGCGTTCGTCGACGCGTGTGCGGAGCGCGCGCGGCCATGAGTCCCGCGCCGTGTCTGATGGTGCAGGGGACCGCCTCCGGCGTCGGCAAGAGCCTGCTCACGGCGGCGTTGTGCCGGATCTTCCGGCGCGCCGGGTATCGCGTGGCGCCGTTCAAGTCGCAGAACATGTCGCTGAACGCGGCGGTGACGCTGGACGGCGGCGAGATCGGCCGCGCGCAGGCCGCCCAGGCGGAGGCGGCCGGAATCGACGCCACGGTCGATATGAACCCGATCCTCTTGAAGCCGGAAGCAGACGACCGCTCGCAGGTGATCGTGCGAGGGCGGGCGGTGACCAGCGCGCGCTGGGCGGAGTATGGCCGGATGACGCCCGGGCTGTGGCCGCTCGTGGCGGAGAGTCTCACGCGGCTGCGCCGCCAATACGACGTCGTGGTGATCGAGGGCGCGGGAAGTCCGGCCGAGATCAACATCCCCTGGGACCTGGTCAACATGCGCGTGGCGGCGCTGGCGGCGGCGCCGGTGCTGCTCGTCGGCGACATCGACCGCGGTGGCGTCTTCGCCGCGCTGATCGGCACGCTGGCGCTGCTCGCGCCCGAGGACCGCGCGCGCGTGGCCGGCCTCGTGATCAATCGCTTCCGCGGCGAGCGCGCGGTGCTCGCGCCGGGGCTCGCTCTGCTCGCGGAGCGCACGGGGCTGCCGGTGCTCGGCGTCGTCCCGCACCTCGGCGACGGGCTCGTGCCCGAGGAGGACTCGCTCGCCCTCGAGGCGCAGTCGGCGGCGCCCGACGACGCGCGTGTCGTCGTCGCCGTCGTGCGCCTGCCGCGCATCGCCAACTTCGATGACGCCGAGCCGCTGGCCCGTGAGCCCGGTGTGGCCGTGCGCTTCGTCACCCGCGCGGCGGAGATCGACGCGGCCGACGTCGTGATCGTGCCCGGGAGCAAGAGCACGATGGCCGACCTGGCCTGGCTTCGCGCTCGTGGTCTCGCGCCCGCCATCGGGCGCGCGGCGCGTGAGGGGCGAATCGTGCTCGGGCTCTGCGGAGGGTTTCAGATGCTCGGCGAGCGCCTCGCCGATCCAGACGGCGTCGAGACCGGTGGCGAGGCGCCGGGCCTGGCGCTGCTCCCGGTATCGACCACCTTCACGTCGCCGAAGACGACGGTGCGCGTGCGCGCGCGTGCGAGCGCCCACGGGCCGTTCGCCGCCGCGGCCGGCGCCGAGATCACCGGCTACGAAATTCATGCCGGCGTCACCCTCACGCGCGGCCCCGCGGCCGTCACGATCTTCGAGCGTGGCGGCGTGGCGACGGAGACGGCGGACGGCGCGGTGGCCGGCAGTGTCGTCGGCACCTACGTGCACGGCCTGCTGACGTGCGCGCCGCTGCGTCGCGCGCTGCTCGTCGAGGCCGCGCGCCGCCGCGGTGTCGCGGCGGACCCGGGCTGGGGCGGCGCCGACGGCGCCGATCGATACGATCGGCTCGCCGATCTCGTCGGCCCAACGCTCGATCTCGCCGCCATCACCCGGCTCGTGCGGCGCCCTGTGGTCACGGTGACCGCATGAGCATCGCGCTCGCGCTCGTGCTCGCCCTCGTGCTCCCGCGCCCCGCCGGCGCGGCCATCGTGCAGGACATGCTGGGTCGGGACGTCGCCCTGGCGGCGCCGCCCACGCGCATCGTCTCGCTGGTGCCCAGCGTGACGGAGTCGGTGTATGCGCTCGGTGGCCAGGCGCGCCTGGTCGGGCGCAGCGACTGGTGCGACTATCCGCCGGCGGCCCGCGAGAAGCCGAGCGTGGGAGGAATGATCAACCCGAGCATCGAGATGATCGTGGCGCTCACGCCGGACCTGGTGGTCGCGACCGACGAGGGTAACCGCGAGGAGACGATCGTTCAGCTCCGTCGGCTCGGCATCCCGACCTACCTCGTGCACGCTCACCGCGTGGAGCAGATGCTCGACATGGTGACCCGTGTGGCCGCGCTGATCGAGCGGCGCGATGCCGCGGCGCCACTGGTGGCTTCGATCCGACAGCGGATCGAGTCGGTCCGCGCGCGCGTGGCGCCGCTGCCGGCGCCGCGCGTGCTCTACGTGCTCTGGCCCGAGCCCCTCATCGTGCCCGGTCGCACGTCACATCTCACCGAGCTCATCGAGCTGGCCGGCGGGCGCTCGATCACCGCAGGCGAGGGTGACAGCTACGTCCGCTTCAGCCTGGAGGCGGCGGTGGCGCGCGCGCCGGAGGTCATCGTGCTCGCCGATCACTCCGCGAGCGGCACCGCCGCCGGTCGACAGTCGCCGGAGAAGTGGCAACGGCTCGCGAGCGTGCCCGCCATCAAGGCGGGCCGGCTGCATTCGATCGATCTCTCGATCCTGCACCGCTACGGGCCGCGCGTGGCGGACGGTCTTGAGCTGCTCGCGCGCATCATCCATCCCGAGGCCTTCCGGTGACCGACCGGCGGCGACTGGCGTGGGCGCTCGCGCTGCTGATCGCGCTGCTCGTCGTCATCGCCGTGGCCGCGCTCTTCGTCGGCAGCGCGGCGCTGTCGCCGCGTGCGGTGGCGCGCGCGCTCGCCGGGCGCGCAGAGCGCGAATCCGTGGAGGCGATCGTCACGCTCGGGCTGCGACTGCCCCGCGTGCTGGTGGCGGTGCTGGCGGGCGGCGCGCTGGCCGTGGCGGGCGTTGCGTTCCAGGGGCTCACGCGGAATCCGCTCGCGGAGCCCTCCGTCCTCGGCGTCACCAGCGGCGCGGCGTTCGGCGTCGTGCTCGCGCAGATTCTGGGCCTGGGCGCCGGCGTGGCGGACGCGGTGGCTGTGGCCGCGTTTGCGTTCGGCGGCGCGCTCCTGGCCGCCGTGAGCGTCTACGTCATCGCGGCTTCGCCGGGCGGGCTCGCGATCCAGACGCTGCTCCTTGCGGGCGTCATCGTCGGTATCTTCTTCTCCGCCGCCATCACCGTCGTCATCTCTATCGTGGACTTCAACCGGCTCGGCGGCGTCATCCACTGGCTGCTCGGAAACCTCGCGCCCGTGCCCGCCGGCTCACTCACGGTCTTCGCCGTGCTCGCGGGGGCGGGGTTCGTGCTGGTGCTGCGCTCCGCGCGCCAGCTGAATCTGCTCGCGCTCGGCGAGGAGGCGGCGCTGCAGCTGGGCGTCGACGCCGAGCGGCTCAAGCGGCGCGTGTTCCTGGCGGCGGCGCTGCTGACGGGAACGGTGGTGGCGTTCACCGGACCGATCGGTTTCGTGGGCCTCATCGTGCCTCACGTGCTGCGCGGGCTCGTGGGCCACGACAATCGCCTGCTGGTGCCGACGGCGCTCGTCGGCGGCGGCGCCTTCCTGCTCGCCGCCGACACGCTGGCGCGCAACATCGTGGCGCCGGCAGAGCTGTCGGTCGGCGTCATCACCGCGTTCTGCGGGGCGCCGTTCTTCGTCTGGGTGCTGCGCGGCCGCGCGCTGCGTGTGGCATGAGCGCGCTGCTGGAGGTGCGCGATGTCGCCTTTGCGTATCCGCGGCCGGAGCGCCGACGCGCGCGGCGCTTCGCCTTCGCCGGCATGAGCTTCTCCGTGGAAGTCGGCGAGGTCTTCGGCATCATCGGCCCGAACAGCGCGGGCAAGACGTCGTTGCTCCGACTGCTGACGCGCGTGCTGACGCCGGCGCGCGGCGAGATCCTGCTCGACGGGCGGCCGGTCGGCTCGCTCGCGCACTGGGCGCTCGCGCGTGAGGTGGCGGTGGTGCCGCAGGAGGCGCCGCGGCCGTTCCCGTTCACCGTCGAGCAGCTCGTGATGATGGGGCGCTTTCCCCATGCGCCGGCGCGCTTTTTCGAGACCGCCGAGGACGCCGCGGTGGCGCGAGAGGCCATGGCCGCCACCGACACGCTGGCCCTGGCCGCGCTGCCACTCGAGGAGCTCTCCGGCGGGGAGCGGCAGCGCGCGATGCTGGCGCGCGCGCTCGCCCAGCAGCCACGGCTGCTCGTCCTGGACGAGCCGACGTCGCACCTCGATCTGCGGTATCAGGCCGAGACGGCGCAGCTGTTGCGGCGGCTCAACGGCGAGCGCGGTGTCACCATCCTCCTCGTCTCCCACGATCTCAATCTCGCCGCGGAGCTGTGCGATCGACTCCTGCTGCTGCACGAGGGGCGCGTGGCGCGTGTCGGGACGCCGGGCGAGGTGCTGGAGCCGTCGCTGCTCGAGCGTGTCTTCGAGTGCCGGGTGGTGGTGGACAAGACGACGAGCGGGAGGCCGACGGTGCAGCTGGCATGGCCCGCAGAAAGGCGGTGAGCGCCGAGAGTCCGTCGATGTCGAATCGCTCCGGGTGCGAGGGAAGCCGGTGAGGTCCGCGCGGATCGAGACCGGCACGGTCGCGCCACTGTGAGTGGGGAGCGTCGTCCACGCCGCGTGCGAGCGCACGCGGGCCACTGTCCGCTTCACGACGGATGGGAAGGCGGGACGTCACGCGTCGATCCACGAGTCAGGAGACCTGCCCGGAGCCGCGTTCAACCCTTTCGCGAAAGAAGGAGTGAAGCATGACACGCCGAATCACGGGACTCATCGTCGCCGCCGTCGTGTCGTCGTTCGGGGCGACGGCCGCCGCGCAGCCGCCGCAGCCGGCCGACCCCGTCGTCGTGACCGCGACCAAGACCGAGACGCCCGCCAGCGAGGTCGGCGCCGCCGTGACCGTCGTCACCGGTGAGGAGATCGACACGCGGCGCTATCCGACCGTCGACGAGGCGCTCCGCATGGTGCCGGGCGTCGAGATCCGGCGCTCGGGGAGCTTCGGCAAGACGACGAGCATCAGCATCCGCGGCGCGAACCCCAACCAGGTGCAGGTGCTGGTCGACGGTCTCCGGGTGAAGAGCTCCACCACGGGCCAGGCGGAGCTGTCGGATCTCTCGCCCGATCTGATCGATCGGATCGAGGTGATTCGCGGGCCGCAGTCGACGCTCTACGGGGCCGACGCGATCGGAGGAGTGGTGAACATCATTACCCGGCGGGGTCAGGGGCCGCCGAGCGCCTGGGCCACGCAGGAGGTCGGCAACTACGACACGCTGCGCTCGACGGCCGGCGTGTCCGGGAGCCTGAAGATCTTCGACTACGCGCTCGGCCTGTCGCGCTTCGAGTCGAACGGGCAGTACAAGAACGACGGCGTCAACCAGGACTCGGTGAACCTTCGCCTCGGCGTGTCGCTGCCGGGCCAGACGACCGTGAGCCTCGCAACACGCTGGAACCGGACGAACGTCGGGCTCCCGATCTTGTTCGTCGGTCCCTTCGGATCGCCGAATCCCATCGAGCCGCCGATACTCGATCCCAACAACCGTCAGGAGAGCGAGACGTGGACGGTGAGCCTCGGCGTGACGTCGCGCCCGGTTTCCTGGTGGGGCACCGACCTCCGGCTCGGGCGGTACTGGAACAAGCAAGCGTTCATCGATCTGCCGGACCCCTTCGGGTGTCTTCCGGACGCGTTTCCCTTCGGTCCCCCGTGCAACTTTCCCGGCACGTTCGAGACGGACCGGCGCGAGGTGGAATGGCTGAATCACTTCCACATCGGCACGTGGAGCACGAGCACCTTCGGCATCGAGTACCGCCACGAAAAAGCCAACGTGCAGGGAACGAGCTCGTTCGGCCCGATCTCCGAGACGGTGTCCGGGCTGTTCCAGCAGCAGTTCCGCTTCTTCGACCGGCTGTTCATGTCCGCCGGCGTCCGGGTGGAGGACAACAACAACTTCGGCGACTCGGTGACCGAGCGCGGCTCGCTGGCCTACCACATCAAGGAATGGGGCACGCGCATCCGCGGCGGCGCCGGCTCGGGCTTTCGCGCGCCGACGTTCAACGATCTGTTCTTCCCGGGCTTCGCCAGCCCGGATCTGAAGCCCGAGAAGAGCTTCTCGTACGATTTCGGCGTGGACCAGAACTTCTGGTCGAACCGGGTCCGGCTCGGCCTCACGTATTTCCAGACGAAGTTCACCGACCTCATCGTCTGCTGCGAGTCGATTCCGGTCGCGCCGTTCGTGACGCAGACCAACGTCGGCCGGGCGCGCAGCGCCGGCATCGAGTTCACCTCGGAAGTCGACATTCTCGACAACCTCACGGCGTCGCTGAACTACACGTACACCGACACCGAGAATATCCTCACGGACCGGCCGCTACCTCGCGAGCCGCATCACCGCTGGAATGGCCGCGTCGCGTGGGAGCCGATCAAGCGCTGGCTCCTGTGGACGGAGGTCCACGCGGTGACGCGGCAGTTCGACACCAACGGCGACGTCTACAACACCGGCCACACCCGCGTCGACCTCGGGGCCACGTTCCGCGTGCTCGAGCGCTGGGGCCACGTGAAGTACGTCGACCTGACCGGGCGCATCCAGAATCTGCTCGACGAGGGCTATGCCGAGGTGCGCGGCTTCCCCGCGCTCGGCATCACGGGTATCGTCGGCGTCCGGGTGGCGTTCGAATGATCGAGGGCATCGAGATCGCAGTCGACGCGGAAGCGGTCTGCGTGACCGCCGCGCGCGAGCTCGTCGTGGTGTCGTCGGCCTTCGCCGGCGGCGGTGTCACGCGGGCGCGGACGATCGTCAATCTCCACGTGCCGAAGAACTTTCCGTGCGCGGATGCGGAGACGAGCGTCGGCGTGTTCGTGCGCCGGCGCGGCCTTCCGCCACCGTGGGTGGGTCTGCTCACCTCGGCGTGGACGGAAAAGGCGCAGACGGCGATGGAGAGCCTGGACGGCATTCGCGCCGTCGTGGTCGCGACGGTTGGTCTGTCGAACGCCAGCGCGGCCGGCCTCACCGGCCGCGCGGTGCCGACGCCGGGCACCATCAACACCGTGGTCCTGATCGACGCCGATCCCGAGCCGGCGGCCATGGTGAACCTGGTGATGACGGCGACCGAGGTGAAGGCCGCCGTACTGCTGGATGCCGGGATGAAGGCGGTCGGGGGCTACCCGGCGACCGGTACGGGCACCGATGCGATCGTCGTCGCCGCCACCGCGCGCGGCCGGCAATGTCGATACGGCGGGCCCGTGAGCGAGCTCGGCTGGGTCGTGGCCCGCGCCGCCCGCGAGGCGCTCGGGACGGGTGTGCGCCGCTGGCTGGAGGACAATCGTTGATCGCGGCGATCGTGCGATGGCTCCCGCTCTCGCTGGCCTTGCACGCGGCGGCGCTCGCGGCGGCACAGCTGCTGCCTCGGGACGCGGCGCTGTCGCCACTCTTCATCGACCTCACGCTCGACGAGCCGAGGACATCGCCTGACCGGACGATCGCTCCAGCGCCACGGCGTCCGGCGGCCGCGCCGGGCTCGCGTCGCACCGTCTCGGCGCCGCCACCGGCCAGGCGCGGGCCCGTGTCGGCGCCGCCGGCCCCCCCTGCACCCGTTCCGACACCGACGCCATCGGCGACAGTCGCCCCGCCAGCGCCCGCGGCACCCGATCCCGTCATCCCGCCCGCGGCGTCGCCGCCGGCACTCGAGTCGCACGCACCGCCATCGGCGCCGGCGCCAGAAGCGGTTACGCCCTTGCGGACACCGACAGAGACCGGCGATGGCGCGCCGAGCGCCGCCGCCTCGTCGGGCCCTGGCTCCTCGGGAGGCTCGGCCGCCTCCACGGAAGGCGCTGTCGGCCACGACGCCGGCACCGGTTCTGGCAGCGGCACCGGCGGCGCCGGCGATACCGTCGCGCTCGGCATTTCCGGCGACGACGGCGGCGTGTACGCGGGCTACATCGCCTTGCTCCGCCGACGCGTTCAGGAAGCGCTGACCTATCCCTCTGCGGCACGGCGACGCGGGATGGCCGGGACCGTGCAGGTGGAGATCTCCGTCGAGCCCACGGGTCGGATCTCCGAGGTGGTGGTGGTCCGCTCGTCGTCTCACGAGATGCTCGACAGCGCGGCGCTCGACGCCGTCCGCGCGCTGCGCCAGATCCCGTTCCCGCCCGGCGTGCGCCCGCGCGCGATCCGGGTGCGCCTGCCGATCGTTTTCGAGTTGCGTTAGTATGCCGGCATGGCGGCCCCGCTGCGCGCGGTGGAGCGAGGCTCCGACGGCAGCGTCACGTCGTACGACGAGGTCCCGGTCGACGGCGATCGCGTCGAGCGCCTGCTGACGGAGATCTTCAGCGATCACTGGCAAGAGATCTTTGCCGGTCCGGTGATCGAGGGCGCCGCCTACGAAATTCGTTTCACCGAGAAGCCGGCCGTTTCGATGCTCGACGGCTATCTGACCGTGGATCTCGGCGCCTGGCACTTCCACCTTTGTGTCACCGACCATCGCGGCGCGCCGAGTGCTGCGCAGGCACAGCTCCGGCGAGTGGCGCGCGCGGCGTTCTTTCACACCGACGGTGGCTCGTGTGTGCCGGGCTCGTGGGGCCTCCGGCTGTGGAACGGTCACGGCGAGCAGATGATCACGGTGTACTTTCCCAATCCGTGGCTCGACGACGGCGCCGAGCGCGTCCGGCAGCCGCGCTGGGAGAAGCTTGCGCTGTGGGAGGCGCTGCGGACGCGCTACGCCGTGCGTTCATGACCCGGCTTGCAGGCGCCCTCGCGCTCGTGGTGCTCCTGGCCGGCGCCGCGGCCGGGGCCGAGGACGACGCGATCGATCCGGATCGGCCGGACCTGTCGTTCAGCGCAAAGACCGTCGGCGCGGGCCGCGTGCAGCTCGAAGCCGGCGCGCTCCTCGAGCGGACACGGCTGGCCGGGGAGCCGACCGAGCGGCGGCTCGCGGCGGAGACGTCGCTGCGCATCGGCGTCGGCGACCGCGGCGAGCTGCGGATCGACGCCGAGCCGATCGTGCGCCTGCGCGGCGCCGAGCCCGCCACCGACGTCGGCGACTTCCGGCTCGGCGCGAAGTGGCGATTCCTCGACGCGTCACCGGAGGTCGGCCGGTTAGCGCTCGCGCTGCTGCCGGTGGTGAAGCTGCCGACGGCGCCGACGCCGATCGGGACGGAGAAGGCCGACTATCAGCTGCTCGTGCTCGCCAGCTTCGAGCTGCCGGCGAGCTTTGCCGTCGACGCGAACGCGGGCGTGGCCGCGATCGGCCAGACGCGGCCGAGCGGACACCTCGTCCAGGCTCAGGTGTCCGCGTCGCTGTCGCGTAAGCTCGGCGCTGCCGTCACGAGCTTCGGCGAGATCTTCTATGCGTCGCGCGAGGAGTGGAGCGGGCGCGACCAGGTCGTCGTCGACGCCGGCGTCGTCTGGACGGTGATGCCGGACCTCGCGCTCGATGCCGCCGTCGGCACCTCGCTGTACGGACGCGTGCCCGACCTGTTCGTGCGGGCCGGTGGGAGCGTTCGCTTCGGCCGGTGAGCTCGTGGCCGTCCTGGTCGCCGTGGGACTCGATCTCGCCGTCGGTGATCCGCCCAACCGGTTACATCCCGTCGCGTGGCTTGGCCGGCTCATCGCCGCCGGCCATCGCCAGCTCGGTGCGGGCTCGCCGTCACGTCTGCTCGCTCATGGCGCTGCGCTCACCATGGCCGTCGCGTCCATCGCCGCACTCGCCGGCTGGGGTGTCACACAGCTCGCCGTGCGGAGCGGCGCCGCCGAGCCATTCGTGCTCGGCGCGGCGCTCTGGCTGCTGCTGTCGCTGCGCGGGCTGTTCGCCGCCGCCTTGGAGGTCGCGCGTCAGCTCGGGGCGCACGACCTGGCGGCGGCCCGACAGGCGCTCGCGTGGCACCTCGTGAGTCGCCCGACCGACGCGTTGTCGCCCGGGCTCGTGGCCTCGGGCGCCGTGGAGTCCGTGGCGGAGAACCTCACCGACGCGTACGTGGCTCCGCTCCTCTTCTTCCTCGTTTTCGGGCTGCCCGGGGCGGCGCTCTACCGCGCCGTCAACACGGCGGACGCGATGCTCGGCTACCGGGACGGCGCGCTCGAATTTTTCGGCAAGCCCGCCGCGCGACTGGACGACGTGCTGAACATCGTCCCGGCGCGACTCTCGGCGCTCGCGATCGTCGCCGCCTCGGCGGCGACCGGCGGCGCCACGCGCCTGGCGTGGAGGACCCTCCTGCGCGACCGCACGGCGACGGCGAGTCCGAACGCGGGATGGACGATGGCCGCCGCGGCCGGCGCGCTCGCGGTCACTCTCGAGAAGCCCGGGGCCTACCGGCTGGGCGCCGGTGACCCGCCGCGCGTCCGGGACATTCGACGCTCCGTCGTCCTGGTCGGGACGGCGGCCGCCATCCTGACGGCGGTCCTGCTCGCGCTCGCGATCGTCGTCCCGAGGGCGCTCACGACGTCCTAGGCGGGGCTTGCCGACGTGCCGGGCGCTCTGAGCGGCCGGCGCACAATCTCGTGTCGCGACAGACTTTTTATTCGTTTGCCCGCACCGAGGTGGTTATCATCTCGGCGAGGCATTCATGACGGTCACCGAGCGGTTGACGGGCGCGATGCGACAGGCCCTGGCGGCAGCGGGTCTGCCGGAGCTGGAGGAAGTGCTCTGGGAAGTTCCGCGGCAGCCGGAGCACGGCGATTACTCCTCGAACGTCGCCATGGTGCTCGCCAAGCCTGCTCGCCGGTCGCCGCGGCAGATTGCCGACGCCATCCTGAAGCATTTTCCCAAGCTCGACGTCGTGGCGCGGCTCGAGGTGGCCGGGCCCGGGTTTCTCAACGTGTTTCTCTCGCCGGCGTGGACGGCCAGCGCCGTGCGCGAGATCCTCGAGGCCGGCGCGCGCTATGGCCAGGGCGCGCGCGAGGCGGGTCAGCGCATCCGGCTCGAGTTCGTCTCGGCGAATCCCACCGGCCCCCTGGTGATCGTGAACGCGCGCGCGGCCGCCGTCGGCGACGCCCTCGCGCGGCTGCTCCGGGCCCAGGGCGCGGACGTCATCACCGAGTATTACATCAACGACGCGGGCGGACAGTTCCAGCGACTCGCGCTGTCGCTGGAGGCGCGCGTGCGCCAGGCGCTCGGCGAGGAGGCTTCCGTCCCGGAAGGTGGCTATACCGGCGACTACGTGGTGGATCTCGCCGCGACGTACCTGGCGCAGCACGGCGCGCGTCCGGGCGGACCCGCGCCGGCGGCGCTCGGCCTCGGCCCGCGTGAGCGAGTCGAGCACTTCGGCCGATGGGCCGTGGAATACTTCGTGCGCGAGCAACGGCGCGTCCTCGGCGAGTACGGCGTCCACTTCGACGTGTGGACGTCCGAGCAGCGCGACGTGCGCGACCGTCGGCTTGCCGAGAAGATTCTCGAGGAGCTGTCCGGGCGCGGGCTCACGTACAAGGAGGACGGCGCGCTGTGGTTCCGCTCGACGGCCAGCGACGAGGCCGGCGACGACAAGGATCGCGTGCTGCGCCGGCGCGACGGCGAGGCGACCTACTTCGCGGTCGACATCGCCTATCACCAGTACCTGAAGTTCGCCGGCGCCGATCGACTGATCAACCTGCTCGGGCCTGATCATCACGGCTACGTCGCTCGGATGCGCGCGGCCATGCAGGCGCTCGGTCATGCGCCGGAGGCGTTCGCGGCGCTCATCGTGCAGCTCGTGACGCTGTTGCGCGACGGCCAGCCGGTGCGCATGTCGAAGCGGCGCGGAGAATTCGTGCTGATGGAGGAGCTGCTGGAGGAAGTCGGCCGCGACGCGGCTCGCTTCACGTTCCTGATGCGCCGGCACGACAGTCCGCTCGAGTTCGATCTGGCCGTCGCCACGCGCCAGTCGAGCGACAACCCCGTCTACTACGTGCAGTACGCGCACGCGCGCATCCGCTCGATCCACCGTCAGGCCGCGGAGCAGGGCATCGTGCCGCCGCCCTGGCGCGACGTCGACGTGGCGCCGCTGATCGAGCCCGAGGAGCAGGCGCTCATCAAGCGCCTGCTCGACTTTCCTCAAGTCACGGCCGGCGCCGCCCGCGCGCTCGAGCCACACCGCGTGGCCTACTGGCTCAGCGAGCTGGCGGCTCTGTTCCATCCCTATTACAAGAACCATCGCGTGATCCAGGACGACCGACGGCTGATGCTGGCGCGGCTGGCGCTGTGCACCGCCGTCGGTCAGGTGATCGCCAACGGCCTGACGCTGCTCGGCGTCAGCGCACCGGAGACCATGTGATGAGGCGCCCGGTGAAACGATCCGGTGGTGCGGCAGGGCTCTTCGTGCTGATCGGTATCCTCGCGATCCTGGCCGTGACCTTCGCGGCCGGCACCTACGCGGGACGCATCTGGGCGACGCGTCCGCACATGGTCGCCGCCGCCTCGCACGCCGAGCGTGAGCCCGCCCGACGCGGCGCCGACGCGCGCGCCCCGCGGGTGGCCGAGCCGGCGCCCCGCCTGACGTTCTATCACGAGCTCACGGCGCCGCTGACCGCGCCACCGCCGCCGCCGAAGCCCGCCAAGACATCACCGCCGCCGCTCGTGGCGAGCGGTGCGCCGCCGAGCAAGGCCGCGATGCCAGAGCGGGTGACGAAGGCGGCTCCGGAGCCGGCGGTGGCGCAGGATGTCGCCGCGGGGACCTCGAATAGACGGCCGCCCCCGCACGCGGAGCTCGCGGCCGCCGCGACCACCGCGAGCACCGTCTCGAGCATACCGGCGGCTCAGACCGACCTCGCCTTGCCGGCGCCGACACTCGCGTCCGGGACGGCTCACCGCTTCACGATCCAGGTCGCCGCCTATCGTCAGCGGCCGCCGGCCGACGCGCTGCGGGCGACGCTGGCGGCGGCGGGCCATGACGCCCGCGTGGTCGAGAGCGACGCGCCGAACGGCGTGCGCTTTCGCGTGCAGATCGGCGACTTCGCCTCGCGCGACGCCGCGCGCGCCGCCGCCGCACGCTTCACCGGCGCCACGTTCATCACCACGCGCTGACGTGGCGCCGCCGCGTCCGGGCCGCGTCCTCATCAGCGCGGAGGAGCTGCGGACGCGCGTGGCGGAGCTCGGTATGCAGATCGCGCGCGACTATGGCGATGAGGTGCCGGTCCTGGTCGGCGTCCTGCAAGGCGCGTTCCTCTTCATGGCCGACCTGGTGCGCGCGATCCCGAGCGAGATCACCACCGACTTCATCGGCCTCGCGTCATACGGCGGCGCCGCGCGCTCTTCGGGTCAGGTGCGGATCCTGTCCGACCTGTCGATGCCGGTCGAGGGCCGTCACGTGCTCATCGTCGAGGACATCGTGGACACCGGGCTGACCATCTCGTATCTCCGGCGAAACCTCGAGGCGCGCCACCCGAAGAGCGTGAAGGTGTGCGTGCTCGTCGACAAGATCGAGCGGCGCCAAGTGGAGGTTCGCCTCGAGTACGTGGGGTTCACGATTCCGAACGTGTTTGTCGTGGGTTACGGCTTCGACATCGCCGGGCTCTATCGGAACCTGCCATACGTCGCGGCGCTGTCCGAGGACGGGGCCTGACGCGACGTGTCACCCGGGGCCGCTGTGCTACACTGACCGTGATGAACCAGGTTTACAAGAACCTCGCCCTCTGGATGGTGATCGGTCTCATCGTGATCCTCCTGTTCACGGTGTTCAGCAACACCCAGCCTGGTGGTCAGGAGTCACCGAACTTCTCGGAATTCCTGAAGGCGGTCGATCAAGGCCGCGTCGAGTCCGTCGTCATCCGCGGCAACCTGGTGACCTACAACCTGAAGGACGGCTCGCCCGCCCAGCGCACGTACACGGTCGACTATCCCGATCTCATCAAGACGCTGAAAGAGCGCGGCGTGCGCATCGCCGTGAAGCCGCCCGACTCGAACCCCTGGTACGCGATCTTCCTCCAGTGGGTGCCGATGCTGCTCTTCATCGGCGTGTGGATCTTCTTCATGCGACAGATGCAGGGCGGGGGCGCCAAGGCGCTCAGCTTCGGCAAGGCGCGCGCCCGGCTGATCTCCGAAAAGCAGAACAAGATCACGTTCCAGGACGTCGCCGGCGTGGACGAGGCCAAGGAAGAGCTGCGCGAGATCATCGATTTCCTGAAGGATCCGCAGAAGTTCCAGAAGCTCGGCGGAAAGATCCCGAAGGGCGTGTTGCTCGTCGGTCCTCCTGGCACCGGCAAGACGCTGCTCGCCAAGGCCATCGCCGGCGAGGCCAACGTGCCGTTCTTCTCGATCTCCGGCTCCGACTTCGTAGAGATGTTCGTCGGTGTCGGCGCCTCGCGCGTGCGCGATCTGTTCGAGCAGGGCAAGAAGCACGCGCCCTGCATCATCTTCATGGACGAGATCGACGCGGTGGGACGTCATCGCGGCGCCGGCCTCGGCGGCGGCCACGACGAGCGCGAGCAGACGCTGAACCAGCTGCTGGTCGAGATGGACGGCTTCG
>Ga0075431_100003207_pt1 | contig 15825 bp, 17 predicted proteins | sample RhiMetdeltSRZDD5_FD_75297 | JGI IMG/M metagenome (GOLD analysis project Ga0075431, IMG submission 75297) | Populus rhizosphere microbial communities from Tennessee, USA - Rhizosphere MetaG P. deltoides SRZDD5 | ecosystem: Host-associated > Plants > Roots > Rhizosphere > Soil | place: USA... | reverse complement strand
ACCCACACGCGGCCGGCGCCGCGAATCGCGCCGGCCGCTGCGGCCAGTGTGGCCTCGTTGCCGCGCTCGAGCAGACGCAGCGCTCCCGGCTGCGCGTAGATGGCATCGTGCATGTAATACGGGTGGGCCGCACGCGGCGGCGGGCTGACGGTCATGGCGCGCGGCCAGTGTACACGGAGGGCGGTATGGACAAGGACAAGGACGACGAGCGCACGAAGAAAAAGAGCGCGCCGGCGCCCGGCGCGCCCGACACGCTGAGCGCGAGCGAGCCCGAGCGCCGCGCTGCGCGCACGCCGCGCGCGGACGGCCGACCTCTCTGGCCCGAGGAGACGGCGCCGGGCGAGCGCGGGGACGTGCCCTACGGTGACAGCGAGCCGGGGAAGCCGAAAGACCGGCCGGGCGTCTGACCGAGCGCGCCGGTCAGACGCCGGCCGGACGCATCACGCGCTGCGCCGCAGCGCGTGCGTGTGCCGATAGTCGTACCCCCGCTCGAACCCGCGCTGGAATGCCGGCTGATCGACGAGGTCGCCGTGCAGCGGCCGCACGTTCTCGCGGTTGTCGCACCACTGCGCGGCCTCGAACCCGCAGCGGTAAGCATGCTCCTCCACCGGGTCGAAGCGGCCGCGCTCGGCCTCGGGCAGAGCGCTCCACCAGCGATCACGTGCCGTGTCGAGATCGAGCGCGCCCTCCTCGGCGAGCGCCCCGCGCGCGCGCATCGCCGTCGTCTCGTCGTCGACGAAGGCAACGACGACGGACTGGCCTCCGCGCAGCGCGTCCTCGAATACGAAGAGATCGTCGCGCGGTACGCCCTGCGTGAGCGTGTTCTCCAGCGCATTGCCGAGGGCCGCGCCGCCCGCGCCGAACAGCGCGGCGCCGAGCAGGCCGAACGCGATGATCGGGCCGATGCCGGGCACGACGACGCTGACTGCGGCACCGATCGGCAGCCCCACGCCGGCGCCTGTGGCGGCGCCGGTGACGGCGCCGATCGCGGCCCCCGTTCCCGGCGCTTCGCCCTCGTCGATGGGCATCGACGCCAGGCGACGGGCGTCTGCGCCGGGAGTCAGCAACGTGAGGCGGTCGTGTGGGATTCGCGACGACGCGAGACGACGCACGCCGCGCTCGGCGGCGTCGCGTGACGGGAAGATGCCGGCGACGGATTTCATGGAAACCCTCCCTCGCCGGGAGATAGCAAACAGGGGGCCAGCGAGCGCCGACGTCGATGCTACACGCGCGGAACGATCACGCCGGCGCGCGCACGAAGTCGACCGCGGCCTGCAGGTGCGCGTCCGGGACGGCGAGCGGCAGGACGCAGCCCGGCGTCACGAGCAATCCGCGACCACCGGTCTGCTCGATCGCGTCGCGCGCCTCGTCCGCGACGGCCGTGGGCGGACCGTCGAGCAGCGTCCTGGATTCGGCGAGCCCGGCGGCGAGCGCGCCGGCGAACCGTCGCGCAGCCTGGGCCAGGGTCGGCTCGGCGAGGCGGTCGTGCCAGTTGACGACGTGCACGGGCAGTGCCGTCCAGAGGTCCCAGAACACGCCGCGGCCATGCAGGTGCAGCATCGTCAGCTGCGAGCCGTCGCGCACACGCGCGAGCACGCGGCGTGCGTAGGGCAGATCCCAGCGTTCGCTGATCGCCTCGCTGACGGCGTCGGCGCTCGCCGCCTGCGTGGCGAAGAAGATTCCATCGGCGCCCGCGGCGAGCGCTTCCGCCGCGTAGCGCGCGGTCGCCTCGGTGATGACCTCGAGCGCGCCTCGCAGCGATTCGGGCGCGGCAACGATGCTCTGCGCGGCCAGATCGCCCGCGAGCTTCGTCGCGATCGTGAACGGCGAGAAGATCGTCATCAGGATCGGAGCGTCGTCCGCGCGGCCTTTGCAAATCAGACGCACCGCCTCCAGCTCGCGCCCGAGCGCTCCCGCGCCCGGATCGAGCGCGCGCAGACGCGACCAGTCGGCGTGGCGCTTCACCGCGTGCTCGGTGCATCGCTTGGCGCCGCCCGGGTGGCCCTGGTACGCCACGCGGCAGCCCCAGTCCTCAACGCAATACACGCCGCTCGACATCACCTTGATGAGGTCCAGGTCCCACCGACGCTGAAAGCCCAGCATCGCGTCGGCGAGCCCTTGCGAGGTGTGATCGACGTCCGGGACGTGGCGCCAGAACGCGATGGGCGGCCGGTCCACCGCGCGTCGCTCGAGCGCGGCGAGCACACGCTCGCGTTTCGTCATGGCTGCCCACGATACCACCGGTCGTCGGGTGCCATCGGGTTGCCGCGCGGCCGGCCGTCGTGCGAGGATCGGCCCCTCACGAGGAGGAATCACCCATGCCCGCGCTCACTCGCCGCGCCTTTGTCGCCGGATCCGCAGCCGCAGCCGCCGCCGTCACTGCCCGCGCGCCGTACGTGCACGCGCAGAAGAAGGGCGGCACGCTGCGCTTCGTTCCGCACGCGGACCTCAAGGTTCTCGATCCGATCTGGACCACCGCCTACATCACGCGCAACCACGGCTACATGATCTTCGACACCCTGCTCGCCTTCGACGCGGACTTCAAGATCAAGCCGCAGATGGTGGATAAGTACACGGTGTCGAAGGACGCCATGAAGTACTCGTTCACGCTGCGCGACGGGCTCAAGTTCCACGACGGCGCGCCGGTGACGGCCGAGGACTGCGTGGCCTCGATCAAGCGCTGGGGCGCGCGCGACACGGCGCTCGGCCGTCTCATGATCGCGGCGCTCAACCGGATGACGCCGGTCGACAAGAAGACCTTCACCATCGAGCTCGAGACGCCTTTCAGCCTCGTGCTCGACGCGCTCGCCAAGCCCTCGGCGAGCCCGCTGTTCGTCATGCCCGCGCGGCTGGCCGCCACGGATCCCAACGAGCAGATCAAGGACGTCGTAGGCTCGGGCCCGTTCAAGTTCGTGAAGGACGAGTGGCAGCCGGGCAACCGCGTCGTGTACGTGAAGAATGCCGACTACGTGCCCCGCAACGAGAAGCCGAGCGGCGCGGCGGGCGGCAAGCACGCGCTCGTAGACCGCGTGGAGTGGCGCTACATCCCCGACTTCGCCACCGCGGCCGCCGCGCTCGAGGCCGGCGAGGTCGACTACTGGGAGAACGTGCCGCTGGACTTCGCCCCGCGCCTCGAGAAGAACCCGGACCTCCGCGTCTACATCACCGACCCGCGCGGCAGCCAGGGCATCCTCCGCCCCAACCACCTGCAGCCGCCGTTCAACAACAAGGCCGCGCGGCAGGCGCTGCTCTACGCGCTGGACCAGCAGAAGTACATGCAGGCCGTCATCGGCAACCCGAAGTACTACCGGGCCTGCCCGTCGGTGTTCATGTGCGGCGGGCTGCCCTACGAGACGGCGGCCGGCGCGCCGAAATACGACCTCGAGCGCGCGAAGCGCCTGCTGAAGGAATCGGGCTACGATGGCCGGCCGCTCATCGTGCTCGATCCGACCGACTCGCCGTACGCCCACGGCCCGGCGCTCGTGACGACGGAGATGCTGCGCTCGCTCGGCGCGACGGTGGACCTGCAGGCCATGGACTGGTCCACGATGGTGCAGCGCCGCGCGAAGAAGGAGCCGCCGGTCCAGGGCGGCTGGAACATCTTCCACACGTGGTCCACCTCGTTCGACACGATGACGCCGGCCGTCTCGTCGGTCCTCAATGGCGGCGGCGAGAAGGCGTGGTTCGGCTGGCCGACGAGCGAGGCGATCGAGAAGCTGCGCGCACAGTTCACGCGCGAGCCCGACCTTGCCAAGCGCAAGGTGCTCGCCGAGGAGATCCAGAAGATCGCCTACGACGAGGTCATGTACGTGCCGTGGGGCCAGTTCGTGGTGCCCGGCGCGTTCCGCAAGAACGTGCATGGCCTGCTCGAGTTCGGCGCGACACTGCTGTGGAACATCTCGGTATGACCGTCCGCAGACGACGGCACATATGATCGTCGCGGGCGCGCAGCTTGGACCCATCGCGCGCGCCGATACACGTGCCGGCGTCGTCAAGCGCCTGCTGGCCCTGCTGCACGAGGCGAAGTCGCGCGGCGCCGAGCTGGTCGTCTTCCCCGAGCTCGCGCTCACGACCTTCTTCCCGCGCTGGTGGATGGAGGACCCCGCCGAGATCGACGCCTTCTTCGAAACCGAGATGCCGGGGCCCGAGACGATCGCGCTCTTCGACGAGGCGCAACGTCTCGGCCTCGGATTCTCGCTCGGGTACGCGGAGAAGACGCCGGACGGCCATCGATACAACACCTCGATTCTCGTCGACGCCGGCGGCCGGATCGTGCTCCGCTACCGCAAGATCCACCTGCCCGGCCACGCGGAGCACGAGCCGTGGCGACCGTTCCAGCATCTGGAGAAGCGCTACTTCGAGGTCGGCGATCTGGGCTGGCCGGTGACGCGCTACAACGGCGCCGTCGTCGGCATGTGCATCTGCAACGACCGCCGCTGGCCCGAAACGTATCGTGTCATGGGGTTGCAGGGCGTGGAGCTGGTGCTGCTCGGCTACAACACGCCGATCCACAACCCTCCCGCGCCCGAGCAGGATCACCTCGCCGGCTTCCACAATCATCTGTCGATGCAGGCGGGCGCGTATCAGAACGCCACGTGGGTCGTGGGCGTCGCGAAGGCCGGACGCGAGGAGGGCTGCGAGCTGCTCGGCCAGTCGGCGATCATCGCGCCCTCGGGCGAGATCGTCGCCATGGCCTCCACCGTCGGCGACGAACTGATCGTCGCGCGCTGCGATCCCGCGCTCGGCCGCAGCTACACGGCGAACATCTTCAACTTCGCCAGGCACCGCCGCCCGGAGCACTATCGTCTGATCGTCGAGCGGACCAGAGCGATCCCGCCGGCCTGAGGGAGCCCAGCTACACCAACGCGACGACGGTCCTGTGAAACAGGGCCCGGGACGGCCGACCGTGCGGGCCCGTCGCGACGATGCACAGGCTCGCTCCGTGCGGCAATCGCGGAGGCAGCCGCTCCATCACCTGCCACACCTGCCCCGTGGTGCAGAGCCGCATGTCGAGCACGACGCGTACGCGACCCGAGAGCGTCCCGACGCGGGCGTGCACCGCAAACGCCCCGCGAAGGCCGAGCTCTGCGCAACATGCGCCGACCGTCGCTTCGAGCGCCTCACGACGCCGATCGCGTCGGTTGAGGAGCACCATCCACAAGGTCATGAGCACGAGCGGGCCGAGTGTGACGCAGATCGCGAGCGCCGATGTCATGCGACCATCTCCGGCCGGCGCTCGAGCCGCAGAACCGGCGACATGAGGATGACCGCGGCCTGGACGGCGAACCCCAGCGCGGCGACGATCAGGCAGAGCTCCGCACCGTAGAGCGCGCCCACGAGGGCGCCGAGCGCGGCGCCGATCGGCCGCGCGCCGGTGGCGGTCATGCTGATGGCCGACGCGCGGCTGAGAAGGTCGCCCGGCGTGACGGTCTGGCGAAGCGTGGCCGTGCTGATGACCCACACGATCGGCCCGACACCGATCAGAACGAAACTGAGCGCCGCGAGCGAGGCCGCCGGCACCCACACGGTCAGAACCATCACCACCGCCGCGACCAGCCCGGCGATCGGACCGAGCGTCACGACGAGGCCGAAAGGCAGCGCCTGAATCATTCGCGGCGCCAGCAGCGCGCCGATGACCATGCCCACGCCGTAGGCGGCAAGCGTCACGCCGACGCCGAAGCCGGATAGACCGAGCCGATGGACGGCGTACGGCACGTACACGGCCTGGATCATGAAGAACGCGGCGTTGAACACGAGCTGTGTGACGAAGACAGGACGCAAGAGCGGATGGCCGAACACGAACGCGGCGCCCTCGCGCAGCTCGTGCAGCACGCGGCGCGCCGGTCTCGCGGGCCGAGCCGGCTCGCGAAGGCCCGCCAGCAGGACCACCGCACCGGCGGAGAGCGCTGCTGCGATCCCGAACGCCGGCGCACCGCCGGTCCACCCGACGAGCGCGCCGGCGAGCGCGGGCCCCGAGGCGAACGCGACGGTTCGCGCGAGCTCGATTCTGCCGTTCGCGACGGGGAGCGTGTCGGCGGGCACGAGTGCGGGGATCAATGCCGGCGCGGCGACGCTGTACGCGACGGTTCCGCACGCGCCGACGAAGCCGAGCAGTCCGAGCAGCGACACCGTCAGGCCGCCGACCTGCGCCAGCACCAGCACCGCGGCCAGCGCCAGCGCGCGCAAGGCCTCGGCGGACGCCATCACGCGACGGCGCGACGTGCGATCGGCGAGCACGCCGGCCGGAATCGAGAGGACCAGGAACGGCAGCGTCTGCGCGGTCTGCAGCAGGCCCGTCTCGCCGGCGCCCGCGCCCAGCGCGATCACCGCGACGATCGGCGCTGCCGCCAACGCGATCTGCTCGGCGGACTGCGCCGCCAGATTCGACCACGCCAGGCGACTGAAGCCGGCCGGCAACGAAGCTCGAGCGAGCATGCGGAGAGCGTACGAACGGCCGCGCCCGCGCCGCACTCCGTCTCTTGCTGCCGAATTTCCGCGCGCCGGCTTTGCCGGCGCGAGCTCCTCAGCGCACGTCGAGTGTTTCGCGCAGCCCGTCACCGACGAGATTGACGGCGAGGACGGTCAGCGCGAGGAACAGGCCGGGGAAGAGAATGATCCAGAAGGCCAGCTGCACATACGTCTTGCCCTCGGCCATGATGTTGCCCCACGACGGGATGTGCGGCGGCGTGCCGGCGCCGAGGAAGGACAGGTACGCCTCGAACAGGATCGCGGACGCGCAAATGTAGGTGGCCTGCACGATGAGCGGCGCCACCAGCGCGGGCAGCATGTAGCGCGCGAGAATGCGCGGCGTGCGCGCCCCAAGCGCGCGCGCACCCTCGACCATCGTGTGCTCCCGCAGCGAGAGCACCGAGGCGCGGACGACGCGGATCACGCGCGGGATCTCCGGGATCACGAGCGCGACGATGACGTTGCGGACGCTGGCCTTCATGAGCGCCATCAGCGCCAGCGCGAGCAGGATCGCCGGGATGGCCATCAGCCCGTCCATCACGCGCATCATGACGGCGTCGAGACGCCGATAGAAGCCGATGACGAGACCGAGCGTCGTGCCGAGCACGAGGCTCGCAATGGCGACGGTGGCCCCGACGATGAGCGACACGCGCGTGCCGTAGATCGTGCGCGTGTAGACGTCGCGGCCGAAATTGTCGGTGCCGAACCAGTGGCCGGACGCCGGGCCGGTGAGCCGCTCGGCGGGGCGCATCTCGAGCGGATCGCCGGTCCACCACGCCGGCGCAAACGCGCCGCCGATCACGATGATGGCGAGCACGGCGACGCCGAGGACGAGCGTCGGCTGGCGCCGCACGAACCGCGCGACGCGGGCCCCGGCGGAGAGTCGCTCGGCGGTCGCCTCCGGGGCCGCGGCGATCGGCGGCCGTGGGCCGGGGACGTCGGCGCCGAGCACGTGGGTCGACGACGACATGCGCGCGCTCAATAGCGGATCCTCGGATCGAGGACGACGTAGAGGAGATCGACGACGAGGTTGATCAGCACGTAGACCCCGGAGACGACCAGGATCACGCCCTGGATGACCGGATAGTCGCGGCGGATGATCGCGTCGACGGTGAGGCGGCCGAGGCCCGGCAGCGCGAAGACGCTCTCGGTGACGACGGCGCCGCCGATGAGCAGCGCGAACCCGATGCCGATGATCGTCACGATGGGCAGCGACGCGTTCTTGAGCGCGTGGCGGACGAGCACCCATCGCGGCGCGAGCCCCTTGGCGAACGCCGTCCGGATGTAGTCCTCGTTGAGGACGCCCAGCATGGAGGCGCGCGTCATGCGCGCGATCAGCGCCATGTACACGAGCGACAGCGTCACCGCGGGCAGGATCAGATGGCGCAGGAACGGCCAGGCGCCGCGCTCGATCGGCTGGAATCCCTGCACGGGCAGCCAGTGAAAGGACACGGCGAAGACATAGACGAGCACGAAGCCCAGCCAGAAGGTGGGCATCGAGAAGCCGGAGACCGCGAACACCATGACCGCGCGATCCACGAGCGAGCCCTTTCGCCAGGCGGCAAGCACGCCGAGCGGGACCGCCACGCTGACGCTGATGATCATCGCGAACAGCGTGAGCGCGATCGTCGCCTCCGCGCGCTGGCCGATCAGGGTCGCCACCGGCAATCCCGAGTAGATCGAGGTGCCGAGATCGCCGCGCACGATGCGGCCGAGCCAGATGGTGACTTGTGTCAGAAACGGCTGGTCGAGACCGAGCTTGGCGCGGATCTTCGCGATGTCCTCGGCGGTCGCGTAGTCGCCGGCGATGATGACGGCCGGATCACCGGGTGTGACGTGCAGCAGCGCGAAGACCGCGATGGCCACCACACCCATGACGGGAATGGTGGCCACCAGGCGGCGGGCGATCTGCGGCAGCACGATCAGGTGATCGCGACGTTCCAGAACAGCGGCGCCGGGAACTGGAGCACGCCGCCCACCGATTTGCGGTACGCCGTGGGCAGCACCCACTGACCGAACGGCACGTACAGCACCTCGTCATACGCGATCTTCTGGATCTCTTCGGCGAGCTGCTTCTGTCGTGCCTTGTCCGTGGCGCGCACCCACTGCACCTTCAGCTCCTCGATGCGGCCGTTCTCGGGCCACCCGAACCACGCCGCGTCGCCCGCGCCCGAGATTCCCGGATGCACGGCGGGATTGATGAGATCGGAGGCGATCCACCACGTGAAGAGCATGTTCCAGCCGCCCTGCTGCGGCGGATCCTTCTTCGCGCGCCGCGCGACCACCGACGACCAGTCCATCGCCTGCAGATCGACGTTGAAGCCAATCTGAGTGAGCAGCTCGCGCGTCACCAGGGCGGCGCCGTGGGTCAGCGCGATGTCATTGGGGTCGAGCACGACGACCGGTCGGCCGTCATAGCCCGATTCCTTCACGAGCGCCTTGGCCCGGTCGAGGTCCGGCTTGCCCGGCGCGCCGGCCGCCGACTCGAACGGTCCGCCGCACGTGAACAGCGCTGGGCACGGCTTGTAGTACTTCTCGACGCCGATGGCCGCCTTCAGGTACTTGGACTGATCGACGATATAAAGGAGGGCCTGCCGCGCCTTCTTGCTATCGAAGGGCGGGTGCTTGTGGTTGGGACGGATCCAGCCCTGGGTGCCGCGCGGGTCGGTGATGAAGGTGGCCAGCGCCGGATTCGCCTCGATCTTCGGAAAGAAGTCGATCGGCGGATTCTCCCACCAGTCGATCTCGCCGGCGTCGAGGGCGGCGCTGGCGGTGGCCGCATCGGGAATGTAGCGCCAGATCACTCGATCCACGCTCACCACCTTGCCGCCGGTCGAGCCGCTCGGTTTCTCCTGACGAGGAACGTAGTCGGCATTCTTCACGTAGACCACCTGATTGCCCGGCTGCCACTCGTCCTTGCTGAACTTGAACGGGCCCGACCCGATCGTCTCCTTGATCGGCTCGTTCTCCGACGTCGCCGCGATCCGCGCCGGCATGATGAACGGCACGTTCGAGGACGGCTTCCCCAACGCCTCCAGCACGAGACCGAACGGTCGCGACAGCTCGAGCGTGAACGTCTTTTTGTCCACGGGCGCGAGCTTCGCGGTGTGCGCGGCGAGCAGCCGGCCGAGCGGGTCCTTCTTGGACCATCGCTTGAGCGATTGCACGGCGTCCTCGGCGGTCACCGCGGCGCCGTTGTGGAACTTCAACCGGTCGCGCAGCGTGAACGTCCACTTCAGCCCCTTGTTGGTGGACGCGTACTTGTCGACCATCTGTGGCTTGATGGCGAGGTGCTCGTCGGTCCCGAACAGCGTGTCGTAGATGAGGTAGGCGTGGTTGCGCGTGATGTACGCGGTGGTCGCGATCGGATCGACCACCTTCAGATCGGCGTGCGGGATGAACCGGATCGCCCCGCCCTTCTTCTGCGCGTGCACGTGCGGCGCACGCAGTGTGCTCGCCGCCGCGGCGGCCGCGGCGCCGGCAAGGAACCCGCGGCGGCTGAGCGCACGCATGATCTACTTCTTCTCCTGCGCGACGGCCGCCTCGGCCGCCTGGAAGCCGACCTTGCTGTGCGTGCCGTCGCAGAACGGCTTGGTGACCGAGCCGCCGCACCGGCACAGCGCGATGCGCGGCCCGCGGGCGCTCGTGTCGATCTTGGCGCCGTTGACGTCGATCAGCTCGTAATCGCCCTCAACCAGGTAGGGGCCGTTCGGACGAATCGTGATCTTGGTCGGCATCGGGAGCGTCCTCCTCGGATTGGAATTGCGGTCAACGATAGCACGGCGCGCAGCGTAGACTGGCCCCATGACCGGCCCCGGCGAGATCCTTCTCATCGCCTGCTACGAGCTTGGGCACCAGCCCTTGTCCGTGGCGTGGCCGGCGGCGTTTCTCGAGCGTGCGGGCTACCGTCCGGCGGTGATGGATCTCTCCGTCGAGCCGTTCGACGCGGACAAAGTCCGGCGCGCGCGGCTCGTCGCGGTGGCCGTCCCGATGCACACCGCGCTGCGTCTGGGCGTCGCCGCGGCGGCGCGCGTGCGCGCCGCGAATCCCGCGGCCCACATCTGCTTCTACGGTCACTACGCCGCGCTCAACGTCGAGCATCTCACCTCGCAGGGCCACGCCGACTCCGTCCTGGCCGGCGAGCTGGAAGACGCTCTGATCGCGCTGGCGCGCCGGCTCGATGCGGGCGCGGTGCCGCGGGTGAGTCTCGACAAGCTCGACTTCCCGGTGCCCGCGCGCGCCGCGCTGCCGAGTCTCAAGAAGTACACGCATCTCGACCGTGAGGGCGCTCCGCACCTCGTCGGCTACGTGGAAGCCAGCCGCGGCTGCAAGCACGGCTGCCGTCACTGTCCGATCCCGCCCGTCTACGGGCGCCGGTTCTTCGTCGTCCCGCGCGACGTCGTGCTGGCCGATGTCCGCCAGCAAGTCGCCGCGGGCGCCGCGCACGTGACGTTCGGCGATCCGGATTTCCTCAACGGCCCCCGCCACGCGCTCGCCGTCGCCCGCGCGCTGCACGCCGAATTCCCTCGGCTGACGTTCGACTTCACCGCGAAGATCGAGCACCTTCTGGTACAGCGTGAGCACCTTCCCGCGCTCGCCGTGCTCGGCGCGCTCTTCGTCGTCTCGGCGGCGGAGTCGCTCGACGACCGCGTGCTCGGGATCCTCGACAAGGGCCACACGCGCGCGGACATCGAGACCGCCCTCGCGCTGACGCGCGCGGCCGGCCTGTCGCTCCGTCCCACGTGGGTCGCGTTCACGCCGTGGACGACGCTCGACGCGTACCGCGCGTGGCTCGCTTTCATCGCCGCCGAAGGGCTCGTCGACGCGACCGATCCCGTGCAGTACGCGCTGCGGTTGCTGGTGCCGCCGGGATCGTGGCTGCTGGAGCACCCCGCGATGCGCGTGCACCTCGGCCGACTGGTGGCCGAGGGATTCCACTACGAGTGGACGCATCCCGATCCGCGCATGGACACGCTGCAGGCGGCGGTCGCGGCCGCCGTGGCCACCGCCGCCGAAGGCCGCGAGGACGTGGCGGTCACGTTCGATCGCGTGCGCGGGCTGGCCGCGAAGGCCGCGGGCGTGCCGGCGCCGGGCCCCATCGGCCTGGCGCCGGATCGACAGCGACCGCCGCGGCTGAGCGAGCCGTGGTTCTGCTGAGCGGAGCCGACAGAGGGCCAGTTGGCCCTCGCCGGGAACGAGCGTAAAGTACCTGTTTGAGACCGGGGAGCGCGAGGGGGGTTACGACATGACAGAAGCGGCAACGCCCGATCTGAAAGCCCGCGTCCAGGACCTGATCGACACGATGATCAATCCGGCCGTGGCGGGTCATGGGGGCTTCGTCGAGCTGATCGACGTCCAGGACAACCGCGTCTACCTGACCATGGGCGGCGGCTGCCAGGGCTGCGGCGCCGCGGACGTCACGCTCAAGGCCGGAATCGAGCGGTTGATCAAGGAAGAGATTCCCGAGGTCGTCGAGGTGCTCGACACGACCGACCATTCGCAGGGGACGAACCCCTACTACACCGCCGGCAAGTCCTGATTCGCTCGCCGTGAGTACCGTGGGCGGGCAGGCGCGTCTCCTCTTGCTCCTGCCCACCCGTACCTATCGCACCGAAGACTTCGTCGACGCCGCGCACACGCTCGGCGTCGATCTCGTCTGCGCCTCCGAGAAGCCGAGCACGCTCGAAGCGCTCGCCCCCGACGGTCTGCTGACGCTCGACTTCAGCGATCCCGCCGACGCCGCCGCGCGCGTCGCGGCGTGGACCAGGCAGCGTCCGCTCGCGGCCGTAGTCGGCGTCGACGACGTGACGGCCGCCACGGCCGCGGTCATCGCCGAGCGACTCGGTCTCCGGGCCAGCGCGCCGGCCGCCGTCGCCGCCGCGCGTGACAAATACCAGATGCGCCAGTGCCTGGCCGCCGCCGGCGTGCCGGTCCCGCGCTTTCGGCGCATTGCGCTGAGCGAGAACCCGGTGCTCGCCGCGCGCGGCGTGGAGTTTCCTTGCGTGCTCAAACCGCTCAGTCTTTCGGCGAGCCGCGGCGTCATTCGCGCCAACACCACCGAGCAGTTCGTCGTCGCGTTCAAGCGGATCGCCGCGCTGCTGGCGCGCGACGACGTCACGGTCAGCGGCGACGCCGCGCGCTATCTGCTGGCCGAGGAGTACGTGCCGGGGCTGGAGGTCGCGCTCGAAGGGCTCCTCATCCAGGGCCGCCTGCACGTCCTGGCACTCTTCGACAAGCCCGATCCGCTCGAGGGCCCGTTCTTCGAGGAGACGATCTACGTCACGCCGTCACGGCTGCCCGAGCGCGTGCAGGGCGCGATCCGCGAGACGGCGAGCACCGCCTGCGCGGCGCTCGGGCTCACCGAAGGGCCGGTCCACGCCGAGCTGCGCGTGAACGACGACGGCCCCTGGGTGCTCGAGGTCGCCGCGCGCTCGATCGGCGGTCTGTGCTCACGCACGCTGCGCTTCGGGACGGGCATGACGCTGGAGGAGATCATCCTGCGACACGCGCTGGGGTGGTCCATCGCGACGCTCGAGCGCGAGCGTCCGGCGGCGGGCGTCATGATGATCCCGATCCCACGGGCCGGCATCTTGAGGAAAGTCGACGGTCTGGACGACGCCAGGGCGACGCGGCACGTCGAGGATGTGGTCATCAGCGGTCATGTCGGCCAGGAGCTCGTCCCGCTGCCGGAGGGATGGCAGTACCTCGGCTTCGTCTTCGCCCGGGCCGACGCGCCTGCCGACGTCGAGGACGCGCTGCGGATCGCGCACGCACGATTGCGCTTCGTCGTCGACTGAAAGCGGCAGAGACGGCTGAGACCGGGAGAGACGGTCGCCCGCCTCCCCCGGCGTCGATTCAGACCGGATCAGGCGTGCGAGTACGCTCCGTTGATCGCCGGAGAGTGCACGGTCTGCAGCCGACGATGCACTTCGGTCAGCGGCTTCTGCAGATCGCTCAGCTGACCGAGCACCGCGGCAAACGCCTCCGCAGTGGCCGCCTGCTCGTTGCGATGATGCTGAAGCTCGGCGACGAGGCTCGCGACCTCGCGACGCAGGCCCTCGACCTCGTGGCGGAGCCGGTCACAATCGGCCTCGGAACCGAGCAGGCGCGACTTCAGGCGCTCACGGTCGTCGAGGTACCCGGGGATCAATCGCCCCAGCAGGTACTGGCTCTCCTCGAGCCAGCGGTCGAGGCGTTGCCGATCCTCGAGATCTACTTCGTTCATCATCTGCCTCCTGTCATCGAATCGTGAAGAGACGCTGCTGCGGGTGAGTGGCTGCACAAGGACGCCGAGACGAACGACGGTGACATCATGAAACAGCACGACGGCGCGGGGGGACAGCCGCGGCCTCTTGCGGCGCTCGACGAGAACCGAGGTGGCAGGATCACCCTTGAAGCACTGCTCGAGATACTCGAAGAGCGCGGGATCGGCGGCGGGCACGACGACGAGATATGCTCCACGCATCGGCGTCTCGTCCATCCGCCACGTCGGACACGGCGCCACTCTACCAACGACCTCTCGCGCGCTGCAAGCCAAATTGCGAGGCGCGGTCGCCGAAACGTGACTCCGGCTATGATTCGCGACACATGAACTCGCGTTGGGTCGCCCTGGCGCTCATCTTCATCACGCGCGTGTCCATGGGTTTCCAGTTTCAATCGATCGGCTCCGTCGGACCGCTGCTGGTCGCCGACCTTGGTCTCACCTATGCGCAGCTCGGAACGCTGATCGGGCTGTACCTGCTGCCGGGCGTCGCGCTCGCGCTGGTCGGCGGCGTGATCGGTCAGCGGATCGGCGACCGCCGCGCGGTCGTGGGAAGCCTCGCCGTCATGGTCGTCGGCGGCCTGCTCACCGCGTGGAGCGACGGATTCGCCGCCGCCGCGTCCGGCCGATTGCTCAGCGGCGCCGGCGCCGTGCTCATGAACATTCTGCTCGTGAAGATCACCGCCGACTGGTTTTCCGGTCGGGAGATGGCGACGGCCATGGCGGTGATGCTCACCGCGTGGCCGGTCGGTCTCGGTCTCGCCACCGCCACCCTCGGTCTGCTGGCGACGGCCACGTCGTGGCGGACGTCGCTCGCCGTCGCCGCCGCCACGGCCGCGCTCGGCCTCGTCATCATGGCGACGCTGTTCCGCGACGCGCCGGTGCGCGCCGCGCCGGGCACGCGCAGCGCGCTCGGCGCGCGCGACGTCGGGCTCGCCGTCACGAGCGGTGTCGCCTGGGGCGCGTTCAACGCGAGCCTCGTCGCCGTGATCGCCTTCGGGCCGGCGATGCTCGTCTCGCGTGGCGTCTCGCTCGGTCAGGCGGGCTTCGAAGTGAGTCTCGCCATCTGGGTGACGATCACCTCGGTGCCGCTCGGCGGTGTGCTCAGCGATCGCATTCGCCGTCCGGATCTGTTCATCGTCGTCGGCGCCGCCGCGGGTGGCGCGCTGCTCTTCGCGTTGCCGACGATACCCGGCGCCGCACTTGGTCTCCTCCTCGTCGGCGTGCTGATCGGCGGCCCGCCGGGCCCGCTGACGTCATTGCTGCCGCGCGCGCTGGCGTCCGAGCGGCTCGCCACCGGCCTCGGCGTGTCGTACACCGCGTACTACCTCGTGATGGCGATCGTGCAACCGCTCGCCGGATGGCTGCGCGACGTGACGGCGGATCCCGCGACGCCGGTACGCTTCGCCGGCGCCGCGATGCTGGTCACGATCGTCGCCCTCGTCGCCTTTCGACTCATCGAGCGACGCACCGTGGTCACGCCACCCGCCGCGACGCCATGAGCCGGCGGTTGGGGGGCCTGGATATTGCTTAGTGCCTCCCGCGGAGCGGATCTCTCTGACTCGGACCGCAAGGAGGAATGGAATGAAGAAGATGCTCACCCTGCTCTTGATCGGGATGATCACGTTGGCGCCGGCGCTCGTTGCGGCGCAGACCGGCGGTGGCAGTGGCAGCAGCTCCGGCGCGGCCGGCTCCAGCAGCGGTGCAGGCGGCTCCGGCACCAGCAAGGGCGGTAGTACTGGCGCCACCGGGTCGGGCTCGAGCAGCGGCTCGATGTCGGCGCCGTCCTCGTCCGGTACGGCGCCTTCGGCAAGCCCGCCTGGCTCCTCCAGCGACAGCTCGCTGTCGAAGATCACCAACCAGGCCGACTGCAAGGCCGCGGGCGGCGATTGGCAGGCGTCGACCGGCATGTGCCGCGCGAAGACGAAGTAACGAAGTCGTCGCACGGGTCGCCCTCTCGTCATGCGTTTCGCGGCGCAAGCCGGCGTCGTGCAGCGTGTGACGAGAGCGGCCCGTGACACTCGGTGCGTCGTGCGCTATCGTCGTGGCGGACGCTCAACGATGCCACGCGCTCGCCGCGCTGATCTCACCGACCT
>Ga0075431_100003205_pt1 | contig 15829 bp, 7 predicted proteins | sample RhiMetdeltSRZDD5_FD_75297 | JGI IMG/M metagenome (GOLD analysis project Ga0075431, IMG submission 75297) | Populus rhizosphere microbial communities from Tennessee, USA - Rhizosphere MetaG P. deltoides SRZDD5 | ecosystem: Host-associated > Plants > Roots > Rhizosphere > Soil | place: USA... | reverse complement strand
AAGCGGAACGCTCTGCAGATCAGCGAAGAACTGGCGCTGTTGGGCGCCAACCTGAACAGTGGATCGAACCTCGACATGTCCAGTGTTTCTTTGTCGGCTCTGAAGTCGAACCTGGATGCTTCGCTGGAGATCTATGCCGATGTGATCTTGAACCCGTCGTTCCCGGAGGAAGACTTCAGGCGGCTCCAAAAGCAGCAACTCGACGGAATTCAAGCGGAAAAGGTCCAGCCCGTCCAGATGGCGTTGCGGGTATTTCCCAAGTATCTCTATGGTAAAGATCATGCTTACGGGAATCCGCTGACCGGATCTGGAATGGAATCCACCGTCTCGAAGCTAACCCGCGCCGATGTCGAGAAGTTTCACCAAACCTGGTTCAAAGCCAACAACGCCACGCTCGTGGTGGTTGGGGACACGACGTTAAGCGAGGTCACAGGCAAGCTTGAGAAGCTCTTCAAGAATTGGCAGAAGGGCGAAGTGCCGAAGAAGAACATCAGCCAGGTGGCCCAGCCGAAGTCGCAGGTCTATGTCATGGATCGCCCCGGATCGCTCCAGTCCATTATCTTCGCCGGGCATCTGGCGCCGCCGAAAGCCAACCCGGATGAGATCGCGATTGAAACGGCCAACAATATTCTCGGCGGGACCTTTACATCGCGTGTGAATATGAATCTGCGTGAAGACAAACACTGGTCCTACGGAGCGCTCACCATCCTGGTCGGTGCCCGCGGGCAGCGGCCGTTTGTTGCCTATGCACCCGTCCAGACCGACAAAACCAAGGAGTCCATTGCAGAGCTGGGGAAGGAGCTTCGGGACGTGCTGGGCAAACGCCCTGTAACCGACGAGGAGACGTCGAAGGCAATTAGCAATCAGACTCTAGAACTACCCGGTTCATGGGAGACCATCAACGCGGTGGGGGGCTCCATCGGCGATATTGTTCGTTATGGGCTGCCGGACAACTACTACCAGACTTATCCGCAGAAACTCCGCGAGCTGAAGACTGGCCAGATTTCGGCGGCTGCCCAGAAACTCATCGAGCCGGAGCATCTCGTCTGGGTGATTGTCGGTGATCGATCGAAGATCGAATCGGGCATTCGTGAACTGAATCTGGGCGCGATCCAACTGATCGACAGCGAGGGGAACCTGATGCAGGAAGAGCCGCGAAGGACGGCTAGATAGCCCGATCCCGTGTCTGAGGAGAGAGGAAGGCCCGCATTCGATGATTCACGCAACGGTCTGCGCACTCCTGTTGATGCTTGTCTTGACTGCTGGCCCGGCGGCCGCCACGATCGAGTGTGTCGCCGGCTGTGGGGCAGGGCCGGAGAACCAAGCCAGAGGCGTGAAGTTTGTCGAACCCTTTGGTGTGGCCTTCGATGTCAGGGGCAACTGGTATGTCTGCGAACACAAGGGAGAGCGCATCGTCCGAATCGACCCTGCCGGCAAAGCTCGCGTCTTCGCCGGGACAGGCAAGACCGGCAATTCCGGCGACGGCGGCCCGGCGGCTCAGGCCACGTTCTTCGATCCGCACGGGCTCGTCATCGCCAGGGATGAGCAACTGTACGTGGCTGACACCCTCAACCACTGCATTCGAAGAATTGATCTGAAGACAGGGAAAATTGCCAGGTTGGCTGGAACAGGCGAAGCCGGTTACTCCGGCGATGGCGGAAGGGCCTCGGAGGCGGCGTTCAACGGAACCTTTGCGATCAGTATCGACAGCAAAGGAAATGCTGTATATGTGGCCGACCTCAACAATCGGCGTATTCGCAGGGTCGACTTGAAATCCGGCATCGTAACCACAGTTGCCGGAAACGGTGAAAAGGGAGTGCCGGAAGACGGGGCTGAGGCTGCTCGAAGTCCGCTGTTTGATCCGCGGGCCGTCGCAGTGGATTCAAAAGGCCTCGTGTATGTTCTCGAAAGAGGCGGCAACGCGCTTCGCGCGGTAGACCAGAAGGGCAGGATTCGAACACTGATTAGACCGGCAAGTGGCGCTGGAGCCCCCAGTCCGGGTTCAAGGGTAGTGCCCGACCTCAACGGACCAAAGCATCTTTACGTCGATGCCAAAGACCAGGTGATCATCGCGGACGCCGAGAACCACCTGGTTCGGCGATACGACCCGAAGACAGGCAAGACGGAGACTGTGGCGGGCACGGGCGAGAAGGGGGACCTTATCGTTGGAGATGTTCCGCTAAAGACCCAGCTCAATCGTCCTCACGGCGTCTTCGTTCATCAATCCGGCGCGCTCTATATCTCCGACAGCTACAATCACCGGATTCTGAAATTGACGGGCTGGTAGGCCAATTGTTTTGTCCCCTGGCAAGATGTTGAAGAAATCTTTAGCTCCCCTCAACGGGATAGCGGGCGAGGAGGATCTTTGTGCCATGACACGCTCGTGCTTCTCGTTGCGTCTGGCGGGCCCGGGGTTTAGGGCAGTGAGAGATCGGGCACAGTAGCAATTCTCGAAGCACAGCCAAAGTCGCCCGCAGAATTCAGCTTACCCCACCTTCTGAACCGCTGGCTCGGTCCGTGTCGCAGCGACTTCCTTGTTCACTCGGTCCAGGAACTCGAGAAACAGCCGCGCATATTTGTCCAGGACGTCGACGGTACCTCCATCCAGCAGCGGAGAACACATTTCGTAGGCGACGGCTCCTTTGAAACCTCCCGAGGCAAGTGCATTCAGAAATTCACGGTAGTTGATGAAGCCATCCTCAATAGTCACGGCTTGGACATAGGGAACCTGCTCGGAATAATTCACCAGGGCCGCATTGTATTGGTAACGGGAACGGCGCTGATAATTGGCGACCGTAGTCTGCAAAGTGAGTGGCGCCAGTTTTTGCGCCGCTTGGATCAGATTGGCTCCTTGAAGGGCAGGAGCCCACGCATCAAACATGGCTCTGCAGTTGGGTTCGTTTACCGCATGAATCAAGTCATGCAGGCTTTCGTAGCCCACTGCGATGTCGTGATGGTTCTGAACTCCAATATTGACGCCAAGGTCGCCGGCGCGGCGAGCGCACTCCTTCAGCACCTCCACAACCAGCTTCCATTGGGTAGGATAACTGGAGGCCGGATGCTCGTAGCCCGTGAAGATACGGACGAGATCGCCCCCCAAGTCGCGCGCTAACCGGGCCAGTTCGGTGATGTAGTGAATCTGAATCTCGCGATGCGGCACGTCGCCGTGCTCGAGATCGGCTGTGAAATTGTTATAGCCGGCGATGCAGACCTTTTGAATCATTTGCTTCTCGAGCTGACTTCGCAACTCAGATCGAGCCTTCGCGTCCCAGTCCAGAACCGAGAGATGGGGACGCTTGGCCATCAGCATCACCCCTTGGAATCCCAGGCGGGCGGCCTTGGTGACGAACTGCTCGACCGGCAGTACTACTTGGCCCCAGGAGCCCGAATAGCTAACCGAATGAAGCATTGGAATAAAGGGCATTGAGTTTCCTCCTGGACTCGGCTGCCAGTTATGGCAGTTAGTCTTTCGTTCATCATAGGGATTCAGTTTGTTTTCAAATTGAATTTAGTTAAGCTCTCCGCGCGTGTCAAGAATGTTGGCCGGCCGGAAACACGCTTGGAGCAACGCTGATGCAAATCAAGAACCGAACAGTCCTGGTGACCGGTGGAGGCTCTGGCATTGGTTTGGCGATGGCAACGCGTTTTGCCGCAGAGGGCGCGGCCGTCGTGATCGCCGACCGCGATGAGAATCGAGCCACCGACGCAGCCCGACAGATCTCAACCGGCGGTGGAAAGGTGATCGCCACCCACACGGATGTGAGCATCTCGCTGGAAGTCGACTCGATGGTGGCTTTGGCGGAGAAGTCTTTCGGTCAGGTCGATGTGCTTATCAACAATGCAGCTAGTTGCGTCGGAGACAATCTCACGCGAATGACTGAAGATATATGGGACCGTGACTTGACGATTTCTCTAAAGAGCGCCTTTCTCTGTTCCAAGCGTGTCCTTCCAGGAATGATCAAACGCCGAAAAGGAGTCATCATTAACATCGCCTCGGTCAACGGGCTGGGTTATTTCGGCAACGAAGCGTACTCCGCTGCCAAGGCCGGAATGATCAACCTCACTGGGGGCCTGGCGGTTCGTTATGGCCGTTACGGTATTCGTGTTAACGCCATTGCTCCTGGATCGATCCGCACGCCGGCCTGGCAGCAGCGGATCGATAGGGATCCAGATGTTTTCGAACGCTTGAGAAAGTGGTATCCACTGGGACGCATTGGTGAACCCGAAGACGTGGCCAATGCTGCTCTCTTCCTGGCTTCGGACGCGGCCTCCTGGATCACCGGTATTGTACTGCGCGTGGACGGCGGTTTGATGGCCGGAAACCCAGTGATGGTGGAAGAGCTGCTCGTGGAGTCGAATGATGAAGAAGTCTAAGGACAAAAATCGTTTCCAGTTAGGAACGCGGACCAAATCTGCTAGAGGGTTGCTCGCTGTTTTCCTCGCGAGTGGGTCTCTGTTGAAGGCCGCGGATCGGGATTTCGGTCCAGCGCAGTTTCACCCGCATGTGATCGAATCGAAGGTTCCTGGAGGTTACGCGCTTCTCGTCACGGACATGAACAATGACGGGCGGCCCGATGTCATTGGCCTCTCCACGCGCATGGCCGAGCTGGCGTGGTATGAAAGTCCGAACTGGGATCGTCATGTCTTGGTCAGCGAGATGAACGGTTTGGTCAACATGGCAGCCCATGACCTCGACGGAGATGGCTTTCCGGAACTTGCGCTCGAGAGCGAATTCAGCATGGTGGCTGCAAAAAGCCAGGGATTCATCTGGTTGCTCAAACACCGGGGTGATCCCCGCCAACCCTGGCCGCCTGCCAAGATCGACGCGTTAACCACTTCGCATCACCTGGCTTGGGCGGACATCGATGGGGACGGCAAGAAGGAGCTGATCAATGCGCCACTCATCGGTCCTAAGGCGCTCGCGCCCAAGTACGAGGATCGTGTGCCGCTGGTCTATTACCGCATCCCGCGAGAACCCCGTGACGAATGGAAGCGCCTGCTGATCGACGACCAACTGACGGGTGTGCTGCACCGCGTTCGGGTTGTCCGTTGGACTCCAGAAAAGCGTGAACAGCTGCTGACAGCAGGATTCAATGGAATCATCTTTCATCAAGCCATTGGAAAGGGCAACACACTCCGCTGGGAAAACCTGCTACTGGCCAAAGGCCATGAAGAGGAAGCCCCACGGGTGGGAACCAGTGACGTGGCTGTCGGACAACTGAAGAAAACCCGGATCCTGGCCGCTGTGGAGCCTTGGCACGGAAACGAGGTGGTGGTCTATACTCGCAACAGATCCGGCCAGTGGCAGCGTCGTGTCATCTTCGCCGAACTTAAGGAAGGTCACGAAGTGTGCATTGGCGACCTCAATGGCGATGGCCGGGACGATATCGTGGCCGGCGATCGTGCCAGGGGCGAAGTTGCCAGCACCCATATTTTCTACTCAAGGGATGACGCCGGCACCGACTGGCACCACGAAGTTCTGGACCACCTTGGCATGTCGGCCTCGGGCTGTTCAGTCACCGACATCAATAGCGACGGACGCCTTGATGTTGTCCTCATCGGCAGCGCCACTGCAAACATCAAGTGGTACGAGAACCTAGGACCGGATGAACGGTGACCATGGGATTCCTGCAATGGAGCTCGCGCAGCACATGTGGGCGGGGAATGAGAATTCTTGGTTTCATAATTGGGGGCAACGCGGACCTGCGCTGGTTACGGGTTCTGCAACCTTAAAGCAAATGCATTTTGGGCTTTTCAGTTGTCGACCGAGCGTTCAGCTTGTCCGAATAGTCTGTTTCGACCCCAGTAAGCCAGCACCACCAATGCGAACACCTCAAACAGCGAGCAAACCCAAGCCAATGGAAACGCAGCGGATGCGGCCTCAACGACCGAATTCAGGATGAGTGTGATCCCGACAGCGATCGGAACGACAGCCAGATCGGATCTGAGAATATACCGATAGGCCAGCCACAACAGCAGACCAAAGACGCTTCCCGACAGAAACCAATAGCCAACCGTTTCGACGGCTTCCGTTCCCGTCAAGACCAGTCCGAGGACGATACAAAGGACGGCCGTCACGCCCCTTCTGCGGTTGCCCGCGTGCGAAATCTGTTCGAGCATTCCAAAAGCCAGCAGCATCACGGCCGTGGCGATCACCCAGGTCTGAGTCCCGCTGAGGATTCCACTGATCCAGGGAAGATAGGCTGTGGCGGGCTTGTAATCGGCAAATTCAGGTGAAAGGTCGGGACCAAACCAACTGGCAAACCCAGCCATCACTCCTGCCAGCACTACTGCCACGCTGGCAGCGCGGATCCAGCTGTGAAGGTCAGATCCATTCGCTGGCTTTGGAATCATCCTGGCAAGATACCCCATAACCAAGGCAAACAAGAGCGCCTGCAGAAGGGCGCCCACCAACGCTCCGGCAATTGTAATCATCAGTTGATGACTCAACGGCTCGGAGGTTGAAAAGTTAGCCTGGACCGAAGGCCACTGGTTCCAGCCATTCAAGATCTCGAAGACAAAGACCAGCAGCACCACTTGCACGAACACGGAAGTCGAAAAGTCTCTCCGGCTCCATTGAACAATCGCAAATACGCCCGCGGCGAGTAGTCCCAGTCCGAGAAACGACCAGCACGCGATGCGGATCAAGTCAGCGATATTCCGGTGGCTGCGCTCTTTGCGCTGCCACTCTTCGGGAACAAAAACAAACTGGTGGGCATCGGCAACCTGATCGCCAGCAACGGTAATCGCCGCACGCCCTTGTCCCACTTTGAGCGGATAGTTTCGTGGATCTGAAAACGTAAAGACCCAGTCCGTCCGTTTGGGCAACTTTGAGGCTACGGCTGAAACCTCCTGCAGCTGGGCCGCATCCAGCTGAAACCTGGTTCTGAGAGCCGCGTGAGCGACCCTTCGGGCTTCGGCTTCCGCAAGATTCGCGCCAGGAAGAGACTCTGGAAGTTGGTGGCTGACTTGGATCACGTCTCCGTCCCGGACAATCGCCACATTGTACTCTTCGGTTCGCTCGACAACGTCGCCCGTAAATCGGGCAAAACGCACGTTCCAGCCTGGTGGATTCAGATAGCTACCCATCAATCGGCGATATGTTGCTTCTCCCCCCACTTGCCAGACGAAGCGATCCTGTTGGTCGACACCTCCCTGCACTGACGGCAGCACTTCCCACTCCCGAGTCAGCTTCACCCCCTGTCGTTCAAGCGTCTCCCGGGCAATGCGAATGGCTTCCGGACGACCTATGGTCAGTGGCGCAGCATCTTGCTCGAAGCGCGTGCTGAGCATCCAGAGAGCGAGTCCTGCGGCTGTTGCCAGCAAAAGCCAACGGGCGGAAAGAACAGGTATCGACGTCGCTGGTACCTCTTCTTTCTCAGGTATCTCTACCGCAACTGGTTCAGGTTGCCACGTGCGGTTGTAGTGTTTGTCAGTCAACGCGAGCCACTTTCCAGTTCGAAGCCGAACACGCAGAACGACCCAGAGGGGTGTGAGGGTGAGCAATACCACCATCACTTGGCTGATCCAAACTCCCCTGGCTGTTGAGACGAACAGCGGGATGGAGAACCAGACTACATCGAACGTGAAGTGCGAAATGATGGCGGGCAGCAGACCGAAGGTCAGGTAGAGACCGCCAAAGACAAACGAAGGAATGATGAGCTCCACGACTCGGGCATAGGCCGGCTGGCTCGGGTAATTGGCGTGTCCAGCGCCAAAAATGAGTGCCTGAAGCACAAAGCCAACCGCTAGAAACCCTTTCCGCGAGCCGAAGCGATCGCCCAGCAAAGCTGCTCCGGCGAGCGGAACTGCCCGGAAGAGGCACTCTTCCCAGAATCCGGCTTGCAGGGACTGAGCGATGGGCGACAGCCACGGGAAGTAAGTGGCCAGGACATTCGGCTGGAACAGGACGTCGGAGGGCGTCCACCAGCCAAACCTCCGCGTGGTCAAGAAGTAAGTGGCCACGACAAACGCAAAATCAAGGCCCACAATTAGGTATCCACCCAATGTGTGGCCAAGCACGGAGGGAGAGCTTGCCGTGTCGGGCGACCAGAGCTTCCAGAACCGGATCAGATGAGGAAAGGCCTTCCTTGTCAGACTCTCGGCAGCCATGAAGGTCAGCGTCAGCAGCAAGGTCCATAAGAAAAATCCACCCAGGGCCGCCAGGAGCTGCCGCGTCAGAAACTCACGGGCCGACAGGGCCGTGTCGTATTGCATCCAGCTGAGCGGCAGCTCACTGATATCGCTCAAAAGATTTAGGAAGGCAATGAAGAGTCCCCAGAAGAGCGGCTTCCGCCAGAGAACCCGGCGCTGCCGCAGCAGGAAGAAGAGCCCCACCGCACAGCCGCCCACAATGTAGAGAAGGAGCATTGCAAACGAGGCAAAGGCGGCGATGGTATTGTTGGCAGATCGCATTTCTTCGTAGCGGCGTTCGAAGGCTTCCGGCACTTTGATGAAATGAGTGAGTTCCGTAAGCTTGTCTCCGCCAACCACCAGCCGCAAGCGATACAGTCCTTCGCCGATCTTGCGATCTGGGCGTTCGTAAACAAACGCATGATCAGTTCGCCCACCGGGGCGCCTCTCTTGCGAGGATTCGATCAGAACATATTCCGCTAAGCGGATCTGCCAGTCTGTCGCGGCGGCGTGTTCAGCGATCGGGCGCGCTGCCTCGGGAGCCAGACTGGAGCCTGGCGCCTCCTCACGAAGCTTCTCCAGGAACCCGTAAGGCGTGCCTTCCGGGGTGAAACGAACGAGAGCCTCGTGCGCTTCTCCCTCCTTGAAATGCCGAACGCGCCAGGTGTATGGGGCGTACAGGCCCTCGCGAAGCAACTCACGGAAGGCCTTGCTTCGTCCGACCTCCAGCTCAACATAATTCTGAACGGTCCCATCCAGCTCAAACGAGGCGGCCTGGGAGAATCCATCTGGACCCCACTGAAATCTTGCCGCCAGATTTCGGGCTGAGCCCAGAGCTGTGGCTCGATCCATCTTAAGGTTGAGAGTGACAATCGGAAAGGCTTCTGAGAAGTACCGGAGCGTGAAGGCAATACCAACGAGAGAAACGAGGGTAAGGGAGATCCAGAAGATGGGTTTGCGTGACATTTGTCAGCCAGTCGCCAGATGTTCAGTCCCTGGGAAAGGCACCATTAGGGCCAACTCCTGAGCGGTCGATGAGAAAGACAGCTACGGCCAGCGTCCAGCAGCCGACAACCGGCGACTACCTTTACGACTGTTTGCGTGCAATCTGATTCAGCTTTCGGGTTAATAGCGGAACGGCCTTGGCCGGATCCTCGTCTGCTTCGTACTCAAGAGCCAGATAACCTTTGTATCCGCCCTTGGCCAGCATTTCCATGATGCGGTTCCAGTCGGAAGGAGCCTCCTTGCCGGATTCTTTGATCTCCGTCTTGAACTGAACGTTGACGGTGTAGGGAACACAGGCTTCGATCTGAGAATAGGCGTTACTTTGAAAATTGCCAGTATCCAGGTTGATGCCAACCCACGGGGAGTCGACTTGCTTCACGATCTGGATGATCCGCTCCGCCTTTTCCGTGATCCCACCGTGATTCTCCAACCCGAGGATTACTCCTTTTTTCCCGGAGTAATCACTGGCCCGTTTCAGGACTGTCGCGACCCACTGAACTGCCTGGTCCTCAGTGCTGCCTTTAGGCACATCGCCTCCAAAGACACGAATATGGCTGGCTCCCAACTTGACCGCCACATCAACCCACTTCTGAATTTCTGCAAGCTCCTGAGTTTGAAGGTCTGTAGTTGGCCGGCACATGTCGGTCCGGATAGAAATACTGTAAATCTCGACCGCCATTTTGTAGGCGAGGCGGCGCAACGGAAGCAGAAATGCGTCCGAGGTGTTCGGGAACCAATAAACGGTCAAGTCTAATCCATCGACATCCAGTTCCACAGCTAGGCGAACCAGATCGTCGTAGGTCATTGCTTTGGCTTTCAGAGCCTCACGGAAGGAGTAAGCACAAATGGCTGTGCGTAATCTCGTCCTCTTCGCGACCGACTCGCGGGAGTCCAAACCGAAAGAAGGTGCCCTTAGGGCAGTTGTGAAGAAAGGAATGTTTTTTAGGAGGGCTCTGCGGTTCACTCGAATCTCCTTGGCAAAAATTCACTCCCGACGGCTGTGAATAGTAGCAGTGGCAGGAAGCAGAACCATAGCCGCTCGCTGGTCGGCTGTCAAGAAATGACGGCAGCGCTGGCCGGGCCGAAGAAATGTGCTTGCAGCCTTCAGAGGTATGGGTCATTCTTAGGCCGAGTGGAAGCAGTCCTCTCCTGAATGACAGCAATAGGCCCAGCCACTCTCTCATTCAGAGTCTGCTCTTTCTCGCGACCGTCTCGGACCACCCGAGCCCGGCTCAGATGACATTTTGAAAAAGTGGTAGCGAGCGAACCCAGACCGCCGAAGGGCGGGAGGTTTCTAACGTAGCCCCTCATTCTCTAAATCCCTTTCCCTCCGGAGGAATGCGAAGAGGAGCAGGGTTTTCACGGTTTTGTGAACCGTCTCCAGCAGGTGGGATTAGTACTTCAACCATAGAACACTGGAAGTGCATCCATGAGAACCGCTGAAGCCCTCCAAGCCTGGGGACGCGTCTTGACGGGAAGGTATCCCACACTGTCTATTGAGATTACGCGCGAGTGCCCGCTTCGCTGCCCTGGGTGTTACGCCTACGAGGACATGCATTTGGGAGGGGGCGTGACACTACGACAGCTCGCTGACTTCAGAGGGGACGCACTGGTCGCAGCAGTGCTCGCTCTGGTGAGACGGCATCGGCCGCTCCACCTCTCTATTGTCGGTGGCGATCCTCTCGTGCGCTTTCGGGAGGTAGACACTCTTCTTCCCTCCCTAAACCAGATGGGAATTTTTGTCCAATTGGTCACCAGCGCTTTCCGGCCGATCCCGCTTTCGTGGGGACGGCTGTCACGGCTCAATCTGGTGGTCTCAATCGATGGCCTGCAGCCAGAGCACGACGCGCGAAGAAGCCCGGCCACTTACGACAGAATTCTTAAAAACATTGCGGGACATTGCGTGATCGTTCATTGCACGGTCACTGGGCAGATGATGCAGCAACCTGGATCTTTGGACGAGTTTCTTGCTTTCTGGTGTCCTCGCCCCGACGTTAAGAAAGTCTGGGTGAGCCTTTTACCCCGCAGCGTGGGGTTCATTCCCCCGAGTGTCTCACCCGAGGGGAACGGGATCAGGCCATTGAGGATCTTCTCCGCTTGCGGCGCAAGTTCTCGAAACTGGACATGGGCGAAGGCACAATTCGCGAGTTTGCCCACCCACCTCAGTCGCCGCAGCAATGCGTGTTCGCCCGCACGACTTTGAATATTTCGGCTGATCTGCAGACGAAGATTTCGCCCTGCCAGTTTGGGGGGGATCCAGATTGCTCCCGCTGCGGCTGCCTGGCCTCGATAGGTTTGGCTGCAGTCGGCCACTACCAACTGCCCGGTGGAATCAGTGTGGGAGCACTTTTTGAGACGTCGGCTCGAATTGGAGAGTGGGTTTTGAAGTTACGGAACGGGCATGCGACGTGAGGGCACGCCGCCTCCATGGTGTCCGTTCGCAGGCTTACTCGATGGCTTTGGTATTGTGCGGTTGGAAAAACAAGAAAGCCCTCGGAATTCGTTTGAATCCCAAGGGCTTTTGGAAATGGAGAGCAGAAAAGCTAGCTGGTTGTCACTTCGTCCCGGCCTAGTTCTTCGCTGTATTCAGCAGTTTCGGCAAACGCTTCCTCGCCAACTTCCTGCGCCGGCGGTGGCTCATCGGATTGCAGCCTCACGTTGCGGTAATGATCCATTCCAGTGCCGGCAGGGATGAGGCGTCCCATGATCACGTTCTCCTTCAATCCCCGTAGGTAGTCGATTTTTCCGCTGATGGAGGCCTCCGTCAAGACACGCGTGGTTTCCTGGAATGAAGCCGCCGAAATGAACGAATCCGTCGACAGCGATGCCTTGGTGATACCGAGGAGCAACGGCCGTCCTTCAGCCGGTTTGCCATCTTCAGCGAGCGCGCGGTCGTTCTCTTCCTGGAATCGGAACTTGTCCACCTGCTCTTCCAGCAGGAACTCGGTATCGCCGACCTCTTCGATCTTTACCCACCGCATCATTTGGCGCACGATCACTTCGATGTGCTTGTCGTTGATGTTGACACCCTGCAGTCGGTAGACTTCCTGGATTTCGTTCACCAGATAAGCCTGCAATTCCTTCTCGCCCAGCACGGCGAGGATGTCGTGCGGATTGAGCGGGCCGTCCATCAGCGGCTCGCCCGCCTTCACGGTTTCTCCTTCCTGAACATTAACGTGCACGCCGCGAGGCAGCGAGTACTCACGCTCCAAGTTGTCATTAGTCACGAGAATCTTCCGGGTCCCCTTCGCGATGTCACCGTACTTGACGACGCCATCGATTTCCGTGATGACCGCGGTCTCGCGCGGCTTGCGGGCCTCGAAGAGCTCCACGACGCGCGGCAGACCTCCGGTGATGTCCTTGGTCTTGGTAGTTTCACGGGGGATCTTGGCCAAAATGTCGCCCGGATTCAGCTCGTCGCCATCCGACACCATAAGGTGGGCACGTTCGGGCATCAGGTATTTCTTAACGGTCTTGTGCTTGTCGGAGCTTTTGATGACGATCTGCGGCTGACGTTTCTCATCCTGAGATTGGGTCACCACCCAGCGGGACAAACTGGTGACCTCGTCGACTTCTTCGGTCATGGTGACACCTTCCACCAGATCTTTGAACTGAATCGTGCCACCGACTTCGGTCAGGATGGCATAGGTGTACGGGTCCCATTCGACCAAGCTGTCGCCTTCCTTGACTTCGTCCCCTTCCTTGAACTTGATCTTGGCTCCATAAACCACTGAGTACTTCTCTTTCTCGCGCCCCTTTTCATCGACAACGGCAATCAAACCATTGCGGTTCATCACGACCAGATCGCCTTGCTTGTTCTGAACCGTGGTGAGGTTGATGAACTTCAGGGCACCGGCGTTCTTGGCGTCCAGTGTCGACTGCTCGGATACCCGGCTGGCGGTTCCCCCAATATGGAACGTGCGCATGGTGAGCTGCGTGCCCGGCTCGCCAATGGACTGGGCCGCGATGACGCCAACAGCTTCACCCAGCTCGACCATGGTTCCGGTGCCCAGGTTGCGCCCGTAACACCTCACACAGACGCCACGGCGCGACTCGCACGTGAGCACTGAACGGATCTTCACTCGCTCAACGCCGGCCGCTTGAATCTCGCTGGCCAGGTTTTCCGTAATTTCCTCGTTGACGCCCACAATGGCATTGCCTTCGTAGTCCTTGATTTCGTCCAGCGAAACACGGCCTACGATGCGGTCTCGAAGCGGCTCGATGATTTCACCACTTTCCACGATGGGACCGACGTAGATGCCATTCAGCGTGCCACAGTCCTCTTCAGAAATGATCACGTCCTGGGCGACGTCCACTAGACGTCGCGTGAGGTAGCCGGAGTCCGCTGTCTTCAGCGCGGTGTCGGCGAGACCCTTGCGTGCTCCATGCGTCGAGATGAAGTATTGCAACACGGTTAGCCCTTCGCGGAAATTGGCCTTGATAGGCGTTTCAATGATTTCCCCGGACGGTTTGGCCATCAGTCCGCGCATTCCGGCGAGTTGGCGAATCTGCTGTTTGGACCCGCGGGCGCCCGAGTCGGCCATGATGTAGATGGGATTGAACTCCAAGCCCTCCCGGTTCTGCTTCTCGATGCCACGAATCATTTCATCGGCGACCTTCTCGGTGACGTTCGACCAGATCTCGATCACCTTGTTGTAGCGTTCTCCCTTCGTGATGGCACCTTCCTGGTACTGCGACTCTACTTTCAGCACTTCACGCTCCGCCACCTCGACCAGCTTGCCTTTTTCGGATGGAATCAGCAGATCTTCGATACCAATCGAGATTCCGGCGCGAGTCGCGTAGTGGAAGCCCAAAGCTTTGACTTCATCCAGCATTTTGACCGTCTTCTCCAGGCCCAGCCTCAAGTAGCAGTACTGCACGAGCTGCCCTAATCCCTTCTTCTTCAGCAAGCCGTTGACGAATGGCATTTCCTCTGGCAGGTGATCATTGAGAATCACGCGTCCAACGGTCGTCTTGAGGAAGTCTTTCTCGAAACGGATGACTTCGGTGTGCAGCACGCTCTGGTCATCGTACGCAGTCGTGAGATCGATGACATCGCCCGTGTAACGATAGCGAATCGGCGTTAGCGTCTCCAATTCGCCAGCTTCCATCGCCAGCAGCACTTCCTCTGTGCTGCCAAAGGCGCGACCTTCGCCCTTCGTGCCAGGCTTCGACATCGTGAGGTAATAGCACCCTAACACTACGTCCTGGGTGGGGACCGCAATCGGCATGCCGTTCGAAGGAGAAAGGATGTTGTTTGACGAAAGCATGAGCACCGAGGCTTCTATCTGGGCTTCGGGCGACAGGGGAATATGCACGGCCATTTGGTCACCGTCAAAATCGGCGTTAAAAGCCGTGCACACCAAGGGATGGATCTGGATCGCTTTTCCTTCCACGAGTGTCGGCTCGAAGGCCTGAATGCCGAGGCGATGCAGCGTTGGAGCGCGGTTGAGCAGTACAGGATGCTCGCGAATGACTTCTTCGAGAATGTCCCACACGATGGGGTCTTGCTGCTCTACCATCTCCTTGGCGGCTTTGATGGTAGTGCAATGTCCCGCCTGCTCGAGACGGTTGTAGATGAATGGCTTGAAAAGCTCCAACGCCATCCGCTTGGGAAGGCCGCACTGGTGCAGCTTCAGTTCAGGGCCGACCACGATCACCGACCGGCCCGAGTAGTCCACACGCTTTCCCAAGAGATTCTGGCGGAATCGGCCCTGCTTCCCTTTGAGCGTATCGGAGAGCGACTTAAGCGGACGATTGTTGGCGCCGCGCAATACTCGGCCGCGCCGTCCATTGTCGAACAAGGCGTCGACGGCTTCCTGCAGCATTCGCTTTTCATTACGAACGATGACATCGGGCGCATGCAGTTCGATGAGCTTCTTGAGTCGATTGTTGCGATTGATGACCCGGCGATACAGATCGTTGAGATCAGACGTGGCGAACCGGCCGCCATCGAGGGGAACGAGAGGACGCAACTCCGGCGGAATGACGGGTATCACGTCGAGGATCATCCACTCGGGTTTGTTGCCCGACTTGCGAAACGCCTCCACCACTTTCAGCCGTTTGGAATACTTCAGCTTCTTTTGCTGCGAGGTCTCAGTCTTCATCTTGTGGCGCAGTTCGATGGAGAGTTCCTCGATGTCGATTTGTTTCAGCAGTTGCTTGATCGCCTCGGCGCCCATCATCGCCGTGAACTTGCCGGAATGCTCCTCCATAAGTTGCCGATACTTTTCTTCCGTGAGCACTTCCTTTTCTTTGACTGGCGCGTCACCGGCATCGATTACAACGTAGGCTTCGAAATAGAGAATTCGCTCCAGCTCGCGCAGGCTAATGTCGAGCAGGTGGCCGATGCGGCTTGGCAGTCCTTTGAAAAACCAGACGTGCGAGCAGGGACTGGCCAGCTCGATGTGGCCTAGGCGCTCACGGCGAACTTTGGACAGAGTGACTTCGACGCCGCACTTGTCGCAGATGACGCCTCGATGTTTCATCCTCTTGTATTTGCCACACAGGCATTCCCAGTCCGTAACCGGACCGAAAATCTTGGCACAGAACAAACCGTCACGCTCGGGCTTGAAGGTACGGTAGTTGATGGTCTCAGGCTTCGTGACTTCGCCTTTGGACCAGGAACGAATCTTCTCGGGAGAGGCCAGGCTAATCTTGATGCTGTCAAAATCAGCGATGACGTTGCCTC
>Ga0075431_100003204_pt1 | contig 15831 bp, 13 predicted proteins | sample RhiMetdeltSRZDD5_FD_75297 | JGI IMG/M metagenome (GOLD analysis project Ga0075431, IMG submission 75297) | Populus rhizosphere microbial communities from Tennessee, USA - Rhizosphere MetaG P. deltoides SRZDD5 | ecosystem: Host-associated > Plants > Roots > Rhizosphere > Soil | place: USA... | reverse complement strand
CTCGGCGCCAACTACGACATCATCGCCGAGAGCCGCATGAAAATCGAGATGGCGCGGCTGCTCTGCCTCAAGGCGGCCTACATGATGGACACGACCTCCCCGCGCGAGGCGGCGCCGTGGATCTCCCAGATCAAGGTGGTGGCTCCGCGCATCGCGCTGGAGATCACCGACGAGGCCGTGCAGATGCACGGTGCCATGGGCGTGACGCAGGACGTGCCGCTGGCGCGCATGTGGACCGGCCTGCGCACCCTGCGCCTGGCCGATGGGCCCGATGCCGTGCACCGCCGCCAGGTGGCGAGGGCGGAGCTGAGGCGGTACACGAACCAGAGGATTTCGTAGGTTGGGTCGAGCGCCAGCGATGACCCAACACATGACGATATCCAGCAATCGGCGTTGGGTCTGCGCTTCGCTTGACCCAACCTACGCCAACGCGGCCGTCCCATGACCACATTCGCCCACCAAGCCGGCCAGGTCGATACGGTCGCGCTTTCCCAATACCTCGAAGCGCATCTGCCCGGCTTCAAAGGCCCCATCCAAGCCGACAAGACGCCCACCGGGCAGTCCAACCCCACCTTCATCCTCACCACACCGAGCGGCAAATACGTGCTGCGCAAGAAGCCGCCGGGGCAGCTCTTGAAGTCGGCGCACCAGGTCGACCGGGAGCATCGCGTCATGAAGGCGCTGGAGGGCACGGACGTGCCGGTGCCGCGCATGCTGCACCTCACCGAGGACGACAGCATCATCGGCACGGCGTTCTACGTGATGGCGTTCGTACAGGGCACCGTGTTCTGGGACCCGGCGCTGCCGGAGCTGACCAACACCCAGCGCACCACGCTCTACGACGAGCAGAACCGCGCGCTCGCTGCGCTGCACTCGGTGGACCCCGCCAAGGTGGGTCTCGCCGACTTCGGCCGCGCAGGCAGCTACTTCGCGCGCCAGCGCGACCGCTGGACCAAGCAGTACCGCGCCTCGGAGACCGAGCGCATCGAGGACATGGAGACGCTCATCGCCTGGCTCGAGCGGAACGAGCCGCCCGACGACGGCCGCGCCAGCCTCGTGCACGGCGACTACCGCATCGACAACATGATCTTCGCGCCCGACGGCTCCCGCCTGCTCGCCATCATCGACTGGGAGCTCTCGACGATCGGCCACCCGTTCTCGGATCTCGCCTACCAGTGCATGCAGTGGCGCCTGCCCAACCGCGACGCCATGCGCGGGCTGGCCGACGTAGACCGCAGCGCGCTCGGCATTCCGACCGAGGAGGAGTACGTCGCCACGTACTGCAAGCGCATGGGGCTGACGCACATTCCGCATTGGAATTTCTGCCTGGCCTTCTCGTTCTTCCGGCTCGCTGCCATCGTGCAGGGCGTCAAGAAGCGCGGGCTGGAAGGCAACGCTTCCAACCCTGAGCGCGCGCGCAAATCGGGCGAGATGGTGCCGGTGCTGGCACGCATGGGGGCGGCAGCGATTTGAAGAGGGCGCGCTGCCGCTCATGATGTGAAGCGACGAGGCATTGAGGCTGCCGTCCCTTCAGTCGCCAAAGTGTGGCCGAAGGGCTACGGTCTCCAAGGATGGCCGTCAGCCTTTTGAATCGGGCTAGTCTCACCGCCGGCTGACCAATTATGTTCCTTGCCGGTCGTTCTTGCGCAGCGGCCGGCCGTTGATAAAAGATGAATCTCGGCAACTTCGCGCCTTCGTCTTGGCGAGGGCAATTTTGCTAAAGTCGGATTGCTCGCGTCAGGATTGTCAGTAAGCCTATCTATGGAGGATATTGCCATGCGAGGCACATTCGCCGCTTCGATCTCTGCCCTTTGTGCTATCGGATTAGTCCATTGGGGGAGTGCGGAAGCCGCCTCACCTAAGACGCTCAAAGGAGAGTACGCCTTCACCGGCACAGCCTCCTGCCTCTTCGCGCCCGGGTCCGACCCTGGACCAGGGAATCCGACGCCCGGAAAGGCACTTCCGAACTCGGGATTCAACGCCAACTTCCAGCCGCTCGTCAACGCAACGGCCTTCGTCACGTCGTTCTCTGTCGAAGGGGTGACCGTTTTCAACAATGATGGCACCGGGACGTTCAAGGGCACGAGTGTATCGCTCACGGAGCGCCCGACTCCGGGGCCGACCGGCTATCCGAGCTTTCCCGCGAGTGCGTCTTCCAACACATTTGAGGGATCGTTTACCTACGTCGTGAACAGTGACGACAGTTTCGACACTCAAATGGCAGGGCTCCTTACCGGAACGGTCCTGGCAGGGCCTCGTACCGGTCAGACAACGAGCGTCGATCGTCCGCCGCTGACTGGTCTGATCTCCAAGGACGGCAATACGTTGACGCTCGCAAGCGTGGTACCCGCGGTGGAGACGGTCACCTTTTCGAACGGCGACGTCTGGCCCCGGATCTGTCATCGGTCACGCGTTCTCATCAAGATGGACAAGGACTAGACCGAGTTGCGGCTTGACTGCCGCGCCGTTTCACAGGTGACATGGGCGGATCGGCTGTCTCTGCGGACAGGTGTCCGTTTGCTGGTGGGGAAATCCGCCCATGACTTGGCGCAATCGCTTGGCGGGGCCGCCGCATTGGCGATGCGCTTTGCTTTTGGCATTGGCTGCTGTCGTCTCCTGGTCGGCCCCTGTGCGTTGCGAGGTGAGGGTCGAGGGGACGGCAGCCGCCCTGCGTGTCGAGGCCCGGCAGGCTCGGCTCGCCGAAGTGCTGGGCGCGCTCGAGACCAGCCTTGGCATCCGCCACAGCTCGCTCATTGCACTCGATGAGGTGACGGTTGGCGGGACCTATTCAGGGACCCTGGAGGACGTGCTGAGGCGGCTGCTGGCCGGACTCAACTACGTCATCAAGACGGAGGAGGAGGCGATCGAGGTCGTCATCGTCGGCCGCCCCGGCGATGCACCTGCACCGTTCGTGGACAAGCCGCCCCCGCCCGCGAATGCCAATCCCGCCGCCCAATGGCGGGCACCGAGGCGCCAGCCTTAGCCGCGGCTCCTTGACGGCTCAGCCTCCTTCCGGCTGTTCCGCACCAGACTTGGTGGGCCGCAGGCGGGCAATCTGCAGAAGCTTGGTGGTGGTGGGCTCGGCACGCGGCTTGGCACGCTGCTTCAGCAGGGCGTGCACCTGGCGCGAGGCGGTCACGTAGCCGTCGTTGGCGTAGGCCTCGTGGTTGCGCTCGATGTCTTTCAGCTCGTAGCGGTAGTTCACCATCAGCCCATGGGCCGACTTCAGCCCCTTGACGGAGGTATCGCCCAGCCAGTTGATGCGCTCCAGCCTGGCACCGTTGCCCAGGTGGAAACGCGCGACTGGATCGAGCGGGCGTCCGTCGCCCGCCCGCTCGGTCAGGAAGTAGTTGGCCGCCAGCCGCAGCAGCAGGGGCCGCAGCCCCTCCGCAACCGCCTCGCTCGACGCCCAGTCCGGGTCGGAGAGCACGGCCACGCGCTCGCGCTCCTCGGGGCTGACAAAGCGCCCGCTGTCGCTGCCGGCCAACGCCGCGTCCAGCCAGTCGGCGAAATTCGGGACCGGCGAGAGCGTCACGAACGTGCGCAGGCTTGGACGCTCCTTCACCAGGTCCTCCACCACCTGCTTGATCAGGAAGTTGCCGAACGAGATGCCGCGCAGGCCCTCCTGGCAGTTGGAGATGGAATAGAACACCGCGGTCGTGGGCGTGCGCGATCCGTCGCCGTTCTTGGGCGCCTCGTCCAGCACCTCGTCGATGGCGCCCGGGATGTCGTCCATCAGGGCCACCTCGACGAAGATCAGAGGCTCGTCGATGAGCGAGGGGTGGAAGAAGGCGAAGCAGCTGCGGTCGTCGGGGTCGAGGCGCCGGCGCAGATCGTCCCAGCCCTGGATCTCGTGCACCGCCTCGTAGGCGATGATCTTGTCGAGGATGGTGGCGGGGGTGTGCCAGTCGATGCGGCGCAGCACCAGGAAGCCGCGGTTGAACCAGGACGCCAGCAGATGGCGCAGATCGCTGTCGAGGGAGCCGAGCGACGGGTCTCCCGTGGCGAGCAGGTCGCGGCGCAGCTTGACGATCTCGGCCGTGGCCCCCGGCGCCAGGTTGAGGCGGCGAAAGAACTCGATGCGCGGGCTCTCCACAACCCGTTGCAAGGCGCGCAGCGTCGTGGTCTCGGGACCCGACAGATAGGCCTTGGCGGCGCGGGCGACCTCAGCCGGGTCGGGTTGCATGGTGCGGGCCAGGAACTTGAGAAAATCGAGCCGGCCCGCCGGGTCGAGGCTCCGGTAGCGGCGCAGCAGCTCGCTGGCGATGGCGACGCCCGACGCCTCGCCGCGGTTGGAGCTGAGCGCGCCCGCCAGCTCCGCAATGTCGTCCTCGCGTCCGGAGCCGCGCAGCGAGCGCGGCAGCAGCTGGCGGCCCTGCTCCGCCACCGAGGTGAGCAACTCCTGCAGGAACGAGACGTTCATGCGACCTGCCGTTTACCAATCAATTGCCGTTGGCCTTACATGGGAATGCGAAGCGAGCGTGCCAAGTCGCCGGCTAAGCTCGCATCGTAGTGTGAACGTTTGACGAAGCAAGCACCATGCCGACTGCTCGCGCGGCAGGAGGGAGGGGCAAGCTCCGGACGCCGGCCATGCTTGCCAGGAGCCTCCCATGGGCGGCCCTGGGCCGTGACAGCACGTACCGAATGCGCAATTCTTGGGCTCCCGGCGACCGGAGGAGGCGAGACCCATGACCAGCCCTGCGAGCAGCGACACCTACGAGATTCTGGCCCTCAAATACGCCGAGTACACGCAGCGCAAGCGGCTCGAAAGCTTCATCTCCGCCGACGACCACGACCAGCCCCACCCCATCGACTACTTCGTCTGGGTGATTCGCAACACTCAGCGCACCATCGTGGTCGATACCGGCTTCGACGCTATCGAGGGCGCCAAGCGCGGACGCCGGGTGATCCGCGCGCCGGCCGCCGCCCTGGAGCAGATCGGCATCGCCGCGCCCCAGGTCGACCAGGTCGTCATCACCCACCTTCACTACGACCATGCCGGCACCCTCGGCGCCTTCCCCAAGGCACGCTTCCACCTGCAGACCGCCGAGATGGCCTATGCCACCGGCCCCTGCATGTGCCACGCCTACCTGCGCCACCCCTTCACGGTCGATCATGTCTGCGAAATGGTGAAGAACGTCTATTCGGGCCGCGTGATCTTCCAGGACGGCGATGCCGAGATCGCGCCGGGGGTGACGGTGCACAGGATCGGCGGCCACAGCCGCGGCCTGCAGTGCGTCCGCGTTGCCACCGCCACCGGCACGGTGGTGCTGGCCTCCGACGCTTCGCATTTCTACGAGAATTTCGAGAAGGGCAAGGTATTCCCCATCACCATCGACATCGCCGACGTGCTGGCCGGCTACCAGCGCCTCGTCGCGCTCGCCGGCTCCCCCCGGCGCGTCATCCCCGGCCACGACCCGCTGGTGCTGCAGCGCTATCCGGCCCTCAACAGCCAGACCGAGGGCATCGTGCACCGGCTGGATGTGGCGAGGTTGGATGGGTAGGCGGGTTGGCAGGGGTCAAGCCCTGCGGGCCTGACGACAGGGTTGTCGATGACTTGCGTGGACGTCCGCGCCCGGAACCAAAGCGGGACCTGACCGTTCTAGGTGCAGGCGCTGTGCAGCACTGTGACTACCGCTCGGCCACACAGGTCGAGCTTTTTGTGGAGCCAGGCCCGGCATTCCCCGAAAGCAAAGTCAGGGATCTGGCTCCACTATTGGCGAGGGATAGGCGGCAGGGCCCCACGGCCTAAGCCCATTGCGTTCTCCACCAGCGCAGGATCGACCTGGTTGCGATTGAGCGCCAGCCATAGCGCCCCCGCGACAGTGGCGAGGCCAAGCGACTAGCGGGAAAGCACGGCACCAAGCGTCACTGAGCAGACTCCCGCCGGCCCAGCGCATAGCTCCTGTCGTCGCGGAAAGGCTGCGTCAGCATGTGATCGAGGCGCTGCTCGGCAGGCTCGCGGAACTGCTCGATACCGATGGTCATCGCCTCATGGCCTGCCGCCGGCTGGTCGCGATAGGTGCCGAACAAGCGATCCCACCACGGCAGATTGAAGCCGAAGTTGCTGTTGGTCTCGCGCGCGGCGATCGAGTGGTGCACGCGGTGCATATCCGGTGTCACCACGATCCAGCGCAGCGCGCGATCGAGCCAGGCCGGCATGCGCACGTTGCTGTGGTTGAACATGGAGGTGGCGTTGAGCAGCACCTCGAAGGCCAGCACCGCGACCGCTGGAGCGCCCAGCGCAGCGACCACGCCGAGCTTGATCCCCATCGAGAGCAGAATCTCGATGGGATGGAACCGCGCGCCCGTGGTCACGTCGAACTCTAGGTCCGCGTGATGCATGCGGTGCAGGCGCCAGAGCGCGGGAACCGCGTGGAAAAGCACATGCTGCAAGTAGATGGCGAGATCGAGGGCAATCACGGCCACCGGCACGCTGACCCACATCGGCAGCGCGAGCGCGTAGAACAGGCCCCATCCTTGCGTCTCGGCAACCAGGGCGAGACCGACGGCGGTCGTCGGAAACAGCAAGCGAACCAGGACCGTGTCGAGCACGACAACGCCGATATTGCTCGGCCAGCGCGTACCGCGTCCGATCCTCTGGTCCCGGCGCGGCGCGACGATCTCCCAGGCCGTCATGACCGCGAAGATGCCGGCAAAGGCCAAGAGCCGGATCACGGGCTCGTTGCCGAGCAGCAGCTCAGTCATCGTAATCCTCCTCACAACCGGGTCCGCAGCGCCGCGCGGCGTGCTTGACAGGCGCCAAACGCTCATTCAAACAATATGTTGAATGATGTGATTTGCGAAGCTGCCGATGTCAAGTGAGAATCCGAAGCGAGACCTCTACGCGCAGTTCGCGGCCGTCGCCAAGGCGGTGGCCAATGCGCACCGCCTCGAGCTGCTCGAGCTCGTCGCCCAAGGCGAGCGCAGCGTGGAGGCGCTGGCGGAACGTTCCGGGCTCTCGGTCGCCAACGCCTCGCAGCATCTCCTGCACCTGCGGCGTGCGGGCCTCGTGACGACGCGGCGGCAGGCCAAGTTCGTGCTCTATCGACTCGCCGACGAGGCGGTGCTGACCATGCTGGCGGGGATGCACAAGGTGGCCGAGCGCAACCTCGGCGAGGTCGAGCGCATCCTGCGCAGCTACTTCCACGCGCGCGACGACCTGGAGCCCGTGTCGCGAACCGAGCTCGCCAACCGCATGAAGCAGGGTCTCGTCACCGTGCTCGACGTGCGCCCCGAGGACGAGTTCGCGCTCGGCCACCTGCCGGGCGCCCGCAACGTGCCCCTGAGCCGGCTCAAGAGGCAGCTGCGCGGACTAGACCGCAACACAGAGATCGTCGCCTACTGCCGCGGCCCCTACTGCGTGCTGTCGTTCGAGGCCGTGGCGCAGCTGCGCAAGCTGGGTTTCAAGGCTCGCAGGCTGCAGGACGGGCTTCCTGAATGGAAGGCGGCAGGGCTGCCCGTCGAGAGCGGGTGAAGCGGGCAAGCCGCCGACTGCCCTGACGATCCAACGCGCCGACCAGGCTGCTATTCGCTTTCCCTCGGCTCCCCAAGATGCCTGTTGTCGTCCCCTCTCCATCTGCATCCACCCGCCATGCCGCCCCTTGGCCTGGAGCGACTCAGCATGCAGCCGGCGGCTTGGGTAGCATCAGCACGAATATGGCCCCCCGGCTGCTCGGCAGCAGCTCGATGGTCCCCTGCTGGGCCTCGACCAGGGAGCGCGCGATCCTGAGCCCCAGGCCGGTGCCCCCGTGCTCGCGGCGGGTGGTGAAGAACGGCTCGAAGATGCGGCTGCGGTTGCCCTCGGTGACGCCGCGGCCGTTGTCCTTGAAGGTGATCCTGGCGGCCCTCCCGGTGTCCTGAAGGTGCACCTCGAGCGACGTCGCCTCGGCCTGCCTGGAGTTCTGGATCAGGTTGGCCGCGATGATCTCGAGGCTCTCCGCCTCGATGAGAGTCTCGAGCCGCCCCACGCCGGTCCGCACGATGGTGAGCCCGTTGCCGGCATGGCGCAGCGCCAGCCGGTCGACAGCGGCGGCGATGTCGATGACGGTATCGGCGCGCGGCACGTTCTCGGCGTGCGCCAGCTCGATCAGACGGCTCACCAGCAGCCGCAGGCGATCCGTGTCGGCGACGATGTTGGCGAGGAACCGGGTGCGGTCGGCGTCGCTCATGCTGGCGAGGTGCTCTTGCAGGAGCTCGGCGGAGCCGCGGATGGCCGACAGGGGGCCCTTGAACTCGTGCGAGACATGGGCGGCGAAGTCGCGGATGTACTGTGAGCGGCCATCGAGCGCTCTCGCCATGTCGAGGAAGCTGTGGCCCAGCGTGGCCAGCTCGTGCGTGCCGTAGTGGTCGAGCGGCGCCAACGCCTTGCGGTTGCCGCGCCCAAGCTCGGCCGCCTGCGCCGCCAGCCGGTTGATCGGCCGGACGAGGGTGCGTGTCGTCACCCAGCCGAGCAGCAGCGTGAGGCCGAGTATGGTAAGGCCCGCCAGCAGGAACCGGTCCCGCGTCGCGTACATGTGGCGCAGGATGTTGTTGGGGGTGCGGGAAAGGTAGACGATGCCGAGCAGGCGGTCACCCCGCACGACCGGAAACGCGGAAAAGATGCGCACGCCCGTCCCGCGGCTCAACGAGGCCAGCGGCGGCGCCGGAGAGTCGGGCGCCCGCTGGCGCAGCGCACTGGCGTAGCGGCCCTGCATGGCCTCCGCCACCTCCTCGACGTGTGCGAGCGACAGGCCGATCTCGTCGCGGCCACCGATCACCACGCCGCGGTGGTCGAGCACGCGCAGGCCAGCGAGCGTGGTCCTCTGGACCCCGAGGAACAAGTCCGCGATCTCGGCCCCGATCCGCAGCAGGGCGGGGTTGGGCGGCGGCTCCACGCCCGCCACCGCATTGGGCCGGCGCGGGCGGGTCGCGTGGGTGGCGAGGTCGATCAGGGGCTCGGTCGGCATCTCCGGCTCGGCGAGGCTCCTCGCGTATCGGGTCGGCACGCCGCGCGGAGCCACCGGCGCACCATGATGGCCCAGCTCCGCGGCGGATGCCGCCACGGATCGCTCCAACAGGGCGGCCAGCACGGCCGCCTGGGCGATCAGCTCCGCCTCGGTCTCGCGCACCAGCTGGTTCTCGTAGATGCGGAAGAACACGACGCTGCCCAGCGGCAGCACCAGCACCGTCAGCGTCACGACCATGAGGACGGTGCGGACGCTGGGGCGGTATTTGCCCCTGAGCGCTGCAAGACGCCCGCCCGCGCGGCCTACGCCGGCCGCCCGGGGCGCGTCGGCAGCCCTCTCAGCCGCATTGGCCCAGCCTGTATCCCACGCCATGGAGCGTCTCGATGATGCACTGGCAGCCCGCCGCCTCGAACTTGGAGCGGATGTGCCGGATGTGGCTGTCGACCGTGCGGTCGGAAACCTGGCCGTTGGCGGCGTAGACGCTGGCAATGAGGCTGTTGCGGTCGCGCACGTGCTGCGGCCGCCGCATGAGCTCCCTGAGGAGCGCGAACTCGGTGGCCGTGAGCGACACCGGCCGCCCTGCGTAGCTCGCCGCGTGCTGGGCGGGATCGAGGTGCAGGAGCCCGTGCGCCAGCGCCGCCGACCTGGCCTCGGCCGCCTCCAGGGGCTTCATGCGCTTCAGGATCACCTTGACGCGCGCCACCAGCTCGCGCGGGCTGAAGGGCTTGGCGACATAGTCATCGCCGCCGATCTCCAGCCCCAGGATGCGGTCCACCTCGGAGTCATGTGACGACAGGAACAGGATCGGCACATCGGACGACTTGCGGATCTCCCGGCACACGCCGAGTCCATCCAGCTCGGGCAGCCCCACGTCGAGCACGATCAGTTCGGCCCGGCGCTCGCCGAACGCGCGCAAGGCCGCCTTGCCGTCCCCAGCCTCCAGGGTGACGAACCCGGACTTGTCCAGCGCGAAGCGCACGACCTCCCGGATGTGCGGATCGTCGTCGACGACCAGGATCGTGGCTGCCATGCGCTCCCCTCCCCGCAGCAGTGGCACCTATCTAGGATCAGCTGAAGGCCGATTCACGGCAGATCAGGGATTAGGTTTCAGGGATCTACGGCCGTATGGCCCCTAATCCCTGGAACCTGAAATGGACACCCGGGCGGACGGGGGGCACCGCCCGGGTGTCTTGGCGCGTGAAGCCGGGGGAGCTTCACGCCGCCGTACGGGAGAGCCGCCGCATGCGCCACAGCAGGAGGAGCGCGACGAGGCCAAGGCCGGCGAGGTGCTCAGGCTCGGGTGCGGCGCCGCCGGTGAAGGTGGGCTGGGCGGATGGCACGACCGGCGCGCGCGCCTCGATAAGCGTGCCGCCCGCCGCCGGGACGGCCGGGACGATCCGGCTCCTGCCGAGCCCCGGCTGGACCCCAGCGTTGGGATAGGCTGAGGGCTCCACGCCCTTCACCATGGGCAGCGGCACGTCGGCGCTGGGGGCCGAGGCCGGGTCGGCGTTGACCCTGCGCTCGGAGACGGCCACGAACGAAGTCCACTGCGTCACCAGCGAGAACTTCAGGCCGAGGTCGGTGACCGCCGCCTTCAGCCCCGTATCGACCATGCCGGAGGTGCGCAGGGTCACCGGCACCATCAGCTCGTGCATGTGGTCGGCGATGCGCGAGCGTGCCCAGATCAGCGGGATGGCTTCCCTGGACGCTCCAGTGGCCTCGGCCGGTAAGTCGATCCGCAGGGGCAGCAGCGCCGGCCTCCCGTTGACGCGGCCGGAGACCTTCACGAGGTGGGTGCCGGCCGCCTCGAAGCGACCCTGGATGCGGATCGAATCGCCCTCGAACAGGTCGGGGATGAGCGCCGGCGTCACATCCAGCGGCTTCAGGCTGCCCCAGTCGATCGCAATGTCGGTGAGGACGGGCGTCTTGAGCCGGCTGGCGAACTGGATGGCCGCCTCGTGGCTCTTCTCCGTGGGATCGATGACGCGCGACAGGCCGCGGCCGTGGCGGGCCATCTCCTCGATCAGGTAGCGGTTGATGGCCGTGCCGATGCCGAAGGCGTAGAGCCGCCCCTGGCCAACGCTGGCCGAGACCAGGCGCAGGATCTCCGGCTCGTTGCCGACATAGCCGTCCGACAGGAACACGACGATGCGCAGCGTGCCGGGTGCCTGCGCGACGCCGTAGGCCTGGTGCAGGCCGGAGAGCGCCTCGGTGCCGCCGTCGGCGGAGAGACGGTTCACGTAGGCCAGCCCGGCGGCGACGTTGGAGTAGGTGGCCGGCACGGGACCCGACGTGAACTCGCTGGCATTGTTGGAGAAGCGGATGATGCGGAAATAGTCCGCCGGCCGCAGCGCCTTGAGCGCGTGGCGCATGAAGGTCTTGCTGGCCTCGATGGGCAGGCCCGACATGGAGCCTGAGGTGTCGAGCACGAACACCATCTCGCGCGGCGTGATATCCGCATCGGCCGGTGCCAGCGGCGGCTCGATGAGGAGCGAGAAGGTGCCGCCGCGCGCATCCCGATGCGCCAGCAAGCCGGCCTGGGGCGCGCTGCCGGACAGGGTGTAGCGCAGGATGAAGTCGCGGTTGTCCACCGTGCGGCCTTCGGCCAGGGTGATGATCCTGGCCTTGGCGTCGCCCGTCGTGGACAGTGCGTGCGTCGCGCTCGTCACGCCGGTGATCGGCATGCCGGAGGCGAGGTTCACGCGGATCGACACGCGGTCCGCATCGATCGTCGCCGGGATCGTCAAACCCGCCACGTCCGGATAGCTGGGCACGGGGCCGAGCTGCCACACGCCGGTTGCCGGCGGCGGGGTACCCTTGTCGGTGACGGGACTGTCGCTTAGCACGGCTGGGGGAGCAAGCACCGCCACCTGCGGCCTGCTCGACTGGTCCAGAGGGATGTAGCGCGGCCCCACCACCAGCGGCACCACCAGCTCGTAAGCGCCGTCGCTGCGCGGCACGGTCTGGGTGTACTTCAGCGTCACCTTGATGGGATCGCCGGGCATCAGGTTGGCGATCTCCTGCGTGAACATGTTGGGCCGGTGCTGCTCCAGCAGGGCCACGGCCTTGCCTTCGCGCTTGCCCTGCTCGAAGGCCTGGCGCGCCTCCTCGCGCTCGCGGATCCTGGCCTGCACCACCTCCTCGCCCACCTCCATGGTCATGGCGAACACCGCCGCGTCCTTGTGGAGCGGGAAGAGATACTTCGCGTTGAGCGGCGTCGCCGTGGAGTTCACGAAGGTCTGCGTCACCGTCACGGTGGCGAGATCGCCCTGGATGTCGGCGACCACGTCGGTCTTGAGGCTGGGGAAATGGATGGTCCTGCCTCCCGCCTCGGCGGTGATCCGGCCGGCGAGACCCTGATCATCCGGAAGGACGGCTGCGCCCACTCGTCCCGGAACGAGCGCAAGGGCAAGGACCGCCCACAGCGCCGCTGCTGCCAGTATCCTGATCATTCCCGATCTCCTCTCTCGGTTGACAAAGAAGACGACCGGGCGGGGTCAGACCCCTCGCCTCGGACGTTGGAACTGAAGACCGACGTGGAAGCGAGGGGTCTGACCCCATTCGACGACTGAGGCGATGGCTGGCCGAGCTCCAGCGCCGCGACCACCGCCGCGGTCCACCGGGCGTGCTGAGGCTCAGTGGTCTGCTCGGGCGAGATGCGCTGCACCGCCGTCCATGCGCGCGCCTCGCCGTTGAGCCAGCGCCAGACCGCCGTGGCCACGTTGCCGGTGACCTCGCCGCGGTCGGAGACGAAGCTCACGTCGATGCGGTACTGACTGCCATCGGGCGCGGTGGCACGGTAGACGGCTGTCGGCGCCGGCGAGAACTCCGTGCCGAGATAGGCGACGCGGAAGCCGAGTCCGCGCAGGCAGTCGTCGGGCGTGTGCAGATGGCGCAGCGGCGAGGTCGTCCGCACCAGCAGCAGGCCGTGCGGGCCGTACTGCGCCTTCGCCGCGGCCCCACCGTACTGGGTGAAGAACGCCTGCTCGCGCGGCAGCAGCGCAACCGGCTCCTGCGCATAGCCGGCCAGCGCGAGCGGCAGCGACAGCGCCAGGTTGCGCTGGGCCACATCGATGGGCGTACGCGGCAGGCTGACGATGACCAGCGCGCCCGCCAGCGCCGCCAGGCCGAGGCGCGTGGCGAGCCGCGGCTGCGGCGCCGGCGGGGCCAGCCACCAGCCGTCGCGCGCGATGCGGTCGGGCACGATCCACAGCGGCACGCCGAAGGTCGCGCAGTGGCTCCGCCGCGGGCGCCACGCGTGCTGCGCCCACGCCAGCAGGGGCGCGCAGGCCAGCGCCAGCGTGGCAAGGCCGACGAGGTCGTGCGCGGGCTGCTCCATCACGGCGATGCCACCCAGCCGCGACGGCTCGGCAATGCCGACAGCCAGGACGACGATGCGGACGATGTTGGCCGCCAGCGCCGACACCAGGGCGACGGCTAAGCCCACCACAGCCTGCAGCGGTGCCGGACGGCACACCGCGGCGGCGGCGGCGAAGGCCAGCAGCGTCAGCAGGATCGCCCGCGCGCCCGAGCAGGGCAGGTCGACCAGCACGTCCTTGCCGGCGAGCACGATGCGCACGCCCTCGCAGACGACGCCGTCGTAGAACGTCCCCAACAGACCGCAGGCGCCCGCTGCCGAGACCTGCTGGAGCATATACCCGATGCTGCGCTGGACGATGCGCTCCAAGGGCAGGCTGAAGGCGAAGACCACGGCGAGCCACGCCGGCGACACGGCCCGCGCCCGCGCGCCGAGGCCGAGCAGCAGCCCCAGTGCGTAGACATCGAGCACGAGGCAGAGCGCGCCGACCGTGTTGATGGCGAGCACCTGCCCGACCAGTCGCACCGATGCCGACAGGGCAATGAGCCCGAGGGCGAGACCCCGCCGGCGCGGCGCGCGCTCTATCAGCGGGCTGGTAACGCTCCAGGCGAGCAGGCCGGCGGCCGCCAGGAAGAGAAGCAGGCCGTTCGAATCATAGGCAGGGTCGCGCCAGGTGGCGACGAGCCAGCGGATGGGATCGACGGCCAGGATCAGCGCGGCAGCGGCGATGAGGACGCCGGCGGGATGAGCGCGCGCGAGACGGACGACGCTGGAGGCATTGGGCATGCCTCACGGCTTACGCTCGCGGTGTGCAGCGCGTGCCGGGATCTGGCTAATTTTCGGTGGCGGCCGTGTTGCGGATCTGTGCAGGGACCCGGCGTCCAGCCGAAACGGAAACGGGGTCAGATCCCTCGCCTCCGCCGCTGCAGCAGAAATGCGGCGGTGGGTGCGAGGGGTCCGACCCCGTTCCGCGAGGGCGGGCGCCTAGATGCGCACGCCCTTGGTCGAGAACACGGCCGACGAGGCGTTGGGGAAATAGCCGCCGTTCAGCACGTAGGCCGAGCCGGCTCCGATCAGCACCGCCGCCAGGCAGGCGAGCAGGAAAACGCGCATGGGTTGCCCCTCCTCTCTCGTTATTCGGCCGGCGCCGAGCCGCGGACGTGACCCTTCTGGGCCTCTTTCTCGAGCCACAGGCTGTGGTGCTGGCGCGCCCAGTTCACATCCACCTCGCCCCGCCCCATCGCCTCGAAGGCGCCCTGCATGCCGACGGTGCCGATGTAGATGTGCGCCAGCATGATGGCGATGAACAGCAGCCCGACGATGCCGTGCACCATCTGCGCCAGCTGCACGGCGGCAATGTCGGTGGTGCCGACCGTGTAGCCTCCAACGGCGGTGGCATAGAATGGGAACATCAACAGGTAGCCGGTGATGGCGGCGGCGCCGCCGCCCAGCACGACGACCCAGTAGATCACCTTCTGGCCCGCATTGAAGCGCTTGGCCGGCGGGTGCTTGCTGCCGACGATGCCGCCGCCCTGCGCGAGCCACCGGAAATCAGCGGCCGAGGGAAAGTTCCAGGCGAGCCACATCAGGAACATCAGGACGACACCGAGCGTGAACGGGAAACTCAGGTAGTTATGGGCGTACTTGGCCCACTGCGACCACTCGGCGAAGGCCACCGGCCCGATCAGGGGCGTGAGCAGCTCCTTGCCGAAGGTGATATTGAGGCCGGAGAGCGCCAGCACCACGAACGAGGCAGCCGTCATCCAGTGCACGAACCGCTCGAATGCACTGAACCGCACCAGGGTGCGGCCTGAACGCCCGTTCTCGATCTTCACCATGCCGCGGATAAGGTAGAACAGCACCAGCAGCCCCAGCATGCCGAGAATGGCGATGGCCCCGATCCAGCGCAGGGTGACCTGTTGGAACTGGCGCCAGTCGCGCCCTGGCTGCTCGAGCACGGCCGTACGCGTGTCAGGCAGCGTGCTGCGCCCCTGGATGCGCTGCAACTCCTTCAGCAGCTCCTTCTCCTTCACCGACTGCGCGGTCGGGTTGACCTGCGTGGGCTGCTGCGCCGTGGCCGGCGGCACCGTGAACGCGGCGGCCACCGCGAGCATCAATGCAGCGACGAAGACCCGGAGCGATGCGCTCGTTGGCATTCCTTTGCCTCCCTGATCCTGCAGTTTCTGCCGTCCGGCAGAGACGAAAAGGACGGCGGGTTGGCTCCCGCCGCCCGCCCGTGTCGTCTACGACTCGATGTTCTCGCGGTAGGCCGTCTGCCAGCCCCAGGCACCCGAGCTGTAGCCGCGACGGACCACCCGCTCCTGGAAGATCTTGGCGATGATCTCGCCGTCTCCGGCCAGCAGCGACTTGGTGGAGCACATCTCGGCGCAGAGCGGCAACTTGCCCTCGGCCAGCCGGTTCGAGCCATAGCCGGTGTACTGGCCGTTTTCGCGGCTGCCGTACTCGGCGGGCGTCAGGTCTGCCTCCGGGCCACCGGCGCAGTAGGTGCATTTGTCCATCTTGCCGCGCGAGCCGAAGTTGCCGACGCGCGGATACTGCGGCGCC
>Ga0075431_100003198_pt1 | contig 15840 bp, 12 predicted proteins | sample RhiMetdeltSRZDD5_FD_75297 | JGI IMG/M metagenome (GOLD analysis project Ga0075431, IMG submission 75297) | Populus rhizosphere microbial communities from Tennessee, USA - Rhizosphere MetaG P. deltoides SRZDD5 | ecosystem: Host-associated > Plants > Roots > Rhizosphere > Soil | place: USA... | reverse complement strand
AAGAAGGCGGCGCCGGCGAAAAAGGCCGTCAAAAAGGCTGCTAAGAAGGCACCTGCGAAGAAGGCCACGAAGAAAGCCGTAAAGAAAGCCGTGAAAAAGGCTGGAAAGAAGGCTGGAAGGAAGGCGCCGACCAAAAAAGCCGCAAAGAAGTCGCTTAGGCGCTAATCTGGTCCATAGGGTGCTGGTGGCGTTGATTGATTCCGCCAGCGCCCGAGCCTGTCATGATCGTTCGCGCTACCCGCCTGCTGCGAAAAATGCGTGGCGGCGCGCAGGCTCATCTCCTGGAAGCCGACGACGGCCATTGTTATGTCGTCAAGTTCACCAACAATCCTCAACATCGCCGGATCCTCGTCAATGAGTGGATCGCTTCGAGATTCCTTGCCTACCTACAAATCAACGCTCCAGCACCGGCGATTGTCGACCTAAGCCCGGAGTTTCTCTCCCAGACGAAGGGTGTCCACCTGCAGTTGGGCTCAACGCTCGTGCCCGTTCCTTCCGGGCGCCACTTTGGTTCGCGTGTCCCCGGCGAGTTGAATCGGATGTCCGTCTACGACTTTCTTCCCGACATTTTGCTCAACAAGGTCGGCAATCGCAGTGATTTCCTTGGAATCCTGGCATTCGACAAGTGGATGGGGAACTCCGACGCCAGGCAGTGTGTTTTCTATCGAGCCGTGGTCCGTGGGGCTGGGGAGGGGAACGAGGAGCCGGGGCGTCCGGCTTGGATCGCTACGATGATCGATCATGGGTTTGTGTTCGACGGGCCGAACTGGTCGTTCGTGGATGCGCCGCTCGCCGGACTCTATCACCGGCCTGTATTTTATGAGCCGGTGCGTTCCTTTGACGATTTTCAGCCCTGGATAGACCGCATCCTCCATTTTCCCGAGCACATTGTCGATACGGCGCTGCGTTCCATGCCTTCGGATTGGGTGGATCAGGACCATGACGCCAGCGAAGCGCTTCTTGAGAAACTGTTGCGCCGCAGGAACCGCATCGAGTCACTCCTGTATGCGCTGCGTTCGGCTCGCGTTACCTTGTTCCCCAACTGGAAATGATTTCGCCGGCGACGATTCGAGCCGTCGAAGGCGCCATGAGGATGCCGTTGCGGTAGTGCCCATAGGCGGTCCACAAACGGCTTCCCGGGATACGCCCGACGACGGGATCGGCTTGCGCGGCGCCCGGCCTCAGTCCGTTCCACACCTCGTCCGGTTCACAATCGGCCAGGGCGGGGAGCAACTTTGCCGTGTTCTGGCGGATCTCGCGTACGCACGCTTCATCGATTTCCCGGCTGAAACCGGCGTGCTCGGTGGTCGCGCCCGCGATCAAAGCCCCGCTGGCGCGCTGAAATAGGTAGGTGTGGCGATGGCGGAGAATGGGCCCAAGCCAGCCGGGCGGCATGTGGAATTGCAGAAGATGTCCGCGCACGGGGAAGCTTTCGACGACTGGTCCGGCGCCTGCCAGCTTTACATGGCTTGACCAGGCTCCGGCGGCGAGGACGGCGGATTCGGCCGTATGGACTTCACCGGCCGTTGTGCGGGCTTCAACGCGCGAGCCGGCGCACACAAGCTCCGACACGGCAGCGCCTTCACGGACGCGCACGCCGCTCGATTCGCAGGCGATCCGCAACGCATGCATCAGTTCGCGAGGATTTACCACGGCGTCGCAGGGGTACAAGGCGGCCCCGGACCAAGCGAGGTCGCTCAGCATGGGGACTTTTGTGCGCAGTTGTTCCGGCTCGAGCCATTGGGAGGCGATGCCGAACTGGCGCTGCGTGTCCATCCGCCCAAGGAGCGAGATTTTTTCGTCTTCACCGGCGGCGAGCTCGACCGCACCGCACTCGCGAAAATCGATCTCATGTCCGCCGGCCTCGCACAACTCGCGAACGTAGGCCGCATACTGCTCGCGCCCCTCCAGCGCCAATTGCGCACCCGCGCCCGCCCGCTCTACCTCGCCGCCGGGCGCGAGCATACCTGCGCCGGCCCAGGAAGCCTCGGCGCCCCACGTTCCCGCTTCCAACAGCCGCACGGCAACTCCGGCTTGGGCGAGGCGCCAGGCGATGGTTCCGCCGACGATGCCGCCGCCGATCACGACCACGTCCGATGTCATCAAGGAGCATTTTCGCATTCCGATACCAAATGCAGGTCGATTTTATAGGAACCTCGAGGGCGCTCGTTCGTATAGAATCTCTGTAGGAAAAATGCCGCCCAACGCTCGCACCAGTCTTTTGCAAGGAACTCTTGACGTTTTGATCCTGAAAGCACCGCATGGAGCAGGCAGGTTGGTTGAGCTCTTCCTGGGGTGAGAGCGAGAACAACCGCCGGGCCAAGTTCTATCGCTTGACGAAGACGGGCCGAAGGCAGTTGAAAGACGAGACCGAACAGTGGGAGCGCATCGCGGCGGCAATGGCGAGCGCGTTGCAGACTCCCTGATTCAAGGAGGACCCCATGCCGCTCTGGCATCGCATTCGCATGATGTGGCGGAACCTCGCGCGCCGCGGGCGCGTGGAGGAGGAACTGGACGAAGAGCTGCGCTCCTATCAAGCGATGCTTGAAGACGAGCGTGGTTTGGTTGGCGCCGGGGCCGGAGCGGGGACGTTCATCGCGCGCGGCGAGGTGGAGCTGATCAAAGAAGCGGTGCGCGACGCGCGGCTAGGCGCCATGCTCCAATCGGTGGGCGCCGATGTGCGGCAGTCCCTGCGCGCTTTGCGGCGGAATTCCGCCATGACCGTCCTGTCTATTGCGATGCTGGCGCTGGGCATGGGCGCCAGCGCTGTCGTGTTCAGTATTTTTCACGCCGCGTTGCTGCAGCCTCTTCCGTTCCGCGATGCCGATCGCCTGCTCCAGATCTGGGAGACGCGGCTCGACCGCGGCTTCACTCGGGCTTCTTTCACGGAGGCCAATTTCTGGGACCTCCGGGAGCGGAACCGCGCGTTTGAGGACGTCGCCGCCTATCGTTCCCGCGACGCCAATTTGACCGGTGACGGGCCGGCGGAAAAGGTAAGTTGTACCTCGGTGAGCGCTGGATTCTTCCGCACACTGGGAGTAACGCCCGTTCTGGGACGCGACTTCACAGAGTCCGAAGGCGAAGGCGCGACCGCACAGCAGGTCGTGATGCTGGGCAATCGCTTTTGGAAGAGCCGGTTCGGCGGAGATCCGCGGATTCTGGGCAAAGCCCTGCGTTTGAACGATCGTGTGTACACAGTGGTCGGCGTTCTTCCTCCGGGCGACCTGTGGATCCGCAATCAGACCTATATACCTTTCCTGCATCGGGCCGCCGCGAACCGCTCCAGTTTCGAGTTCGCCGTGATTGGACGGCTTCGGCGCGGCGTCACGCCGGAAGCCGCGGCAAGCGACTTGCGGCGCGTGGCGGGAGAACTGGAGCAGTCGTTCCCGCAGCAGGACAAAGGCATCGGATTTCGAACGGCGCACTCTATCAGTTGGGTGGCCAGCGACACGACGCGCCGGGCCCTGTGGGTGCTGCTCGGCGCGGTCACGTTTCTGTTGCTCATTGCCTGCGTGAATATTGCCAACCTGCTGCTGACGCGCGGAATGAGCCGCAAGCGTGAAATCGCCGTGCGGTCGGCCTTGGGCGCAAGCCGCGCAAGACTGGCACGCCTGGTGCTAACCGAATCGATTCTATTGAGCGCGCTCGGCACGGCCGTCGGGATTGCGCTCGCGCATGTCTTGCTGCGCGTGATGCAAGCGATGGAGATTGGCGGTGTGCCGCGTTTGGCCGACGCGGAGTTGAATCTGTGGGTGCTCGGAGCGGCGGCGCTGATCGCCGTGCTTAGTGGAATCTTGTCGGGCCTGGCCCCTGCGCTGCAGGCGCCGGTGAGCGGCATTGCCGCGCGGTTGCGCGAAGGAGACCGCCAAACGGGAGACCGCGGGCAAGGGCGGTTGCGCGCGGTGCTGGTGACGGCGGAGGTCGCACTCTCGTTTTTGCTCCTTGTGGGCGCGGGCTTGCTGATTCGCAGCTTCACGCAATTGATGAACGTGAACCCGGGATTTCAGACGGAAAACCGCCTCGTGTTTGCGTTGAGCCTGCCCGAGTCCTATGGGCAAAACGACAGGGGAAAGCAGATTCTCGACAGCTTCTTCGAACGCCTGTCGGCTATGCCCGGCGTGGTTGCCACTGGCGCCGTGAGCCACCGGCCGGTGGAAGGCGGCGATCCGGGTATGGGTATCGTTCCCAGTTCCGGACGGCAATTGACGGGGCGCGATATTCCCTGGGCAGGCTGGCGCGTAGTGACGCCGGGCTACTTCCGAGCGATGGGAATTCCGCTGCTCAAGGGAAGGTTGTTCGACGAAGGAGACAAGCCCGTTTGGCGGGAGCGCGGCCAACCGGAGCCGCAACGGCGAGTGATGATTGGCGAGCGGCTGGCGAAGCTGTTATTCGCCGCCGAAGACCCTGTGGGCAAGCAAGTCAAGCTATGGGCGGGTCAGGGCGCATTGGACGCCGAAGTGGTGGGCGTGGTGGGCGACATGCACGAGCGCGGCCTGGCCGCCGACTCACCGCTGACCGTCTTTCTACCGTATGGCCGGAATGCGCTCACCGGCGAGATCGTCGTTCACACACGCCGAAATCCGATGGCGCTGATGCCCGCCATTCGATCGATGGTTGCCGGCCTCGACTCGAATCTGCCGATCGCCGACGTTCGCTCATTTGAAGAGGTGGTCCATCGTTCGGTCGCCCCGCAACGGTTTCGCACGTTTCTGCTCGGCGTTTTTAGCGCGCTGGCGCTGCTGTTGGCGACGGCCGGTATTTACGGTGTGCTCTCCTACTCAATGAGCCGCCGGACATCGGAGATCGGACTGCGCGTGGCGCTGGGTGCGAGCGGCCGGAGCATTTTGGGCATGACGATGTTCCAGGGGATGCGGCCTGTGTTAGCTGGGCTTGCGTTGGGGGCCCTGGGAGCGTGGTGGCTTTCGCGCTACTTCACGGCGTTGCTGTTCGGGATTACGCCATTCGATCTGCCGACCTACTGTGCCGTGGCGGCGCTGCTGCTGCTCGCGGCATTGGCCGCGTGCTACCTTCCGGGGCGGCGCGCGATGCGAATCGATCCGGCGGTGGCGCTAAGGATCGAGTAGCGCCTACTTCTTCTTTTCGCGGTTCCACAACTCGCGCGAAAGCGCGCGTCCGCAAAACGGACAATAGTGTAAACCTACATAGCTGGGCCTTTCGTCACCAAAGGTGAGAAAGTATTCGGTGTCGATCTCGGTCAGAATTCGTCCGTTGGCTAATTTACCTAGAGGTGCATTTATGACGAATCCCCGATCGGCCATTTCGCTCAGCTGTTCGCAACAAAACATGGGGCGATTGTAGCGTGCATGAGGCCACGCCGTAACTTTGCCCGGCGCGACACGTCCAATGAGAGTCAGGCATGATATGGTAGGGATCAGTTAAGGGCAGGCTGATGAAACTTCGCACACTCGCGACGGCGGCCGCCTTGGGTTTAACGATCTGGAGTGGCCTGTACGCCTTCCAGCGTGGTCGTGGATTGCGTTCCTTCCTGGACGAAGAAGACAACCCGGCGCCCTTTCCCGCCGACGGCAACGACAAGACCGAATTCGTATTCTCGCGTCTGCGCTATTCCTCCATGCGCAACGGCTATTTTGGCCGTGCCGGAGGCAGTTGGGCGACCGATTACCCGAAGGCCGACCGGCAGTTCGTGCAGGGCGTGCGCCGCTTGACGCGGCTGAATGTCCGTAGCGTGGAGCAGGTGGTCGATCTTGAGACGGACGATATTTACAATTATCCGTGGATCTACGCGACCGAGGTCGGCCGCTGGGGACTGAACGACGCTCAGGTGAAGAAGCTGCGCGACTACCTGCTGCGCGGCGGCTTCATGATGTTCGACGATTTCCATGGGACCTTCGAGTGGGACGTGTTCATGGCCAGCATGTCGAAGGTGTTCCCCGACCGGCCTGTAGTAGAGCTCGAGAACAAGGAGCAGGTCTTCCATGCCCTGTACGATCTGGATGAGCGATTCCAGGTGCCGGGCATTCAGTTTCTGTTTACCGGCCGCGTCGCCGAAAACGATGGCTACGTCGGCCGCTGGCGCGGTATCCATGACGATAAGGGCCGCCTGATGGTCGCCATCACCCACAACATGGACCTGGGGGACGCATGGGAGTGGGCCGACCATCCGCAGTATCCCGAGCGTTATGCTTCGCTTGCTTACCGCGTAGGAATCAATTTCATCGTTTATTCCATGACGCATTGAACCAGCCGCCTAGGAGCCTGAGCAGACCAAGAACCCACGACGATGTTTGAACTTCTCTTCCGGTATCCACTTTCGGCATACGCAAAGGGCGAATGGGTCTTCCTGGCCCGGTGGCCGCTGTGGTTGCTGGCGGCGGCGATCCTGGCCTGCGCGGCGCTCCTCGCCTGGTTCTGGTGGCGGCGCCAGGCTGATGCCGTAAGCGCGGTCAGGGGTTGGCGCAGTGCGATTCTGTGGAGCCTGCAGGCGGCTCTGGTGGCCGCGCTGCTGCTGTTGCTCTGGCAACCGGCGCTTACGCTGACCTCGCTGAAGCCGCAGCAAAATATCGTAGCCGTGGTCGTTGACGATTCGCGCAGCATGGCGATCGTGGAGAACGGAAAGTCGCGCACGGAAACAGCCCGGGCGGCGCTCGAAGGCGGTACGCTCGACGCCCTGAAAGCGAAATTCCAGACCCGCATCTATCGCATGAGCGATGTGCTGGACCGCGTGGACGATTTGAAGGGGCTGACGATGGCGGGCAAGTCGACTCACATCGGAGCCTCCTTGCAGCAACTGGCCAAGGAGTCGGCGGGACTGCCGCTCGGCGCGGTGGTGCTGCTGAGCGACGGCGCGGAGAACACGGGCGGACTCGAGGTCGGGGCGCTCGCCGAGCTACGCTCGCGGCGCGTTCCCATCCATACAATCGGCATCGGGAAGGAACGGCCGTCGCTCGATGTTGAAATCGCCGACGTCATCGCGCCGTCCCGCGCGCTGGCCGATTCGCGCATCTCTACGCAAATCAATTTGAGCAGTTTCGGCGCGGTGGGCCGTAAGGTGCGCCTGACGGTCAAGGATGGCGGAAAGGTGCTTGCCAGTAAAGAAGTGGAGATTCAAGGCGACGCCCGCGTGCAGACCGAAAATCTCACGTTTAACGCGGGCACGGCAGGCGCGCGGAGCTTCACCATTTCCGCCGAACCCTTGCAAGGCGAAGAGAACGTTCTGAACAACTCCGTGTTGCGGCTGGTGAACGTATCCGGCGCCAGGCCGCGCGTCCTCTATGTGGAAGGCGAGCCGCGCTGGGAGTTCAAATTCATCCGCCGCGCGGTGGAAGACGACAAGTCCATCCAACTGGTAACCCTACTGCGCACCACGCAGAACAAGAACTACATTCAGGGCGTCGAGACTACTGGGGATAAGGAACTCGAACAGGGATTCCCTGCCACCGTCGACGAGCTGTTCAGCTACCAGGCCGTCGTCATCGGTAGCGTGGAGCTGAACTACTTCACTACCGCTCAACAGGAACTGCTGAAGCAGTTTGTCGACCGGCGCGGCGGTGGTTTGATCATGCTCGCGGGCCGCTCGGCGTTGAGCGAAGGAGGGTGGCCGCGCTCGGCGCTTGCGGAAATGTTGCCCGCCGCGCTTCCCGACCGAAAGGGAACGTTCCACCGCGACATGCTGCAAGTGGAGCTCACGCCCGCGGGCGTGGAAAGTCCGCTATGCCGCCTGGACGAAGATTCCGCGAAAAATGCCGCAAATTGGAAAAAGCTGCCCGCGTTAATGGCGTGGCAGGAGCTAGGACCTCCCAAACCCGGAGCTTCGGTTCTTGCCGAAATCGCGGGCAAACGGTCGCCCTTTGTCGTCGTGCAGAATTATGGCCGCGGACGAACCGCCATTGTTGCCGGCGACACGTGGCGCTGGCAGATGCAGCAACCGGTGGAAGACATGACGCATGAAGTTTTTTGGCGCCAGATGCTGCGCTGGGCGGTGAGTGAGACACCGGGCCGCGTGATTTCTTCCACGCCGCGCCAGGTGTTGGTCGACGACTCGCGTTTGAAGCTCAGCGTGGATGTGCGTGACCGGACATTTCTGCCTGCCGCCGACGCCAAGGTGGAGGTTCGCATTCTCGGTCCATCGGCCAGCGGCGGTATCGTCGAGCTTCAGGCCGATCCTGTGACGCCTGGTCAATACGCAGGCGAATGGACTGCCGAAAAGCCCGGCCAGTATGTCGCCGAGGCCGTGGCCAAGCGCGGTGAGGAAGAGGCCGGCCGCGACGTCTTCACGTTTGAACGGCAGGATGGTATCGCGGAGAACTTCCATACGCAGCAGAACCGCGAGTTGCTGGAAAAACTGGCTTCGACCACGGGCGGCAAATATTGGAAGGCGGACGATCTCAGCAAACTGCCCGGTGAAGTGTCGCTTTCCGAGGCCGGTATCACGGTTCGCGAAACAAAGGACCTTTGGAATCTTCCCATCGTGTTCCTGCTGCTGTGCCTGATCAAGGGCAGCGAGTGGCTGCTCCGCCGCAAGTGGGGTGTCGTATGAAGCTGTTTATCTTAACTTTTGCACTGGCGCTTTCGCCTCTGACCGCGGCGACGCATTACCTTACTGTTTCCGGACTGGGCAGCGAACAGGATTATGAACAGCGCTTCGCGGCACAAGCCAAGGAGATCGACAAGCTTCTGAAAGGCAGCGGAGGCGATGTTCACGTCATCACCCTTTCCGGCGCCGAGGCTACACGCGAAAAAATCAAGACCGCCTTCGAGCGAATCGCATCCATGGCCAAAGCTGAAGACGCATTCGTGCTGACCCTCATCGGCCACGGCACCTACGACGGCAACGACTATAAGTTCAACATCCCCGGTCCGGACTACTCCGGCTCCGATCTTGCGGGCCTGTGCGACCGCATTCCAGCCACGCGCCAGTTGGTCGTCAACACCACCAGCGCCAGCGGCGGATCTCTACTCCCCCTTCAAAAGCCGAAGCGAGCGCTCATCGCGGCCACGAAAGCGGGCGGCGAACGCAACGCCACCGTCTTTGCGCGTTATTGGGTGGAGGCTCTGCGCGACGCCGCCGCCGATGGCGATAAGAACGAAGTTGTCTCCGCTCTTGAGGCATACCGCTATGCCGACCGTAAAACCGTGGAGTTCTACGAGACGAATAAGCGCCTGGCGACCGAGCACGCCGTGCTGGAAGACACTGGCGCGGGCGAGGCCGTGCGCGCCCCCTCGACGGCCAACGGGCAAGGAATGCTTGCCGCCTCGTTTCCCCTTCTACGCATCGGCAGCGCCCAACGCGCCGCGGCCGATCCAGCCAAGCGCCGCCTGATCGAACAGAAGGAACAGCTTGAACAGAAGATCGACAAGTTGAAGTACGAAAAAGCCGCCATGCCGCTGGAAGATTATCGGCGTCAGATGTCCGCGGCGCTGCTCGAACTTGCGCGTCTGCAAGAGGAGATGGATAAATAAGGGATGGAAAGGCGCATGGCCATTCCGGTCGGCTTATCGGCGGTAGCCGTCGTTGCCGTGCTGTTCACTACGCTCACCGCGCAGCAGCCGCCGAAGGTGCGCGTGCAAATGGGGGCCAACGCTCCCAACGCCGCCCCGGCCTGCTGGAATATGCGGCACCTGGGCAAAGCTGCCGAGGCCGAGTCATGCTTCGTAAAGCTGCTGGACAGCAGAAACCCCGCCGAACGCGCCGAGGGCGCCTGGGGGCTGGGCGATTATAAGAGTGCCAGCTCCGAATTTAAGCAGGCAGTCGAGCGGGAACCGGCAAATGCGACGATCAAGGTCCGCTGGGGCCGCCTGTTCCTTGAACGCTTCAATCTCACGGACGCCGTCGACCTGTTCCAGGAAGCCCTGGAGCTCGACAAGACCAACGCCCAGGCCATGCTCGGCATGGCTCTGGTTTCCGCCGAGAGTTTTTCGAGCAAAGCGCTGGAGTTGGCGCACAATGCGGTAGAACAGGATCCGAATCTTGTCGAAGCGCGCGAGTTGCTGGCGGGTCTGGCGCTAGAGGACTCCGACGAAGAGCGGGCGTTGTCCGAGGCGGACAAGGCCCTCAAGATTTCGCCGAACGCATTCGACGCGATCGCCGTGAAGGCGGCGATCGAGGCGCTGGCCGATCGCTCCCCCGATCCGCTGCTCGACAAGGTGTGGAGTGTCAATCCACATTACGGTGAAGCTCACGCCATCGTGGCGCATCACCTGGTTCTGAACCGCCGCTATATCGACGGCATCGCGCATTACCGCAAAGCGATTGAGCGCGACCCGAAGAACTGGGCCGCGCGGAGCGAACTGGGCGTCAATCTGATGCGCGTCGGCCAGGACGGCGAGGCGCGTCAGCAACTCGAGCTCTGCTTCAACAACAAGTACGACAACAACCCAACGATCAACTCGCTCCGGCTGCTCGACAGCTACGCCAACTTCAAAACATTCGAAACGCCGAAGACAATCCTGAAGCTGCACAAAAAAGAGGCGGCGCAGTTGCTCGTCTACATCCAACCGGAGTTGGAGAAGGCAGTCGCGACGTTCGAGAAGAAGTACAAGATGACGATCGGCGCACCCGTGCAGCTTGAGGTCTATCCCGATCATGAAGACTTCGCCGTGCGCACGATGGGCATGCCGGGGCTGGGTGCGCTGGGGGTGACATTCGGACACGTGGTGGCGATGGATTCGCCCTCGGGCCGCAAGCCCGGCAGTTTCCACTGGGCGAGCACGTTGTGGCACGAATTGAGTCACGTGTTTGTGCTTACGGCAACCAAGCATCGCGTGCCCCGCTGGTTCACCGAAGGCTTCGCCGTGCATGAGGAGACTGAAGCCGCGCCCGATTGGGGCGACCGCATGACTCCGGACATCATCACGGCTATCAAGGGGAAGCAGTTGCTTCCGGTGGCCGAGCTCGACCGCGGTTTCATCCGCCCGAAGTATCCGCAGCAGGTGGTCGTGAGCTACTTCCAGGCGGGGCGCATCTGCGACTACATCCAGATGAAGTGGAATTACGACAAGCTGCTCGAAATGATGCATCTGTTCGGCGCGCGCAAGACCACGCCGGAAGTCATTCAGCAGGCGCTGGGCATGACCCCTGAAGCCTTCGACAAGGAATTCCTGGCCTGGGTGGAGAAAGAAGCCGGCACCGCCGTTTCGAAGTATGACGATTGGCGCAAGGGCATGACGGCGCTGGCGGCGCTTAAGCGAGCCTCCGATCATGCGGCCATTGTCGACAAAGCAAAAGAGCTGATCGCTATCTATCCCGACTTCGTCGAACCCGGCAGCGTCTACGAAACCGCCGCGGAAGCATACCTGCAGCTCAAGGACAAGGCCAGCGCGCGCAAGACGCTCGAGCAATACGCCGACAAGGGCGGCAAGATGCCGGAGACGTTAAAGAAGCTGGCCGCGCTTCAGGAAGAGGCGGGCGACCAGGCTGCCGCGGCGCGGTCGCTCACCAAGATCAACTACATCTATCCGCAGAAGGACGAGCCGATGCACCGCAAGCTTGGCGAGCTGAGCATGGCGCTGGGCCGTACGCCGGATGCGATCCGCGAGTTTGAAGCCGTAGTCGCAGGCGCGCCGGTCGATCCGGCCGCCGCGCATTACGATCTGGCGAAAGCCTATCTCAAGGCAGGGAAGAAGTCGAAGGCGCAAGAGCAGGTTTTCCTGGCGCTGGAAGCCGCCCCTGGCTTCCGTCCCGCGCAGAAATTGATGCTTGAGTTGAACGCAGACCAAGCTGGGCAAAAGGAGAAACAATAACCACATGTCGACGATTGCGGAAGTGAATCTGGACAGCGCCGAATTGAAGGGGCGTGTCGACCGGTTCCAGCAGTGTTACGCCGAAATTACCTCGCAGGTGCACCGCGTGATCGTCGGTCAGGAAGACGTTCTGGAGCAGATCCTCATTGCCCTCTTTGTCGGCGGACACTGCCTCATTACGGGCCTTCCCGGAACCGCCAAGACCCTCATGGTGCGAACCATTGCCACCACGCTCGGGCTGGAATTCAAGCGCATCCAATTCACCCCCGATCTGATGCCGACCGATATCACCGGCACCGACATCATTGAAGAAGATCCAACCACTGGCCGCCGCACCTGGACCTTCGTGCCGGGGCCGATTTTCGGCAACATTCTGCTGGCCGACGAAATCAACCGCACGCCGCCCAAGACGCAGTCGGCATTGCTCGAAGCCATGCAGGAGCGCTCTTGCACGGTCCGCGGCAACCATTACAAACTGCCGGCGCCGTTCTTTGTGCTGGCCACTCAGAACCCGATCGAACTCGAAGGCACCTACCCGCTGCCCGAAGCGCAGTTGGACCGCTTCCTGTTTAACACGGTGCTCGATTACCTCAGCGCCGCGGATGAGTTCGCCGTCATCGGCCTGACGACGACGACGCATGAAGCAAAGCTCGATGTGGTTACGAGCGCCGAAGAGATTCTTGGTTTCCAGCAACTGGTGCGCATGGTGCCGATCGCCGACTCAGTGGCCCGCTACGCGATTCACCTTGTGCGCGCAACGCGCTTTTCGACCACCGAGGCGCCCGATATCGTCAAGAAGTACGTGAACTACGGCGCCAGCGTCCGTGCGGCCCAATTTCTGGTGCTGGCGGCCAAAGCCCGCGCGCTGACGCGCCAGCGCTACCACGTTACGTATGAGGATATTACGTCGCTTGCCATCCCGGTCCTGCGCCACCGCATTCTGCTTAACTTCCATGCCGAGAGCGAACGCCTGAGCTCGGATGCGCTGTTGAAGCAGGTGCTGGAGCAAGTTCCGCCGCCGCGGGTCTGACCGCGGAAGAAAGAGACATCACCAGCGTGTTGCAACGATTCCTGGAACCAAGGGTGCTCGCCGCCGTCAACGGCCTCGATCTGGTGGCCAAGACCGTGGTCGATGGCTTTGTGGCGGGCCTCCACCGTTCCCCCGACTTCGGCTTCTCGCAGGAGTTTGCCGAGTATCGCAGCTACACGCCGGGCGACGATTTACGCCAGGTGGATTGGAATGTCTTTGCGCGCTCTGAGCGAATTGTTCTGAAGCGCTATCGAGGCGAAACCAATTCGCAGCTGACCGTCATGCTCGACGCGAGCAATTCCATGGCGTATGGCTCGCACGGGGTGAGCAAGATCGACTATGCGCGCTACCTGGCGGCGTCGCTCAGCTACATGGCTACGCAGCAGCGCGACGCGTGCGGCCTGATCGTCTTCGACGACGAGGTACGCAATTTCGTTCCGCCGTCGACGCGGCAGGGGCAATTGCACCGCCTTCTGCATGGAATCGAGCATGCCGAACCCAAAGCGCGAACGGATTTCCTGCGCCCCTTCCAACATTTCCAGGAGTTCATGAAGCGCCGCGGCATCGCCGCCGTGATCAGCGATTTTTGGGCGCAGCCGGAGGCCATTGTGAAGGCGGTTGCGCCGCTCCGTTTCCGGGGCAACGAAGTAATCCTCTTCCATGTCCTCGATCCGCAGGAGGTTCGTCCGAAGCTGCGCGGGCCGGCGATTCTCATCGACATGGAAACGAACGACTCGCTCGAAGTCTCGCCCGACTATGCGCGCGAAGAATACCGGCAGAAGATCGACGCACACATTACGGACCTTCGCGATCACACGAAACGTGCCGGTATGGATTACTTCCAAATCCCGACCGACCGGCCGCTCGACGAAGCCCTGCGCGAGTATTTGAGTATCCGGCAGGGGAGGTTCTAGCCGATGGGCTTCCTCGCTCCGTGGTTTCTTGCCGGACTGGCCGCGCTCGGTCTGCCCATATACGTCCATCTGCTGCGCCAGCACAAGACGGAACCGTTGCCGTTTAGTTCACTCATGTTTTTCGAGCAGCGCACGCAGAGCTCGATCAAGCACCGGCGCTTGCGCTATCTGATGCTGATGGCCCTTCGGCTGCTGCTGTTGTTCCTGATCGTGCTTGCCTTCGCCAACCCGTTCTGGAAAAGCACGGCACTGATCAATCGCGGCGAGCCGCTCCTGGTGGTCGGCATAGACCACAGCTTCAGCATGCGCTCGGGAACACGGCTGGCCGATGCCAAGCAAGGCGCGGCCGGCATTATCGCGGCCAAGGGTGGAGGCGCGCGGGCGCAGGTGATTTCCCTCGGCAACAATGCCGACGTGTTGACCAAGCCCGAGCAGGACAAGAGCATCTTACGGGCAGCGATCGAATCGATCCAGGCGGGTGATGGCAAAACCAACTTCGGCGAATTTTCCCGGGCCATCAGAAGCATTTCAAACGCCGCTCAGGTGCCGCTTCAAGTGCATCTGTTCAGCGATTTTCAACGCACCGGATTGCCCGCCGGCTTCAACGACCTGCAATTGCCCACGGGCGTCGAGTTGAAATTACACCCCGTGGCCAACCGGGCCGAGACGAATTACGCTGTGGAAACCGTCAGCGCGCCGGCCACTGTTTGGGACACAAAGAAGGCGCGCGTGCAGGCAACGGTTGCCGGCTACGAATCGCCAGCCGCCAAGAAGACCGTGTCGCTGGTCGTGAACGGCCGCGCTTTGCAATCGAAACCAGTGGAACTCGCCGCCAACGGCCGTGCCACCGTCGAGTTCATCGGAATTGAGGCCAACTACGGATTCGCCAAGTGCGAGATCCGCATCGACGGCAACGACGCGCTGCCGGGCGACGATCGCATGTTGTTTGCCATCGAACGCGCGGATCCAAAGAAAGCACTGATGATTCACGAGAGCCGCGACGGGCGCTCGCCGCTCTATTACAAAGCCGCGCTTGGGTCGGCGGGCGAATCGGCCTTCACCCTCGATGTCGTGCCCGTGGAGCAGGCAGGTGGTTTGAACCTGTCGCGCTATGCCTTCGTTGTGGCCGCCGACGTGCTTTCGCTGCCATCGTCGCTCGAAGCGTCGCTCACGAAGTACGTGCAGACCGGTGGTAGCGTGATGATTGCTCTAGGCCCTTCCTCGGCACGCCGCAATCGCGTTCCGGTTACAGGCGATCCGGTGAGTGAAGGCAAGTACTATTCGCGCGATGGCGCGCGCTTCGATACTGTCGGCCATGTGGACACGACCTTCGCTCCCATCGCCAAAGCCTCGGGCTGGCAAGGCGTACGTTTCTACTATTCGGTTCGCACCCCGGCCGCAAACGCTCGCGTGCTTGCCCGCCTCACGGACGAAACGCCGCTGCTGTATGAGAAGAAGATCGGCGAGGGACGCGCCGTGGTGTTCGCTTCGGGGCTCGACAATCTGACGAACGACTTTCCACAGTTTCCCGCTTTTGTCGCCTTCGCCGAGCAGTCGGCCCGCTACCTGGCCGGGGTCGACGAACGGCAAAGCGTGGCCGCGGTGGGATCGAGCATTGAGCTGCGCACGCAGCGGGAAACGGCGCTGGGCGTGGAAGTGATGGATCCCGATGGCAAGCGGGCCATGTCGCTTTCCGAGGCCGCGCGCGCTTCCAGTTTCATGGTTACGCGGGAAGGATTCTTCGAGGTCCGGCGCGCCAACGGCAGGCATGAGATGATCGCAGTAAATGCGGATCGCCGCGAATCCGACCTCGGGCTGATCCCCGAGGAGACCCGGTCGCTATGGAGCGGCGCTGCCGGCGAGACCGTGCAAGCCGGAATTGGTCCGGCTGCGTCTAGTAAGAAGGAAGAAGAACAGGTGCATCCTTACTGGTGGCATCTGATGTTCGCCGCGCTGCTGGCGGCGGTGGTGGAAACCATCGTTGCCAGCCGGTATTTGGGTGTAGAGCAGGAGGCATGATGAGGCCGTTGGACGACTTAAACTCCTATCTCGATCGGATGCAGAGCCGCCTTCGCACTGGGGTTGCCCTTCGTGGCGCGTTGCTGTTGGCCGCAGTCGCCCTCGGCGTCACCGTGCTCTTGGTGGCCGTGCTCAACGCCCTTGCCTTCGCCAGTA
>Ga0075431_100003197_pt1 | contig 15840 bp, 10 predicted proteins | sample RhiMetdeltSRZDD5_FD_75297 | JGI IMG/M metagenome (GOLD analysis project Ga0075431, IMG submission 75297) | Populus rhizosphere microbial communities from Tennessee, USA - Rhizosphere MetaG P. deltoides SRZDD5 | ecosystem: Host-associated > Plants > Roots > Rhizosphere > Soil | place: USA... | reverse complement strand
GGCCGAATCGACGGTCGCCTTGTTTATGTCTTTGCCCAGGACTTCACAGTGTTTGGCGGCTCCCTTTCTGAAACGAATGCAGCGAAGATTTGCAAGCTGATGGATCTGGCTATGAGAATGGGGGCTCCTCTCATTGGTCTGAACGATTCTGGAGGCGCGCGCATACAGGAGGGTGTGGTTTCGCTGGCAGGCTATGCGGATATCTTCTTGAGAAACACGCTGGCGTCCGGCGTAATCCCTCAAATCTCAGCCATCATGGGACCCTGTGCTGGCGGCGCAGTCTATTCACCGGCAATCACTGATTTCGTGGTCATGGTGAAGAAGAGTAGTTACATGTTCATCACCGGTCCCGACGTTATCAAGACCGTGACCCATGAGGAGGTCAGTAAGGAGGAATTAGGCGGGGCCATGACCCATAACCGTCAAAGCGGTGTGGCGCACTTTGCAGTCAACGATGACCGGGAGTGTCTGGGTCTGATTCGGAAATTGTTCTCCTTCTTGCCGTCCAACAATCTGGAATCGCCGCCGCAGCGAGCAACTCAAGATGCCAGCGATCGGGTCGACCTCGCTCTGGACGATCTGGTGCCGGCTGAGGCAAACAAGCCATATGACATCAAGCTGATCATCACGAGCGTAGTGGATGAAGGCGACTTTCTGGAGGTCCAGCCACACTTTGCTCAAAACATTGTCGTGGGATTCGCTCGGCTAGCCGGACGCGCGGTCGGCATGGTCGCGAACCAGCCCGCAATCCTAGCCGGGTGCCTGGACATTGATGCTTCGGTTAAGGCTGCTCGTTTTGTGCGCTTCTGTGACGCCTTCAACATTCCGCTTATCACCTTTGAAGATGTGCCTGGTTTTCTTCCTGGCACTTCGCAAGAATTTGGCGGCATTATCCGGCATGGAGCGAAACTGCTTTATGCGTTCGCTGAAGCTACGGTTCCGAAGATCACTGTGATCACGAGAAAGTCATACGGTGGGGCCTACTGTGTCATGGCTTCTAAGCAAATCCGCACAGACATGAACTTTGCCTATCCTACCGCCGAGATCGCTGTCATGGGGCCCGAGAGTGCAGTGAATATCGTTTATCGCAAGGAGCTGGCTGAAGCCGAGAACCCTGAAGAAGAAAAGCGCCGGCGCGTTGGAGAATTCAAGGAACGCTTCGCCAATCCGTATCTCGCGGCCGAACGAGGCTACATTGACGAAGTGATCGCCCCGCGCGACACGCGACGGAAGTTGATCACCGCACTGGCAATGCTTGACACCAAGCGGGATTCCAATCCGCCCAAGAAACATGGCAACATCCCCCTGTGAGGAGGAAGTACCGCCGAATGAGCGCGAATTTGTTCAAAAGGATCTCAGTGCAATCCCACCAGGAGACGACTCGAGTTGTCATCTGATTGTTCCAGTTTCAATCGTGGCCAATCAACTATGATCGCCCTCCGCTCCTTATCCGCGTTCATTCGGGCTCATTTGCGGCTAATTTCTGTTTGTCTGCTTTTCACGTGCAGCGTGATTTTTTTAAGTGAAGACTCGACTCGTAGTTTCAATCCGAAGGAGATCGAGATTCTAACGGACCCTGATCTCGACATCGTCTATCATACGCTCGCTCATTTCTCTTTGCCGGGAGACGCATCCAACCTATACTCCGAGGACTACCTTCATCATATCCGGCAAGCGAAACGGGACCTGGAAGTCGGTCAGACCAAGCTGGACCAAGCCGTCGCGCAATTGGAACCGACATACCGCCAGCGACCGCGCCTGCGTTTTCTGAATCTGGCGCGGTTCATGGCGGATGACTATGCTTCCTTTAAGCAGGCGCTCGCGATGATTGATTTCAACTTTCGCACCGAAACTGTCGATTCGCGCGAAACCTACGAGCAACGGAAGTCTCGAGATTCCCTCGCTCCTCTGTTGTTTGGGAATACCCGGCGCTTGATTCCGCTCTTCCGTAACCGTTTTCCCGATCCAGCAGAACATGAGTTTGTCAAACAGTTTGCCGAATGCATGGATGACGAGCGGGATCGTTTCTATCGACACTACCGGGAGGCCCGCACTGAAGTGGATCAGCTAGGGCAAGAGCGATTTCAACAGTTCTGGAAAGCCGAAGGCGCGAAGATTCTCTGGCCTTGGGCACTCCGGTCAGGAGTTAACGTCTTCAACATCTACCTTTGTCCAGTGATGAAGCGGAATGGCCGTGGAGTACCAGTGAACCAGGAGCAAAGGGTTCTGTTCAACGTAGTCGCGCCACTGCCAGAATCCAAGGAGGAGGCCGTCCAGTCGTTCTTCGTTGTCTTGCACGAAACGACGCACCGCTTAACGGATAGTCTTGTAGATTCGGCACCCGGAGTGCCAGAGCCCGAAAGGGCGACGGCCCGGGAGAACGCCGCCTTCTATGCAGACCATGTTTTCCTTAAGGTGCACCATCCCCGGCATGACGTATCGTACATGAACTTCTTTATGAATCTGGAAGGCTCGAAGTTGACTGCGGATGAGCTCGAAAGCGAGTTTCTGAAGAGCTATCCTTTGGCGGCGTCTCTAAGAATGTCCATCGACCAACTGGTCAAGAACTTGCCGTCGTCGTAGCGAGCAACCTGAGACTGCCGATGGATGGAAGTGCTTCTTCTGGAGCCCTCGCGTTGTGACTCCATGTTCCCTGACGGTGACGATGGAGCACCGAATTTTGGCTGATTTTTGAACTTGGTTCCACCGGTGGACTAGAATGCTGCACAAAGTGCTCATTGCGAACCGAGGAGAAATCGCCGTTCGAGTGATTCGGGCAGCGCGCGAACTAGGGTTGGCTACGGTTGCAGTCTATTCGGAGTGCGATCGTCCCGCGCTGCACGTCCGGATGGCTGATGAAGCCTTTTTCTTGGGACCGTCTCCTTCGACTGAGAGTTATCTCAACATCGACAAGATCCTTGCGATTGCCCAAACCAGCCGCGTTGACGCTGTTCATCCTGGTTACGGCTTTCTTTCAGAGAATCCAGAGCTTGCGAGGAGATGCGCCTCAATGGGCATCGGCTTTGTTGGCCCGGGTACCAAAGCTATGGAACAGATGGGCGACAAAATCGCAGCCCGTAAGACCGCCACTGCCGCGAACGTTCCGGTGATCCCCGGGACTGAGACGCCAGTCAAGAGTGTTCAGGAAGCGGCAGAGTTTGCTAGCCAGAGCGGCTTTCCCGTCATGGTCAAGGCAGCTGCCGGTGGCGGTGGGAAAGGCATGCGTCTGGTCGGACAGCTAGACGAGCTTGCCACGGCTATACGCGATGCTCGGGCGGAAGCTCAGGCTGCCTTTGGGGACTCGTCTATCTATCTGGAAAAGCTTATCCGACAGCCTCGGCACATTGAGTTTCAGATTCTGGCGGACCGCCACGGCAACGTTGTTCATCTCGGCGAGCGTGAGTGTTCGATTCAGCGCCGCCATCAGAAGGTGATGGAGGAATCTCCATCACCCTTCCTGGCAGACACATTGCGCCAACAGATGGGCGAGGCTGCAGTCAAGATCGCGAGAGCTTGTGGCTATGAGAATGCCGGTACAATGGAATTCCTGGTCGACGCCCAGGGAAACTATTACTTCCTTGAGATGAACACTCGCCTGCAAGTAGAGCACCCCGTGACTGAAATGGTCACGGGAATTGATCTCGTAAAGGAACAGTTCCGAATCGCTTCAGGAGAGAAACTTGGTATTCGCCAGGAAGACATTCGATGGACTGGCCATGCCTTGGAATGCCGAGTTTATGCTGAGGATCCCGACAACAACTTCTTCCCGTCGCCAGGCAAAATCACGCACCTGAGAGTGCCTTCCGGCCCAGGTGTTCGTGACGAGAGCGGCATTTATGAAGGCTGGACGGTGCCGGTGTTTTATGATCCGCTGCTCTCAAAGCTCGTAACCTGGGGAAGAAACCGCGCCGAAGCAATCAACCGAATGCAACGAGCTCTCGGCGAATATCAGATTTCGGGCATCAAAACTAATCTTGCTTTCTTTCGCTCGATTATCGCTCATGAGAAGTTTTCGGCTGGAGAACTGGCCACCGACTTTATCGACAAGCATTTCTTGCAAACGAATGGAAGGCCTGAGTCCCCAGCCCTTCACGAAGTGGCTGTCATTGCGGCAGCGATACACGCCAGTCAAGGTTTGCCTCGACCTGCGGCAGCCGTGACTCAAGAAAGTGCTTGGAAACGTGACGGCCGCCTCGATAGTTTGAGGAGGTAGTGTCTGAAACGAGAAGGATGGTCTTGTTTCCAAGTACCATCGCTAGCCAAGCAAGGCGTGGGCTCGGAAAAGACAGTGGCTGGCAAGGAACGCTCATCATGACCCGCGGTTAAGACATCGATCGCTGCGCAGATCTAAAAGGATCCTTTCACGTTGGGCAAGCCGGGAGCTTGATTCTCGTTTGGGTGGCGCTGGCCCCCTGCCAACGTTCCACGTGTAACCCAGAGTGACATCCCCTGACGAGTGAGCATGCCAGCAAAGTTTCTTTTCGAGGTTTTTGTCAATCACCAGTGGGTGCCAGTGTTGGTGGGGCGCTCCGGCAGGCAGGTTGTGGTTGAGTTGCCAGGACGACACGTAACTGTCGATGTTGTGGAACTCTCGGAGGGTGCCTACTCTCTCCTGATCGATGGCCGATCCTATGACGTCACGGTTGGGGCTACCGAAAGGCAATATCGGGTGTCCGTTGGCGGGTCGGAGTTCAACGTTTGTCTCCGTGACCCTAGAGAGTTTCGGAATCAAGCTCCTTTGAGTAGCGATTCTCTTGGCCCAATGCCTGTTGCAGCACCCATGCCTGGAAGGATTGTGAAGCTGCTGGTGAGAGAAGGCCAGACGGTCAACGCAGGTCAAGGGATTATTGTCATCGAAGCGATGAAGATGCAAAACGAGCTGAGAGCTCCCAGGGCAGGGACGGTGGAAGAGATTCGCGTCACCGAGAATCAGGCGGTCAACGCCGGCGAGAACTTGCTGGTCGTAGGGTAAAGAGTGAGCGATACGCCGAAGAGAAGTGCAGTCAAGGCGTGATCTGCTTCAATCCGTCCATGTAGGGACGGAGCACTTCCGGAATGATGACGCTGCCGTCGGCTTGCTGGTAACTTTCGAGGATAGCGACCCAGGTACGGCCAGCGGCTAGCCCTGACCCATTCAACGTGTGGACGAACTCTACCTTGGCCTTCGGGTCAGGACGGAAGCGAATGTTGGCACGACGAGCCTGAAAATCCTCAAAGTTGCTGCAGGAAGAAATCTCTCGAAACGCGTTTTGGCCCGGCAGCCAGACTTCCAAGTCATAAGTCTTAGCTGAGGAGAACCCGAGATCGCCCGTGCACAACGCTACGACGCGGTAATATAAGCCCAGCCGCTTGAGAATCTCTTCTGCGTCCTGGGTCAGCATTTCCAGTTCGTCGTAGGAATTCTCGGGCCGTGTGAACTTCACCAACTCCACCTTGTTGAATTGGTGCTGCCGGATTAGCCCGCGGGTGTCTTTGCCATAGGACCCTGCCTCGCTTCGAAAGCACGGTGTGTAGGCTGTCACATAGATGGGCAACTGCGCGCCGTCCAGGATCTCGTCTGCATAAATGTTAGTCACCGGCACTTCGGCCGTTGGAATCAGCCAATAATCGGTTCCTTCCACTTTGAACAGATCCTCGGCAAACTTAGGCAACTGACCTGTGCCTTGCATGCTGTTGGAGTTAACCATCAGCGGCGGGATCACTTCCTGATAGTGGTGCTCCCGCGTGTGAACATCCAGCATGAAGTTAATCAAGGCGCGTTCAAGCTGGGCGCCGACACCCTTGTAGAGGCTGAAGCGTGCACCCGCGATCTTGGCAGCCCGGTCGAAATCAAGGATGCCCAGTTGCGTTCCGAGCTCCCAATGGGCCTTGGGCTCAAAGTCGAAACCAGGTTTTTGGCCAACCACGCGAATTTCCGCATTGGCTGAGGCATCGCTTCCGACAGGGACGGTGCTGTGAGGCAAATTTGGGATGGTCAGTTGCAGCGCACGCAACGTTTGGTCACACTCTTTCAGCTGCTCGTCTACCTCCTTGATGCGGGTCGAAACATCTTTCATCTCGGCAATCTTGGCTGAAGCGTCGTGCCCCAGCTTTTTTGAGACCGCGATTTCGTCACTTGTCGTGTTACGCAGGTACTTGAGTTTCTCCGACTCGAGAATCAAACGCCGGCGCTCGGCATCCAGTCGTTCAAATTCATCGAGTGCGACGGTGGTCCCGCGTTCCCCCATCTTTTGGCGGACTAGAGCGAGGTTTTTTCGAATAAAGGAAAGATCGAGCATGAAGTCCTCACGCGTAAATCCCGCGCTCGCGAACAGTGAACGCTACCCGGTCGATGGCCAACATGTAAGCTGCGATGCGCATGTTCACGCCATGCCGGTCCGCATAAGCGGCAACCGTGTCAAAACTGTTGACCATGATTTCTTCCAGACGTTCGTTGACGGTCTTCAGGTTCCAGAAATAGCCCTGCCGGTCCTGCACCCATTCAAAGTAAGAAACCGTTACACCGCCGGCGTTGGCCAGAATGTCAGGAACAATAAAAACCTTCTTTGCGAACAAGATCTCATCGGCTTGGGCAGTAGTGGGACCATTTGCGCCTTCACAAATAATTCTCGCCTTAATGCGGTCGGCGTTCTCGTGCGTGATCTGATTCTCGATGGCTGCCGGAAGCAAGATATCACACTGTTGCTCGAGAAGCTCTTCGCCGGAAATGGGCTCCGCATCCGGGAATCCCACAACCGTTTTCGCTTCATGAACATATGCCGCCAGCCTGGTGATGTTGATTCCGAGGTTGTTGAGGATACCGCCATGCACGTCGGAGACCCCGATGATGCTGTATCCCGCACCGTAGAGAATGTGGGCTGCCATCGATCCGACGTTGCCGAAGCCTTGGATGATGACACGCGTGTTCTCCCGTTTCATGCCAAAACGGGAAATTGCGCGGTCGCAGACAATCTTGCACCCTCGGCCCGTCGCCTCGCGCCTGCCGACCGAACCGCCCAGATCCAGCGGCTTTCCAGTGACGATGGCCGTGACAGTGTGGCGGACGTGCATCGAGTACGTGTCCATGATCCACGCCATCACTCTTTCGTCAGTGTTGACATCTGGCGCCGGGACATCACGGTCTGGACCCAGGATGTCAATCAGCGAGGCTGTATACCGCCGGGTGATTCTCTCCAGTTCGCCACTGGACAGTTGCTTAGGATCGCAGATAATGCCGCCTTTGGCACCTCCGAAGGGCAGATTCACTACAGCGCACTTCCAGGTCATCCATGCAGCTAAGGCGCGCACTTCGTCCAGGGTGACGTCGGGAGCGTAGCGAATGCCCCCCTTGGCTGGGCCGCGCGCGAAGCTGTGCTGAACCCGGTAGCCTTTGAAGACTTTCAACTTGCCGTCGTCCATCTGAATAGGAAGGGCTACACCAATCTCTCGGTCTGGGGTGAGCAACACCTGATATAGACCGTCATCGAGTTTCAACTTTTCCGCTGCAATATTGAAGCGCCGGACCATCTCATCGAAAGGGTTGAGCTCTGCTTTAGGTCCGCGCCGTACCATAGAAGTCTCCTTGGGCTGGACGCCCTCCTTAACAGCGGGCGAGTAAGTATAGAAGAGCATGGAAAAGGGAATCAAGGGACAGCGTCGGGCTGGATTTTCTGATGGCAGCATATGGATTGACATCCTCGTGCAGATTTCAGTCAGGCACGCCTGAGATTTCCATTAAGATAAGACCGTTGGCAGCAGACACCGGAACCCGGCCCCGAGGCAAGGAGCATGAACGGGACACCCTCAACATTTAAGCTCGGACTCATTCAAATGTCCTGTTCGACTGACGTGGAAGAGAACTTGAAGAAGGCTCTCTCCCAGGTTGAACAAGCTGCCACTCGGGGCGCTCAGGTAATCTGTCTGCAAGAGCTGTTCCGGTCTCAGTACTTCTGCCAGACGGAGGATCCAAAATTGTTTGACTTGGCGGAGTCGATCCCCGGGCCAAGCACGGACGCGCTGTCGGCGGTCGCCAGGAGGCATCAGGTTGTCATAGTGGGTTCGTTGTTCGAAAGACGGGACGCCGGTGTTTATCACAACACTGCTATCATTCTGGATGCCGACGGCACCTTGCTCGGCACCTATCGCAAGATGCATATCCCGGACGATCCTCTCTACTACGAGAAATACTTCTTTACTCCCGGCGATCAGGGTTATCGCACTTTTGATACACACTATGGGCGTATTGGCGCACTGGTCTGCTGGGACCAGTGGTATCCGGAGGGAGCCCGACTGACGGCCCTACAGGGAGCTAAGGTGCTGTTCTATCCGACCGCGATCGGCTGGCACCCCTCCGAGAAGGCCCAGTACGGCCTCTCCCAGCGCGACGCCTGGCGGACCATTCAACGAGCACACGCCATCGCCAATGGAGTTTATGTCGCTGCTGTAAACCGCGTGGGACACGAAGGTCCATCAGACGGAGGATTGCAGTTCTGGGGCAGTTCGTTCGTTTGTGATCCCTTCGGTGTCGTCCTGAGCGAAGCTGCGGAAGATCGGGAGGAGATTCTGATCGTCGAGTGCGATCTTGCCCATCTGGAGAGCGTCCGGCGCCACTGGCCGTTCCTGCGGGACCGTCGCATCGACAGCTACGGCGACATTGTCCGCCGCCTCGTCGACCGCTAACTGCGATCCAGCAAAAAAAGAACCAGCCACGAAGAGCGCCAAGAAGTTGAAGTTGCTGAAGGAACTCATTAGGGTTGATGCTGCCGAAGACCGAAGATAAAAGCTCACCGTAGCTAACGGCCAGAATAGCAGCACTACTGCTTCATCCTCTACACTGAGTGCCTCTCGCGTTCTCTGTGCTTAGTCCGGTTCACCTGCGAATTTCACGTTTCCGCCTCCTCGCTGGAAGGAATTCTCCGAATGCCTCACGCTCGTATACCCGCAGGTTTCCGCATGCCTGCCGAATGGGAACCGCATCATGCCACCTGGATTGCGTGGCCGCATAACAAAGAGGATTGGCCCGGCAAGTTTGCACCGATTCCCTGGGTCTACGTCGAGATCGTGCGTCACCTTCATCGCGGTGAACGCGTCTGCATCTTGATTGAGGACCTAACTGCTCAGAAGCGGATTCGGAGAATGCTGCAGCGCGCCGGCGTCAACCTCGAGCGGATTGATTTCTTCCCGTTCCCAAGCGACCGAGTCTGGACGCGTGACTTTGGACCCATCTTTGTGAAGAAGGCATCCGGAGAACGCTCCGAGATCGCCGTTACCAACTGGAAATTCAATGCCTGGGCCAAGTATTCAAATTGGCACAACGACAACGCGATCCCAGCCCAAGTCGCCGCAACTTTGAAGTTGCCGCAGTGGAAACCCTGGATAGTTCGAGGCAAAAGGCCGCAGCAAGTCGTCCTCGAAGGGGGAAGCATTGACGTTAACGGCAAGGGCACCCTGCTGACGACGGAGGAGTGTCTGCTTAGCCCCGTCCAGCAGCGAAACCCAGGCCTGACCCGGCAGGACACGGAGAGGATGTTTAGAGATTACCTGGGTATTCGCAGGGTGCTTTGGCTAGGGAATGGCATTGCCGGGGACGACACCCACGGCCACGTGGACGATCTGGCGCGCTTTGTGAATCCAACTACCGTGGTGATCGCTCAGGAAAGCGACCCGGAAGACGTGAACTTTCGGCCTTTGCACGAGAACTTCCAGCTCCTCCAGTCAATGCGCGACCAGGATGGGAACCTGCTGAACATCGTTCCCCTCCCGATGCCGAAGGCCCTAATATTCGACGGCCAGCGGCTTCCAGCGAGCTATGTGAATTTTTACATCGGAAACGAAGTCGTGCTGGTTCCGACGTTCAACGATCCTCACGATCGAGAGGCCCTTACGACCCTGGCCCACCTCTTTCCGAACCGCCAAGTAGTCGGCATCCATAGCGTCGATCTTGTCTGGGGTCTGGGCACGCTCCACTGCCTCACCCAGCAGCAGCCGCGATGACCCCGAGTGAGTTCAGCAGTTCCACGTGTCTGGCAAATCGACCGGGCCTTCGGTTTAGATGGAGCGGATGTTGACGGCCATCGGTGAGAGGAGGGAGCAGACTCACTACTGCCGCAAAGCCTCGATCAGTGTTACTCGGGAGGCCCGGCGGGCTGGGAGGGCTCCCCCGAAAATGCCCACGATTCCGGCGAAGATCATCCCCTGCAGGAGGATCCTCGGTGTGATGCGGAAGTTGAAGAGGACTTCGCTGAAAGTGACAAAGTTCGCAGTCCCGGTCGAAATGCCGTGCAACGGCAAGGCTAGGAGGCAACCCACCAGACCACCACACAGGGCCAGCAGGATCGATTCGACCATGAATGACGAAAGGATGCTGCTGCGCGAGAATCCCAGCACGCGCAACGTGCCCACTTCCTTAGTCCGCGACATCACTGTCGCATACATCATGTTCATGGCAGCAAAGCAGGATCCGACCCCCATGACGAATGCGATGAACGTTCCCAGCCCCTTGATCCCAACCGATGACACCGTCTGGTCGCGGAAATACTTCTGCTGTGAAACGGCCTGCAGGTGAATCCTGCGGTCATCAGCCACTCGTTTGATGATGGCTTGGGCCGCCGCCGCGTCCGAGGCCTCCAGTAACAGAGATGTGTAAATAGGCCGATCCCAATCCTGAGCCACGTCTTCCACGTCCGTAAAAACCTCGGACTCATGAGCTCTGCCGCCAGCACTAAAGAGCCCCACCACCTTCCAGCTGCTGCGGGACATGGAGAGGCTGTCACCCAGCCGCATGTTTTGAAATCGCCTGGACATGGATTCGCTCACCACAATTTCCCGGAGCCCTCGCCGAAACCAATTCCCCTGCACTAGCGTCATCTCCGGACGGAGTTTCAAGCCAGCCGGCGTTGTGCCGCGCACCACGACGTTGGAAGACTCTCCTGTGATCCGAGGATGATTGATCACAACAATGATTTCCCCGCTGGCCAGAGGTTCACCAGTCTCGTCGGTGCGAATGCCGGGTAGAAGTTTGATGGTACCCAGCAAGTCACGGTTGAAATAGCTGTTGGTTTCATTCAAAGCGCCGTCGCGAATGACAATCAGGTGATTCGGACGTCCCGTCTCGACAAAAGTGGCATCCAGGCCGTTCACCAGGGCCTGCATCGTGATGAAGATGGCAACTGTCAGTCCGATGCCAAGAGCCGTCATGAGCGTTCCCACGCGACGCACCCACAGGCTACCTACGTTGTATTTGAGAGGAATTCTCATGATGACGAGAGGAACAAGGGCTCACGTTGGCTGAACCCATGATGCCCTGGCGTGCGCCATAATGGACCTACGCCACGCGGCGCAGTGCCTCGATGGCCGGAAAGCGAGAGGCGCGCCAGGCTGGAACTCCAGCCGCCAGCAAACCCACAACGCACCCGATGCCAAAGCAAAGCAGCAGTATCTTCGGATTAACGTCCAGACGAAGCAGGAAACCGCTGGTGAGCGTCGCCAAGTCCAGTCGCGAGTAGATGGTGCGCGCGCCCAGAGAGCCCAGCAGAGTTCCGGCCAGCGCAAGAAGCATCGATTCCGCCAACAGCAAAGCCAGGATTCGATTGCTGTGAAATCCAAGGGCCTTCATCACGCCGATCTCTCGCACTCGCTCTCGAATAGACATTGCCATGGTGTTGGCGGCCACCAGAACGATCGCGAAAATGATGGCCGAGCAGATGCTAGTGATCAGCAGCTGGACATTGCCCAGCATTGAGGCAAATCCCAGGATGAAAGCCCTCTCGGTCTCGGTCTTGGTCGGTACGGGGGCATTTTGGAAGAGTGCATCCACGCGTTCGGCGATCTTCGGGACCTCGTCTGCCGAACGCGCCCGAATCGTAAAGGTTCCAGTGAAACCCGCGTTGTTGAGGCCTTCGTTGAAGTATTCCCAGTGAAAAAACAAGGTCGTCCCGAGGTCTGAACCACCTTCATAGATACCGCGCACCGTCAGTTCAGGGTCAAACTGGAAGAGAGCACCCTTGAGATGAATCCGATCACCCAGCTTCCAGTCAAAGCGCTTGGCCAGACTCTTACCCACAATGCAGCCAGTACGGTCCTTGAGAAACGCCTGCTTCTGGTCCTCGGGAATGATCATGTCCGCATTGACTTCAAAGAACTGGTCTGTATCAGCGGAAAACTGTGCAAAGAAGTTGGAAGGATCCTTATAGACTCCGCCGAACCACATCGAGCCCATCACCGCTTGCACGCCCTCCACCTTGGCAATCTTCTGCCTGTAGGCAATCGGAAGAGAGTTAAACAAGGACACCTTGTGTCGAGTGATTAAACGAAGCGCAGAGTCTGGCGTTTCAATCGGGTTTTGCAATTCGTTGAGCAGCGTCAGCAACGTGGCCACCAGAAATAGCGAGACCGCGATGCTAGTGACGGTCAGCAGCGTTCGCCGATGGTTTCGCAACACATTCTTGTAGAGCAGCGCGAAGTATTTCATCAAACTTGGCTGAGGTCCAAAAATCGAGCAATCGTCTCGATTTCCTTCTCAATACTAAAAATAGAAAGCAAATCCCAGCTCGATAGCCGGGCTGCTTCGATCCTCAAGATTACATCGTTACACAGACGTTTGCTTCAACTCAATCTGAATATCCGGACTCGTCCACAGCCTTCGATCCGCCTGGCAGCAGGCTTGAAAGGCTTCGATCAAAAACTCCTCGCACTTGCCTGGTGATGTCCAGGTAGACGTTCTCAAAGTCAACTGCGATTCGTGGGTCACTGGTGGTCGAGTAGCCCGAGAGCCGAGCGACCCTAGCGAGATTTTTGGCGTTTCTGGATACTGAAGCGATGCCGTACGGCGAAGCAATCCTCAAACGGTTTTCCAGGAACCGCAGAAACTCGTAACCAAGGTAAAGAATTTCAAAATCGGAGCGCGACACCAATCCGAGTTTCTGCAGTTGCGTCAGGGCGGTGACCGTGTTAGGCACCCGGAGTTCGACGGTTTGCCTTCCATGTTTCATTTGGAGCAACTGGACAGCGAATTCGATGTCGATCAATGCACCATAGCCGGCCTTGATGTGGAATTGGTAACTTTCACTTTCCTTACCCAGTTCAGATTCCATCCGCCGCCGAATGTGAGCGATTTCCCGAATCGTCGTTGCGTTCAATTCGCTTCCATAGACAAACCTTGCCAGCAACTCTTCCAGATAGACACAGTTGGCAGCACTCCCCTGAATGAAACGATGTCGAACCATCGCCAGCCGCTCCCAAGCTTGAGCCCTGGTATTGAGATACTCTTCGAGCTTGTGAATCGCGGCCACCAGGCTGCCCTTCTTGCCTTCTGGCCGCAACCGGGTGTCAATCTTATAGATCGTGCCCTCGCCTCGAGAGATGCTGAGAATTTCGTCTAAGGCTTCGGCTAACAACGAGGCACGGGGCTGAACGTCGTTGGCTCGCTCCGCCTCGTCGACAGAGTAAAAGTAAACCACATCCAAATCCGAGTTGTAGCTCAGGTCGTTCCCACCCAGCTTTCCGAGAGCAAGCATGACAAAGTGCTGTTGCGCCCAACGAGCAAACTCTGCACCCTCCTTTTCTTCTAGGCGCAGACAGGCGAGCTCGAAAGCGGCAAGCAGACTGGCTTCTGCCAGTCCAGCAAGCTCAGCTCCTACTGAGGGCCGGTCGGCGATATCCAGAATATCCCTGACCTGAATCAGAAACATCTCCTCTTGATGAAGCTCCCTCAAGGCGGCTCGGCGGGCCTCGAACGAACTGGCTTTCTGAAAAGCACGTCGGAACTGGCTGAGATAGGTGTCCCGGCTTTTCACCTGCTCGAGATGCTCATCGCGCAGGACAGAATCCAGCAGCTCCGGTTTGCGACAGAGCAGTTCCGCCAGGAACTGGCTGGAAGACAAGACCCGTACGAGCCGGTGCAAGGCGGGTGGCGATTCGTTAAGAATTGTATAGAGTGTGTCGCGCGCTCCCAGGGCTGAGGCAAACCGTTCAAAGTAACTGAGCCCGGTGTCAGGGTCGGGGCTGAGCCGGAGCGTGTGCAACAGCGACGGCATCAGGTTAGCCAGCAAGTTCCGCATCTTCGAAGGCGAATGTGCAAAAGAAGGGACATCCCGCAGAAGCACGATTTGGTGCAGCGCGGTTCTCAAGTCGTCGAAACCAGGCTTGGCGAGAATTTCCAGCGCTTCAGCTTCACTCATATTCTTGTTGAGAATGAGAGCTGCTTCCCGCATCTGCTTGCCCATGCTGGCGTCGCGGCGAAGGGAGATTAAGTTCTGAAAATGTTGCTGGACCACGGTGCGGTGCATCTGGAACGTAGCCAGGAATTGGTCCACAGTCGCCGTCTCAGTCTTGGCTTTGAATCCCATGCGCCGCGCACACCTGTAGAGGTCCTCCGGATCCGTGGGGAGTTCGTGGGTTTGGAAGTGGTATACCATCTGCAGTTTGTGTTCGAGATCGCGTAGAAACAGATAGGCCTCCAGCAACTCCCGATGTTCCTCCGGCTCCAGAAATCCCAGCGTCGACAGCTTCTCCAGAGCCTGAACTGTGCTTCTGTCCTGTAACTCCGGGTGACTGCCTCCATAGATGAGCTGCAGTGCCTGAACAAAGAACTCGACTTCGCGGATACCCCCCGCTCCTAGCTTGACGTGGTGTGCCGAGCCTTTCCGTGAAGAGAGCTTGGCTTCAATACGGGTCTTAATTTCCTGAATCTCTTCCAACGCGGCGAAATCGAGAAATTTGCGATAGACAAAAGGCCGGAACGTTTCACAGAACTGCTGACCAAGTTCCACCGATCCTCCAGCTGGCCGGGCTTTGATGAGTGCCAGCCGCTCAAAGGTCTCCCCCCAGGAGGCATAGTAGTTCCTGCAGGCTGAAAGTGCACTCGCAACCGGCCCAGCGCTGCCTTCCGGACGCAGGCGCAAATCCACGCGATAGAAATAGCCTTCTTCAGTGGGTTTCGAGAGTTCGTGGGTGATCGACTGGGCCAGCTTGGCAAAGAAGTCGCGGTTCGAGATGGAACTCGTAAGCGGCAAGACTGATTCGGTAGTGCCCTGTTCGCCATCATAGACGTAGACCAGATCAATGTCGGAGCTGTAGTTCAGCTCACGTGCCCCCAGCTTACCCATGGCCAGGACGGTAAACCGCGCGTCGCGCCGGTGTCCCAGGTGATCCTCGTATCTCGGTATCCCATGCCTTTCAAGGAGCGCGCCATAGCAAACCTGGTAGACCGACTCAATGATGGCATCCGCCAGATTCGACAACTCGGTCGTCGTTCCGATCACGCCTGTGATTTTCAGTATGTCCCGGGAGCCGATGCGCAATAGTTCGCGGCGCTTGAAGCGTGCCAGTGCGTGGAGCTTCTGGCTGGCGTCCTCAAACTTTCTCGTCGCCTGCTGGGCTTCCTGCCAATAAAGCTCGGCAGGCTTGGTCCACGGAGTTCCGATCTGATCAAGAAGCCAATAAAAGTACTCCGGGTTGCGGATGAGAATTTCGGCACTGAAGGGAGAGGTCCCGCAAATGAGGATAAGCGCTTCCAGAGCCTCTGGGGTTGCTGCCAGGAAGCCCAGAAAATTGGCTCGGTGGGTAACATTGCTGAAGAGGCGTTCGAAGTGATTGAGAGCAGCGTCAGGGTCGGGAGACTGACGGGCGGCTTCCAGAAGCCCTTTCACCATGCGCGCCAGAATATGCCGTATGGGAAGCTCTTCAGCGACAAGTTGCAGGTTGCGGTCTGCGGCTTCAGGATCCTTGAAGCCGTAGCGTCTCAAGAATTGATTAATCTTTTCGGTGCTGAGTTCGGGTGCTAAGAGAAGGTCTTCGGGTTTCATTCGGAGCGATGTGAGAGGCGGATGGCGTCCAGCGCATGGTAACCTCAGTCGGCGACGC
>Ga0075431_100003193_pt1 | contig 15855 bp, 17 predicted proteins | sample RhiMetdeltSRZDD5_FD_75297 | JGI IMG/M metagenome (GOLD analysis project Ga0075431, IMG submission 75297) | Populus rhizosphere microbial communities from Tennessee, USA - Rhizosphere MetaG P. deltoides SRZDD5 | ecosystem: Host-associated > Plants > Roots > Rhizosphere > Soil | place: USA... | reverse complement strand
CGCGAGCTTGATCCGCCGGGCCGCGGTGCTCTACGAGGTGGCGGTCCTCAGCCGTGGTGATGCTGCCTGAGGACCGCGTGCCCCTTACCGCGTGGTAACGACCAAGCAGCGCGTTTCCGCGGAAACGCGCTCGAGGTCACACGTTGCGCTCGAAGCGGTACTCGCGCGAGTCGTTGGGATCGTCCGGCACCGTCCGCTCGCCGAGCCGCGCGAAGCCCATGCGGTCGTACAGCCGATGCGACTGCTCAAATCGCGTATCCGACCACAGCATGACCCGCGTGAGCCCCCGCTCGCGCACCCACGCGAGCGCCTCTTCCACCAGCACGCGGCCCAGACCACGGCCGCGGAGATGCGCGTCGAGATAGACGCGATGGATCTCCGCCGTCGCCGGATCCGTTGCTGGCACCAGGTCCACGCCGATCGAGCCGACGACCCGGCCGCCGTCGTCTCGCATCACCCAGAAGGCGCCGCGCGGCGCGGCATAGTACGCGTCGAAGCGAAACAGGTCGGGGAACTCGATCTCCGGCGCCCAGACGAAGCGATACTCCTGCCAGATACGCGCCAGCAGCGCGAGCACGTCGGGCACATCCGCGGCGGTCGCAGGCGTCGGCCGCAGCGCGCGCTCGCGGGCCGGCCCATTTGGCCGCGGCTCGGGCGGGCGGCTCACGCGCGCACCCGCACCGGCAACACGATGACGCCGAGTCCGGCCAGCACGAGAGCCATGCCGACAAGCCGCAGCGGACCGAAGCGCTCACCGAACGCGACGGCAGACGCGGCCGCCGCCACGAACGGCGCGAGCAGCGCAAACGGCGTCACCGATGCGGCGGGATAGCGTCGCAGCAGGTCGCCCCAGATCGCGTACGCGAGAATGGTGGCGACCGCGCCAAGATAGAGGACGGCCGCGAGGCCACGCCACGTCAGCGCCGTCAGGCCATCGACGATGCCGCCCGGCCCATCGATCGCAAGCGCCAGAACGAGCGCCGGAAGCGGCGGCACCAGACTGAGCCACACCACGAGGTCCAGCGATGCGATCACCGGCAGGCGTTTCAGCAACAGATTGCCGACCGCCCACGAAATCGCCGAACCGAGCGTGAGCACGAGACCGAACGCCGAGAGATCGGTACCGACGGTGAGCGCGATGGCGACGAGCCCCGCCACGCCGAGCGCCAGGCCGAGCAACTGACGGCTCTCCGGCCGCTCGCGCAGCAGCAGCGCGGCCAACACAATCGTGAAGAGCGCCTGCGTCTGCACGACGATCGCCGCGAGTCCCGGCGGCATGCCGCCGGCGATGCCGAAGAACTGCAGCAGAAACTGGCCGGCGAAGAGCGTGAGGCCGACCGCGAGCAGCGCCGACCACGAAACGTCGGGACGCGGCAGCACCAGCACCGGCGCCGCGGCGACGACGAAGCGCGCGGCTGCGAGCTGCGGCGGCGACAGATCGTCGAGCCCGATGCGCGTGGCCACGAACGCGAGCCCCCAGATCACCGCGACGAGCAGCGCGCGGCCAACGTCGCGCGGGCTCAGCGCGGGCGCGTCCCCCCGGCGCCGTGCTCGCGGCGCACCTCGTCGGTGTGCTCGCCGGCGCGGGGCGGCGCGCGGCGAATCGACGGACGCGCACCGTCGAACGAGAGCGGTAGGCCGAGCAGCGTGTACTCGCCGCCGGGCGGGGCCTGCACGATGCCGAGCGCGTCGGCCTGCTTGGTGCTGGCCGCCTCGGGCAGCGTGTTGATGATCGCGCACGGGACGCCTTCCGCCTCGAGTCGCGGGATCCAGTCCTCCCGACTCGTCGTCGCGAACAGCCGCGCGATCTCGTCCAGCAGCGGCTGTTTGTTGGCCACGCGCGACGCGTTGGTCGCGTACTTCGGATCGGCCGCCCACTCCGGATGCCCGAGCACCTTCGCGAGCTTGGCGAAGAGCCGGTCGTTGCCGGCGGCGACGATGATGGGGCCCGTCGTCGTCTCGAACGACTCGAAGGGCACGACGCGGTGACTGCCGGTGCGATGGCGCTCCGGAATGATCCCCGAGGTACTGAACGACGCGTAGGCGCCCTTGAGCCAGGCGAGGCCCGTCTCGTACAGCGAGGCGTCGACGACACAGCCGCGGCCCGTTGCCGCGCGGCGCACCAGCCCCGCCAGGATCCCGATCGCCGCCCACATGCCGGTGCCGTAATCGAGGATCGACGTGCCGACGCGCGTCGGCGGCCCGCCCTCGTCGCCGTTCATCATCATGATCCCTGAGAAGGCCTGCAGCATCGGCTCATAGCCGGGCAGCAGGCGCATCGGGCCCTTCGCGCCGAACGCCCAGACCGAGCAGTAGATCAGCCGCGGGAAGCGCGTGGTGAGCGTCGCGGGGCCGAGGCCCAGCTCGTCGATCGAGCCCGGCCGGAGATTCTGCAGCACGACGTCCGAGTCGCCAATCAACGACGTGAGCCACGCCACCGCCTCACGGTCCTTGAGGTCGACGATGATCGAGCGCTTGTTCGCGTTGACGGCGAGAAAACCGGGCGACGTGTCTTTCCAGAACGGCGGGCCCCAGCGCCGCGCGTCGTCGCCCTCGGGACGCTCGACCTTTACGACATCGGCGCCGAGGTGCGCGAGGATTTCGCCCGCCATGGGCCCGGCGAGCGCCTGGCCGATCTCGACGACGCGGATGCCTTCGAGCATCAGGGCCACAGGATAACCCGTCGCCCAGCCGTTCAGCGAAACAGCGAGCGCGCGATGACCATCCGATGGACCTCCGACGGTCCCTCGCCGATCCGCCGCACGCGCGCCTCGCGATACCAGCGCTCCAGCGGAAACTCCTTCGACACGCCGTAGCCGCCGTGGATCTGCACGGCGGCGTCGACGACGCGGCCGAGCACCTCGCTCGAGTAGAGCTTGGCCATCGACGCCTCGACGCGCGCGTCCTCACCGCGGTCCGCCTTCCACGCGCCCTCCCAGATGATCCAGCGGCACGCGCGCAGCTCGACCTCGGCGTCGGCGAGCATCCACTGAATGGCCTGGCGCTGGCTCAGCGGCGCACCGAACGTCGAGCGGTGCTTGGCATGCTCGATGGCCATGCGGTGCGCGGCCACGGCGACGCCGAGGTTGCACGCCGAGTACGGAAAGCGGTTCTTCACGAGCAGGTCGAACGCGAGTTCGAGCCCCTGCCCTTCCTGACCGATGAGGGCGTCGCCGGGCAGTACGCAATCCTCGAACACGACGTCGTTCGGAATGGCCGAGGTCCGGATGGTGCGGATGTTCTTCCACGTGAAGCCCGGCGTACCCGGCTCGACGATGAAGCACGAGATGCCGCCGCGCCCCTTCTCCTTGTTGCTCCGCGCGAAGACGATCCCCCACTTCGCGTTGTCGATGTTGGAGATGAACACCTTGCGGCCGTTCAGCACCCAGCCGTCGCCGCGGCGCTCGGCGCGGGTCTGGATCGCGCCGGCGGGATCCGAGCCGCCCGAGGGCTCGGTGATGGCAAAGAACGTGCGCGAGCCATCGCGAATCGTCGGCACCGCGTACTTCTCGATCTGCGCCTTCGTGCCGGCCCAGATCGCCGGCGGTGGGTATCGCCCAAAGACCCCGCAGCCCGGCGAGTAGAGGCCCATGCGGTGCTGCGACATCTCCTCGAGAATCACCGACATCGCGAAGGTGTCCATGCCGCCGCCGCCGTACTGCTCCGGCGCGGCCAGCGCCCAGAGCCCGGCCGCCTTGGTCTTCTCGGACAGCCGCTTGAAGTCCGCGTCGGGAATCCCGGGGGCGTCGGGATCGAGCCGCTGCTCGAGCGGAATGATGTCCTCGCGGATGAAGCGGCGGACCTGCTCGCGGATGATGCGCAGCTCGTCGGGCAGCGTGAAGCCGGGGAACGTCGGCATCGGGCCGCGATGATACCATCGCCGCCATGTCAGACGAGATCCTCACCACCGTCGGCGATGGGATTGCGACCGTCACGCTGAATCGCCCGAGCCAGCGCAACGCTATGAACACGGCGATGCTCGTCGGCCTGCGCGCGGCCTTCGATGATCTCGATGCACGCAAGGACGTACGTGTCGTGATCGTGCGCGGCGCGGGCAGCGCGTTCTGCGCGGGCATGGACCTCAAGGAGATGGAGTCGCGCGGGGGCGCCCGGGACCCCGAGGCCGACGTGGTCGGCGTCCTGCAACGCGTGGAGCGCTCGCGTCACCCCACCATCGCGCTCGTGCACGGCGACGCGATCGCCGGCGGCTGCGAGCTGGCGCTGCACTGCGACCTGCGCGTCATGGCCGAGACGGCGCGCATCGGGATGCCACTGTCCCGGATCGGGTTGATCGTCCCCTTCCCGCTCGGTCAAAAGCTCGTCGAGATCATCGGCCCCGCGCACACGCGCCACCTGCTGTTCACCGGGCGGCCCATCGACGGCCGGCGCGCGTACGAGATCGGCATGGTGCACCAGGTCGCCGCCGCTGCCGACGTCGAGTCGGCGGCGCTGACGCTGGCGCGCACGATCGCCGACAATGCGCCGCTGTCGCTGGCCGGCATGAAGCAGGTCGTGCAGCGGGCGGTGTCCGCGCGCCCGCCCGTCGACCACACCGACCTCGATGCCGCCGCGCTGCGCGCGCGGCAGAGCGCCGACGCCAGCGAGGGCCGCCGCGCGATGCTCGAGAAGCGCAAGCCGAACTTTCGAGGAGAGTGAGTGATGGCGAAGCGTCGCGTCGTGATCACCGGAGCCGCCGGCTACGTGGCCCAGCGCATGTTCAAGGCTCTGGACGAGCGCTGGGACGTGGTGCCAATCGACGTCAAGGACAAGACGCGGGAGGGCAAGCCGGTCCCCCGGCTCGTCGTGTCCGACCTCACCCAGTCGGACCGCAACGCCTACCGCCAGCACTTCCGCGGCGCCGACGCGGTGATCCACTGCGGCTTCGTGCGGGCGCCCGGCATGACGGCCGACACGTGGCAGGACAACAGCGACGCGAAATTCCAGGCCGAGCACGCCAACGTGGCGCTCGCCTACAACGTCTACCGCGTCGCGCTCGAGGAAGGGGTGCGCCGCGTCGTCGTGTGCTCGTCGAACCACGCCTCCGACTATTACGAGCGCCTGGTGTGGGACGGTCGCGTGGACATGGTCACACCCGAGATGCCGCCGCGCTCGGACAACTGGTACGGCTGGTCGAAGGCGTCCTACGAGCTGCTGGGCTTCGTGTTCGCCACCGGCAAGGTCGACGGCCGCAAGCTCGAGGTCGTGCAGTGGCGCATCGGCGGCCCGCGCGACGACGACATCGAGCACGTGAAGCCCGGCGACGTTCCGACGATGCACCGCGCGCTCGGCGCGTATCTCTCCGCCCGCGATCAGACCCAGCAGGCGATCAAGATGGTCGAGACGCCCGACATCACCGACGAGAACGGCATTCCGTTCCTGATCGTTTACGGCATCAGCGGCAACACGCACCGGTTCTGGAGCCTGGCGAGCGCCCGCCAGAAGATCGGCTACACGCCGGAGGACGACAGCCAGGTGAACTTCGCCGACAAGATCGCGGCGATCGCGCGCGGCGCGAAGCGGTAAACTCAGCGGCCATGAAATTCGGAATCTTCTACGAGGCGCAGCTGCCGCGGCCGTGGACGCACGAGAGCGAGCGCCAGCTGTTCGCCGACATGCTCACGCAGATCGAGCTCGCGGACCGGCTCGGCTACGACAACGCGTGGGTCGTCGAGCATCACTTCCTCGAGGAGTATTCGCACATGTCGGCGCCCGAGGTCTTCCTCGGCGCCGCCAGCCAGCGCACGACACGGATCCGTCTCGGCCACGGCGTGTTTCAGCTACCCACGAGCCATCCGATCCGCGTGGCCGAGCGCGCGGCGGTGCTGGATCTCTTGTCCAACGGCCGCGTCGAGCTCGGGCTCGGCGAGGCGCAGGGGCCGATCGAGCTGCATCCGTTCGGTGCGCGGGTGCGCGACAAGCGCGAGCAATGGGAGGAGGCCGTGCAGGCGCTGGTGCCCGCCTTCACGCGCACCTCGGTCGGGCACGACGGCCGCTTCTGGAAATTCCCGGCACGCAACGTCGTCCCCAAGCCCTACCAGAAGCCGCACCCACCGCTCTGGGTCGCGTGCTCCAACATCAACACGATCGCCAGCGCGGGGCGCTGGTGCATGGGCGCGCTCGGCTTTCAGTTCGTGTCGCCGGAGGCGGCGCGCGCATGGGTGAACCGCTACTACATCGAGCTGACCAGGCGGCCCGCGAAGCTCGCCGACTATCCCGCCAATCCCAACATCGCGATGGTCTCCGGCTTCATGTGCGCACCGACCGACGCCGAGGCGCGCGAGAAGGCGGCGGGCTGGACGTTCTTCGTGTTTTGTCTGTCGCACTACGGCCGCCACGGCATTCCGAATCCCGGCCAGGGCAACATGTGGGAGGCGTACCAGGAGTGGCGCCACACACCCAAGGCGCAGGAGACGCTCACCAGCGGGCTCATCGGATCTCCGGAAACGATCCGCCGCCGGCTGCGCGAGTTCGAGGCGACGGGGGTCGATCAGGTCATCCTGCTGAACCAGGCCGGCCGCACCACGCACGCCGACATCTGCTCGAGCCTCGAGCTGTTCGCGCGCGAGGTCATGCCCGAGTTCCACGCGCGCGAGGACGAGCACCAGCGCTGGAAGGCCGACGTGCTCGCGGGCCGGCTCGAGCTCCCCGAGCTCGACACGGACACGTACAAGGTCTACGCCCACCAGAACGAGGACATCGTGCGCCTCACGCCCGAGGAGCTGAAGCGCAAGATGGCCGAGAAGGAAGCGCGGCTACCGTAGCTTCAGATCCTTCACCGCCTGCTGCACATACTTCATGTCGTAGGTCGCGGCGATATCGGGCTTGCCGCCCTCCTTGAAGACGCCGAACGAGTCGAGCGACTTCATGAGGGTCTCGACGCCGCTCGGCGTCACCATTCCTTGTGGCGCAAAGATCTCGCGGCTGGCGCGCAGGGCCTCGATGTATTGCGCGCGATCGCCGAGCAGGTCCGGCGGCACCGCGGAGGCGATGTCATCGGGGGTCTTCGTCTCGATGAAATGACTGGCCTTCACGAGGGCGGTCACGACCTTCTGAACCACCTGCGGGCGTTTGGCGATCACGTCCGGACGCGTGATGGCGCCGCTGAAGACGTACTCGCCGCCGAGGATCGCCTGCGTCTCCTTGAGCGACGAGAGGTTGCCCAGCGAGAACGCCGTCCCCTTGGCGACCATGCGGCTGAAGAACGGCTCGCCGGCCATGCCGGCCACGATCTTGCCGCCCTCGAGCGCCGGCGGGAACGTGCTCAGGCCGACGGCCACGACCTTCACGTCCTTCGGATCGACGCCGTGCTTACGGAGGATGTAGTCGAGCAGCACGTGCGACGCGGCGCCGATGCCCGAGACGCCGACCAGCTTGCCCTTGAGGTCGGCGATGCTCTTGATCTCGCCGCGCTGCGTGCTCGCCACCGCGAGCCCGAAGCCGGGCAACCGCGTGCTCGAAAAGACATAGACGAGATCCTTGCCCTGCACCTTCGCCTTGATCGCGTGCTCGAGGGCGTTGGCCGCGAAATCGGCGGAGCCGCCGATCAGCGCGGCGATCGATTTGGCGCCGCTCTCGAAGTTGTAGCCCTTGGGCTCGAGGCCCTGCTCCTCGAAATATTTCTGGCCGAGCGCGACCTGCCACGGCAGGTGCGCGAGCAGGCCGATCTGCGAGTACGCGAGCGTCACCGGCTCGCCGGCCGAGCCGGCCACGCCCGGCAGCGCGAGCATCACGAGCAGGAGCGCGATCACGCGCCTCATGGGTGTTCTCCTTAATACCGCCGATTACAGGGGCTTTTGTTTCCAGTGAGAGAACCGACTCTCGAGCCAACCGAGGGAGCCGTCGAGCGTGGCCACGAACGCCATCAGCACGAGCAGCCCCGCGATGACCATGTTGGAGTCGAACATCGACTCGCCGTACTGCACGATCCACCCGATGCCGCGATCGGCGCCGAGGTACTCGCCGATGATCGCGCCGATCACGGCAAAGCCCACGCATGCGCGCAGGCTCGCGAAGATCCACGTCAGCGCCGACGGCAGCAGGACGTGGCGCATCAGGTCGCGCCGCGTGCCGCCCATCACGCGCACGTGATTGATCAGGTTGACGTCCACGTCACGCAGTCCGGCGTACGTCGAGAAGAAGATGATGAAGAAGACCAGACTCACGACCATGGCCACCTTCGACGCCAGGCCGATGCCGAGCCACACGATGAACAGCGGCGCCAGGGCGATGCGCGGCGTGGCGTTGAAGACGACCATCAGCGGGTGGAAGAGGGCCGAGAGGAACGGAAAGAACGCGAAGAGCATGCCGATGAGCACGCCGCCTGCGATGCCGACGGCGAGGCCGATGACGGCTTCCTGCACCGTCGCCCAGATGTGCGGATAGATGAAGCCGCCCGCGAACCAACCGCCCACGGTGACCGCGAGCTTCGTCGGCCGGCTCACGAAGTACGGATCGATCACGCCGATCCGCGTGCCCGCTTCCCAGGCGGCGGCAATCGCGACCAGCACCGTGATGCGGCCCGCGGCGAGCCGCAGCCGGTCAGCGACTCGTCGCGCGGGCATAGCTCTGCTGCACTTCGTCTCGCAGATCTTTCCAGATCTGCTCGTAGAGCCGCGTGAACTCCGCGTGGAAGCGGATCTCCACGACGTTGCGCGGGCGCGGCAGCGGGATCGGATAGCTGGCCTTGACGCGGCCGGGGCCGGCGGTGAGCACGATCACCTCGTCGGAAAGCGCGATCGCCTCCTCGAGATCGTGCGTGATGAACAGCACCGTGTTGCGCGTCTCGGCCCAGAGCTCCAGCAGCTCGTTCTCCATGAGATTGCGCGTCTGGACGTCGAGCGCGCTGAAGGGCTCGTCCATCAGCAGCACGGACGGCCCGTAGATCAGCGTCGTCGCGAGCGATACCCGCTTGCGCATGCCACCGGAGAGCTGATGGGGGTAGTAGCTCTCGAAGCCGGCGAGCCCGACGCGCCGCAGCCACTCGGTGGCCCGGGCGCGCGTCTCGGCGACGGGCCGCCCGCGGATGGTCAGCGGCAGCGCCACGTTCTGCAGCGCCGTCTTCCACGGGAGCAGCGCGTCGCGCTGAAAGAGATAGCCGATGTCCGGTGGAACGCCGCCGATCACCGCGCGGTCGCCGAGCAGGATGCGTCCCTCGGACACGGGCACGAGTCCAGCGATCATGCCGAGCAGGGTCGTCTTGCCACATCCCGACGGGCCGACGAGGCTGACGAAGCGCCCGGCCGCCACGCGGAAGCTCACCTCACGCACGGCGGTGAAATCGCCGGCCGGCGTACCGAAGGTTCGCGTCACGCGCTCGACCGTGATCATTCGTGCGAAAAGTGGCGGGGATGATAGCATCCGTCGCCCGGAGGAAACCAGCATGGATCTCGGCATTCACGGCCGCAGCGCGATCGTGACCGGCGGCGCGCGCGGCATCGGGCGCGAGACGGCGAGAAAGCTGCTGGAGGCGGGCGCGCGCGTCACCATCTGCGCGCGCACCGAGGCCAGCCTCGAGCAGGCGCGGGCCGAGCTCGCCGCCAAGACGGCAGGCGAGGTGCTCGCGGTGGTCGCCGACATGGCCGTCGCGGGGGACGTCGAGCGCCTCGCGCAGCGCGCGGCCGCGCGCTTTGGCGCCGTCGACATCCTCGTGAACAACGCGGGGCAGATGTACTCCGGGCGCTTCGCGGCCATGACGGAGGACGGCCTGCGCGCGCAGCTCGAGACCAAGCTATTCGGGTTCGTGCGCGCGATTCGTCTCGTCGTCGACGGGATGCGCGCGCGGCGCTGGGGCCGCATCGTCAACGTCATCGGCGGCGCCGGCAAGGAGCCCGATCCGTACATGCTCGGCAGCGGCATCACCAACAGCGCGCTGCTGAACGTCACGAAGGCGCTCTCCACCGAGCTCGGACCCGACAATGTCCTCGTCAACGCCGTCTGCCCCGGCTGGGTCGACACCGGGATGTGGAACCGCAACGTCCCCGGCCTGGTTGCCGAGCTCGGGGTCGCGACCGAAGACGAGGCGCGCCGCGCCGCCGCCCGCAAGAACGCGCTTGGGCGCTGGGGCCGCCCCGAAGAGCTGGCCGACGCCGTCGCGTTTCTGTGCTCCGAGCGCGCCAGCTTCATCACCGGCGTCTCGCTCAACGTCGACGGCGGTCGACTCAAGAGCCTCTGGTAGAATCCGCCACCACGTCACCGGGAGGCCGCGAATGAGGATCCACAATCTCTACGTCGACACGAAGGGCGAGACGCATTTCCGCGACATCGAGGTCGAGTTCACCGAGAGTGGGCGCGCGGGCAAGACGTCCAAGCGGATCCCGGCGACCGGCATCATCTTCCGCCAGGTGCAGCCGGACTACGATCTGGACTGGCACCCTGCGCCGCGGCGGCAGTACATCATCAACCTCGACGCCGGCGTGCAGATCACCGCGAGCGACGGCGAGTCGCGCAAGATTGGCGCGGGCGAGGTCATCCTGGTCGAGGACACGTCCGGCAAGGGACATCTCTCGAAAGCGCTCGACGGCCGGCTGCGACACTGCATCTTCGTCACGCTCGACGACAAGTAACGCGATGAAGGTCGCCACCTGGCACGGCGGGACGCGGTTCACGGTCGATGACGCTCCCGAGCCGACCGCGGGGCCGGGACAGGTCGTCGTGGCCGTCGAGGCCGCCGGCATCTGCGGCACCGACGTGCACGCCACGCAGGGGCTGTTTCCCTACAAGCCGCCGCTGGTGCTCGGCCACGAGTACACGGGCGTCGTGCGCGCGGTCGGGCGCGGCGTGAGCAAGCGGCTGATCGGCCGCGCCGTCGCGTGCGAGCCCACGGTGGGATGTGGCAAGTGTGCCGAGTGCGAGGCCGGACGTGTGAGCCAGTGCCCGAATCTCACGCGCGTCGGCGGCTTCGCTCAGCGCGTGGTGTTGCCCACGCACTGCGTGCATCCGCTGCCGCGCGGCCTCGATCCGGCCACCGCCGCTCTCACCGAGCCGGCGGCGTGCTGCCTGGCCGGTCTGGAGTCGTTCCCGATGCCGCGCGGCGCCACCGTGCTGGTCATCGGCGGGGGCATCATGGGACTGCTCACGATGGCGCTCGCCAAGCGTCGCGGCGCCACGCGGCTGCTGCTATCGGATCCGCTCGAAGAGCGCCGCGCTATCGCCAAACGACTGGGCGCCAGCGTCGTCATCGATCCCGTGAAAGAGAGTCTGCGCGAGCGCGTGATGGCGCTGACGAAGGACCGCGGCGCCGACGTCGTCGCCGAGGCCGTCGGCAAACCCGAGCTCGTCGCCGAAGCGATGACGCTCGTCAAGCCGGCCGGCGTGCTTCAGCTCGTCGGCGTGAGCCCCAAGGGCAGCGAGATCGCGCTGAGCCTCTGGGACGTGCACTATCGCGAGATGAAGATCGTCGGCGCGTTCGGCCGGGGCACGGCATTCCGTCGCGCGCTGGCCGTGATGCCGAAGCTCCATGTCGGCCGGCTGATTACCGCGCGCTTTCCGCTCGAGCGCATCGGCGACGCGTTCGCGCATGCGACGGCCGGCCGCGGCGCGAAAACCATCATCACGCCGAACGCGGCCTGACTGCTCGCGCAGCACAGCCTGGATGTTTTCCCACCAGGCCGAGGGCGAGGAAGTGGCCACGTCGCTCGCCGCCCTGTGCCTCGTAAGCCGCTGAGCCGATTTCGAAATCGTCGAGGCGCCGGGTCCGGCACGCCGCTTGCCCCTTACGCCGGTCGGAGAACCAAGCCGTTATGGCCGTCACGACGATCGGCGAGGTCACGGAGAACGTGATCCACCAGCTCCGAGGACGTCCGACAGACCTCGTGAGCCTCGTCGACACCGTGCGCCGACGACGTCTTCACGTCGTGGTCATTCCCGCCGAAGTGATCATGTACTGGCGAGCGGAAGATCCAGGCGAATGGCAGCTGGTCCTCGAGTGGCTCACGACCATGAACGTCGAAGTCATCCTCAGCTGAATCAGCCGTCCGTACGCTCGGCGGTCACCACGTAGCGCAGCGGTCCGCCGGCGGTCACCGCATCGAATGGATAGCAGGTGACGAGCACGAGCGTGCTCACGCCGTCGTCGTTCAGCACCGCCGCCGTGCGCGCGTCCACGACGGCGACCTCGCTCACACGAAACGCCGCCGGCGCTCGCCCGGGTACCTGCACCAGAACTGTCTCGCCGGCGCGCACCCGCTCGAGAAACGAGAAGTGCGTATCGCGATGACCGGTGACGACCGCGGTGCCCGCCGCGCCGGGCACGGCGGTGCCGGCGGCGTGCCCGGGTCCGAACGCCAGCGTGCGGCCGCTCGCGCCGGCCAGCACGATGACGTCGACGTCGTGCGCCGGCACGGTCAGACGCGCCACCGGCCACGTATCGGCCCAGGGCCACGGCTTGACATCGCGCTCGCCCGCCAGCGTCCGCGCCCATGCGCGGTGCAGCAGATGCTGAGCGAGCCGCGCCTTCGCGTGGATCCAGACGCCGTTGCCGAGCTGCCACATACCGGCGATGACCAGCAACGTGATGACGATGCCGAGCGTTCTACGCATCACCGCGCCGGATCCGCACGCGCATCGGCGAGAGCGCCAGCGCGAGCGTGGCGGCGGCGAGCAGCGCGATCCCGCCGACGAGCAGGCGCATCCGGGCGTCGGTGGCGCCCTGGCCAAGACCGAAGACGGCGGTGTGATCCCAGCCGTGCGGCAGATTGGTCGGCATCGCGTGACTGTCGAGGTTCGCGCCGTCGGGCCGCACCGGCGTGACGTCGACCGCGACCAGGCTCGTATACGGACTCACCAGATGATGCGTCAGTGCGACGTCGAGCACTGCCCCGCGCACCGCCTCCTCCTCGGCGCCACCGCGGCGCGCGTCGAGGAGGGCGCCGATCTTTGCGCGCGCCCAGTGCGTGGCGAGGCCGGCGTTCTCCACCGCCCGCTGAAATATCAGCTCGTGCTCCCAGGTCGTCGTGCCGAGCCGCCCGCGCAGCACGGCGTGCGGCGGCAGCGTCCCCGCGCGAAACGCCACGACCACCGGCTCGCCGACGTACAGATCGGGGACGGGATCCGGCAGCACGTCGGCGTCGATGACGCCGGGCAGCTCGAGGCGCACGTCGGTGAGCGCGGGAGACTCCAGCTTTCGAAACAGCGCCGTCATCTTGTCCTGCACCTCGCTCGTCGCGCCGATATAGGTGAACGTGCCGCGCCCGTGCCGCGCCGCCTCGCGCATGAAGTGCGAGTTGGGCGCCGAGCCGATGCCGATAGTGAAGAGCCGGCGATCGGCGAGTGAGCGCCGGATGATCGCGAAGAGCTCCTCCTCGTTGCCGACCGCGCCATCTGTGAGGAACACGACCTGACGGAGCCGGCCATCGCCCTCGCCGCCCTCGAGCGCTCGCGTGAGCGCCGGCCGCATTTCCGTGCCGCCCGTGGCTTGCAGACGGTCCACCCAACGCGTGGCGAGCGCCACGTGCTCCTGCGTGGCGGGGCGCGGCGCCGCGAACAGCGCGTCCATCGCGTGATTGAAGCGGATGACGTTGAACGTGTCCGACGCCCCGAGGCGCGCGAGGGCCATCTGCAGCGCGGCCTTGGCCTGCTGGATCGACGCGCCGGCCATCGAGCCCGAGTTGTCGATGACGAAGACGACCTCGCGCGGCGTCCGCGCAGCCAGCGCGGCCGGCGCGGGTGGCGTCACCACGAGCAGCGCGTAGATGCCGTCGGCGCGCCCCTCGGTGAAGACGGTCGCGTTCGGCATCGTCCCCGGCGCCGGCTCCCACACCAGTTCGAAATCGCGGTCCGCGGGCACCGTGGTCGCGGCGAGCTCGATCAGGTACGTCCCGTCGCCCTCGCGCGTCGTGTGAATCGCGTGGTACGTCGAGTCGAGGCGCGCTAGCGACGCGCCGGCAGCGAGCGTGACGCGCAGGCTCACGGGGTTGATCGGCCCGCGGTCCGGATGCAGCACGGGCGGCGTGATTCGTGAGGCGTCCGGCACGACGTCGGTGTTCGGCGCCCAACCCGTCGCGTCGGGTGGCGTCGCCGTCGGGACGCCAGGGATGTAGCGCGGGCCGACGACCATCGGAAAGCGCAGACGGTAACGGCCGTCGTCCCAGCGAAGCGTCTGCTGATACTCGATCTCGACGGCGATCGCCGCGCCCGGCGCGATGTTGGCGAGGGACGTCGTGAAGATGTTCGCGCGCTCCTGCTCGACGAGGCCGGTGCGACGGCCCTCGCGCTTGGCCTGCTCGTACGTCGCCTTCGCAACCGTACGCTCGCGGATCACGCCCTCTAGCACACGATCGCCGACGTGCAGACGCAGCCGATCGACTGCCGCATCTTCCGGCAGCGGAAACACGTACACGCCTTCCACCCACGCGTCGGTCGGATTGACGAACCGCTGCCGCACGATCGCACGGGCGATCGGGCCGGTGACGTGCAGGTCGACATCGGTGGCGAGCAGCGGAGCGGGCGTTACGGCGTTCTCGGCGCCGCGGATCAACAGCGTCCCCTCGGTGACGCGCCCCGGCGCGGCTCCAAGTGCGCCGCCCGTGGCGGCGCAGGCCGCCACCGGTACGAAGCAGAACATCGTGACCAGCAGCGCAACAATTGCCGACGGTCTTAGCATCCGTGCGCCTCCACGATTTCATCGACGCCGTGATTGCGGAGAAACAGCTGCCAGTTCTCGATCGGATAGACGCCAAGCGTCTGCTCGAAGTGCTCCTGCATACAGCCCTGCCAGCCGTGGTCGGCCAGCCAAAACCGCTCCGGTGGTGTACGCATCAGCGGCGCGCGCCGGACGAAGTCGGAACACGCGGCGGCCGCATCGATGTCTCCGCACACGGCGGACAGCGCCGAGTCGTCGCCGCGGTAGTACTCCAGCGCGGCGTTCCTGAGACACGCGTAAAACGCCGTCTCGCGACGGACGTACGCGAGGACGGCGTCCAGCTCCGACGGCACCGCGAGGCCGGCGAGATCGCCGAGCAGGCTCATCATCTCGTCGCAGTACTCTTCTTCGCCGTCGTGCACCGCGCACACTCCGTTGAATGAAGCGCGCGGCGCCGCCAGATACGGGCCGAGCGCCGCGACGCGACCGAGATATTCCTCGGAGATCACCGCGGGGTCGAAGTGCAGCCGCGCTTCACCGTCGAAGGTCGACACGACGAGCGTTGCCGGCTTCGTTGGGCTCACCGGCGGCTCCGTGTCGGCCGGCGGGGCGCCGGTGGCGGCAGGGGCCGCCACCGGCGTGAAGGAGAACATCGTCATCATCAGCGCGACGATTTCGTGACTCGAACGCATGGCTCCCTCCCAGGGATGTGAGCGTTAGCCTCAGGGCTGGGCGATCTCGTCAGCCCGCGGACCCTTGGGAACGACGGGAGCCACGACCGCGACCGGCAGGCTCGAGGCCGCGGCGGTGGGCGCCATCCGCCGGATCTCGAGATGCACCCGTCGATTGAGCTGCTGGCACTCCTTGCTCGGGTCGTCGCACAGCGCGGCCTCGGGCCCGAGCGCGACGGCCTTCACCGACGTCTCGGGCACGCCGAGCTCGACGAGGAACTGCTTGACCGTGTCGGCGCGGCGCTGGGCGAGGACCTTGTTGTAGGCGGCCGGGCCGTGCACGTCGGCGTAGCCCGTGACGAGCACCGCCCACGTCTCCGTACGCGTCATCTCGGCGGCCTTGTCCTGCAGCATCTTCGCGGCGTCGGCGCGCAGCCGCGCGCTCTTGAAGTCGAAGTAGATGTCGGCGTGGCTCACGGGGCCGTCAGGCGCCGGCGCGCTCGCCTTCGGCCGAGCGTTGTCGGTCGGCTTCGTCTCGCTCGACTTCGCCGCGGCCGTCGTCGTCGTTCCGGCCGTGGCCTCGTCGGGCCGCGTCTGCATCCAGTA
>Ga0075431_100003192_pt1 | contig 15857 bp, 18 predicted proteins | sample RhiMetdeltSRZDD5_FD_75297 | JGI IMG/M metagenome (GOLD analysis project Ga0075431, IMG submission 75297) | Populus rhizosphere microbial communities from Tennessee, USA - Rhizosphere MetaG P. deltoides SRZDD5 | ecosystem: Host-associated > Plants > Roots > Rhizosphere > Soil | place: USA... | reverse complement strand
CCACGTACAGAAAATCCTCGCGCCCCACTGGACGAATAACGCCCGGGCTGGCAGGGCTGGTGGTCTCCAAGGCAACGTTCGGAGAGTCAATCACGTTCAACACATCCACTAAATATTTGACGTTGAAGGCGATCTCCATCGGCGCTCGGTCACCATCCACGTCTATGGTGGCGTCCAACTCGGCGACGTTGTCGCCCGTCTCGGCGGCGGTGGCGGTGATGATGATGTGCCCCGGCTCCAATTCACCGCCCGGCTTGATCTTGAGGCGCGCGGTGTGCGCTGCTTCCCGCGCAAAAATATCGGAAGTCTTGCAAGCTTTGCGGAACTCGGCCGTGGACATCACCGTGCGCGTCTTGTAGTTTTTGGGGATGATGTTCGTATAGTCCGGGAAGTTGCCCTCGATCAATTGCGAGACGACTTCCACCGTGTCATGCCGGAAAATTACTTGTCCCCGTCCCGGCGGCAAACACATGAACACCGGCGACTCGGCGGAGATCACGCGTCCCAGTTCGGCCAAGGCGCGCGCCGGGATAATGGCGTTGATCGGGTCTAGCGCGGGGGTTGAGAGTTGCGCGGTCCGCACGGAAAGCCGGAACCCATCCGCGGCGGCTAACGTCACCTGCCCGCCCTCAATCCGCGCCAGCACGCCGGTGAGGATCGGGCGCACCTCATCCGTGGCGGCGGCAAAGGCGACTTGGTTGATCATCTCGCGCAAGTCTTCCACGTTGAGTTGAATGGCGGAGTCCAAGTCGGCGGGTGGGATCAAAGGAAATTCTTGAGCGTCAATCCCTTTCAGGTTGGCGTGCACACGTCCGCAACTGATGTTCAACGTCTGCGTGCGCACCGTCAACTTCATCTCGACCTTTTCCTGCGGCAGCGTATTGACTAAATCCACGAGCGTCTTGGCCGGAACGGTCGTCGAGCCTTCTTCTTCAATCTTGGCTCCGATCCAGCACGTGATACCCAGTTCGAGGTTCGTGGCCGAAAGGCGCAGTTGGCCGTTGTCAGTGGCGAGCAGAATGTTGCCCAAAACCGGCAGCGTACTTCGGGCGGCGACCGCGCGCGAGACCAGGCTCAAACCTTTAGCGAGATTTTCTTGTAAGCAGGAGACTTTCATAGGAAGTAGACTCCTTCAATCGGGGTAACTGTGGGCGGAGTATACACTGAGTCACAGGCAGGAGCGAGTCTTGGCTTTATCCTCGATGGCCTTCCGGCAGGTGGCAAGTTGTCTTCAACCTGCCACCTGCTACTTGCCACTGTTAAATCCAGCCTCGTAACTCCATTGCCTTAACCACGCGATCAATCGCCACCCTATACGCCGCATCGCGCATATAAACGTCGTGCTCTTGCGACAGCTTCAGCACGCCCTCAAAGGCCATCGTCATCTTCTGATTTAACCGGCGCAGCACCGCCTCGTGCTGCCAGTAATAGTTCATATCGTTTTGCACCGACTCGAAGTAAGACGTAATCACGCCGCCGGCGTTGCACAAGAAATCCGGGATGTTGAAAATCCCGCGCTCTTTGAGCACCTCATCGGCTTCCGGCGTCGTGGGGCCGTTGGCGCCCTCGGCCACAATTTTCACGCGCGGGCTAATATGCTTCACCGTCTCCGCCGTAAGCTGGCCCTCGACCGCCGCCGGAATCAACACCTCCACGTCTTTGGAAATCCACGTCTCGCCATCTTCAATGAGATAACCGGCCTCTTTCGCCTTGGCTTTGTCTATCGTTCCATATTGGTCGGTGATGGATTGAAGAAAGTGCGGATTCACGCCTTCCGGCCGGAAGTAAGTGTAAATCTCTTTATCGCTGCGATCATAGCACGAGACACACACCACTTTCCCACCCAACTGCTCGATAAATCCAATCGCTGCGTACTGCGCGACGTTGCCGAAGCCCTGCACCGCCGCTGAACACTTTTTAGGATCAAGCTTCAAATATTTCATCGCCTCACGCACGGCACAAATCACGCCGAAGCCGGTTGCCTCCGTGCGGCCCAACGAGCCGCCGCCGCCCACCGGTTTGCCGGTAATCGCGCCCGGCGCATACTGGCCGGTCAGCTTGGAATATTCATCCATCATCCAGCCCATCATCTGCGGCGTCGTGCCCACATCCGGAGCCGGCACGTCAATGCGCGGGCCGAGATTCTTCCACACGCCCTCAATAAAACCTCGGCATAAGCGTTCCTTCTCGCCCACCGAGAGCGTCGAGGGATCTACGATCACGCCGCCTTTGCCGCCGCCGAGCGGAATATCCGCGACCGCGGTCTTCCATGTCATCCACATCGCGAGGGCGCGCACTGTGTCCAACGTCTCGTTCGCGGCGAAACGAATGCCGCCCTTGGCCGGCCCGCGCGCGTCGTTGTGCTGGACGCGGAACCCGAACAAGACGCGAATACCCCCTCCATCCATGCGCACCGGAATCTGAAAACGAAACTCGCGCAGCGGCCAACGGAGAATCGAGCGCACCTCCTGATCGAGCTTCAGCTCATCGGCCACATGGTCGAACTGTGATTGCGCAACTTGGAAGGGGTTGAAATCAGAAGCCATTTTGGGGAAGGGGGACGTGACGCGTGATACGTGACCCGTGACGCGTGATCCGTGAACTTCACGCGTCACGGGTCACGCGTTACTTTTCAGCTTCTCTAAACGATCTGCCAAAACCTGCCTAATCACCTGCGGATTGCCTTGGCCCTTCAAACGGCGCATGGCCTGTCCGAAAAACCATTGCTCCACTGTCGCCTTGCCGCCGAGATACGTCGCCACTTGGTCGGGGTTGGCGTCCAAAATTTCCACGATGATTTTTTCGATTTCGCCGGTATCGCTGACTTGCGCCAGTCCCTTTTCGGCGACGATGGCCTCCGGCCCGCGTCCCGTGCGGTACATCTCCTCGAAGACCGTCTTCGCGGTGTTGATGTTGAGCGTGCCCCCGACGAGGCCCGTGAGGGCCGCCAAATCCTTGGGCGTTATCTTCACTTCAGAGATGTTCTGTCCTGATTCCTTCATCAGCCGGAATAACTCACCCGTAATCCAGTTCGCCACCGATTTTGGATTTAGCCCTTCGTCTTTCGTCCTTCGTCCTTCGTCTTTTTGACTGGCTACCACCTTTTCAAAGTAATCCGCTACAGCCACTTCTTCAATGAGCAGATCAGCGTCATAACGACTTAGGCCATAGTCCGATTCAAAGCGCGCGCGTTTGGCGTCCGGCAGCTCTGGCAATTCGGCCCGCACCTGTTCGACGAACGCGGGGTCAATGAGCAGCGGCGGCAGGTCCGGCTCCGGGAAGTAGCGATAATCGTGCGCATGTTCCTTGCCGCGCTGCGGCACAGTCACTTCTTTCGCTTCATTCCAGCCCATCGTCTGCTGCGCGACCGTCCCGCCGCCCTGCCAGACTTTCGTCTGGCGTTCGATCTCATACGTCGTGGCGCGCTCCATCGCGCGGAACGAGTTGAGATTCTTCACCTCGGTGCGGTTGAGCAATTCAGCGCTGCCCGCCGGACGAACGGAGATGTTCGCCTCGAAGCGGATAACGCCTTTTTCCATATCTCCGGAGTTCACGCCCAAATAGCGGAGCAGCATTCGCAGCTGAGTGGCATAGGCCTTCGCTTCTTCCACGGAGGCCATATCCGGCTCGGTCACAATCTCCAGCAGCGGCACACCGGAGCGGTTGAGGTCCACCACCGAGTGCTCGGGCTGGTTGTCGTGCGGATCATGGTGAAAAAGTTTGCCCGTGTCTTCTTCTAAATGCACACGCCGAATGCGGATGCGCTTGGTTCCGTTAGATGTTTCAATATCCACCCAACCGTTCACGGCCAGCGGCAGTTCGTATTGAGAAATTTGGTAGCCCTTAGGCAGATCAGGATAAAAATAATTTTTGCGCGCAAAAACGTTCAGTGGGGGGACCGAGCAGTGGAGCGCCAGTCCCACGCGCAGCGCGAACTCCAACGCGCGCTCGTTAATGACCGGCAGCGTGCCGGGCAGCCCCGCGCACACCGGGCAGACGACGGTGTTCGGCGGCGCCGCGGTGGAATCCACCACTGCACAGCCGCAGAACATCTTGGAGTTTGTCAGAAGTTCCGCGTGAACTTCGAGGCCGATGACGGGTTCGTAGGACATAGTTTTCTCTGCTAAGGGTGCAATCGGGTGAACATCGATGTATACTTACGACACTAGGCGCAACTGATTGTCGAAAGAGAGTTGAAGATGGAAACTACACTCACGGCTGTAGAAATGACGGGAACGATTGATGAACATCATCAACTCCAATTAGATGGAGAGCTGCCTGTCTCCGGCCCGCTGCGTGTGCGGGTGATTGTCTTATACCCCCTGGCCGAGGATGTGGACGAGGCTGGCTGGCTGCGCGCCGCGGCCCGTAACCCGGCCTTCCAGTTTCTAAAAGAACCTCGGGAAGACATTTACTCGCCGACGGACGGAAAACCCTTTCATGATCAAGCATAGCTTCAACCTGCGAAGCAGGTTTCGGAACTGTAGGCGTCGGTTTCAACCGATGCCGTTTTAGGCCGCCGAACGCCATCGGATAGAATCCGACGGCTGGCAAGCAGCAAACCCGCTGCGCGGGTTCGTCATTCTTTTCGATCCTTTCTTCTAATCACAAACCTCATCCCACTCTCACTCTCGGAAATCGAGCAGGTTTTGTTGTCCACCAGTCCGGCGGCGAGACCGAGCGGAATGAGTGCGTCTTGATTCAGATATGGCATGCCACTCGCGCTTTGTTTATTGCGTTTAGCTGTGATGACCCAGATGCCGCCGTTCGGCGCAATCTCCGCGCGCAATTTCGATAACGTCGGCGTGATTTCTTCAATTGTCTTCGGCCAGTAGAGAATTACCTCGGCCGGCGTTGCCTCATTTGCCAACTTCCGCCCAATTTTTTCGCGCGCCCGCGCCAACAGCGCTTTATCCCCTTTTCCCACCACGCGGACGGCTTGGCCGGGCTTCAGTCCCAGTTTATCGGTTACGTCGCGGTGGGAGTAGTCAGTCATGACGGAGGACGGTAGACGGATGACGGACGACAAATCACGAGTCACTCGTCACAGATCACTCTCCACCGTCCTCCGTCCTTATCCATGCTTCCGCATAAATCGTTCCATCCTATTCAGCGCTTCTTCGATCTTCTCGTACGCGGTCGCGTAGCACATCCGCACAAAACCGCGTCCGCTTTCGCCAAAAGCCACACCGGGCACGACGGCGACCTCTTCCTCTTCCAACAGACGATCCGCAAAGGCTTCGTCGTCCATCCCGCTCTTGGCGACCGAGGGAAAGGCATAGAAGGCGCCCTTTGGCTCGAAGCAATCCAGGCCGAGCGTGTTGAGTCCATTGACCAACAATTTTCGTCGGCGGTTGTATTCGGTCGCCATCGCCTGCACGAACTTTTCCCCATTGACCAGCGCTTCCAAACCGGCCACTTGCGCGGTCGTCGGCGCGGACATGATCGTGTACTGATGGATCTTGTGCATCGCGGCCAGAAGTTCGGCGGGCGCCGCAGCGTAGCCCAAGCGCCAGCCGGTCATCGCATAATCCTTCGAGAAACCGCCCAGCGTGATGGTGCGCTCCCGCATGCCGGGCAACGAGGCGACACAGATGTGAGTCTCACCGTTATACACCAGTCGGTCATAGATTTCATCGGAGATGACGACCAGATCATGTTTTTGCGCGAGTTGAGCGATCTGTGTCATATTCTCGCGGCTGATGACCGCGCCGGTCGGATTGTTAGGATAGCCGACCAGCAGCGCCTTGGTCTTAGGCGTGAGTACGCGCTCGATCTCCTCCGCCGTGACCTGGAAGTTGTTCTCGACTTTGGTTCCGATGGTCACCGGTGTGCCTCCGGCAAACACGACTTCGGCGGTGAACGCGCCGAAACACGGCTGCGGCACAATCACCTCGTCGCCGGGGTCGAGCAGGGCGGTGAAGGCCAGGTAAAGCGCTTCAGAAACGCCGACCGTGATCAGGATTTCGGTTTCCGCATCGTAGCTCACCCCATAGAGTTGTTGGAGGTGGCGCGTCACGGCCTGACGTAATTCCAGAATCCCAGCGTTGGAGGTGTAATGGGTTTCGCCGTTTTGGAGCGAGTGGAGGCCGGCTTGCACAATCGGTTCAGGCGTGACGAAATCCGGCTCGCCGATGCTCAGCGAGATGACATCCTTCCGGGTGGCGGTGATATCAAAAAACCGCCGGATGCCGGAGGTGGGAACCGATTGAACGCGCCGAGAAATGAAATTACGCATGATCTTTTTAAATCCTTCTCCTTCCCTCACTCGAATCCTATTTCGGAGGCCTCGCCGACGTTGAAACTGCGGAAGCGTCCACCCACTTTGGCGTTCTGACCGATGAGCGACTGGGTGAGCATTCCGGCCTGGACGCTCGCACCCTCGTTCAAAATTGAATCGCGGATGATGGAATCTTCGACCTGGCAATCGGCGGCAATCGTCGCATGCGGCCCGATGACCGAGCGGACGATGCGAGCCGTCGGGTGGATGTGCACGGGCGGGATGACCAGCAGATCGCCGTTCGCCTTGACTTCGGCGCTGTTGTCGTGGCCGTTGGCTAGCAGGTAGCGGTTGGTCTCCAACACCGTCTCGGCTTTGCCACAATCCAGCCAGACCTCCACCTGCTCCACGCGCATCCGTGCGCCGCGCTGGAACATCAGATTCACCGCATCGGCCAAGAAGTATTCATCTTGAGTCTGGATGTTGCGTTCCAACTGTTCGTGGATTGCCTCCACCAGCCGCGCGGATTCTTTGAAATAGTAACAGCCCACCACCGCCAAGTTGTTCTTGAAATTGTCGGGTTTTTCAATCAAGCGGGTTACGAAACCGTCCGGGCCGACCTCGGCCACCCCAAACCGGCGTGGATCGTCCACGGCTTTAACCCAGGCGATGACATCCGCCGACTCATTTTTCAGCACTGACAAGTCGGCTTGAATAATCGTATCCACAAAGACCATCAACATTGGACCCTGCAGATGTTCCCGTGCTAAGTAGATGGCGGGGGATTGGCCATTCAACTCTTTCTGCTCAAAGTAGTGTGCTTTGATGTGAGGGTATTCCCGTTCCACATACTCGGAAATTTTTTCGCCCAGGTGGCCGATGATGAAGATGATTTCTTCGACGTTGTCGAGTGTGGCAAACATATCCAGCACGTGACCCAGCATGGGCCTGCCGGCGACGTTGATCAGCGGCTTAGGGAGGGTGAAGGTGTGCGGGCGCAGACGTTTGCCGAACCCGGCTAATGGAATAACAATTTTCATTTTGCTGCTCCCCGCAACCTGATACGCAGATGAAGATTCATGAATTGCATAGGTTGGCTTGACCTCGTACACCACTTTCCCGGTCTCACGCGCCTCGGCTAAGAGTCCGAGGGGGCTGGCGTTTTCATACTCCTCCGGCGTGAAACCGAGCGGTTCAATGTAAGTTGTGTGCGCCTGCCACGCAATCCAGCCCAGCTTTTGATGCCGCTCCAATTTGGGCATCTCCGTGAAATCGGGTGAAAGGATAATGAGATCAATGTCGCTATCCTCGCGGGGAGCGCCCTTCGCATATGAACCGTACAGAATTACGCGGTCAATGCGATACTGCTGGCGCACCGCCGCTAAATACGTCTCTATTCTTTGTCGAAGTTGATCCGCGTCAAAAACCATTTAAAGATTGCTTCCATTCGCTGAACAGCGCTCTCTGCTAATGGCCGGATAAAGATTCCTGGGTCAACTACATCCAAGGGATAACGCGTTCCGACGTAATAGACCCCAATGCCTGAAATAGATTGTGCCATTTCCGGTTCAATTTCAAAATCACCCAATTGTTCCAGCAGGGCATTCATTTCATGAGTATGCCTGGGACGTTGGCCGGTTTGTCTAATGATGACCGCCTTGAGCAATTTCTCAACTGCCTGCTGACAATGGAAAGCGCAAGTTTCGTAATCACCAGCCTCCAGCAGATGCCGCGCAGCCTGGCGGTCATTTTCAGCGTAACGCAACCACTCTTGCGGATCTGCTTCCCGATTCATAACGGCGGCTTCTGCTTATGCCACTCCGTCGCTTGCTGATACGCTTGCCCGACGCGCAGGATTTTGTCCTCGCCGAACGCCGGGCCGAGCAGTTGCAGACCGATGGGCAGCTTTTGACCGTCGAAGCCGCAGGGCACCGAGAGGCCGCAGATGCCCGCCAGGCTGGCCGGGAGGGTGAAGACATCCGCTAGGTACATCGCCAACGGGTCGTCGGTTTTTTCGCCGATCTTGAACGCGGTCGTCGGCGAGACCGGGCAAGCGATCACATCCACGGTCTTGAACGCTTCGTCGAAATCGCGCTTGATCAACGTCCGCACTTTTTGCGCCTGGCCGTAGTAGGCGTCGTAGTAGCCGGATGAAAGCGCGTAGGTGCCGAGCATAATCCGCCGCTTCACTTCGGGGCCAAAGCCGGTTCCACGCGTTGCTTCGTACTCATCCCATAAGCCGGCTTCCGTTGCCCGGTATCCGTAACGCACACCGTCGAAGCGCGCTAAGTTGGCGGAGGCCTCCGCGGGGGCGATGACGTAGTAGACGGGCAGCGCATATTCGGTGTGAGGCAAGGAAATGTCCACGGTCTCCGCGCCGAGCGCCACAAGCGCGCGCACGGCTTCGTGGACAGCCGTTTCCACTTCCTTTTCCATGCCGTCAATGAAATATTCTTTGGGGACGCCGATGCGCAAGCCCTTCAGCCCGGCGCCATCCAGCTTGGACAGATCGGGAACCGAGGTGGGCATGGAAGTCGCATCGAGCGGATCATGCCCAGCGATGGTGCTGAAGATGAGCGCCGTATCTGCCACGGTGCGCGCCATGGGGCCGATCGAATCGAGTGAGGAGCCATAGGCGATCAGTCCATAACGACTGACGCGCCCGTAACTGGTTTTGAGTCCGACGATGCCGCACAGCGAGGCCGGCTGCCGGATGCTGCCGCCGGTATCGGTGCCCAACGCGCCAAAGGTCAGGCGGGCGGCCACGGCGGCGGCGCTGCCACCCGATGACCCGCCGGGGACGCGGGTGGTATCCCACGGATTGCGCGTCACGCCGTAACCGGAGTTTTCGGTGGAGGAGCCCATCGCAAACTCATCACAGTTCGCTTTTCCAAGGATGACCACACCGGCCTCGATCAGGCGCTGCACGGCCGTCGCGGTATAGGGCGCGATGAAGTTGTCCAAGATGCGGGAAGCGGCGGTGGTGCGTGTGCCTTGAACGCAAAGTACATCTTTAATGGCCAGCGGGATTCCGGTTAATGGATGCAAGGGAAGGCTTGAGTTCTTACGCCAAGCCGCGATGCCCTCGTCCGCCTGGCGCGCAGCGGCGCGGGCTGGTTCGGGAGTTGAAGAGATGAAAGCGTTTAGGCTGGAGGCGAGCGCTTCCATCCGCGCCAGGCAGGCCTCGGTCAATTCCAGGCTGGAGGTTTTCCCCAGGCGCAGGAGGGCGGCGGCTTCGTACAAGGTGAGATCGGTCAGCGTTGTCATCAGATATAAAACACCGCCGTGGCCGGCGGTGGGGAGAGAAGCCAGGAAAGGATTGCTTTCATTCCAACACCGGCGGTACGCGGAACATGTCTGCCTCCGCGGCGGGGGCGTTGGCGAGCAGTTGGTCGGGCGGCAGTGACGGCCGGCTGACGTCGGGACGCAAAACCGTGCGCAGCGGCAGCACCGTCGCCGTTGGCTCAATCGCGGACGTGTCCAACCGCTTCAGCCTGACCATGTAATCCAGGACCGCGGAGAGTTGTTCGCGGTAACGCGCCTTTTCTTCGTCCGTCAGCCGGAGGCGAGCCAGTGAGGCAATGTGTTCGACTTCTTCGAGTGTGAGGGCCATGGGCGCATTATATCACTGGAAGACGAAGAAGACGGAGGACAGGCGAAGAGGGACGGATGACGGTGGACCGAAGACGGACGAAAGACGAAAGACGAAGGACGAATGACGAATGACGGATCGCACCCTGAAGGCCGAAGGTCTTCGACTTCGCGAGACGAAGTCTTTAAATGATTACAGGACAAGCTAGAGACTTGTCCTGTAACCTATGCCCGTGGGGGGAAGTAATCGGATTGATTTAATGCACGGCGACAGTGTATGAGAATGGCGTGACGTTGAGTTGGCCTCCCTGGTGGCGAACGCCGATATAGAGCGTCGCTGAGGTGGAGCCACCGGGCAGGGCAGCCGTTGAGCGTCTGCCAGTCAAAGTCACATGCAGAACGGCAGAGGTGGCGTGTGAGGCACTGCCCCGGCTGTCGGCAAGATAAGCCGGGAACTCCACGGCGTTTTGCGCTGTCACCGAGGTGAAGGCTTCATTGCTCTCGACCAGGATGTCGACGGTGTAGGATTGGCCCACGGCCAGAGAGGTTGGCAGGGGGGTGAGCAGTGTGACCGTGGCATCGCCACCCGTGACTGGCGGAGCAGCGATGGCGAGTGAGGCCATCGGCATGATCAAAACCAGCGGCAGGATGAGGGTGAGTATTCCGCGAATGATTTTCATCTTAGCATCTCCAATTGAAATGAGATAAGAGGGTTGAGTCGGTCGAGTTTTCCCTGTGAGCTTTGCAAGTATTTTTACAGTTTCTTGATTATTCTTTCAATGGACACCAAGTCATTGGGACTTTCGGGTGGGCCGGATTAAATAACAACTTCCTAACGCCGAGTCTCTTAAAATGCTACCGAGTCTCTTAAAGTGCTACCCAAGGTGGGCAAATGGCCTCCAACTTCTAAAAAAGTCATTGGGCTGAGCGGCTCAGTGTTGGAGAAAGGGGAGTCAATGGCTTGGGGGAAAATAGTCCTGAGATAGGTTTTAAAGCGGCGGCCAGGGGTAATTGCGTCCAGGGCCAGGATCGGGGAAGGTCCGGGAGGCCATGAGCTTGTCCGCGCGCCGACGAAGCGCAGAAACTTCCAGGGGGGCCAGCAAGCTGTTGACGGCGATTTTCAAGTCCTGTTCCGTATCCAGGCGTTCCCGGAAATCCTTCACATCTTCGAGCAAATCTTCGGGGATCGGTTCCCCGGCAAAATCCCAGATCACCGTGCGGAGTTTGGGTTGGGCGTGGAAACAGATGCCATGGTCAATCAGCCAGAGTTTGCCGGCGGTGTCCTTCATCACGTGCCCCCCTTTGCGGTCCGCGTTGTTGATCAGCAAATCAAATAGCGCCACCCGCCGGAGTTCCGGCTTCTCTTCTTCGGTGAAATTGAAGTAATTCGATTCTTCTTGAGCATGGATGTAGAACTGGAGCGAGCCAGGGCCGTGTGGCCCTTCGGTGCGGTAGACCGTGGGAGGGACGAAACCCCAGCCCAAGGTCTCACTCACCAGGAAGGCGGCTACTTCGCGCAGCGCTAGAGTCTCTTCCGGAAAATCCCACAAGGGCTGCTCGCCCTGACACGGTTTGTATACGGCGAGTGTCTTTTGCGCGCCGTCGCTGACCATGACCAGGAACGTGTAATTCGAGCCGTAAGGAAGCAGCCCTTCAATTTCCAGCGTCCCCTCTTGGAGTAGGGTGAGCAGCGTTTGCAGGTTGACGGGGCGGGGCGAGGGCGAGGAGGTCATGCCTCAATGCGCGTGCCCGTTGCTGCGCGGGCAAAAGTGGCCTTCCGGATCAATGGGCTGCCCACAATTGCCACAGAGAGGCCGGCCCTGTTTCACCAGCTCCAGCCCATAATGGCCCAAGGCGCGCATCTGTGAACGTGTGGCAAAGAATCGGGCAGCGGCGGCCTCCTCCGGGTCTGCCCCTTCTGCGACGACTTCTTGCGCCACCAGCACCAGGAGGTCGCGTTCCTGGTCGTAGCCGAGACCTATTTGACCAACGCGGAAAGCCGGATCAAGCGGCACCTCCAGCGCCATCGAGTCGGGCGAGTACTCCTCCACGGCCTCCGGAAGTTCCGGAAATTTCTTCTTGAGTTCCGTGAGGAATTGTTCGATGCCGTACGCCAGCGCCTCGATATGCTGCTTTTCCACGATGAGGGTGACGACCTGCGGCCCGTCGTGCGCCTGAAGATAGAAGACGCGCTTGCCCGGTTGGCCGATGAAGCCGGTGGTGATGTGCGTGACCGGGTTGATTTCGAAGTGAGTGCCCGCCATACTTTATTTCCCCCGGCCATCCAAAGCGAAAGGGCCGGTGTCATTTAATTTTACCAGAGCCGTCTGCCCGTGCCCAAAGTGCAGCAGGGTGATCGAAGCGGTGCTGATCATAATCCGCTGAAACAGATCGAGCGGCATACCCAGATAATACGCCACGGCCAGCTTGATGATGTCTCCGTGGGAGAAGGCGGCGACGAGGTCCTTGGGATGCGCGCGGGCGATGTGCTCAATCGCCTCGACCACGCGGGCTTGCACGTTCCATAGGCTTTCCCCCTCCGGAAATTCCATCGCCGAAGGGTGGCGTTGAACGACGTCCCACAGTTTGGTGCGCGCCAGCCGCTTGAGACTCTTTCCGGTCCAGTTGCCATAGCGCACTTCCCCCAGCCCGGAACTAATTTCGACTTTGAGACCCTTCACTTTGGCGAGCGGCGCAGCCGTTTCACGCGCGCGCTCTAAGGGACTGGAATAAATCGCCGTAATCGGCGCTAGCGTCAACCGCTTGGCTAATGCCTCGGCCTGCTTTTGGCCCGCATCATTTAAATGAACGCCCGGCGTCCACCCGGCCAGTTTGCCGCTCCGCGTATATTCATTTTCGCCGTGACGAATTAATAAGAGTTGAGTCATATTTAGATTTTAAGTCCAAAGTCCAATGTCCTAAGTCAAGGGCGAGTCCGACTTCGGACTTAGGACTTTCTTTTTACCATTTTTCCCAGTGTATCACATCCTCAAAGGGCCTCCGACCACTTTTCTTGACGACCGGTGGGCGTGTCTGATCCGTAGTGGGATAGCCAAAAGAAATCGCAACGTTAAGATGTAATTCGGCGGGCACATTCAGGAACGCGTGGGCTTTATCGGAGTCATGAATGCTCGCCAGGCACGAGCCAATGCCCAACTCCCAGGCGGCCAATTGCATATAAGCGGCGCTTTGACCGGCGTCGAAGATGATAGACCAATGTTCAGCGGGGTTGGGGGTCGCGATCACCACGCCCAGTGCCGCGCCGGCGAGATGCCCGGCCCACGTTCCTGTTTCTGAAATCGTTTTAAGGGTGGCTTTCTCGCGGAGGGCGATAAAATGCCAGGGCTGTGTGTTCTTGGCGCTTTGCGCCCGCCGTCCGGCATTCAAGATGGCGCGGACGGCTTCGTCGGGCAGCGGCCGGTCAAGGAATTGGCGGACAGCGCGTTTGGTGCGAATGGCGTCAGTGGCATTCATTTTTGTTCACCTCTTTGCATTTGAAGAACTGCTCAAAACCCGCGCGGAAGGTTGCGGTTGGTGAGCATTGATAATCATTCTCCTCTAGCCCGCGCGTCGGGCCATTTTCTGTTTGATGGACAAGACTTCCGCCGGAGTCAACCCATCCAGCGTCTTCGTCGCTTCCAGGCCAAGCGCTTTCTCTTGCGCCGCCCGCCAACGGGCCAGACGCTCTTTCACCTGCGCCTCATAGCCCTCTTCTGAAGGTTTATAGAAGTAAGTTCCAAGGACGGCCGTGGGGAGATACTGTTGCCCGAGGTGATGGCCCTCGCCGTCGTGCGGGTACTGGTATCCCTGGCCGTGCCCCAACCCTTTCGCGTCCCGGCTCGCATCCTGCAAATGCTGCGGCACGTCCACTTTTCCCTCCGCCTCCACTTTGGCGAAAGCTTTGAAGTAATCGTTCGTCGTGTTCGATTTAGGCGCGGTCGCTAAATACAGCGTCGCTTCCACAATGGGATAAACGCCCTCCGGCAGCCCCACATACTCAAAGGCTTGCGCCGCGGCGTTGGCGACGACCAAGCCCATGGGGTCCGCCAAGCCGATGTCTTCACCGGACAAGATGAGCAGTCGGCGCAAAATGAAGCGCGGACTCTCGCCCGCGTACAGCATCTTGGCGAGCCAGTACAGCGCCGCATCCGGGTCCGAGCCCCGTACGGATTTGATGAACGCAGAGATCGTATCGTAATGCGCGTCGCCGTCTTTATCGTACAGCACCGCGCGGCGCTGAATGGATTCCTGCGCGACTTCGAGTGTGATGCGGACCGCACCATCCTTCTCCGAAGGCGTCGTCTCCACCGCCAACTCCAGCGCGTTGAGCGCGTTGCGCGCGTCGCCGCCGGCAATGTTCACGAGGTGCGCCAGTGCGTCATCTTCCAGAATCACATCGCGTTTCCCGTATCCCCGTTCCGGGTCGGCGATGGCGCGCAGGATCACGCGCCGGGTGTCCTCATCGCTCAGGGCTTTGAGTTGAAAGATGCGCGAACGCGAGACGAGTGCGCCGATCACTTCAAAGTACGGATTCTCTGTCGTCGCGCCGATGAGGACGATGGTGCCATCCTCGACGTGCGGCAGCAGCGCGTCTTGTTGAGCTTTATTCCAGCGATGGACTTCGTCTACGAAAAGTGTGGTGCGGAGGTTGTGGAGTTTGCGTCGTTCTTTGGCGCCGGCGATGACTTTCCGCAATTCGGCGACGCCGGCCAGGACGGCGCTGATAGTTTCAAAGTGCGAACGGGTGGAGTTGGCGATGATCTGCGCGAGCGTGGTTTTGCCCGTCCCCGGCGGCCCCCAGAGGATGAGGGACGAGAAGAGTTTATCGGCTTCAATCGCGCGCCGCAACAAGCGCCCCGGCCCGACAATGTCCTCTTGGCCCACAAACTCGTCGAGCGTGCGCGGGCGCATCCGCGCCGCGAGTGGGGCCTCGGTCGTCAAACGCTGCTGGAGGGCGTGGTCGAAGAGGTCCATTAATTCAGTTTCTCTCCCTCCGCCGTTCTGCCTCCAGCACCTTGAGTGCTCCTTTGCCTTTGAGTGACCCACGCAAACGGTGAATGTGCTCGCGCGTGATGGGTGTCAAGATAATTTGGTTGGCCTTCTCATTCACTTCAATCTGGATCCGGGTTCCAGGCTTGATTCCATATTTCTGGCGTAGGTCGGCAGGCAGAGTGATCTGGCCTTTAACTGTCACAATAGTTTCCATGGATTCCTCAACGCAACCAATCAACCTTTATCTCAGCTTCAACCTGTTTAAACTCATGATCCCCTGTGACTAAGTCCGCTTGGCTGCTTTTTGCCAGTGCGGCCGCATAGCAATCCGCTAAGGACATCTTATGTCGGGCTTTGAATTTTGCCGCTTCCAAGGACAATTCCCAATCAGCCTCCACAAATTCAATACCCAACTGCTTGAGTTCCGAAACACCCTGATCTGCCTCTTTGGCCGAAGAATCTCTGGCGAAGATGTACCAAACCTCCGCCACATTTACCACCGTCATCAGCAGTGGAATACCGGCCTCATGGGCTTCGGTGATGATGGCCTCAACGCGTTCGCCGGCCGGTTCGTCTTCCAGAAAGGCCATAATAGACCACGTATCCAGCACAATGGCCTTGGCTTTGTATTTGCGCGTCATTACAGATCTCTTTCCCGCTTCTTCTCCGCCATTAACGCTTTGAGCAGGCCGCGGCCTTTGTATTTGCCGCGTAGGCTGTGGACGTGCTCACGCGTGATGGGCGTGAGGATGATGCGGTTGGCTTTCTCGTCCACTTCAATCTGAATCCGAGTGCCTTCTTTGATTCCGAGCAGCCGACGGACGCGCGCGGGGATAACGATTTGCCCTTTGGTCGTGGCGTAAGTTTCCGAGTTCTCCATGGTCGTCTCCTTTCCGCGATGAGTATACGACCATACTAAAAGTAAGTCAACAACAAAATTTACTACTTTTATTGATTTATCGGAATATTCACGTTGGGCCGTAAAAGACTATCGCCCCAGCACCAGGGGAAAGAAAATGAACAGCCCGATATTCGTCAGGCCGTGGGCGATGGT
>Ga0075431_100003187_pt1 | contig 15862 bp, 9 predicted proteins | sample RhiMetdeltSRZDD5_FD_75297 | JGI IMG/M metagenome (GOLD analysis project Ga0075431, IMG submission 75297) | Populus rhizosphere microbial communities from Tennessee, USA - Rhizosphere MetaG P. deltoides SRZDD5 | ecosystem: Host-associated > Plants > Roots > Rhizosphere > Soil | place: USA... | reverse complement strand
ATAAAATCTGCAATGCGTAAGATGGGTTCTTCACATTCAGGATGTGCTATGATCTTTGCATTCGGATGTCTTACTTTAAGCTTTGTTATTTTTTCAAGACTGAATATCTCATGCACCATGCAGGCGCCATTCCAAAGCAACATATTCCTGCCTGTAACTTTGTTGATGTAAGCTCCCAGGTTTTTATCCGGTGCAAAAATTATTTTCTGATCTTTTGGAAAACTTTCCACGATCACTTTTGCATTGCTGCTCGTACAGATCACATCGCTTAACGCCTTTATTCCTGCACTGCAGTTGATATAGCTTACCACAACATGATCGGGGTGTTGCTCTTTAAATTTTTTGAACAATGGTGGTGGACAGCTGTCGCTCAACGAACAGCCTGCTTTCAGATCCGGTATCACAACCTTTTTTGATGGGTTAAGGATCTTTGCCGTTTCAGCCATGAAATGAACTCCTGCAAAAACGATCATGTCAGCATTTGTTTTTTCTGCTTGTTGCGCCAATCCTAAACTATCCCCAATGTAATCGGCAACATCCTGGATATCCGGTTCCTGGTAGTAGTGAGCAAGCAGTATCGCATTCTTTTCTTTTTTTAATCTCTCGATCTCGGCAAAAAGATCGATTGTTGGATCAGTCTCGATATCAAGAAAACCTTTGAGGTCAACTTCATTTTTTGCGGCGGTCAAAACATCTTCCATCATTGCTCGGCTTTTTCGGGAGTGCAATATTGCGATTCACAAATCAATTTTTCAAATCCGGTTTTTCAACATCCCTTCTTTTATAGTATTTATAATAATATATATTTTATAAAAAAGAGTTTATTATTATTACACCTGTGGATTCGTGGAAAAGATTCTACGCAAAATTACGGTGTTGTAATTATCCACAGGCTGTACAGATTCAATCCACATCATCTTTTACTATTGATCGCTTGTTTCACGGTATATCCACAAGCATGTGAATAGCTGGTTCTGAAGAAATATATACCAAAAGATCATTTAACCAATGTTAATAGAATATGCATTCAACCGGAACAACCAACACTAACAGCTTTTAGTTTTTGTGTTTTCACCTTGAAGCATCATTTTGATTCGTTTCATATTAACGTTTCACCGGCAGTTATCAACAGTAAAATATGTTTATCTACTTAGTAGTTGGGGAGAAAAACTTATGATCGGCTCTTTATGCTAATCGGAAATCTTGATAGAGATTAATGATCTAACTTTACGAACATCAACTTTTCAGCCATGTCCCAGGTAAAGAAGCTCCACAAACTGTCTTTGATCATACCCTTAGTCTTATTCTCAATCTTCAGCTTTGCCAACGAAGGCATGTGGTTGCCGCTGCTACTTGAAAAGCTGAACGAAAGAGAAATGAAGAGTCTTGGTATGAAGATCAGCGCAAAAGATATTTACAGTATCAATAATGGAAGTTTGAAGGACGCGATCGTAAGTCTTGGTGGTTTTTGCACCGGGGAAATAATTTCTGACAAGGGCCTGGTACTTACGAATCACCACTGTGGTTTTGGCGCTATTCAAAATCATTCAACAGTTGAGCGTAATTATATAAGAGATGGTTTTTGGGCAAAAAATAATAGTGAAGAGCTCCCCAATGAAGGTCTGTTTGTAATATTTATAATAAGGATCGAAGATGTAACCAAGCAGGTACTACAGGGAGTAACAACTAAGATGAGTGAAAGTGAAAGACAATCACGGGTAGATAAGAATATTGATGGGTTAAGAAAATCAACCAAACGAGAAACCTACCAGGATGTAGTGATCAGGGGATTCTTCGAGAATAATCAATACTTTCTTTTTGTAGCGGAAAAATATGACGATGTCCGGCTTGTTGGTGGTCCTCCTTCTGCGATAGGAAATTTTGGAAGAGATACCGACAACTGGATGTGGCCAAGACACACAGGAGATTTTTCATTGTTCAGGATCTATGCCGGCAAAGACAATAAACCGGCAAAGTATTCGGCGGATAATATTCCTTACACTCCAAAAAAATCACTGACAATTTCATTAAGCGGCGTAAAACAAGGCGACTTCACCATGATATTTGGTTTCCCCGGAAGAACAACAGAATACCTGCCGGCATCGGCTGTTGAGCAGATCATGACAGTAAACGATCCTGCCAAGATCGCTGTACGTGAAAAAGTCCTGACTATCATGGATAATTTTATGAGAAAGAACGAACAAATTAAGATTCAATACGCAGAGAAGTACGCCAACATTCAAAACTCATATAAAAAATGGCAGGGTGAAGTGCTTGGGCTTACAAGATCAGGAGCAGTAGGAAAAAAGAAAGTATATGAAGCTGAATTTCAAAAAAGAATATTGGCAAACCCGGCGCTGAAAACGAATTATGAAACTGTTTTACAGGACCTGAATAATGCTTATGCAGAGATAAAACCATATGGATTGGCAAGGGACTATTTTAACGAGATCATAAGTAAGATCGAATTGTTTACTGTAACCGGCCAATTAAGTTCATTGGTAAATGCATTTGACGAGGGAGGTGAAGTGGCGTATCAAAAAAGAAAACCAATCGTAACCGGAATTCTTACCGACCTATTTGCCGACCACAATACCGAGGTTGACAAAAAACTCTTTGCTTCATTGATGAAAATGTATGTCAATGATCAGCCAAAGGAGTATGTTTCATCGTTGATGATCGAAAGAGTAAAATCAACCGCGGCAGACTATGATAAGCTTGCAGAAAATATTTATAAGTCAACCAATATTCTCGATGCAAAATATCTGATGGATAAGCTGCAACAATCACCGGGAGAAGTTGTGACTTATATACGTAGCGATGATGTGATAAAGCTCTACAATGATATCTTAAAACTTTATCAAACAAAGGTACAGGGAAGCCTGAACGAGGTGCAATTAAGGATCAATAAGCTGCAACGCCTTTATATGCAGGCACAAATCGATGTTTTCAAAGAAAAAAAATTTTATCCCGATGCCAACAGCACGCTTCGGGTTACCTATGGAAATGTCAAAGGCTACGAGGCAAAAGATGCCGTGTCTTATGATTTTTACTCTTACCTCGATGGCGTAATGGAAAAATATAAACCCGGCGATTATGAGTTTGATGTGCCCGAAAAGCTAATAGAACTTTACAGAAACAAGGATTATGGACCCTATGGAATTGATGGCAAGATGCCGGTTTGTATTATCGCAACTAATCACACTACGGGGGGTAATAGCGGAAGTCCGGTGCTTAATGCAAATGGGCATCTTATCGGCCTTAATTTCGACCGGGTATGGGAAGGAACCATGAGTGATATTAATTATGACCCTTCGATTTGCCGGAACATAATGGTTGACATCCGCTATATTTTGTTCATTATCGACAAATTTGCCGGTGCAAAACACCTTATCAACGAAATGAAGCTTGTGACAGCCCCCAGGATCTAGGCATCAGCGATATTATGGGTCCACATGGTAATTCCATCGCCGGTCCGTTAAGATTCACTCCTTGATGACCGTCGTGTCCCTTTACGCAGACAAGCAGGCGGGAGTCTGTCATAGTCTGAATAAAACCCATCAAAGAAAGGCTTCTTTTCCACAGTTTTTCCCCTATTTTTGCCGTCCTTCAAAGCGAGCTTCTTTGGAGTTTTTATAACCCTATTATATTACTATGTCAGTTATTCAGAGCATTCGTGAGAAGTATGCAAAGTGGGCTGTTATTGCTATCGCATTGGCGCTTTTAGGATTTATCCTTACCGACTATTTCCAGGCAAAAAACAGGATGGGACCGGGTAATTCAACAACACTCGGATCTGTCAATGGAAAAAAGATCGATTGGGTAAATTTTGAAACAAGATTAAAGGCAATGACCGATCGTGAGCAGGCACAATATGAAGCCCAGGGCCAGGAATACAATGAGGCACTGAGGCAACAAGCAAACGAAAGATTATGGAATTCTGATGTGGAAGAAATAATAATGAATGATGAATTCAAAAAAGCAGGCGTTGATGTGGGAGCAAAAGAATTCAATGATTATTTGTTTGGTCAAAACCCTCCTCAAAATCTAAGACAACAATTTTCCGATCAACAGGGTATTTATGATGGCGCTGCTGCACAGAGCGAGATCAACCGGCTAAGAAGAAGCAGCAACCCGCTGGAGAGAGAACAAATAGATGCTTTCCTGAATGCAATGGAATACGCCAGGAAACTTGAGAAATTTAATGCGCTTCTTTCAAGTTCTATTTACTATCCTAAATGGTATGTAGAAAAACAAAATACCGAGGCCGCATCATTAGCAAAAATTGCATTTGTTGCTTATCCATATTCAAAGATCAACGACAGCGCGATAGCTGTTTCTGACAAAGAGATAGAAGAGTATGTCAATAAACACAAAGATCAGTTTAAACAGGAAGAAGCCCGCAGCATTGCCTATGTAATATTCGATGCAGCGCCCACAGCAGCTGATTCAGCAGCAATAAAAAAACAGGTTTCTGATCTTAAATCCGAGTTTGAAACCACAACAGAACCCGCAAGGTTTCTTTCGCGCTATGGCAGCACAAGATCATATGAAGATGTCTTCATTGCAAAATCAATGATCACAGAAGGGGCGGCTACAAAAGACAGTGTTGTAAAAGATAGCATTGTTGCACTTCCAAAGGGAGCCGTATATGGTCCTTATTTGAGCGAACACACATATACCATGTCAAAACTTATTGACAGCAGGATATTAGCCGATTCGGTAAAATGTCGTCACGTATTGGTGGGAACAGACCAATCACAAGGAGGTCTTCCTGACAGCATTGCCGCTAAAAAAATTGACAGCATTGAAAGTGCAATTAAAGGCGGCGCCTCGTGGAACGACATGGTACAGAAATATAATCCGCAAAGCGACGGCAGCAGGCAAACCAACGGAGAAATGACATTTAGCTCTTACCAAATCCAGCAACCAGGATTTGCAAAAGAATTTGCTCAATTCATTTTGTTTGATGGTAAGAAGGGAGAAAGAAAAGTTGTAAAAACAAGTTTTGGCTATCATTATATAGAGATCATGGATCTTATAAAGCCTCAACCTCATTACAAGATCGCATACTTTTCAAAGAATATAACCGCAAGTGATGAGACTGAAAGAACCGCGCTTGATGACGCCGGCAAGTTTGCAAACGACAACCAGGATCTGAAAAGTTTTGATGCCGCTGTCGCCAAATCAGGAAATAAGTTGGTGAAAAGAGAAGCAGCCGGCATCGGTCCTAATGATGCAACCGTCCAGGGACTTGAGATGTTTGGTGCAAGCCGCAGTTTGGTGAGAGAGATTTACAAAGCAGACAAGGGAGACGTGTTGAACCCCGAAAGCGTTGGCGATGCAAAAACAGGACGCAAATATGTAGTTGCGTTAGTGACCGATGTATTAGAGGAAGGGGTACAACCGGCATATATTGCAAGACCTCGTGTTGAAAGAAACTTAAAAGATAAAAAGAAAGCAGAGCAGATAAAACAAAAGATAGGGAAAGTAACAACACTTGAGGCTGCAGCAATTGCCTTACAGGATTCGATCATTACTGATGACAGCGTGCGGATTACCGGAAGCACAAAGATGGCCGAAGCAAAACCGCTGGGTGCAATTTTCAATCCTTCGAATAAAGGCAAGGTAATCCCTGAGCCAGTGGCTGCTAATAACGCTGTTTATGTTATCAGGGTTAATGATGTCGTATCAACATCTGTTGAAATTGCTGATATCAAGGTTCAGCAAAACCTAATGAGAGGAAGGGCAAAACAAATGCAGGGCTTTTATAGCTCGCCAATATCGGTGATGAGAAAAATAGCCAGTATCAAGGATAACCGGCGAAACTTTTATTAATAATAACGACGTAAAATAGTAAGGCCCGGCACCATAAATGCCGGGTTTTTTGCGCCGCTTTTCGTAAACACCAGAACCGCCAACTGTGCTATTTTTGTATGCTGATGAGTGATGAAATAATAAATAAGGTGGCGGAAAGCGGGTTGGTAACCATCGACCTTGAAAATTATCTTCCGCAAAAAGAAAGCATTGCGGTTTTCGACCTTAAGGATTTTCTTTTTATGGGAATGATCTTAAAGGAAAAAGACTTCAGGGAAGCCCTGAAAAAACACGATTGGGAAAAATACCGGGATAAACATGTTGCCATTACCTGTTCCGCCGACGCGATCATCCCCGTATGGGCCTATATGCTTGTAACGACGTACCTGCAACCCATAGCAAAAGAAACTATCGTTGGAACGGAAAAAGAAATGTACAAATCTGTTTTCCTGAAAAACATTTCATCGATTCATCCTTCAGAATTTTCCGGCAGCCGGATAGTTTTAAAAGGATGTGGTGAAACACCGATAGACGATTTTGCCTATGCCGAAGCAACAAGGGTCTTATTGCCTGTTGCTAAGAGCATTATGTATGGCGAACCTTGTAGTACCGTGCCCGTTTATAAAAAGAAATAACCCTTCACTAATAACACGGAAAAATTTTACCTTAACGCGGTAAAGATTGTGCTAATGAAAAAGACCTGGTGGGTTCTATTGCTTGTCATTTTAGTAGCTGTTGCGGCATCAATATTTCTTTATGGAAAGAATAAGCCTAAAGAAAAACTCCCGGCAAAAGTTGATTTCAATAATCATATTCGTCCCATTCTTTCCGACCGATGTTTTAAATGTCATGGACCGGATGAAAAACAAAGAAAGGCCAACCTGCGACTTGACATTGCTGATAGTGCCCTTGCTGCCCTAAAGGAAAGCCCGGGGCTCTTTGCAATTGTGCCGGGGAAACCAGAGCAATCCGAGATGTATCACCGGATCATTTCAGAAGATACCGCTGAGCGAATGCCGCCACCATCATCCAATCTTACTCTTTCAGCATATGAAATAAAGCTGCTTGAAAAATGGATAAAGCAAGGGGCTGAATATAAAAAGCACTGGGCTTTTATTGCGCCACAACCACAACAATTACCCGAAACAGATGATAAAGAATGGGCGAAAAACGAGATCGACCATTTTATTCTTGCGAAAATGGAATCCAGGAATCTTTCTCCCAATGAAGAAGCGGATAAAGAAAGATTATTGAAAAGAGTTTGTTTTGATCTTACGGGCTTGCCGCCAACAATTGAATTACAGGAGAAATTTTTGAAGGATAATACGCCTAATGCTTATGAAAAAATAGTTGATGAGCTGCTAGCTAATAAACATTATGGAGAAAAAATGGCGTTGCAATGGCTGGATGCAGCAAGATACGCGGATAGTCACGGCTACCAGGATGATGGACTCCGCACCATGTGGCCATGGAGAGATTGGGTGATCCATGCATTCAACGAAAATTACTCCTATGAAAAATTTGTTACGTGGCAGTTGGCTGGTGATCTTCTTCCGGAACCGACAAAGGAGATGTTACTGGCAACAGGCTTTAACCGCAATCATAAAATAACACAGGAAGGTGGCGTGATTGACGAGGAATACCGATTGGAATATGTCACGGATCGCACCAACACATTTGGAAAAACTTTTTTGGCCATGACATTTGAATGTGCCAAGTGTCATGATCATAAGTTCGACCCTATCCCGCAAAGTACCTATTACGGCACGTTTGCCTTTTTTAACCAAATGAATGAAAAAGGATTACTGGGAGACATTACGCTTGGCTCGCTTGCAGATCCACCCAACATGAAAATCACAACCGCTGATGTAAACAATATATTACGGTTTATTAATAAAAAAGACACTGCTTCAGTGCTGGTGATGATCATGAAGGATAGCAGCAAAGTTAGAACAACACGTATCCTGAAAAGAGGAGTTTATGATCAGTTGGGTGATAGCGTTCCCTTTACCACACCACAAAAAATATTTCCATTTGATTCAAACAGGTTTGAAAATAACAGGCTTGGATTAGCAAAATGGCTGTTTGATAAAAAACATCCTTTGACATCACGGGTTTTTGTAAATCGCATCTGGCAGGAATTCTTTGGCAAAGGACTGGTAAAAACATCCGGAGATTTTGGAATGCAGGGCGAACCGCCAACACATCCCGAATTGCTTGACTGGCTTGCATTGGATTTCATGAATAATGGATGGGACATTAAACGATTGGTAAGGCAGATCGTGACATCGGCTACTTACCGCCAGTCTTCAGTCGCAACAAAGGAAAAACTGTCAAAAGATCCTGAGAATGTTTATTTATCAAGATCATCAAGAGCACGATATCCTGCAGAGCTTGTGAAAGACCATGTGCTTGCGAGCAGTGGACTGATGAATGATGAAATCGGCGGGCCAAGCGTAAAGACATACCAGCCAAAGGGGATTTGGGAGTCTTCAACATCGGGGCGCGGACAATTAGCAAGGTATGTACAGGATCATGATGAAAAATTATACCGACGCGGCATGTACATGTTCATCAAAAGAACGGTTCCCCCGCCATCAATGCTTACGTTTGATGCATCAAACCGCGATCAGTGCGAGGTTAAAAGAGTAAGAACAAACACGCCATTGCAGGCATTGGTTTTATTAAATGATCCGCAGGTATTGGAAGCGGCAAGAGTATTGGCAGAACGATTGGCTGCCGAAAAAATTTCTGAAGAGCAAAAAATTGAAAAAGCATTTCGACTGATCATATGCCGGAAAGAAACTGCAAAAGAAAAAAAGATCCTGCTTGATTATTATAAAAAAGAGAAAGAAGAATTTTCGAAGCAACCTGGCAAAGCAGAAAGTTTTTTAAAAGCGGGAGAGTACAGGCACGAACAAAAGATAAACCAGGCAGAAGCGGCGGCTTTGATGCAGGTGGTGCATACAATGTATAATATGGAAGAAGCGATCACTAAATCATAAAGACCACCCCCCGTTCCCCTAAAGGGGAGACTTAGGATGAAATGCTCATTGTTTGTTTGGACTTATTCTTTGTTTGAAGTGGTGGAGCGGAAAGTTCGGAATTGCACTGAAGCGCCGCTCCTTACCCAACGGGGGAAGGAGAAGGAGGATGGGGCCATGATGAGTAGGATTACCGAACGTACAAGAGTGCGACGCAACGAAAGTTGATAGTAGTAACGAAGCTGGGTAAATAAAAAAATAACGATCAGATTTCGCCACGGCGGACCCTGATCGATAAAATAAAAAACATGGCAAACGAATTTTTTGAGAACCGGATGAATATTACAAGAAAACATTTTCTTGGCAAGCTGAGTCTTGGTATTGGAAGTGTTGCATTGGGTTCATTGCTGATAAAAGATCTGTTTAATGGCGGAGCAGGTGAGGCCGTACTACCTGTGGGGCTTCCGCATTTTGCACCCAAAGCAAAACGGATCATTTACCTTTTTCAAAATGGTGCGCCATCACAATTGGAAAGTTTCGACTACAAGCAGACATTGATCGAAAGAACGGGCCAGGATCTTCCTGCATCGGTAAGAATGGGACAACGATTAACGGGAATGACATCCAACCAGGAAAAATTTCCAATGGTGGGGTCAAAGTTTGGATTTAAGCAACATGGCCAATCGGGAACATGGGTCAGCGAATTATTTCCCAATATTGCAAAGATCACCGACGAGATATGCGTAATAAAAACCATGCATACGGAAGCGATCAATCACGATCCGGCATTGACGTTTATTCAAACCGGTGCACAACAAGGCAATCGTCCCAGCATGGGAGCATGGTTGAGTTATGGATTGGGAAGCGAGAATAAAAACCTCCCTGCATTTTGCGTGTTGCTATCAAGAGGAAAAGGAAATGGACAAGGCGTCTATTCAAAACTCTGGACAAATGGTTTTCTTGATAGTGTTCACCAGGGCGTGCAATTCAGCAACAGCGATGAAAGAGTTTTATATCTCAATAATCCCGAAGGCGCAGATAAACTGGGCAGACGAAGAATGCTGGATGAATTGGCAAAACTGAATTCATTATCATTTGAAGAATTTGGCGATCCTGAAATAAAAACAAAAGTGGAGCAGTATGAAATGGCTTATCGCATGCAAACTGCTGTGCCGGAACTGACCGATCTTTCAAGAGAATCTGACCAGATCATTAAAATGTATGGACCCGAATGTTTGGTGCCGGGAACCTATGCTGCTAATTGTTTGCTTGCAAGAAAACTTTCTGAAGCGGGGGTGAGATTTGTTCAGTTGTATCACCAGGGATGGGATCAGCACGATAATCTTGTTAGTGATATGCCGGGACAGGCAATGGATACCGATCGGGCATCGGCTGCGTTAGTGATGGACCTCAAGCAAAGAGGATTGCTGGATGAAACATTGGTGATCTGGGGTGGCGAATTCGGCAGAACAAATTATTGCCAGGGAAAATTAACGAAAGAAAATTATGGTCGCGATCATCATCCAAGATGTTATAGCATTTGGATGGCGGGTGGCGGTATTAAGCCCGGGATTTCCTATGGCGAAACGGATGAGTTTGGTTATAATATTGTAAAAGATCCTGTTCATATCAACGACTTTCATGCAACAGTTTTGAACCTGATGGGATTGCATCATGAAAAACTTGTTTTTAAACACCTTGGCCGCCGTTACCGGTTAACAGATGTTGCCGGCGAAGTGGTAAAAGGAGTACTTGCATAAAAACGAAGAATGAAATTATTCCAGCGCATTTTATCCAACCTTAGTTTTTTTATTATCGTGATGCTTTTGTTTTTGTTGTTCTTTCAAAACAAAGTATCGCTTCCACCGGTATTGCAATCCGTGGGACGCATGCACCCTTTGCTTCTTCATTTACCGATCGGGCTTTTGATCATTTCTTTCATTTTATGGTTGGGCAGTAAAAGCATTGAATCGGGATCATTTGAAAGAATTTTTATTCTTGTACTCAGTGTAACAGCTTTTACCGCGGCGCTCACTGCATTAATGGGATTCTTTCTTTCGAGAGAAGGCGGGTATGATGAAAACACTCTTTCAAAGCATAAGATCCTTGGCGTAATAACCGCCGTTCTTGCTTATACTCTTTTATTGGTCTATCAAAATGGGCCGCAAAGAAAACTTCTATTTGGCATGTCAATGATCGCCTCATTATTAGTGATGATAATCGGAAGTCATTTTGGCTCAACGCTAACACACGGCGAAGGATTTGTATGGCAACCATTAAAAGGTGAAGAGGATATCCGGGAAGAAAAGATCACAGACACCAGCAGCTTGTTTGCAGCGGCAGTGAGGCCCATCTTAAAAACAAAATGCTTCTCCTGCCACAACGAAAAGAAGGCAAAGGGTGGATTAATAATGACAACGGAGGAGAAAATCCTGGAAGGCGGCAAGAATGGGCCGATCTGGGTCTCGGGTGATGCACTGAACAGCCATATTATCCAAAACATCAACTTGCCCGAGGAAGATAAAAAGCACATGCCACCAAAAGGAAAGCCACAGCTTTCAGAAGATGAGATCAATTTTCTTTTTGCCTGGATACAGGATGGCGCCGATATGAAGAAACGGATGAAAGAATATTCAGATGATGACACACTGAAAATATTGGCATCAGTATTTATTCATTTGCCAAAAGAAGAAATGGCGAGGGTGTATCCGTTTAAAGCCGTTTCATTTTCTGTAATTCAAAAATTAAGCAGCCCGTATTGCGCAGTGTTTCCTTTGTCGGAAAATTCACCGGCATTACAGGCAGATTTTTTTGTGCGGGAAAAATTTAACCGGGACAAACTGGATGAGCTGCTAAAAATAAAAGAACAACTTGTTGTGCTCAATCTTAGCAATATGCCCGTTGAAGATGGCGATATGAAAACAATCAATCAGTTTACGAACCTTGAAAAATTGATATTGAATAATTCTTTGATAACAAACAACGGGGTAAATGAAATCAAGAAATTAAAGAATCTCCGGTCGCTATCTTTAGCCGGAACCGGGATCGATAAAAATGCAGCAAAATCCTTTTCGCTGCTTGATTCACTAAAGGAAGTTTTTATCTGGAATACCAAGATCTCTCCGGCTGATGCAGCCGAATTACAAAAACAAAACAGCAGGATCATTTTTAATAATGGATATATTCCCGATGAAAATGAAATTCTGACGCTTACTCCGCCCATTGTAAAGAACGAAGAATTTGTTTTGAATGATAATGAAAAGATCGAGCTGAAGAGCCAGCTTCCCGGTGCTGCTATACGTTATACAACAGACGGAACAGAGCCTGATAGTGTCAAATCTCCAATTTATAATGGACCATTTCCGGCGACTGGATTTACACTTATTAAAGCAAGAAGTGTAAAGCCGGGATGGTACAGCAGCGCCGTCACAAGCTTTTCTTTTTTCAAAAAAGGTATCAAGCCATCAAAAGCCGAGTTAGTTAATGAACCAAATGAAAAATACAAAGGAGAAGGTGCCATAACTTTAATTGATAATAAAAAAGGTCTCGCCGAAAATTTTGGTGACCCTGCATGGCTTGGCTTCAGGGAAAAACCATTTGCAGCCCTCTTTTATTTTGACACGGCGAAAACGATCAGCAACATTTCAATAAGTTATAACAAAAGCGTTCCATCATATCTCATGCCCCCTGCCGAAATAGAGATTTGGGCCGGCGAAGAAAAAGATAAATTAAAACTATTGAAGAAAATGCGCCCGGCGCAAATAACAAAAGCTGAAAAAAATATTGTAAGAGTGGAAGGTATCAAAACTGACATAGCGCCATCAACATATAAGTGGTATAAAATAATTGTAAAGAATCTTGATCGGCTACCACCATGGCATCCTGGCAAAGGAGACAAGGCCTGGATATTTATTGATGAAATATTTTTTAATTGATTATTTATGAAACGAAAAGAATTTATTCAAAACAGCTCATTGCTTATTGCAGGCACACTCATCGCAAAAGACAGCCTGTTTGATATTTCAGACGGCGAAATTGTGTATGGACAAAATGAGAAACGATATAAGCTGGTAAATGATTGGGTGAAAGCCGATGCAGCGACGTTGCCAGTAAAGGACTGTCATGAAATGGTGCAGGATGCAAAAGGCAGGATCGTGTTGCTCACAAATGAAACAAAGAACAACGTGATCTTCTTCAATAAAAAAGGTAAGCTGCTTTCAACCTGGGGTCATGATTTTCCAGGCGGACATGGATTAACGATCTGGGGAGATAAAGAGCAATTTCTTTTTATAACCGATACGGACAAGAACGAATTCTATAAGGCAACCATCGATGGAAAGATCTTACAAACCTGGAAATATCCGGTTGATTCAGGCAAATATGTTGACCCCAAAAGATTCATTCCTACCGAGACTACGATAACCAAAGACGGGGAAATATATGTGGCAGATGGCTACGGCATGCAATACATCACGCACTACGATGCGCAGGGAAAAATAAAAAACATATTTGGGGGAAGGGGAAATGAAGAAAAACATTTAGACAACGCACATGGCATTACGATCGATTATCGCACCAGCCCCGAAACATTAATAATAACCGACAGGACCCGTTGCTGTTTTAAAAGGTTTTCTATGAATGGTGATTATATAGAAACCATTTCATTGCCGGGAGCTTGTGTTTGCCGGCCTGTCATCAAAGGAGATCATCTGTATGCAGCAGTGCTTCGTTCACCTGATCTGAATAATGTTGATTCCGGTTTTGTGATCATCCTTAATAAAGAAAATAAAGTTGTATCGGTATTATGCGGTTCTGAAGCGGCGTATGAGAATGGAAAACTGAAGCCGTTTCATCAAACAGAAAAACTTTTCAAGCACCCGCATGATGTACTGGTGGATGATGAAGAAAATCTCTACGTGTGTCAATGGAGTTCAGGGAAAGTTTATCCTTATAAATTCAAGCCGGTAAAATAATTACCATGGTCATTCGCAAAGCAAAGAAAAAAGATATTGAACAGCTATCCTTGTTGTTTGATAAATACCGGATCTTTTACCAACAGGAATCGGATATTAGAAAAGCAAAGGCTTTTTTAAAGAAAAGAATGAAGCTCAAAGAGTCTGCGATCTTTGTTGCTGAGGATCACAATGAACTGGTCGGGTTTACCCAGCTGTTTCCCATTTTCTCTTCTGTAAGAATGAAAAGGGCATGGTTGTTAAATGATCTGTATGTAGATGAAAAAGCAAGGGGAATGGGTGTTGCAGGTAAATTATTGAAAGCAGCAAGGGAATTTGGAAATGAAACAAATTCAAAATGGCTTTTGTTGCAAACAGCTATCGATAACCATACAGCACAAAAAGTTTATGAGAAAAACGGTTGGGTAAAAGAAACTGACCTCTTCTACAGGATGGATATTTAGAATATCAATTCAGATTAAGGCCGATAGTAAGCCCAAGCCAGGGTTTATTCGTGTAAATCCATAGCTTTCTATTCTTATCCATTAAATGATCAATTCCGCCTCCAATGCCAAAAGTAAACCTGTTGATAGCAGCAATTGCTGCTATCCCTGTTATCACGACAAAACCATCATACTCGATATTTGTCCCATTAAGCGTCACCCATGGGTTCATTGGAGTAGAGCCAATACCACAAAATATACCTCCGCCGTATCCATGATGAGAAATTCTCCTTTGATATTCGCCGAATAAATTTTTTTTATAACCCAGCGCATATACATCATTTCGAAAGCCCGCATACAAAGCGCCACTAAAATTTGTATTAAGCTGCGCCGGAAAACCCGCCGTGGCAAAGCGAAATTTGAATGGGATGGTAATAATATCCAAGTCAAAGGACGAATGCAAAAGTTTTAAACCGCTGCCAGGGGATGAATTTGTTAGAGGAAATAAAAATATTGTTTCGGTTTGCTTGTCAACAACATCCCCATCTTTTCTTTCTTGAATAGCGAAAATTTTTAAAACAGTGTCTTCGAACGATACCCAAACCGGCTCATTTTTCCGGGAAATATTTTTATACTTACCATTTTCAAGATCATCAACGCCGCTTTTCTTTGAAGAAAGACATCCACCAAGAGATAAACAAGAAACAATAGCAAATGAAAAAGACAGGATCTTCATATACGATGTTCGTGAACTTTTGTAAAGCTAAAACCAGCCCCTTTTACGGAAAATCCAAAGCATGCCAATTGGAATTACCAGCATTAAGGCCACTGCCAAAAAAAATCCCCACGTTTCATGGGCATAAGGAATGATATCAAAGTTCATCCCGAAAATGCCGCCGATCACCGTTGCCGGCGCCAGCACACACGTTACGATCGCCATCACTTTCATCACCTCATTCATCTTCAGGTTTACATTGTTGATATAAAGGTCATGAAGGTTGATCATCATATCACGATAGGTCTCGCTAAGATCATTGGCCTGTACAATATGGTCATAAACATCTTTAAAATATTTGGTGCTTCGGTCATCAAGCAGGTCGCTGTCGCTGCGGATAAATCCATTAATGAGGTCGCGGACAGGGGCCATATTTCTTTTTAATACGATCAGCTCCTTTCGCAGAGTATTAACTTTTGCTAAAGTCCTCTTTGTAGTGTTTCTAACCACCTCTTCTTCTAAAATTTCTATTTGATCCCCGAGTTTTTCCATTACAATAAAATAATGATCCACTATGAGGTCGAGCATCGAATAGCACAGGTAGTCAGGCGCTGTCTGTCTCAACCGGCTGTTGGGTATTTTTAATTTTTCCCGAAGGGAGTTAAACACGTCGCGGCTCGCATCTTCCTGGAAGCTTATTACAAAATTTTTCCCCACGACAATACTTGTCTGTTCCTGTTCAACCGTATTCTTTTCATCGTTGTAGTATAACATGTTTAACAAGCAAAAAAGGATATTGTCGATCTCATCCATTTTAGGCCGCTGATTGATACTGAGAATGTCTTCCTGGATCAGCGGATGAACCAAAAAGTAATTACACACCGCTTCTACATCTGCCTTGCGAATACCATCAATATTTATCCAGCTTATTGTATCGCTGTGTAAAAATTG
>Ga0075431_100003186_pt1 | contig 15862 bp, 14 predicted proteins | sample RhiMetdeltSRZDD5_FD_75297 | JGI IMG/M metagenome (GOLD analysis project Ga0075431, IMG submission 75297) | Populus rhizosphere microbial communities from Tennessee, USA - Rhizosphere MetaG P. deltoides SRZDD5 | ecosystem: Host-associated > Plants > Roots > Rhizosphere > Soil | place: USA... | reverse complement strand
TTTGCTGACCGGATGGCCCGTTTACCCGAGAAGGCCCATCCAGAATCCTGTTCTGTCTATAACTGTGGCAAAGGATGGGTAGTTTGTGGAAGGCATATCGATATCTGCTTGCCAACAAATAATGACCGTACAATTACGCGAGGAGCTATCACCATGAGCAGACTAAGCCGAATTCCCGTGCTTTCGGCCGTTCTGGCTTCTGCCTTCTTGGGGGAGTGGGCTATAGCCCAGGACCCCTCCCTGCTGGATGGAAGTGCGTTGACCCGAGTCATGCCTACCAGCTTCTATTTTGAAGGGCTGAGCGGCCCCACTCAAATGCGGAATGCGGCGGCAGTCAGGTTTGGCGAAAAACGGCATGTGATTGCAGCCCTCGTCGACACCGCAGGTTATTCGTCGGAGGTGCGGTCTAAATATGAAGGGTTTCTGATTACCGACTCGAAAGTCTCCCTTGGCGACAGAGAGGTAGGAGCCGGGGCTTACGGCTTCGGGGTCACCAAAGACAGTAAGTTTAACGTTTTTGACGTCGGCGGAAATCTACTCCTGTCGGTTCAGGGCACCAAGGACACCGCCACCAAGACGCCTAGGCCGCTGACGATGATCAAAGACAATGGCGCTGTGCGTCTTTACCGCGGGCGCAGCTATGTAACCGTAACACCCAAGTGAACCGACAGCAGAGCGGCGTTCCAGCTTGCCACTCTGTCTTGTCGGTCTCTCCGAAGGACAGGCTCTCACTCTTTGGATCCGTCCGGCCAGGTGAAGCGGACGGAATCGTTCCCCCACCTTCCTTCTCCTTCTTACAGAAGTATTACAAACTGCTCGCATAACGGTTGCTATGATCGCGCTGAAGTTTCGTGCCGATGAGTGCGATACACCTTCCTGAGGAGAATGGCATGGACGATGCGCGTGAGCCGATCAACTGGCTGGTCGTGGTGACCTTGGGACTTTTTCATCTCGGCGCCATTGCGGCCATTTTCATGTTTGATTGGACGGCATTAGCCATAGCGGTCCTCTTATACTGGCTTGCGGGCAGCCTGGGAATCGGCATGGGGTATCATCGCCTGCTGACGCATCGTGGCTATAAGACGCCCAAGGCCGCGGAATATGGGCTGACGGTCCTGGGCTCCTTGGCCATGGAAGGCGGACCCATTGACTGGGTGGTCACGCACCGCGTTCATCATGCCTATTCGGACCGGGAAGGAGATCCCCATTCTCCTCGCGATGGCCGCTGGTGGGCGCACATGGGGTGGTTGCTGGTAGGGCAGGCCCAGACCTATCCGGAAGCCGTCAAGCGGCACTTTGCTCCCGATCTCATGAAAGACCCTGTTCACCTCTGGATCAACCGGAACTATGCCCTACCGGTGGTTCTGCTTGGGCTGCTGCTGCTCGCGCTTGGCGGCTGGCCGTTTGTGACGTGGGGTTTGTTCTTGAGAACGGTTCTCGGACTGCACGCTACCTGGCTGGTGAACTCCGCGACTCACCTCTGGGGGACGCGTCGCTTTGCTACCCGTGACGATTCGCGTAACAACTGGTGGGTAGCCCTGCTCACTTTTGGAGAAGGCTGGCACAACAACCATCATGCCCACCCCGCCTCGGCTCGCCATGGACTGGCCTGGTACGAAATCGATCTCAACTGGCTGGGTATCCGAACGCTTCAGCTGTTTGGGTTGGCGAAGTCTGTTCAATTGACGCGAATCAAAGATTCGATTCCTCCTGCTGAAGCCGCGGTTGATGCGCCTGAGAAGGCTCTCTTGAGGGAGGCGTAAGGTTGACCAACCCGGAGGCCCTGAAGCTGTGAAATACTTTAGCGGGCTCACTAGCGCGGGGCCCTCATGTTGCGGACAACGCCACTTCTTGGGTCACAAAAATACTGCTACAGCAAGCTCTTCACAGCTCCTCTCTGTGCTAGGCAACCCAACCGTCAGATTCGCCCTGCTTTGCCAAGGGCACGCCAAGCTTCAGAATCCTCTAATCTGCCGCAATGCCTCGTAAGCCACGATAGCCGCGGCATTGCTAAGGTTGTGACTGCGGGGTTTGGCTCCCCACATCGGGATTCTAATAGCTGTCTCGGGATGGCTATCGATCAGATCTTGCGGCAACCCTCGCGTCTCACTGCCGAAAACGAGATAATCCCCCCACTGGTATTGAACTTCTGTGTAGAGCCGAAGGGCCCTGGTACTGACGTAGAAAAACCGGTCAGAAGGCGCACTCTGCTGGAGGGCCTGCAGGCTGTCATGGTAGGTCACGGTGAGACATTCCCAATAGTCCAGGCCAGCCCGCCGCAGGTAGTAGTCCGATGTGGAGAAGCCCAATTTGCCTACCAAGTGAAGGGCACATTCGGTAAGAACGCAGAGGCGGGCAATGTTGCCTGTGTTTTGGGGAATCTCAGGTTCGACTAGAACGATGTGCATCTTGCTGTGAGGTGGTCTGGCATCAAGTGCGGGCCCGCCGTCCTGAGGCCAACAGCTGGGACACGTGGTGCCGCGCACACCAGACCCGGTCTATGTCTTGGTGGCGACGACCGCCCGGCCTTCCTGGGCCAATCCCAGGGGAAAAGCGTAGCAGCCCGCGTTAGTCTCGCGTCGATGAAGTCGATGATTCGGAAGGGGGATGACCGTCAGGGGGCTGGAACCTCGCCCGGCTTCTCGACCGTCAGCGATGTTAGTGCACCCGTGAGCTCCAGCGTTCTGCCCTGTCGAACTCCCAGGAACTGAGTCGAAAAGGAGATTCGTTGACCGGTTTCTGGGGTCGTAAAAGTTGAGCCTTTCGGGACGAGAAGGACGTATCGCACTTCGAAGTCCAGGTACCGCTTGCTGGCCACAATCCTTGACACCTGTTGGACTGTCGCTATTCCATCCTGGCGCTTGATATTGAACCCGTGTTCCTTTCGTACGGCTTCGGCTAACGTTTCGTCGCTCACGGCCACAGAGCAGATCCCGCCAGACGACGCGATGTAGGCGGGGTACCGCTCGTCGTCGGGCTGAAAAACACCGAGAACGATTGCTGAAGCCACGTTGATCTTTTGTCCGGCGATGCCATTCTCGAGACCCCGCCGCAGTGCGGTTGCGACGATCCTCATGCGTGTTTCCGGTTGAGGAACTCCCTCGCAGTTTTTCAAGACATCTTGATAGCGGGTCACAAGCAGGTCTTCAGAAGGATCGGGGGAAGATGCTGGACCCAGTGATTTCAGAATCGCCGTCACTTCCAAGGCGTCTGGCCGCTGGCGAACCCCCAAGGAGTCGGCCGCGAACGAGATTCGCTGGCCCTGGCGAAAGGTATCGAATTGCGTACGGCTGGGAACGATAACGATGTATCGTACGTCGAAGTCCTCATAGCGTTTGGCGGCAACAAGGCGGAGTGTTTGGCTTGCCATCAGAGTGGGACCTAGCTGCCTGAACTGAAAGCCGTGTTTACTGCTCAGCGATGCCGCGAGGGAGGGATCGCTCACACTTACTCCGCAGAGTCCCACTGAGGACGCTACATAAGCAGGGTATTGGTCAGGCTCCCTATCAGAAAGCTTGAGGATAATTGCAGACTCGACATGAAGAGTTCTATCCCGGCCTCGTTCTAAGGCAGTTTTTATGATTTTTTCTCGTGTAGGCTGCGACGCCCCATTGCAGTTTTGCAGTACATCTTTATACCGAGCCACTAACTCTGTTTCACCATAGCCTGGGGACAGCAGAGCGGTCCCCGCCAAAGTCGCTACAAATACAATGCCTCTTAGCATGCTCAGCGTCCTCCTAGCTTGGTCAGCCTTGAAAACCTTGCACCTCGGAGCAGAGCCGTTGAACACCGACGAAGCTGGGTCCTCCACCACGCCCACGACACCATAACGTGACTGTGACATTGCTCTCATCCATTCCTCCTTAACCGGCGTGCAGAGTAACGAGCGGCCGTCGGGTGAAAGGGCGAGGAGTCCGCCGACATCACTTTAGCAGCTGGCAAAGGCAGGACGGGTCGTGCGGTGCGCACATCGCACCCGGGCTATCTCCCGTGCTGGCTACTGGCGACCTGAAGGTGAAGTTCCGCTTAGCATTAACATAGAACAAGCGATCAGCGTTTCACATCCACGATCTCATTTCACCGCCACAGCCGCCTTGCCGATGGCCACATTCCCGGTTGAGTCATAGACACGCAGCGCTACAGTATGCTCGCCCGGATTGAGCACGTCAGTGCCAATTTCGAATTCCTCCGTCCTGGAATCTACGATCCCATCGACAGAAAAGATGACTTCCCAGTCCCGTCCGTCCACGGAAACTTCCGCGCGGCGCAGGGCAGAGACCGTATCCAGTGCCTTGAACTTGACAGTAGCAACCTTGTTCTGCACCGTCTGGCTCAAGATTTCAATCTTAGGTGGCGTATTGTCTGCAGTGAAAGGCGCGCTGACCAGTTCGCCGGAAATCGCGGTCGCCTTAGGATTCGACGGGAGATCGGAGGCGACGATCTTTACTAGATAAATCCCGTCAGGCAATGTGTCAGCCTCGAGGGTAAAAAACTTCTCGTCGAGATCCTTTTTGAGCAGCCTCCACTCCGACTCCTTTTCGCCGCGAAAGTAAATCGCGTAGATCAGATCATCTGCGTTTGCATCGTCCGCCTCCCAGGAAAACGACTGAGCGCTTTTCTGAAACGCGCGGCGCGGCGGGATGGAAGCCGCGCCCGTTTGCGGGATAGCCCCGCTTGCCCCAGAGGCTTCCGCCGAACCTTGATCAACTAGTGACGACGGTGAACGGGGTGTGGAAAGACCAGGTATACGCTGGTACGCCACACCCGGAGGCAGGATGTTGATGGACTTGACGAACGGCGCCAGGTTCTGCGGCAGGTAAGGCACGCAAATCTGATCCAGTCTGGGAGACGTTTGATTCGTTGTCGCCAAATTCACCTTGTACTGAATGTAGCGAGCTCGGGGGCTCTGGATTGCTTCTCCGTCGGAGATCGTATAGGCCCCGGACCAATCGCTCCAGGATTGGTCGGGCTTTTTGGTGTTACCTGACCGGGTATGGATCTTTACTGACGTGCCCGGAGGCAGTAGCGAGCGCCAATGAATACTTCCCCAAGTCGACACGCCTTGGGTGTCCTTGACCTCCGACTCGTAACTCCCTTCCGTGCTGAGTGAGCCGCTGAGCCGATAGACCTTGGCCAGATTGCTCGTGCACGCAAACATGTCATTCCCCGCCGCAATCAGTTTGGTCGTCTGCTCCTCAGTGGTCTCCACTAGCAAGTTGAACTTCTTGTCCTGCTTCAGGAGATAGATTTTGCCTTTGCTGCCGGTCGAAAAGAAAACGTTGCCGTCCGGAGAAACCAGCAGACCGTAAATCGCCTCGGTTTCAGAGGACCAGAGCATTTCTACACTGTTGTCTTTGGCAATGCGAAAGATGCTACTCTTCTCACTGCCCGTGTCCCACCGGGAGGCACGACCCGACGGAGGTTTGGTGGTGGGCGGCTCCTCCAAGACAGGCTTCTTGTCACTGGTTGCTCCGGGAAGCCCAACCGTGACGGTGACGCTCTCAGCCGAGATGACGTCTGGTCCCGAACTCTTGGGGTCTGGCGGCGCGCCAGAGCCAGCCCCGTTGATCGCAACAACGTAGATGTTGCCGTTCGGGTCCACCTGGATTCTGTGGATCTCGCGCATCGAGGAATCGTAGAGCACAAACGGCTTGCCGTCGGGAGAGATTCGATAGACATAGCCGTCGGGATCGCTGCCGGCGACCACATTGCCGGCAGCGTCGATGGCCAAGCAAATCATGTTGGATTGCCCGCTGTCGTAGAAGGTCTCTCCCTTGCCTTCTTTGCTGACCTTGTAAATCCTCCCCTTGTTGCCAGTCGCAGCGAACAGATTGCCTTTGGCGTCAAAGGTCATGTCCCAGATAAACTTATCTTCCGGATCAAAGAAGATGCTGCCCTTGCCCTCACCATTTACCTTGTAGACTTTGCCATCCGGCGACGTCGCCACATAAAGCGTCTGCGCCGCATCCAGCGCCAAAGCCAAAACGTCTAGTTCGGCCGCGTCAAAAAACAGCGAAGACGTGCCATTGGCGTCAATCTTGAAAACCTTGCCGTCGTGCCCAGTTCCAACGAAAAGGTTCTTCTTGTTGTCGTAGACGGCTGACCAGATGAGGGCCTGGTCCGAGTCGAACACCGAATCGAACTTTGGTGCCAACGACAGTTGTCCATCGGCGTTTAGTGAGAGTCCTTTCAGGGTGCCTTTGGAAAATTCTGGAAAGGAGGAATGATTCCAGAAAATGGGGTTGACCGCCTGGCTTTCCTGAGCTCCCATAGCGAAAAGCCCAAACAGCATCAAGACAATGCGATTCCTTTGAATCATGCGAACTCCAGAAAAGCAAACAAGATTGACGGATAGCCGGTGGAATAGGTCCTGCGGCTGGCGTGGTGGCAAAGCACAGCGGAAAAAGCGTGCGCGGGAGCGGCCGCCCCACCGGCAAAGCTTCGTTCTCGCACGCTAGCTTTGTCTGCGTCTGCGAAAAACAAAGGATCGAGCTGGACAGACCGCCCGACCAAGCGTCCCTGTTTTCCTTTTGAGTGAAGCGGAAAGGCGTGACTAACGGTTGCCTTCAATCCACAACCTCAATCGCCAAGCTTCTCTGCCCACTGATGACGAAAGGCGTTGAAGGCAATTCGTACTCGTAGAGATTTGAGGATCTCAAGGTAGTCAAGCTGCTGCTGGCTGAGCGGTCCGACGTGATGACGCTGCTGAAGGAGGGTGGCAGGTTTGAGAATTCCTCCCCACGAATGAGAACCGAAGGCTCCGGCCTTTGCAGGCGAACATAAACCCGATCGTTCTTGCGAATGTTGTTGATGGCTCGGATGAGCTGATCCAGGTCGCGGGGTGTGAAGCTCTGTCGCAGAGCGCGGTTCTCCACGGCCGTCAGGGTAGATCCATCCGCGACAGTCAGCTGCAGGATCCCGCTTGGCATGTCTGCCGGGATCTCGATGGGAAACTTCTCTAGGTGTTCGCCGCCATTCGGGGCGCGCAGGAAGGCTGAAAGAATAACGGTTTCGCCTGCCTTCACTTGTTCCCGGTCGGCCCAAACCCGGTCCAACGTAGCCGTGCGTTTTTCGTCGATCGAAGTGATGTCAACGGTGACGCTCTCCACCGCCACGTTGTCGAACCCGCTACCCAGAATGAAACTCAGCGGCTGGACGACAGCCAAGGAAGCAAAGACATGCGAGTTGGCTTCGCCGGAAAACATGTTCTCGAACTTCACCTCGGGCTGTCCCTTCACACTAATCTTCCCGGAAACCTGCAAAGTTGCTTCCCCCAACGCTCTTTCGTTGGACGTGATCGTGTTGAACACAGTGAAATTCATGAGGAACGGCGTGAGAAAACGGTCATTCACGACCTGGAACTTGAAGGTCTCCCGCTTGTTCCGGCTGGACTTCAAGTTGATTGTTAACGGAATCAACTGTGGCAACTGGCCTACCACGCCGTAGAGGCCTTGAGAACGGTCCTGCGTTATTGAACCCGCCAGTTCGGTTGGGACGGCAATCTTGAAAGAAGTGTTCAAATTCGGAAGGAGTGAAATCACTTTCGCTTTGGAGAAAGGCAGCTGCACGGGTCCTACAGACAACCAGGGATGTCCAAAGGCGTAAATCTTGTCACCTTCACGATACGTGACGGTTCCTGTAGCGCTGGCCCCGATGCCCAGGTCACCCCGGATTAACTGCACCGCCACTGCTGACCCTGGCCCGATATCAGAAGCATCAGCCAGCTTGTCGGAGCCGCTGCCTACAGTCATCCCACCTGCGGGAATCACCGACAGTCCCAGCGCTTGGAAGGCTTCTTTGAAAGCCAGCGCCGCCTTGGGATTGAAGCCGGAAAGAAAGATGGGGGTGTCGATATAGCTGAAGATCTGACCCGAGAAGGGCTGCAGCCCAGGAATTCCAGTAACCAGCGATTCCGAAATGGCGAAGTGTCTTTGGCCCAGGAGCATCCGACCGGTTAAGTCGAATGCAGGCGTGAATTTCACCGCGCGATAGGGCACGACGCTGGACACCTCGACCTTGATGGTGTCAATGCGCACGGGCTCAGCCGGCTTGTCAAAGATATTGACCATCTGTTGGATGGGTGTGATACCGGCAATCGCCTCTTTGGAGAAGGGAAATGAAAAAGCGACCGCACCAATGATTTTGCCGTCGATGTAAACCGGGCTGCCACTCATGCCGCCCATTACACCCGTGCGCTCCAGCGGTCCACCGGACAGCCTTGCCAGAATGGCGCTCTGCTTTGGCGCAACGTTTTCAAGCACTCCCAGGATCTCGGCCTCGAATTCCTCGACCTTGTCTGCAGTGAACACCGTTCTGCCGATGCCTTTCATCCCAGGCTTCAGATCGGACAACGGCATAAAGGGCTGAACCCCCTCGGCGGCCCAAATCACCTCAGTCTGGCAACCGAGAAACACGAGAGCGGCAAGCACCAACGGCGACACAATCATTCTGTAGCGCACTGAGTGTGCGTTTCGAATAGCACTCGCTTTCATACTGCTCAATCCATCCCCTCAAAAGAAACGTCAAAGTAGATTGGCGTGGCTGGAAATCGGAGGCTTACTTCTCCATCGAAGGAGATTATAACAGAAGAGCTGGCAAAGCGTTTCAACAATCCTGGTTAACCTGGTTCACCAAACGATTCAAGGCGCCTCAACCTCATCCAGTCACCTTTTCGACAAAGTTCAGGATGCCGTTTAGGAATCGATGATCACGGACAATCCTTTCGAGGTGAGGATCCTCGAAGCATAGGCAGAAACACGGAGCGTGAAAACCAGATAAGCCCAGCTCGCGACTGCGTATCCTAAACGGAGACACACTAGGTGTGGATTCCGGCGGGGACCGAGAAATCCAGCCTGGATTAGCGCTGGCGGCTTGTTGGTTGCGAGCGACTGTGCAACACTTGCGGACGCCGGTTCTGGTTCGGCCCTTGCAGTCTTTGTTCCTTGTACTGGGGGCCGATTTCCCACGGCGGAGTTGCTGTTGAGCGGAGAAGCAAGTGCCGCCTCATGGAGGATTTTCATGTTGTCCGGTTGTACAGCCTTCATCCTTGCTGGGGGTAAGAGCAGCCGGATGGGCAGGGACAAGGCGTTTCTGAACTACCGCGGGGAATGTCTCATTCATTACCCCATCCGGTTGCTCCAGCAGTTGACGCCGGAGGTACGGATCATTGGTGATCCTTCGCGGTACGCTCGTTTCGGGCTTCCCGTTATTGCAGACTGCGTCCCGTCTCGAGGGCCGCTGAGCGGCATCTATACGGGGCTGAAGAGTTCTTCGACCCGATACAATCTCTTTCTGGCCTGCGATATGCCCTTGATGCGTCCGGAATTTTTTGAGCTCCTCTTCTCCAAGTCGGCCAACGGAGATGCGGTAGTGATGCGCTTTGAAGACGGTTTCATCGAGCCCCTCTGCTCGATCTATTCGGTGGCGTGTCTGCCTGCGATCGAAGCCAACTTTGCCGCCGGAATGTTCAAGATCTCCGACTTTTTCAGCCGCGTTGCCGTTGCCTATGTCGGCGAAAAAGAATTCCAACAGCAGCGCCTCTCCCGGGAAATTTTCACCAATATCAACACCCCCGAAGAAGTTCGCCAGCTCAGCAGTGAGGGACTTCTGTAGTTCCACAAGGCAACAAAGAAGTTCGCCGTTCGGTCATAGCTTAGAGGTGAGCCCAATACACCTCACTTCCCTCTCCCCGTTTGGTCGAGGGAGCTGATGGTTCACGACTCATTACGCTCGACTCAACGTGAATGAGGTCACTTGCATGTGGCGCAGGTAATCCTTACCTGGCCACAGTCCCGGGTCAAAATGCATTCTGGTCTCAAGGCGGTTGTGCTATAGTGGGGCGCCTTGACACAAGCTGTTGACGGGCATTTCCAGACTTCTCTCCACCAACATGAATCAGCTGACAAAAATCATCGTGTCGCTTCGTTACCCTGAGTCAGCCTTTGGCAGGACTCTCCAGCGCATCGTCCCCATTATCCTACTGGTGATTCTGCTGATTCTCGGATTCTCTGCATTCGCCACCTACCGTCTCGTGGCACCGATCCGCATGCCGGAAACCATCGACCCGAGCAGTTTTCTGCTGAGAAACTTCCAGTCTCTCTCGTTCGAAGGATCCGGCAAGCAGTCCTTTGAAGGCTGGTTCATCCCCTCCGTTCGAGGCGCACCGGTGGTATTCCTGTGTCACGGTTACAAGTCGAATCGATCGGAACTGCTGACGTTGGCCTCCACATTTCAAGAGAACGGCTACAACTTGTTCCTCTTCGATTTCAGGGCGCACGGAACCAGCCCCGCTTCGATCTGCTCGCTGGGGATGCGAGAGACCGAGGATCTACTCGGAGCGATTCAGATGGTTACAGAGCGGCCCGATGTTGATCCCAATCGGGTCGGCCTTTGGGGCGTCAGCTTGGGGGCTTCGGTTTCCCTGGCGGCGGCTGCGCGGAGCAGCCGGGTGAAGACGCTGGTGGTCGACTCGCCTTTCGATAGCCCGGGGAGCTTCATCGAGATCGAGACTGCGTCTGTTCTAGGCATCGACAACTTCGTGTTTAACAAGTTCGCGAGATTTGGCTTCTTTCTGGCGAACCTCCCGAAAATTTCGAGCAACGCCGCCCTGGTCCGGACTTTGCCTGAGCTTGGGGGGCGCGACAAGTTGTTTATCACAAACGAAGAGACCCCGGGGCTGGAGACCCAGACTCTGAATCTGTTCAATCACACTCCACAACCAAAAGAACTTCTTCGACTCAAGAAATCGAAGACCAGCATTCTGTACGACGTCGATCGCAAGAACTACGAAAATACCGTCGTCGAGTTCTTCAAGAAACGCCTTCCCGTGCGTGGACACAACTGAGAGCGGACGTCTGTTTAAACACGAGAAGCGAAGAGGCGGGGCTACTGACTAATAGGCACATCCACGAGTTCGAACCCTCAGGGGACGCGCAGGCCGCTCCTAGCCATCTTCAGGCTCAAGGGGGGATCGTCTGCTCATCCTCACAATCCGCTGCTGATGGAAGCTGCATTGGGATTCTCTTCGAGCCCGAGGGAACAATGACTCAATGTCCGCCGAAGGAGTGGTGAGGAGAAAGAAGGAACCGCGCTTTGGATACTCCAGCTCCTCTTCAGAATAGATGATCTTTGTCTTGGTGTTCAAATAGAAGTTCAGCCCATACTCGACCCGCCGGGACAGCCCGTAGATAAAAATGGGTTCCCCCGAAAAGCCCTCTCTCGTCAAAACCGCTGCCAGCTGGCGAGATGACTCCTGGAAATCGACTGCTGGAACAATGCCATGAAGAATCACGCCGACCGTTGCTCCGACACCCAACAGGTAGACTCCCAGCAAGGGTCGCCACTGGCGTCGCCGCGCCAGAAGCATTCCGCAGGCACCCACACCACAGAGAACAGCTGTCAACGGCAGCAGGAATCCGCCCAGATTCAGGTTGAGTACGCCCGCAGCTAGGGGCAACACCAGTCCGAGAAGAAAGACAAAACCGGCTTGAGTTAATGACCAGAATCTCGAACGCTCGGCTGCCAAAGATTCCCGCAACCTCTCCCATTCTCGCGCGGCCAGCAATGCCAAAGCAGGAACCATGGGCAAAACATATCCTGGCAGTTTGGACTTCGAGAATGAAAAGAACAGCAGAGGAACCAGAGCCCAACTCCAGAGAAGTAATTCAACTCGATCGCTACGGGAAGTCCACTCCCTCTTCCGGGCAGACCGCCAAGCCGGGCCAATGAGTTGAAACATCCAGGGAAAGAAGCCGCCAAAGAGAACCGGCAGGTAGAACCAGAAGGGCTGCGAATGCTGAAAACGATCCGTGGCAAACCGTGCCAGATTGTGGTCGAGTAGGAACTCCTCAACGAAGGGCCAGCCATTCGCTCGATAACAGAGCAGATACCATGGAAGTGTGATACCGGCCCAGAACAAGGCTCCTCTCACCGAAACGATTCTCCTTGTGAGACTGAGCTGGCGGGTCAGGAGGACAAATACTCCTACAGTGGCGGCTGCCAGAACCACTCCCACCGGCCCTTTAGCCAGAACGGCCAGAGCCAGAAAACCGTAGAAGCCATACATTCCTCTCGAAGCCCATGCGGCCGCCTCCGTATTTCCAGACTCTTTGAACAATCCAAGATAGAGACTCGCAAGAGACAGAGTCAGCATGGAGGTCAACAGCATGTCGGTCGACGCCGCTCGAGCCAAGGAGAAGTAGAGCGGCGAGGCAGCCAGAATTAGGCCAGCGGTGATCCCGCACTGGAAAGAAATCCAGCGCCAGCCGATCCAGAAGACAGCCAAGACCCCGAGCAACCCAGCCACAGCCGACGGCAGGCGGGCCGCGAATTCGGAAACGCCCAGAGTCTTGTAGGTTAAGGCAGTGAGCCAGTAGTACAGAATGGGTTTCTCGAACCACGTTTCCCCGTAGAGGCGGGGCGTGATGAAATCACCCGAAAAGGCCATTTCCTTGGCGACCTGAGCATAGCGGGGCTCGTCTGGACCAACCAGTCCCAATCGGCCAAGTTGATGGAAAAACTGCAGGTGGACGAAAACGGCGAAGAGCAGAAGGAAGGCTAATTTCGATTTAGTCGTTCCCACACCCACTGAGGAGAGGCACGAGGAGGTTTTCAGGACCGAACTGCTAGTAATAGTCCGAACAAGACATGTAGTAGCCGCAACGCGAGCAGAACAGTTTGCAGTGGTTACTCTGCAACTCAGTTCCACACCGCGGACAGTACTGGCTGACGTCTTTCTTTTCCGGCCCGGCCCTGACCGTCTCCCATTTCTTCAAACGGGTCAGTGTTTTCATTCGATAGGCAGGTGCTCCCGACCTCGTTCCAGTTTTAAGATGCCCATCCCTGAAGGCTAACGGGCCATCAGACGTGAGCTGACAACATTCTTTCAAAGTCCTTCTTTGGGACTGCCCCCACGATGCGGTCCACAATCTCGCCGTTCTTGAAGAGCAAGATCGTAGGAATACTCATGACGCTATAACGACTCGCTACCGCCGGGTTATCGTCAGTGTTCAATTTTCCGACCTTTACCTTCCCCAGGTAGCTACCCGCCAATTCTTCAATAATGGGACCAACCATACGGCAGGGAGCACACCAGGGGGCCCAAAAATCGACCAGAACCGGCCCGTCTGCCTTCAGCGCTTCTGTGTCAAAATTACTGTCTGTAAACTCAACCAAACCACCACTCATGGATTCGTTCCTCTTTCCCGTCAACTGTGAAAATGGTGCAAACAGCCCATAGGCTGGTCCTTCCAGCCCTCAAGCAACGCCCTCATTTTGACCCGGCATTCCAATTTGTCAAGTCTTAATGTGGCTCTCAGCGCGCTTCCTCAGCGCCTCAAGAATTTGGCGCGAGGCGGAAGCGAAGGGATAGCGGTCCATATCCCGAAAGCGCACCCACCTGCAATGGTTCCTTTTGATGGCCGATGAGGAATTGGGCCGAAGCTCACAGTGAAATACCCTCAATTCGATTCGTCGAACCGTGATGGCGTGTTTCACCGTCATGAACCATTCAAGATCGTTGACCCTGAGGCCATAAGTCCGTTGAATCCATCGGGCCAATGTGTCGTACAGGTTCGCGGTTTGGCGGAGCTCGGTTCCTGGAAATTCCCAAAAGTCCTGGAGCACCGGTTGCCCAGAGCGGCGAACGATGAAGTACCGTCCACGATGACGGATGATGATAGCAGCCTGCGTCGACTTCAGAACAGCCGGGCGTTTCCTCTTCATTGGCAGCGTTTCTTGAAGCCCTTCTCTTCGGGCGAGACAGTCTGCTTGCCAGGGACACAACGAACAGCTGGGCTGGCGTGGCGCACAGACTGTCGCTCCGAGTTCCATGATGGCCTGATTGAAGTCACCGGGATTTCGTGAAGGCAGGAGCCGTTGCGCTGCGGCCCACAACGATTGCTGGGCCTTCCTGTGCCGGACATCACCCTCAATTCTCAGCAGCCGCGCCAGCACCCGTGCCACGTTCCCGTCGACTACGGCATAAGGCTGATCGAACGCGATGCTTAGAATGGCAGCGGCGGTATACCGCCCAATTCCTGGCAATGCCAGGACGTCTTCGTAGATTGTAGGGAACTCCCCACCGAAGCGCTCCACCACCACTCTGGCGGCCTTGTGCAGGTTCCGGGCACGCGAGTAGTAGCCCAGCCCCGCCCAGAGACGCAGCAACTGTTCCGTTTCGGCATTAGCCAACGCCGTGATGTCTCGATAGTGCAGAAGAAATCGAAGATAGTAGGGTATGACTGTCTGAACCTGAGTCTGCTGCAACATCACCTCTGAAATCCAGACCGCGTAAGGGTCTTTGACTTTTCGCCACGGAAGATCACGTTGGTTCTCCGAGTACCACTGCAGCAACTTGTGCTGCAGCGCCCGAACCCGCGAGGGACTTAGATCCACGGCCGAGAGACGTACTTGCTCAATCATTACACTGTTTCTGGGCCGCCATTCGATCGGGCTTGGTCCAGCATTTCACGGCACTGGGAGACTCTGACTTTACACCAGACTTTTGCCATGCCCACCCATCCCGCGGTCCGATGTCTCGCGGTTCCCTGCGCCCGGCCGGGCCTTGTGTGTTTAGTTACGGCCTGCCAGCAAATGCCCAGCGACCGTCAGATTCCTCTCAATTTCCTTAGCATCTGAAGCACGTGGGCTAAGTTCGAGGTAACGAGACCAGTCTTTCAGGGCTTGCGAGAGATGATCGAGTTTGTAGTGGATAGAACCACGGTCGCGGATCTCGCCAGGGGCATTAGGATTTACCAGAAGGATTTTCTCGATCATTGCTAGTGTTCGAGAGTAGTCCTGTTTTTCGAAATAAATGGCTTTCAGGTTCGTCAGCATTCGAGTGAGGATTTGGTGGTTGTTGACCGAGTCCAAGTGAGAGCGGTCGAACCTGAAGTCTTCTCCATGAATCTGAGCCAGCTTCTTCCGGCAATCGACTTCCAACAGGATTTCACCGAAGTTGAACGGATCAACAAAGATCTCGATGTCCCGATGACGGCACTTGACGACGAAATGGCCGGGCATACCGACTCCTTGCAACTCAAGTCCAAGGCGCTTTCCGACTTCCATGTAGATGACGGACAACGTAATCGGGATACCCGTCTTTCGGTCCAGAACCTCGTTTAAGAAACTGTTACGGGGATCATAGTAATCTTCCCGATTACCTCTGAATCCTTCGACAGCGAAAAGATGTTGGTTCACTTTCTCGATAGCATCGACAGGCCGTTCGGCAACGGAGCCTGAACCCTGCAGTTCTGGTCTAATTCCTTCAGCGAGCTGATCGATCCTGAGAAGATATCCTTGCAAATTCAAGTCAGGATATTCATCCAACGCAACTAACAGAGCTGCGGCAGCAAGATCGACTTCCCCCGCCGGTCTTGAAACCATTTCCCTGAAGAGTTCGGTCGCCAACGTGCGCGTCATAAGCAGTGCCCTACTCTAATAGGCTCTCCTTCGCGAAGATGGAATGGCAGGCGCGGCATGGCAAATGTGCACAGATGCATCATCGTCTACCATTCTAAATCTTCACGTATCCGGACAGGATTGAAAATCCATCTGAACCCTCGGCATCGGGCCAAATACGAGGACAGGACAGCGCCTGTCCACGAAAACCGAAGGCAGAGAAGGAACGACTGAGCACCAGGATCTTGAGAGACAAGAGCCCCAATCCAGGGCTCTCAGAATCCCAGGTCTTTCGTGCCAGTGCGCTAGTGAGAGTTGGTGGGTTGACAGGCGAGGATGGGAATCGGGTTGAGCCCGGTTTCTAGGCCATTGCCGAAGCGGACGCCAGGACTTTCCCGCGGCGCGGCCGCTTGATCCCATGCTTGGTCATTTTGTTGTACAAGGTCCGACGAGGCACATCCAT
>Ga0075431_100003181_pt1 | contig 15876 bp, 12 predicted proteins | sample RhiMetdeltSRZDD5_FD_75297 | JGI IMG/M metagenome (GOLD analysis project Ga0075431, IMG submission 75297) | Populus rhizosphere microbial communities from Tennessee, USA - Rhizosphere MetaG P. deltoides SRZDD5 | ecosystem: Host-associated > Plants > Roots > Rhizosphere > Soil | place: USA... | reverse complement strand
CGGCACGTGCGCGTGGGGCCGGATACACCGTGCTAGTATTATCGGGCAGTCGCATTCCTGCGCCGCTCCACCTCCCACGGTTTTACCGACGGACATACCTCGTGGCGATCGATTACGAAAGGCTCATCAACTGGCGGATTCCCGAAGTCGAGCAGCAGCTCACGAAACGGGACACCATACTTTATGCCCTCGGAGTCGGTCTTGGCGCCGACCCCTGTGACGAGAACCAGCTGAAGTTCGTGTACGAGCAGAATCTCGTCGCGTTGCCGACGATGGCGATCGTCCTCGGCTATCCCGGGCCGTGGCACGCGCAGGGCGACACGGGCATTACACGCAGTCATGTCGTCCATGGCGAACAGGGATTCAGGATCCATCGCGCGCTCCCCGTCGAAGGAGCGGTGACAGGCCTCACGGAAATCACGGACGTCATCGACAAGGGCAAGGACAAAGGCGCGCTCGTAATCACGCGATGCGAGGTGCGCGACAAAGCGACCGAAGAAGTCGTCTGCACCCTGACCTCGACCACTTTCTGCCGCGCGGACGGCGGGTTCGGCGGCCCGTCGGGTCCCGTGCGCGAGCCGCATCGGCTGCCGGAAAGAGCGCCGGACTTCGCGTGCGATCTGCGGACATTGCCGCAGGCCGCACTCATCTATCGCCTCTCGGGCGATTACAACCCGCTCCACGCCGATCCGGCGTACGCGAAGAAGGCAGGCTTCAAGATGCCGATCCTTCATGGGCGCTGTACGTTCAGCATCGCCGGCCATGCGCTGCTGAGGACCTGCTGCGAATACGATCCTGAACGCTTGAGGAGCATGGAGGGTCGCTTCTCGTCACCCGTCTATCCCGGTGAAACGATCCGCACCGAAATGTGGATCGACGGCCCGATCGTGAGCTTCCGCTCGACGGTTCCCGCACGCGGCGTGACGGTGCTCAACAACGGCCGGGCGGAGATCGACCCGGCTTCCAGCGGCAACGCATGACATCCGGCGCGACATTCGAAGAAGAACACAAGCTCCTCGACCTGGGCGCAACGCAGATCGAATACGTGGCGCAGGGTCGCGGGCCGCTCGTCGTGTTGCTGCCGTCGCTCGGCCGCGGCGCCGAAGATTTCGATGATGTTCGACGCCGGCTCGTATACGCCTGCCGCGTCATAACTCCCCAGCCGCGCGGAATCCGTGCAAGCCGCGGCGCGATGAGCGGCATAACACTGCACGATTACGCGCGCGATGTAGCTGCCGTGATCGAGAACGAGGAAGGCGGCCCGGCGCTCGTCGGCGGCCATGCATTCGGGAATTTCGTCGCGCGGACGCTGGCGACGGACCGCCCGGACCTCGTTTGCGGCGTCGCTTTGCTCGGCGCGACGCACGTCTGGCCGGTGCCGCCGGATGTGCGCGAGTCCATCATGAAAAGCAGCGATCTGTCTCTATCTGATGCGGAGCGGCTGCGCTGTCTCGAGCATGCTTTCTTTTCATCCGCGAGCGATGCGCGCGTATGGCTCGCGGGCTGGCATCCCGAAGTGAAAAAGACGCAGCGTGTCGCGACGGATGCCACCCCGCAGGCGGAATGGTGGCACGCCGGTGGCGTGCCGATCCTGGACGTGCAGCCCGAAGACGATGTGATGATCCCGCCCGAAAGCCGCTCGCGCTATCGCGACGAGCTCGGCGAGCGTGTGTCGATCGTGCGTATTCCGCGAGCGGGTCATGCGCTGCTGCCCGAGCAGCCCGAGCTCGTCGCACGTGCGCTCCTCGAGTTTGCCGCGCGACTGTTCCCGTCCGCATGATGCAGCCCGACCTTGCGCGCTTCCTGAGCCCGCGTGGGATAGCCGTCGTCGGGGCTTCGAACGACCTCAGTCGCATCGGGGGCCAGCCGCTTCGGCTGCTCACCGAGTTCGGCTACCGAGGCAAGGTTTATCCCGTAAACCCCAAGTACACGGAGGTGAAAGGGCTGCCTTGCTATCCGCATCTCGGTGCGGTCCCGAAGCCGTGCGACGTTGCGCTGATCGCGCTCTCCGCACCGCACGTGCCGGGTGTGATCGAGGAGTGCGGCCGCGCAGGCATACCGTACGCGCTCGTGCTTTCAGCCGGTTTCAGCGAAGTCGGTGAAGAGGGGCAGTCGCTGCAGGCGAAGCTCGTAGAGGCCGCGAAAAAAAGCGGTGTTCGCGTAAACGGCCCGAATTGCCTTGGCATCTTCAATCTGAAAGAAGGTGTGCGAAACGGGTTCGGCGGCACGCTCCAGCTCGACACGCTCAAGTCGGGGCCGATCGCGATGGTCACGCAGTCGGGCGGCTTCGGTTTCGGCGTCGTGGCTGTCGCCGCCCACTACGGCATCGGCATCAACTACGCGATCTCCACGGGCAATGAAGCCGACCTTACGGCGCTCGACTGGCTCGAAACCGTTCTGGAGCTGCCCGACGTCGAAGTCGCGATTGCGTTTCTCGAAGGCATCAGCGACGGCCGGCGCCTCATCGACATCGGCCAGCGTGCGCTCGAGCTTGGCAAGCCAGTCCTCGTGTGGAAAGTGGGGAACACCGACGTCGGACGCCAGGCGGCTGCGTCGCACACGGCACGACTCACGGCGGGTTACGAGCTCTACCGCACCGCGTTCCGGCTCGGCGGCTTCATCGAAGTGCGCGACATCGACGATCTCGTAGACATCTGCAAAGCGTTGCGCGCGCGGAAGCTGCCCCGCGGCAATCGGGTCGCGGTCATAACCCCTTCCGGTGGAGCCGGGGTGCTGCTGGCGGACCGCTGCATCGAAGAAGGCCTTACGCTGCCGCCGCTCTCCGAAACGACGGTGGCAAGGCTGCGCGAGTACGTGGCGGCTTTCGCGAGCGTTGCGAATCCCGTCGACTCCACACCGCAGGGCTACAACGACAACTACGCGTCTTACAACCGTCTGATCGGCGATGTGCTGGCGGACCCGAATATCGACTCGGTGATCGCGCGGTGTCCGCGGGGCAGCCCTGCACGGACGTGGTCGAAGAACTTCGTGGAGATGCTGCGCAGCCACGATAAACCCGTCCTCATCAACTGGCCCACTTCGCCCGACGACAATGCCGACGTTGTCGAGTTTCTGGAGTCGAACCGGGTGCCCGTCATCATGGCGCCCGGCCGCACAGCCCATGCGCTTGCGGCGCTGAACGACTACGCGCAGAAGCGAAACCGGTTCGACGCCAGCCGTGGACGCACGAGCCAACGGCTCGTCGAGCGACGGCCGCTCGAGCTTGCCGACGCCGCCGGAACACTCAGCGAGCACCGCTCGAAAGCGCTGCTCGGGACGTATGGCATTCCTGCGGTACAGGAAGCGCTGCTCGGCCTGGAAGAGATCGAGGGACTGACGGCGCCGCCGGTCCCTTTCCCGGTTGCGGTGAAGGTCTCGTCGGCCGACATCCCGCACAAAACCGAAGCGCACGCCATCGCTCTCGACATACGCGATCTGGAAGGGTTGAAGCGCGCCGCTCGCGACGTGATCGATGCAGCTTGCCGATACAAAGCCGACGCGCGGATTGACGGCGTGCTCGTTCAGCAGATGGCGAGCGGCCTCGAAACCATCGTCGGCGCGGTAAACGACAGGTTTTTCGGGCCCGTCGTGGCGTTCGGTCTCGGCGGAGTCTATACGGAGCTACTCAAGGACGTGACCTACCGGTTCGCGCCGTTCGACGTCAAGACTGCCAAAGAAATGGTCGGTGAGCTCAAAGGCGCGGCACTCTTTGGCGGGTATCGGGGCAGCGCGCCCCTCGACGTGGATGCGCTTGCCGACGCGCTGTCACGCCTGTCGCTTCTTGTCGCCGATCACGCGGAGCGCATTGCAGAGATCGACGTGAATCCGCTTTTCGTGCGGCCGAAAGGTGAAGGCGTGCTCGCCGCAGACGCCCTGGTTGTTCTCAAGGCCTGACGGATTCGGCAGAGGACGCAGAGGAACGCATCTGATGAGCGTCCTTCGTTATTTTCGTTATTGCTTCGCGTGCTTCAGTTTGTCTCTCTGTGTCTTCGTTGCGGATACCCTTGCCCAAACCTATCCCGCCAAACCGGTGCGGATACTCGTCGGATTTTCGGCGGGTGGACCGACGGATATCGTCTCGCGCACACTCGCACCCAGGTTGATGGAAGCACTCGGCCAGCCTGTGCTCGTAGACAACCGTGCGGGTGCGGGCGGTGTCCTTGCAACGGAGCAGGCCGCCAAAGCGCCGCCCGACGGGCATACGTTGCTCATGGGCACTATCGGCGGCATCGCCGTAGCGATGAGCCTGGTCCCGAACCGGGGCTATGACACGCTACGCGACCTCGCCCCAATCACTCAGGTCGTCACTGTCACGAATCTGCTGGTCGTGCACCCGAGCGTGCCGGTGAAAAACGTGAAGGACCTTCTCGCGATCGCCCGCGCGCGGCCGGGGCGACTCAACTACGCTTCGTCGGGCAATGGCACGGTGACGCATCTCGCGGGCGAGCTTTTCAAGCTGATGGGTAACGTCGACATCGTGCACGTGCCTTTCAAAGGAGGCGCACCGGCCCTGACTGCGCTCCTTTCCGGCGAGGTGGACATGAGTTACGAGAACAGTCTCGTCGTGACGCCGCACGTCAGAGCGGGAAAGGTCCGAGCGCTTGCAGTCACGGGATCAAGGCGGTCGCAGCTCATGCCTGAACTGCCGACCATCGGCGAATCCGGCCTGCGTGGATATAACGCAAGCGGCTGGTACGGACTTTTCGCACCGGCTGCGACGCCTAAACCGGTAATCGCACGCGTCAACACCGAAGCAGTCAAGGCGCTGCGCATGCCGGAGGTGGTACGGACACTTTCGAGTCAGGGCGCGGAACCGGTCGGCAACACGCCCGAGGAATTCACCGCATTCGTGAAAGCCGAAATCGATAAATGGGCGAATCTCGTCAGAACCGCGGGAATGAAAGCGGATTAGCACATGGACACGCAGGATGCGCTGTCAGCGCACGAGTTTTGGCGCTGCATCGCCGACGCACCCGATGCGTAAAACAATGACACAGTGGTACGCCCAGACGCTCGGCGATGTGCTTTCGCGCAATGCCGAGCTTTTCCCGAATGAAGAAGCGCTCGTCATCGACGGCCGGCGACTTGCGTATGGAGAACTGCAGCAGCACGTAGTCGATATGGCGGCCGGCCTGGGAGCGCTCGGCGTAAAGCGTGGCGATCATGTCGCCGTGTGCATGGGCAATTCGCTCGAATGGGTGGTGTTCTTCTACGCCGCCGCACGGCTGGGCGCGGTCACGGTGCCCGTCAACACGCGTTTCAAAGCGGACGAGCTCGCCTACTGTCTGAGGCACGCCGATGTGAAGTTGCTGTTCATGGCAGATCGCTTTCTCAACATCGATTTCGTTTCCATGTTGAGATCGATCTGCCCGGCCGTCGACCAGACGCTTCCCGATCCGAAGCTGCCCAGGCTCGAGAACGTGGTCGTCGTCGGCTCGCATGTCCCGCGCGGAGCACTGAAGCTGGACGACATGATCGCGCTCGGCGTCAGCTATGACGACCCGGCTTTCGACGAGGTCATACCGGGCGACGTATTGCTCATGCAATTCACGTCCGGCACGACGTCGTATCCAAAAGGCGTGATGCTCACGCACGACAACATGCTGCGGAATGCAGCTTACGTCGCGGAACGTTTTGATCTCGAACGGGGCGATCGTTACTACAGCGCCCGGACTTTCTATCATGTCGCCGGAACCACGCTTTCTTTGCTTGCCGCGCTCGTGACGGGCGCCTGCCTGCTGTCCTCGGGTCACTTCGATGCCGAAGAGGCGCTCGGTGTGATGTCGGCGGAGGGTTGCTCGCATACGTCGGGCAACGACACGATGTTTCTGATGATGCTCAACCATCCGAATTTCGCGAGCTATCCACTGAAGCTGCGCGGCGGCTGGGTCTCCGCCGGAGCTGAAGTTTCGCGGCAGGCGATGGAGCGCATGGGCATGGCGGGACTCTGCCACGCCTACGGCCTTTCAGAGGCGTCTCCGAACGTGGCGATGTCATGGCACGACGACGACGTCGAAAAGCGGGTGGACGGTTGGGCTCATGTGCTCGAAGGACTCGACGTGCGCATTTACGACCGGGATACGCATAAGGATGTTGCGCCGGGTGTTCCAGGCGAGATCCTCGTGCGCGGCTGGAGCGTGATGAAGGGTTACTACAAGATGCCCGACGAAACGGCCAGGGCCATTGACGACGAGGGCTGGCTGCACACGGGCGATCTCGGCATGATGGATGAGGACGGCCGCCTGCGTTTTGCGGCGCGGTTGAAAGACGTGTTCCGCGTGGGCGGCGAGAACGTCGCACCGGCCGAAGTGGAAGACATGCTGCACCGACATCCGAAAGTGAAGCAGGCACAGGTGATCGGCGTGCCTGATGGCCGGCTGGTGGAAGTGCCGGCCGCTTACGTGATCCTCAAGGAAGGCGAACGGAGCACACCCGAGGAAATCATCGCGTGGAGCAAAGCGCGCATGGCGAATTTCCGTGTGCCGCGCTATGTGAAAATCGTGGAAACCTTCGAAAACATCGGAATGACCGGCAGCGCGAAAGTGCAGAAGAACAAGCTGCGTGCGCAGGCCCTGATTGACTTTGATTTGAGTGAACCCTTTGCGGTGAGCGGGGGCCTCGGAGAGGCGGGGTCCCCGCTCACGTAGTATTTATGCGCCGTTTAGTATTCACATCCGAGCCTGCGAGGGTTGGGGAGAAGGGACATTAACGCTATGCAAACTCTTACTGAGAAATCCCCGCTCGGAACGTTTCTCGAGCATTTGAAGAAAGGCGAGCTGGCGTATCAGGTAAGCGAAGACGGCCGGGCCGTCTTCTATCCGCGTGCCGTGGCGCCGCGCAACGGCGGAAAGCTCCAATGGCGGGTCTCGAAAGGGCTCGGCACGGTGTATTCGACCACCGTCGTGTATTACAAAGGCGAGCCGCCCCTGAACATCGCATTGATCGATATGGACGAAGGCTTTCGCCTGATGAGCCGCGTGGAGGAAATCGACGCGATGGCAGTGAAGATCGGCATGCGCGTCAGATTCCGTGCACATCCCGGCGACGAGAAGCAGCCGCCCTACCCGGTATTTACACCAGCGGAGGGTGTGAAATGAGCCTGACGAGAGGAAGCGTAGCCGTGGTCGGTGCAGCCGAATCCGACCTGGGGCTTGTCGCGCCGCAGACGAGCCCGATCGATCTCATGGCACAGGGCACGATCGCCGCCCTCGAAGACGCCGGTCTCGAGCTCAAGGACGTGGATGGGCTTCTTTCCGCGTCGACGCAGTCGCGCTTCGCGCCGATGGCGCTGGCGGAATACCTTGGCATCAAGCCGCGCTTTTTCGACGGCACCGCGATCGGTGGCTCGTCGTTCATGACGCACGTCGCGCACGCGCACGCGGCCATCGAGCTGGGCCTCTGCGAGGTGGCGGTGATCGCCTACGGCAGCACGCAGCGATCCGTCTCGCGTGCCGCAGCTTCGCCGCGCGAATACAACTACTACGAAGCGCCTTTCCGGCCAATTCTCCCGATCAGTGCGTATGCCATGGCGGCCGCGCGCCACATGCACCAGTACGGCACGACGCGAGAGCAACTTGCCGAAGTCGCAGTCGCCGCGCGGCGCTGGGCGCTGATGAATCCGAAGGCATGGGAGAAGGAGCCGCTCACGATCGAGCAGGTGCTGAATGCCCGCATGGTGTCGTATCCATTCACCGTGCGCGATTGCTGCCTCGTCGTGGATGGCGGCGGCGCGATCGTGCTCACGTCGGCTGCACGGGCGAAAACGCTGAAGAAAAAGCCGGTGTACGTGCTGGGCGTCGGTGAAGCGCTGAGCCACTCGACGATCGCAAATATGCCCGATCTCACCGTCACGGGTGCCGCCGAATCAGGACCGAAGGCATACGCGATGGCGAAAGTGAAACCGTCGGACGTCGACATGGTGTCGCTGTACGACGCCTTCACGATCACGCCGATTCTATTCCTCGAAGATCTGGGCTTTTGTCCGAAAGGCGAAGGCGGCCGCTTCGTCTCGGACGGGGCGATCGCGCCCGGCGGCAGGCTGCCGGTCAATACGAGCGGCGGCGGGCTTTCGTATTGCCATCCGGGGATGTACGGACTGCTCGTGATGATCGAAGCGATCCGCCAGGTGCGTGGCGAGTGCGGAAAACGGCAAGTGCCGGATTGCGATGTTGCCCTGGGCCACGGCAACGGGGGTGTCCTGTCGAGTCAGTGCACCGTCATCTTTGGTTCCGGAACAACGCTTTAAGCGGACGTCGGCGCGTTGGCGGGGCAGTGTGCCATGCGGTATAAAGAACGCCGGGAGCGGTAAGGTATCCGACGCCGCGGCGACTAAAGCATGTCGCCTGAATCATTTGGAACGCCGCCGGTCTTAATCGATGACTCCGCGGGGACCGCTCTACGAACATGGAGGAAGTATGAATCGACGCACGTGGTTACAGGGCGTTTTTGCGGCAGCGGCGGGTGGTGTGGCGGCTCAAGCGCGCCCGGCAACAACCGCGCCTCAATCGCCCCAGATCGAGGCCCTTCAGAAAAACTGGCGCACGCTGCTCGCCGCCGGAGTGAATCCGCCTGCGCCAACCCAGAAGCTCGCGCTTTCCAAAGACGAATGGCGCAAGCGCCTCGACAAGATGCAGTATCACGTCCTGCGCGAGGAAGGCACCGAGCGCGCCGGGTCGAGCCCGCTCAACAATGAAAAACGCGCCGGCATTTACGCCTGCGCGGGCTGCGACCTGCCGCTTTTCACGTCCGAGATGAAGTTCGACAGCGGCACCGGATGGCCGAGCTACTTCACAACCATACCCGGCGTGTTCGAAACGAAAACGGATTACCACCTGCTCTACCCGCGCACCGAGTATCACTGCATCCGGTGCGGCGGACATCACGGGCACATCTTCGACGACGGACCGAAGCCGACGGGATTGCGCTATTGCAACAACGGTGTCGCGCTGAAATTCATCCCGAAAAGCGCGAAAGTCTAACGAACGACGCTTCTGCGGCGACCCTCGCGCTCCTCCGGGTGTGGGTGGCCGTTCACCGGCATACGACTCGCCTCGACCGATTGAGGGGCTCGCGAGAGTTGCAGCACCGTCCTCTGCCGGTATACTTGCGAATGTAGAGTCGCATAACAATGATTCAGCCCACTTTCAGGCTCGCCGGCCCAGCGGACGCTTACGAGATGGCGGTCATGTCGCGCTATCTCGTGGAAGTCGGTCTGCGCGGCTGGTCATGGCCGCCGGAGCGTGTCGCGAAAGCGATTCGCGCCCGATCGACGCTCGTCGTAGTCGCTGAAGTGCGCTCGCATCTCGTCGGATTCGGCATCATGGAGTTCGGAGAAGTGCAGGCGCATCTGAGTCTGCTCGCCGTGAAGCCGTCGCACCATCGCTGCGGTATCGGCCGCGCACTCATGGACTGGCTCGAGGAATCCGCTTTGACGGCGGGGATCACCACGGTCACGCTCGAGTTGAGGGCGAACAACTACGGCGCGCGTGCGTTCTACCGGCTGCTCGGCTTCCAGGAAGGCGCGTACATCCCCGGCTATTATCGCGGCGTCGAAACAGCGCTGCGCATGTCGCGCGACATCCGCCGCCACATCCCCGACCAGAGCGTCGTCAGCCGGCGCCTGGACGGGTAGCATCAGCTAGTAACTTAGAACCGACCTGTGCTCTGGTGAGCGGGGACGTCGGAGACGTGGGGCACGCTGAAGCCTGGAAGAGGGGCCCCGCCTCAGCGGGGATCTGACGGCGAAAGCGTGCGTGAGACCGCGGTTCTAATGTGCGTGCCTCAGCCCGCTTCCGGGTCGCACCTCCCGCTACGCGGCAGGCACTGCTCCGCCGTCCGCGGGCTCCCGCGAACGTAACGCTCGCACGCCCATCAGCACTCACGTCAAGACTGCGAGGGTTGGGGAGATGGATACGGCGTTACAGCCGAGTCGTTCCGCCTTCCGCCTCACTGCAGCATGAACGTCTCGTACTCGAGCCGCGAGAGCCTCGATTCAAGCCACTGCATCGCAACGAGCACGATGATGAGCAGCGATACGGCGTAACCATAGCCGTAGAACGCCGGCCCGAGATAGAGCGAAAGCGCCGTCAGCGCCACGTTGAGCACGACGAACGCAAGAGTGAGGATGAGCACGATCGCGCGCTTGTCCAGATAGAAAAAGACGTTGAGCAGCCCCAGAAACACGACCTGCAGGCTCGCGCCGACAACCTGGACGTACAGCAGCGGCAGGTGCGCCTCGGAAATGCCGGCCCAGCGGAGCAGCGCGGGACCGGCGATGAAGACGATCAGCACCGTGATGCCCTGGATCTTCATGATCTGGAATATCCCCTGACGCACCGCGAACACCATCTCGTCGCGGATCTCGTTGAGATAATCGAGCGACCCGCCTTCGCGCACCGCGTCGTAGAACTTCCGATAGAAATCGGCGAAGTCGGTTTCCATGCGCACCAGGAACACGGCCATGCCGGGCACGATGCACAAGTACGCGAGAAACACCGGCAGATCGTAGATCACGGAGTGGTGGAGCAGCCCCACGATACGCTCGCCCGTATCGGGGTGGTACCAGAACACGATCTTGTCGATCCAGATGCCGAGGTTGTAGAAAAGCCCGGTGAACGCGAGCGAAATGTAGATCCTGCGCGTGTCGAGAAAATCGAAGCCGATGAACACCGTGCCCGGATAGTTCCGGAAGATCATCATCAGCATGCCCATGACCAGCACGAAGTGCCCGAGCACGAAGGCGAGCAGCAGGCCTTCGATGCCCCAGCCTGCGAGAAGGAGCGCGCCGCCGACGACGATGATGTAACCCACACCGAACATCGCAACGATCGCTTTGTACTGCTTCACGCCCGCGAGAATGATCGTGCAGCACCAGATGCAGCAGAGGATCACGAAGGCGCCAAGCATGAGCAGACGATAGAAGTTGCTCTGGTCGGGAAAAAGGAAGAACACTGCGACGGTGCCGACGATCCCGCTCGCCAGCACGACGATCATGAGTAACCCGTTGAACGTCGGCGTCACGAGATCGACGCGGTTCTCGAAAAGGCGGTCAGCGATGTAGCGTGTAAACGCGAGCTGCACGAGCCCGGTCAGGATCAGCGATGCCATGAAGAGGTACGTGATCGAGACCTGGAACTGCACCACCGCGGTCGACGGCCGGACGACGGCCGCGCTGTAGATACCGACGATCAGGATGCCGATGATCGACAGTATCCACGGCCCGGAGCTCACGATGCCCGAATAGCCGTACGCCTGGAAAATGCCCCAGTAGGTGTCTTTCTGGAGGAGCTTGCGGAACTCGAATCCTATGCCTGCCATGCGTGCGCCTCGTAGATAGCGCGGTAGCGCTCGAACATCTGTTCCTGGTTGTAGTACGCCTCGACGCGGCCGATACCGGAGAGGCTCGCCGCGTGCCATTTCTCCCGATCGGTCAGGAGATCGACCGCCGCGAGACCGAGAGACTGCGGGTCGGCAATACCGACCACGGACCCTGCGGCACCGAGCGCCTGATCTTCATCCGACAGCCCGTAGATCAACTGCCTGCACGCCCCCACGTCCGTCGCGACCGCCGGCACACCTGCAGCGAAGCCTTCGAGCAGCACGAGCGGCAGCGCTTCGCTGATCGACGAAAGCGCTATGACGCCGATCCGCGGCAGCACTTCCGTCATCGGCTGGAAGCCCATGAATCTGATCTTTTCGGCGAGACCGAGACCCGCCGCGAGGTTCCGACATTCCTGCGCGTACTGGGGGTCCTCGTCTTCGGGGCCGATGATCCAGCCTTCCGCGTCCGGCAGCCGATTCACCACGGTGCGCATTGCGCGGATGAACGTCGAGACGTCCTTGATGGGCACGACTCGGCCGATCAGCGCCACGACCCGCGGCGTTGCCGCGGGCCGCTCCTTGCGCAGCGGCGCATAGCGTGCGATATCGATGCCGTTGGGGATGTTCATCGTGCGCGCCGGGTCGGCGCCATCGTCGATCTGGCGCAGCCGGTTACCCTCGTAAAGCGCTACGATCACGTCGGCCGCGTCGTAGCAGATCTTCCCCACGCCTTCGAAAAAGCGCATCCACATCTGCCTGAAATACGCGATCTCGGTCGGGTCACGCTGGAAGATCACGCGATTGTCGGGAATCCAGTTCGCATTGAAGAGATCGATGCGGCGCTCTTTCGTGTAGATACCGTGCTCCGACAGGATGAGCTCGCGGCCCGTGCGGTACTTCAGCAGCGCGCCGAGCAGCCCCGCATAGCCCGTGGAGATGGTGTGATAGGCCCGGCACGGAATCAGGTTCTTCGCGATCTCGGCGAGTATCCACACCGGCCCATGCATCGTGCGCACCGTCCAGAAGTAATCGACAAAAGACGGATCCGAGGAGAACTCGCGGTACTGCGCCGAGAGGAACTCCCACGAGCGGTGGCTGTAGAGGAAGTCCTCCTGGTTGAGCTTTCCGCCCGCTAACTCCGGCGCGAGCCGCTGGAAAATCGCGCGGCCTTCGGCGTGCGCGCGCGGCGCGCGGAAATAGCGATGCATCTCCTCGACCGCGGTGAAAGCGCCCACGTCGCCTTCGACTTTCTTGATCTGAGGCGGCTCGCGCTTCTCGTAGAGATAGTGGCGCTCGAAATGCACGACGTTCTCGGGGAGCTCGTACTTCGCCTCGCCGTATTCCTCCTCGAGGCTGCCGATGAACACGACCGCGAACGATAGCTCCGGGAAGCCGCGCATCATCTGGTTCACCCAGCTCGAAACACCACCCGCCACGTATGGAAAGGTGCCTTCGAGCAGCAGACCGATGTCCGCTTCGCGCCCTTTCGGCGGGCGTTCCTGCTTCATGCCGGTTGCGCGTCCTCGGCGGGCCGGGACCAGTACCGCACGGCAGCCTTCAGGCGCGGCGCATATCGCGTGCGGGAGAGCACGCTGAAGATCCGGCGCACTTCACGGTAATCACGTCGTTCGAATGCGATCTGTCCCAGATACGCGAGCGCACGCGACTCCTCGAGCCCGTTCGACACCGCGCGGTGGAAAGCGGCTTCGGCCGCGGGGTCGCGCTTGCAGAGCAGCATCTTGCCCATGAGAAACCAGAGCCCTGCGTCGTCCGACGCAATACGCATCGCGTCGGCCAGATAGCGGGCCGTCTGAGCGAGGGCGTGCTCGCGCACGTCTCCATAAACGAGCCGCTTGTAGACGAGCTCCCAGTAGAGCTCGGCGAGCCGCCGCAGCGCGATCAGCTTCAACTCGGGGCGCGGCGCCGGCTCGAGCTTCTGCATCTCCTCGTATATGTGCCGATTGATCATCTTTTCCTGGTTGTCGAGGATGCCGTAGGCGACGAGGCGCACTTCATCGATGGGATCGCCCAGCATGTCCTGCAGCAGCGGATTCGCGATCCGCGGCGGCATGCCCTGGAGCGCGAGCAGCGACTTGAAGCGGGCTTCTTTAGCGACACCGAGATGCCTCAGCCGCGACGTGAGGCCGCCTGCGCCATATTTCGTGCGTTCGCGAATTTCCCGTGGCGGGAACTCGAACTGGATCGGTGGGATTTCGCCGTAAGGGAGCTCCACGATGGCCCGCGGCAGGAAACGCGCGACCAGCACCGCGACGACCTGGCCGATGAGCCCAAGCACCGGAATGAAAAACGAGAACGCAAATAGCAGCATGATGACGGCGGGCACCGGCCGCCGCAGACCGGGCGGAAGCATAGCGCTCACGAACGCCGCGAGGCACAGGCTTGCCACGCCATGCACGGTGAGAAAGCCGAGGAGGTTGTAGGGACTGCCTTCGCGCAGCGGCATCAGCCAGAACACCGCCAGCACTTCCAGCACGAGCGCCAGGAGGCCGACGATCACCGTGATCATGCGGACTCCCCGGTGACGACGCGGGCGAGGACCGTGAGCGGCTCGTGCTGCTCGAGCGAGATCACGTAAGGACGTATCTGCAGCGTTTCCAAATCCCCGCCGAATCGTTCCTTGAGCGCCGCTTCAATACGCTCCAGATAACCTCTCACGGCCGTGTCGCTCGCCAGAGGCATGAGATTCGCGATGCCGGCAGGCCGGCCCTCTCCGCCGCCGAATTGCCACTGCACGTCGAAGCGGCGCCGCAGGCGCATCGTAAAGAGAATCATGTCGACGCGTTCGGGATGCGGTCCGAACTGGAGCACTACACAGTGGCTCGCGATAGCGTAATCGCGCCGCAACCGCATGAGCTTCACGAACTCGTCGGCGAACTCGAACGCAATCCCCGGCACCTGCGACATCACCTGGCCCGTCTGGTCGGAAATGACGGCGCTGTCCGCATACAGGCCGAGGAGCAGCGTCAGGGTGCGGAGTGTGTCCTCGTTCAAGGCGAAGAACGGCATGCGCGTGACGACGATGACCCCGAGCAGCTGTTCGCCGCTCGTCGATATCGGCGCGACGACGAGGTGTTCGGTCGGGAGCTCGGGCCCGAGTTTTTCGGTCTGCAAGTGCGCGAGCGTGCGCTTCTCGAGCGCATATTCGAGGAGGCTGTCATTCGCTCGTACGGGTGGTGGATCGCCGAGCTTCGCCCGCAACACGTAGCCGCCGTCGGCGATCTCGTAGATCGCGGCGGCCTCGAGCTGGCAGTGATGAGCGAGCAGCAGGAGGATCTCCTCGGCTGCCGGAAGCGCCGTAGACGGCTTCGGTGTCGCGCGCGAGGACATGAGCAGGCGAAGCTCGTAAAGCGCGTCGCGCAGCGTCGCCGGCTGTGTGATGAGATCGTGCTCCAGCGCGTCGTGCGAAATGCGAAGCACGTTGAGCTGATTCATGATGCGCGTGAAACGCTCCGTCAGATACGCGTTCAGTTCGCCGACGCGTCGGAGCCGCGTGCGCCAGGTGGTGCTGTATTCGCCCGAGATCATCACGAGAATCACGCCGGCAAGGAAATAGAGCTTCGGAAAACTCGCCTGCGGCGCGAGCAGAAACCAGCCGATGAGCAGGACCGCTGACGACGCGATGCCGGCCATCACGCCATAGCGCAGCGCGACCAGCACGGGAGCGAACCACGTCCACGGAAACTCGCCTCTATTGACGAAGAAAGGATCTTCCGGCGATGCCAGCCAGCACAGCGCGATCCCGAGAACGGGAATGACCAGCGCTTCGAGCCACAGCCAGCGATTGGCAAGCAGCGGGGAAAACAAAGCAGAAAGCCGCGTCTCGCCCAGCAGTTCTTTCTGTGTACGACGGTCCATTTAGGGGCGCCAGTTACTTTGCATGACGTGGAGCGCCGCGGCGCCTGCTGCACGACGCTTTGCTTGCTGCACTTCCGTCCGACCCACCCGGATTTGTTCCAGCCGGATTGGGTGTGCTCGCTCAGGCGCCGATATGTCGCAACCGCCGCCCTCGTTTTCCCCGCTTGCCTCGCGCAAATACACAAGCGTCGCGATTATGGCCATTCGGCGCCGCCGCGCATATTCGTTTTCCAGCTCACCGATTGCCTCACAAAGCCGCCCCAGCCGTTCGTATGCAGCGACGAGTGCTCGCCACTGCCTCTGGCTGAGCGCCCTTGTGCGCGCCTCATTTCGCAGCACATCGATCAACCCCTCGTCTTCAGTCAAGCTCGGGGTGAGGCGCAGCACGGCTCGCCAGGCATTCGCATTACCTGTACGGCGCGCGATGAAAAGCCACTGCTCGAGTGCTTCGCCCGACTTGCCACTCCGCTCGGACACTCGAGCAAGACGCTCCCGCCAGCGCATGTCGTTCGGTACCTGGTCCACCGCTGACCTCGAGACGCGATAGGCGTCCTGAAGAGTTCTGCTGGCGGAAAAGACCTCGTAAGCGAGATGGTAGATGTACGGCTCGTACCGACGCATGCGGCGTGGCGGCAATCTTGCTGTGTCTCCAGTGGCCCTGGCCATCGCGGAGCGGATGGT
>Ga0075431_100003180_pt1 | contig 15880 bp, 15 predicted proteins | sample RhiMetdeltSRZDD5_FD_75297 | JGI IMG/M metagenome (GOLD analysis project Ga0075431, IMG submission 75297) | Populus rhizosphere microbial communities from Tennessee, USA - Rhizosphere MetaG P. deltoides SRZDD5 | ecosystem: Host-associated > Plants > Roots > Rhizosphere > Soil | place: USA... | reverse complement strand
TTATGCGTTATAAATGAGACGGTAACAGAGCTTACATCGAACAAGCGTATTTCTTCTGATGGCTTGAAGATCTGAAGCGGTTAAAACAGAAAAGCATCCAGAACAGTTGTTGAAACTGAGTGGAACAACGGGATCAGCTTCAGTGTTTTTTGTATTTTTATCATCCACCAGTCAGTGTGTAAGTAGGACAAGGTTTTTGTACTGGACAAGTATCGCATTGAGTTCGAGCAACTTCTGTAGCTCCAAGTGGATTGGTAAACTTTTTCTCAAACATGCCGCCTTCACTTATGCTGACTTCACTTATGTTGACTTGACTTATGCTGAGATTCCTATCATTAGTCAAGGTACCATCCCTCGATTCCAGACGATTAGTCAAAGTATATTCACGCCATCCCTCGATTCCAAGAATGCTAAGGCCGACTTGACGTACAACCCCACGGCTTAGGTAAACAATATTACTAACCCCAGCGACGCCCCCATCAGCCTTGTTGGAAGTATTTGGTGGAAGGAGGAAAGTTCGCTCTGTATTGTTGTCAAATTTTATCGAAGCTGCGACATAGCCATCTGTTTTATTAGTAAATATTGCTCCAGCAGCAGATAAATCAATAGACAGCAGCAGCCCAAGGCATAAAGATGAAATTATATTAGTTTGTTTTTTCATAAAATTCCTTTTTTACAGATCAACTAATTAAATATATTCAAATTGTAATATTTATAACTAAGGAAAATCAATATTTCTAAGGAAAATCAATATTTCTAAGGAAAATCAATATTTCTAAGGAAAATCAATATTTCTAAGGAAAATCAATATTTTGAAAAAAGTTATCTATCAGATGATTTTTTGGGCGATTGCTAGGGTTTTTATGTTTCTTGGGTGGTTTATGATTTAAGCCATGTAAAAAATTGCTCCGGAGGCATTTTTTCTGAATCGATGCCCTTATTGGCCATTGCGTCGGCATAACTATTTTCTGATCGAGGGATATGTTTTATCGCATAATATAGCTGCGTCATTGCCCGTTTTGCTCGATTATACAAAGGTGATAATGACCCGTTTTTTACCCGATACAGGCCATTAATTTGCCGTACTAATAATTCTGAATCAGAAAAAATAGTAATATTATTGGTTATATGAAATTTTTCAGTGATCAAAAAAAGACCAATCAAAAGTGCCAAATATTCAGCTTGGTTATTGGTTTTCTCCTGCAGAAAATAACCATGTCGCTCGATGAGCTCATTATTTTTTGTAATAACTATGCCGGCACCAGCGGGCCCCGGGTTTCCCCGTGAGGCACCGTCAACAAAAATATGCCATGATTCGCTGGCAATTTCAAAAATGCTTTGTTGTGTGTCCATTATTTATGCGTTATAAATGAGACGGTAACAGAGCTTACATCGAACAAGCGTATTTCTTCTGATGGCCTGAAGATCTGAAGCGGTTAAAACGGAAAAACATCCAGAACAATTGTTGAAACTGAGTGGAACAACGGGATCCGGTACCTTTTCCTTCATTTCGGTGTACATGGTTGCCCATTCTTCAGGAATGCCGACTGTATAGGTTGCTCGTTCTTTATTTTTTAGTTCTAAATCATTTTTGGTGCGGGTCAATGCGTCTTCACGAGTTTTAATTTCGGATTCAATTTTCTGAACTTCTTGTTTCACATCGGCGCTATTCTTTTCAAAACCATTACTCAGGTGATCGACACGATTGACAAGGTCGATCACAAGACGTTCTTGCTCAATTTGCAGATTTTGCATTCGTTCAATCTCTGTCTTTTTTGCTTGTAACATCTTATAATCTGCACCATGTAATTGTTCTTTTTTTTCTGAAAGAATCATATCAATACTTTTCAGTTCAAGTTCAGCGTCACCAAGTTGTTTTTTTGCAGAAAAAAACTCCTGTTTTTTTTGTTCTAATTCCTGGTAAAATTTACGGATTTTTGTTTGTAACAAAGAAATCGCTTGTTCAAGATCAGCAATGGTCTTTTGTGTGTCGTGGACGTGCCTATCAAAATCTATAAGCGCAATAAAGGACTTCATAGGATTATTTTCCATATTTTTCCTCGTTATCAAGTGGTGGGCCCACCAGGATTTGAACCTGGGACCTTTCGGTTATGAGCCGACTGCTCTCACCGCTGAGCTATGGGCCCGCCGTTTTGTTCAGTAATATCATGAAAGTATACTGGTACCATATCTACAGCGTAAAGTAATTATGATGCGATGTGAAGTACGATGCTTTAAAAATATTTTTGCCTTTTGTTTGTATCATTACAAATGCGCATAAAAATTAAAATTTGCTTTTTTCTTCATTGTTTTTTACTTTTAAATAAGTTTCCTTTTAATTTAATGGAGTTATATATGATAAAGAGACAATTGGCGTTTATTGTGATGCTTGGAATGAGTTTTTATGCACATGGAATGGATGACTTGTTTAGCCAAAATATGGATACCACACACGATGATATACAGCAAGATCTAAGGTTCACAGCCCAAAGCCTTATGAGTCATGTGGCTAATCTAATGGATAATGAAATAGTTCAAGAAGTTAATGACCTTATCAATGATCATGGTGAAAAAAATGTGTTGATAAGTGTAGGTATATCCAAGGTATTTCAAGTAATAGTAGACTATAAAATAAGTTCTGCACTTGTTCATCCAAGTGACATTCCTACATCATTGGCATTTCTTTCGACGATGTATGCAATTCAAGTAACGCAAGAAATTACTCCATCATTAAGGCATATGACAACAGACATAGGAGTCGGGACAATGCTTGGGGTTCGAAACGCATATGATTTTCTAAAAGGGAATTTGAACGTGACAACTTTAGTAATAAGATAATAAAAAAACAAAAGTGGGAATACAATTTTTTTGATATTCCTACTTTTGTTTTGCAACATATTTCAAAAAATCTTTGAGCCTGACGCTGTATCCCCATTCATTGTCATACCAACCAAATACCTTTCCGATAGTACCTTGTACCTTTGTTAATGGTTTGTCGATCACGACTGAATAATTATTTCCAAAAAAATCAGATGAAACTAGTGGCTGATCAGTTATGTCGATAATTCCCTTCATCGTATGCTTCATGCTTTCTTGAAATGCATCGATGATTGATTGTTCACTGATACGTTTTTGTGTAGTAAACGAAAGGTCGAGAAATGACACTTTTCCAACCGGTACACGAAGTGCAAGACCATCCACTTTATTTTTCAGTGTCGGTATCACCTTTTCAACCATTTTTACCGCGCCACTTGTTGTTGGAATAATGTTGAGTGCTGCAGCACGAGATCGCCGCGGGTCATCTTTTTCAACATCAAGAAGTGCTTGAGAGTTCGTGTACGCATGAACGGTATTCATATATGCATCATTTATTTCGAATGTTTGATGGAGTACGGATAGCAGAGGAATTAGTGCATTTGTTGTGCAAGAACCGAGTGATACGATGAAATGTTTTTCTGGATCAAACAGTGCCATGTTTACTCCCGGAATGATTGAGATATCCTCATCATGCGCCGGGGCGGAAATGAGAACGTATCTGGCACCGCTATCACGGTGTTGCGTCGCCTTTTCTCTTTTGGTAAACGCACCAGTACAATCGACTACCCAATCGATTTTCTCTGATTTCCACGGTAATTTTCTTGCATCCATTTCGGCGATGATGTGAAACGAGTGATTATCAACCTGCAACGTGTCGCTTTTAAATGCTACAGAGCCTTTGTATGTTCCCATTAATGTGTCATAGGTGAACATGTACGCAATCATTTTTGGGTCGGCATTGCCGATATTAATTGTCGAAATCGCGAATAAATCTTGTGCCGTTTTATCTTGCACATATGTTCGTAAAAAATTTCTTCCGATGCGGCCAAAACCATTAATTGCGACGTTCATGCTTATTTAAGTTTCTTTTTTTTATTGTTTGGTTCATTATCATCATCATCCTGATCATCTCGTTTTCGCTTGAGATTTTCGGGATTTTGCAAATTTTTAAATAGAGCTTTTAATCTTTCGATTTCTGTCTGGAATGATTTGAATTTTTCATCGCGGTGTTCGATAATGTTAAATAGTTGCCTAATATCCTGGCCTTGGCAGTCTATGGCCTCTTCAAGTATTTTGATATCGTGTCCATCCCTATTGGACCATATGGTAAGGTTTTCAATAGCTCTTTTGTTTTTTTTAAGAGTTCCGTTTATTCCCGTAATAGCTTCATTTATTCTTACTAGTTTCCTTTTATCTTTATTAGATTTCCTTTTTTCATCAATCGTTTTTAATGAAGATTCTTTCTTTGATGCGTTGATTTCTCCGTCCTCAGAGGCGTTGCTTGCATAACAAACCGAAGTACAAAGTATAAAAAATAGTGATGAAATCTTCAAAGTTTTTCCCCCTTACTTTGTCGTGTGTCAAAAACGTTTCGTTATTGTAGCATCTCGTTTTATATAAAAAAATAGTTTTGAGAAAATTTTTTTAAGATGATTTTCCCTCCTCTTTTTTTTTAGGCTTTTACCATTCAATAGTTTGTAGGTGAGTATATGATGATACCCTTGACAGTTTTGGACAATCAACAAGAACGATACTGCGAACATATGCGCATAGTAACAAGTAATTTTACGAGAACAATTTTATTTGCCTATGATCATCGTCTTGAACATTTGCAATACGATTTTTATGGCGATGGTGTTGCCAAAGATGCGTACAGTGTTGAACATGCATTGACAATCGCAGCGAAAAGCAAGATGAGCGCTTTTGCAACACAGTTTGGTCTCATTGCTCGTTACGCGCGGAGTTTTGATAGTGTTCCGTATGTGGTGAAATTGACAGGAAAGGTTCCTGTGCGCACGTTTACTGATGATGCATACAACTACTCGTTGTGTTGCGTGAAGGATGTGGTGGATTTGCAGCAAAATACTGGTCTTTGTATTCCTGGTGTTGCCGCAGTGATTTATCTTGGAAGTACGTTTGAACATGACATGATTCAGTTTGCGTCAGAGACGATTCGCGAAGCGCATAAACAGGGGCTTGTGGCATTTCTTTTTATCTATTTACGTGGAAACATAAACAAGGACGATTCTATGCTTCTTGCTGGTGCTGCTGGTGTTGCGAATGTTCTTGGAGCAGACTTTGTGAAATTACATGTTCCAAATGATATTTCTGTTGAAGATGCAAAAAAAATTAAGCGTGCCGCAGGAAATACACGATTGCTTTATGCGGGCAAGGAAAGGGTTGATGAAAAAACGTTACTTGATCGTATTTCTTTGCAAACGAGTCATAATCTGTGTGACGGAGTTGCGCTTGGGCGAAATCTATTTCAGCGGACGGCGCAAGATGCGGTGACTTTGGTTGATCGTATAGTCAGGATGGAATAATTTTTCTTCGTTGTACGTACTTTCGTATCTCCTCGCATACAATGATGCTGCTTGCAATGAGCGTAATGATTATCCAATGATAGAAAAGTATATATGTTGTATCAAATAAATACTGCATTGTTGGGAGATACACAACACCCAGTTGGAGCACAAAGACAAACAATGTTATTAAAAGAAGTGGTTTATTTGAAAAAAGGCCGAGTGAAAAAAGAGATTTTTCGATTGATCGACAGTTCCATGCGTTGAACCATTGAAACATAGCCATTGTTATGAGGGTAATCGTTTGGGCCATTTTAATGTTTTCATGATGGTGAACATAAAACATGCACAGTGATATAACGCCCATAAAGATTGCACAATACAAACCGATCCCCAGAATAGTCCAGTCTAAGAGTCGTGTTGTCTTTTTTGGAATTTCTAAAAGATTTGGTTCTTCTTGTTCCATGGAGATTCCGATGTCCAGAAATCCATCAGTTACCAAATTAAGCCATAAAATTTGTGCTGCAGTAATTGGTAATGGAAGTTTCAGGTGAAAGAGTGCCTCTAAAAGAAGTACCAGGAGAATGATACAAAGTTCGCTTAAATTTGTTGCGAAAAAATACAGTATAACTCGTTTTAATGTGTAAAAAATATGTCTTCCAAAGGTGATTGCCTTGATAATGTATGCAAAAGAATCATCGAGTAATACGATATCTGAGGCCTCTTTTGCAACCTCTGTTCCCGACCCCATAGCAATTCCAACGTCTGCAAATGCTAATGCTGGGGCATCGTTTATTCCATCACCTGTCATTGCAATAACTTTATTTTTTTTTCGTAGGGCCCTGATGATTCGCATTTTATACTCCGGGAGCATGCGAGAAAACAATGTAGTACGTTCGATACTATTTTCAACTGCTTCGTCTGACATCGATGCAAATACAGAACCGTCAATATTTTCATCTTCTTTGTCCAAAATTCCAACTGTTTGAGCAACAATTTTTGCAGTGATTTCGTGATCGCCCGTTGCCATGATGATTTGTATTCCAGCATTTCGCGCTTGTTTGACGATATCGACAATGTTTTCTCGAATTGTATCCTGAATGCCAAGAAGAGCGATTAACTGAAAGCCGTCATTCGGTATGTCTTCTGATTCTTGATCGCGTGGAACTATTTTTGATGCAACCGCAATGACTCGAAAACCGGAGTCAAGAAGGGTTTGAAGGGATGCTTCAAAAAATGAAGAAACGGATGAACAATGTTTAAATACCGCTTCTGGTGAACCAATGATGTATGCCTCCTTTCTGTTGTCGACACCATATAAGGCGGTGTGTAACTGCGTTTCCGGGCGAAACGGAGTCTCACTAATTTGCCTGTATTCAGCAAGCACTTCTTTTGGGATGTTCATTTTTTCTGCACATACCAACAATGCTGCTTCGGTAGGATTTCCCCGAATGGTGAATGTATCTTTTCTTGCTCCAGGTATCACCTGAGCATCGCTCATGAGCTCTGTGATTATACCAGTTTTATACAGATCGGAATTCTTATCAATTGTTTGTACTTTTGTATCTTTTATAAAAAATTCTCCCGTTGTTCTATACCCGCTTCCCGTAACAGTATATTCTGTTTGATCAGCAAAAATTTGAGCAATCATGAGTTCGTTTTTTGTGATCGTTCCAGTTTTGTCGATAACAATTGCATCGATATGTCCCAATGATTCTACCGCTTGCATGTTGCGGACAAGTATTTTGTTTTTTGCTAATTGTCTTGCTCCAGAGACAAGAACCAGGGTGAGCACAAGGGGTAGGCCTTCCGGGATAATACAAATAAATAATGCAATCAATATTGAAACGAGTTCATGTGTTGGTTTTCCAATCCAGAGTCCGACAAGAAAGAGGAGAAAACAGAGAATGACAATTGAGATGAGGATAATAATAGATAACTCATCAAGCGATTTCTTGAGTGTTGTTTCTGTGTCAATTTCACTCACTGATTTTTGTAGTTTCCCAAATTCAGTGTTGATACCCGTACAGGTAACAATTGCTGTTGCATTACCAGAAAGGATGGTTGTGCCTTTAAAGAGCATATTGTTTTGTTGATACACCGGAACAGGTTCTGTGATTACAGTGATATTCTTGTATACCGGTGATGATTCGCCAGTTAAAACCGACTCATCAACGCCCAGTTTTGAGCATTCTATGATTCGAGCGTCTGCAGGTATTCGTTCGCCTTCATGCAGAAACATGATATCACCAGGGACAAGGTCGCGTTCCCTGACAATTATTTTTGTTCCTTCGCGTAATACCAATGTGTCGGTACGTATGAATTGTTTTAAACTTTCTATAATGTTTTGTGCGCGATATTCTTGTACTGTTCCCAAAATGGCATTGAAAAATAAGATTCCTGTGACAATAAATGCATCAATCGTTTTATCTGAGGTAAAAAATATCAGTGTTGCTGCGATCAAAAGGACGTAAATGAGTGCGTTTTGAAATTGTGACAAAAAAATGAAGGGAATACTTTTGTGTGATGTATCTTCGATCTCATTAAACCCGAATTCCCTCTGCTTTTTCTCAATTGCCTCGTGTGATAACCCAGCATTAGGATTGACGCCCATTGTTTTGTATAACGCTTCGAGTGATGATTGATACGATTGCATTGTTACCCCAGGCTTCTCTATTTTTTTTTCTCTTTTTAGATTAATAGTACATTGGGGCAGAAAAAAACTACTAATTTAAAGGGATTGCTGAAAGATGTTTTCGATTTTAAAATCAAAATATTATTTGTATATCTGCTTCTTTGCATCATTTGGTACGATATGCAATGTATTTCTTAAAAACAAAATAATATCGGAAAATTGTTTGTTTGATGCGTTGAACAGAATGCATGATTGTTCCGAGATCTCTTCTAGAAATCGAGATTTTTGTTGCGTTGTAATTTGTGAGTATGTGTAGCGATATTGCGCATACGACAAAATTAATAATTCCCGGGCTCGTGTAAATCCGACATAGAGCAATCGTCGTTCTTCACTAATTGCATCGAAATTGCCAAGTGCGCGCTGTGACGGCAGCACTCCTTCTTCAAGTCCAGGAACAAACACAACGTCAAATTCAAGACCTTTCGATGCGTGCAATGTCATCAACGAAACGATACTCGTGTCCTCTTTTTGAGCAAATGCTTTATCTTGAAGTAACGCAATTTCATGAATAACTGATTCAACACTCGTGTGTCCGATAGTTTTGAAATGCTCAATAGCGCGACGCAACTCATCAATGTTATCAAGTCGTGCTTGTGCATCGGTCTGATCATATTCTGAACGAATGTAATTTGAGTATCCTGTTTTTGCCATAATTTGCGAAAAGGCAGCATCGGCCGAAGGATGGCTTTCGAGCGTATCAAAAACTTCTATAAATTGCTGCAAGACTCTTTTTTTACCTTCTGGAATGAGATTTTGATTAATAACATGTTGCACAAGATCGACAAATGAAAATAACGATTGTTCATTCCAAGTACTTTGCAATAACTCTTCGGTTTTTGCCCCTAATCCTCGTGTTGGTATGTTGATAATTCTGAAAAATGCGGTTCGATCATATCGATTTACAAAAAGACGTAAATAGGCAATGATATCTTTAATTTCTTTTCGTTCGTAAAATTGCGTTCCGCCGATAATGACATATGGAATTGAATGTTTGAGTAATTCTTCCTCGATAATACGTGATTGCGAGTGCGCTCGATACAAAACGGCTTGGTTGTATGATGGATGTAATTGTTTTATTGCAGTGATTGTTTTCACAATGACGGATGCTTCCTGATAGTCAGACGCTACTTTAAAAACAATTGGCTTGATTGTGCCTTGTTTGACGGCATCGAGTGTTTTTGGTGTTCGTTCGGTATTGTTTATTATCAACTCATTTGCAACGTTTACAATATGTTTTGTTGATCGATAGTTTTGTTCGATCTTTATGACTTTCGCGTTGGGGAAATCTTTTCGGAAATTTTGTATATTTGCAACGTTTGCACCACGCCAAGAATAGATTGACTGATCTTCGTCGCCGACAACACAGAGTGAATTAATTGCAAAATGTTTGTCAAATAATGCCATTTTTTTCAAAAGTTCGTGTTGGACTCCGTTTGTATCTTGGTATTCATCAACCAAAATGTGTTGTACATTATGTTGAAATTGAATGCGGAATTCTTCATGTGTTATAAAGAGACGAAGTACTTCAACAAGAAGATCGTCAAAATCATAGCTAAATGATGCCTGTTTTTCCTTTTCATACAAAAGATAGAACCCTTGCAATTCGGCCGATAGTTCATAAAGTGGAGGTTTGCTTGGCTGTACTGTTTTATTTTTCACGCCACTGATTGCGTACAAAACAGTACGTGCCGTATATCGTTTTTCAGACCCTGTTGATTTTAAAATTCCTTTGATTATTTTTTCCTGATCATCATCATCAAGGATCGAAAAAAATGGTTTTTCAAGAAGATGACTGTATTTTTTTAATAAAAGAACACAGAATGAATGGAATGTCCCAATAAATGGAAGATGCGTTGCATTTGGTAAAAAATGCTGTACGCGTTCCTTCATTTCTTTTGCAGCTTTGTTGGTAAAAGTAAGCGCAAGAATTGAGTCAGGTGAGGCTGAGTGTGTGAGCAATAAACGCGCAATGCGAGCAGTAATGACACGCGTTTTTCCAGACCCAGCACCCGCAATAATGAGGAGTGAGCCTGAGTCATGCAACACTGCTTTTTTTTGTGCATCATTCAATGATTTTTCTAAAAATATATCAAACGCTATCTGTTCGTGTTCGTTCATGGGACAATGCGATGTATAAAAATAATACGTTCATCGTATCAGACGATTCGTTGTTCGTCGAGAAAATATGTGTTCATCATGTTTATATTTTTTCTTCTGATGACTCAAAATATAATTGCTCATGTTCATACACGTCGACGGTGTATATAAACATGAATACCATCAAACTTAAAATAAGAGTGGATGAAAACAAGAGAGCGCTGAATATTATACCAAAGGTGTAAAGTGGTTTGGTGTGTTTTAATAACTTCATCAGCATCAGTAAAAGACAAGATAGAATTGTCATTGTTGGCAAAGTGTACAAAAAAAATAATCCGGTTTTTTTTATTAAAGCGAATGTATTTTTTATTCTGTATTCTCCATCAAGCGAGAGCAGGAGGAGTGTAGATGATAAGAGTACGAACGGAATACAAAGTACCGTTGGCACGAGTGATGCAAAGGATGACAAAATAAGCATTGCAAAAAAGCATTTTTTTGTGACATAAAACAAATAGTTCCAATTTTTTTTATACTTCGATGGACGTAAAAAAAGAATGATCAAAAAAGTAGCAAATGCGACAATTGTATTGCCAAGATTGATGAAATTGCCTTGGCCATAACCAAAAAGAAAATATACAGCAATAAGCAGAGATCCAAGCACGAAGTATCCCGGTGTTGATGAGAGCACGCGGATTTGTCGTTTAAAAGCGAGCACAAAAACAGTTCGTATATCTTTATTCTGTAAAAAAGTGATCTGTTTTTTCCATGATTCAAATAATTTCATACATAACCCTATACATTGCAGTTATATAAGAATACAAAAAGAAAGCTTGAAAAGAAAAGGTGGTAAAGTTTGCTTGGGATTTAGTTGCTTTATCGGCAAGTTATCGATTATTGTATAAAAGAATGCCGATAACTTGCCGATATTATGCCGATAAAATTCAATCCAAACTAAACAGTCGTCTGGAACTTTTTATGAAGAAACTTATACTTTCGTTACTTTTACTTTTTGGAGCCACACGAAACACATTATGTGAACATTCGCTTGAAAAAATAGTGGCATTCGGCTCAGCAGCGTCATTTGTCCTGTGGACCCCTGCCACTCTCAACACGATTATAACTCAGGGTCTTCTTTTCGGATTTGCAAGTACACTCGTGCCTCGGCTCATCCTGGACAGTGTAACAGTAACAAATATGCTCGAGATAATGAGTACATCAAAGGCAGATCGTGCGACAATCGCTTTCTCATGCATCGGCTCAGCGGCATCGTTTCTCTTCTGGCTCCCTGAGGCAAAAACGAAAATAGAGCGTGATGGCTTTGTACAAGCAACAGCATCAACACATACCCTGCGCCTTGGACTTGATGTTTTAACTCTTGCAGTTTGCTCAAAATACTTATTTTTATTCGGTTAAGAATTGTAATAAAAAATGGAGGAGAGAGGGGGATTCGAACCCCCGATCCCGATCTCTCGGAATAACGGTTTTCAAGACCGCCGCATTCAACCGCTCTGCCATCTCTCCGGAATTATATTTCACTGTAGTTATTTTTTTAGAAATTGCAACATATTGACCAGTATTTGATCGTCATTATTGAAGTATTATTTTTAAGGTCTTGAGCGCTTGCACAAATGGCGTTGCGATAATCCTTTCATGATATTCTTTATGATTACCAAGATAGATGTAATGCAATGTCGCTTCCGGATAATCAGTACCAAATTTTATTAAACTTTTAAGATATGATCGATGAATTTTGTCCGTTCGTTTGATCTCAAACGCATGAAAACCCCTTTGCCCGTACAAAATAAAATCTATCTCATCACCATAGCTTGTTCTCCAAAAATAAATTGAGTAGCCAAGATTAAAGTAATCATTGATCGCACAGATTGCCTGAAGAAAAAGCGATTCTAATGCAACCCCTTCCTTTATTTCGCGAGCGTCGAGGGGTCCTGATGGGCGAATTGTATTAAATATACCAACATCAAAAAAATAAAATTTTTCATGGGTAATGAGTTTTCGTTTCGCCTTGTGAGTAAATACAGGAATACGTCGGCTTAATAAGAGATCATCAAGAATATTAAAATAATTGACAATTGTTGTTCGATTATGCCCTACTTCCCTTGCTATTTCAGAAACATTAAGCACGCTCCCTTGCGAAAATGAAGCAATTTCTAAAAATTTTGTAAACGTACCAACATTGCGTGTCAGTCCTTCCTGCAGCACCTCTTCTTTTATATATGTTTGAACATAGCTTTCAAGATATTTTTTGGGATCAGGATGCGAAAATACCGACGGAAGCATACCATACGTCAGCGCAAACGAAAGGTTAAATTGTTCACCAACCTCATCAATAGTAAGAGGGTGCATGGTATACGTAAGGGCCCGACCAGCAAGCAAATTAACACCGCCCCGACGGAGCGATCGCGCACTTGAGCCGGTTAAAATAAATCGATATTTTTTTTCTTCAATAAGCCGATGTACTTCATTTAAAAGTGCTGGAATTTTTTGAATTTCATCAATAACAATCCATCCTGCATAAAATGATGGAATCATATGCGATAAACGGGAAGGATCGGCAGAAAGCACCGAAAAAAATGAAAAATCAAGTAGATCAAGATAGATCGCATCTTTAATGTGTGCCTTAAGCCAGGACGTCTTTCCTGTTGCACGCGGACCGAAAAGAAAAATACTTTGCTGATGATCAAGTGGCAAAGAAAGAAGACGATGGAACATAAAAACCGAAAAAATAAAAACTCTGTTGTCAATTATAGCGTATTTTTAAAAACAAAGTTAGCATTTTTCAATCTTATTTCTTGGTTTCGTCTCAAACATCGAAATAGTGATAAATATAATAAGAAACGTAAGTTATTCATATTTTCATCTTTTTAAAATGGTGTGCCCGAAAGGAGTTGAACCTTTAACCTTCAGATCCGTAGTCTGACGCTCTATCCAATTGAGCTACGGGCACAAAATGATTGGTGGAGAGAGAGGGATTCGAACCCTCGTGCCCGGTTTCCCAGGCTCTTGCTTAGCAGGCAAGCGCTTTAGGCCTCTCAGCCATCTCTCCAATTCCATGACTATCATCCTATCTTTTAATTCCTTTTTTGCAAGTCTATGCTATTCTTTTTCCATTGATTTTTCACAAAAAACGTATACGATATGAAATGTTATGGTGGATGTAGCTCAGTTGGTAGAGCATCAGATTGTGGCTCTGAGGGTCGTGGGTTCGAGACCCACCATTCACCCCATTAAAAGGACAGTATGATTTATTTTTTATGGGCATTTTTATTCGGTGCGTTTGGCGTTTCTATGATGGTTACGTCGTTTCGCTCTTCGTACAGACCTATTCTGAAATTTACCTCTGGTGTTTTGGGATTGTGTGCAGGATTGTGGTCTATCTCTAAAGTTGATATGCCCATGAAATATAATTATGGAAAAAAAATTGTTCATTATGTACAACACGTAGCGAATGCAGGAATGGGAAAAATTAAAGGGTATTTTGATAAGTACACGTAAAATTCGGGGCGTGGCGCAATAGGCTAGCGCACTCGCTTTGGGAGCGAGGGGTTGTCAGTTCGAGTCTGGCCGCCCCGACCAGTTTAGAATGAGGACATATGTTTTTTCTTTTGTTTTTATTTCTTTTTTCAATCGATTCGACAGCAGGGGAGTTAACTCTCTGGCAGAGTTTTGGTGAACATGTTAAAGAATTTCCTGTGAAAGAGGTGGTTTTGAGCAATGCAGTTCTGCTGGCAGCATTCGCAGGTTTTAGAATAGTTCAAATAGCGCGTGATGATGGTTGGTCTTCCGAAAGAAATAAGCGTCCTTTGGATTTGAATTCAACAATTTACAAGATGGTGGGGACTACCGTCATTTGCAGTCTCTGCAATACGCAAAACATCGTTATTTTGCCTATATTCGGATCTCTCGGCATAATTTGTTCCTTTGGGGTTGAGAAGTCTGACGGACTTTTGAAGAAAGGCGGGCGTTGGATTGGCTATGGTGCATTTTGGCCAGCCATAATGGTGAGCAAATGTTATCCTAAGGTGTACAAGGAAGGTGGAACTAAAAAAGTACAATGTCTTCGTCTTGGTGCGGTTTTAATTCAAAGGTTTTCGGTCCTTGTTTGGTTTTCATTCTTAATTTATCAAATTCCATGGCTCTGGAAAAAGATGCAACATATTCCGGCAACAAATATTTTTACTCTTTTTTATCGCTATGGAAAGAAGAAGTTCAGCACGCATAATTCTTGATGACTTTTTTTTGTTTTTATCTAGGATGAAAGCATAGAACGATTTGTTTTGAGTATTATGGAAGAAAAAACATTTCGTACATTTTTGCCTGAAAAAGAAACTCAAGAAAATACCGGTGAAGATATATTTCTTCCCGGCGAAGATACACAGTTTCAGCGGTATAAACCATCTACCTTCTTGGAGTATGTCGGGCAAGAGGCGTTGCGAGAAAAGTTGTTGATTTATACAAAAGCAGCTCGTTTTCGTAATGAGCCACTTGATCATGTCCTTTTGTTTGGTGCGCCTGGTCTAGGAAAGACAACGTTGGCACATATTATTGCCTCTGAAATGCAATCATCGATTAAAATATGTAGCGGTCCAACACTTGAGCGCAGCGGTGATCTTGTTGCGATTTTATCTTCACTGACCTATAAAGAGGTATTATTTATTGACGAAATTCATCGGTTGAGTCCGACGGTTGAGGAAATTTTGTATACCGCGATGGAAGAATTTTGTATTGATGTTGTCGTTGGTCAGGGGATTGCTGCAAAATCAGTTCGTTTGCCACTGCAACCATTTACATTGATTGGCGCGACAACGATGAGTGGAAAAATATCCGCTCCACTTCGCTCTCGTTTTTCAATTATCGAACAGCTGGAATTGTATTCAGCGAAGGAATTGCAGCAAATTATATTAAAAACTGCTGAATCTTTGCAGTTTTCTATAACAGAGGATGCAGCTTGTATGCTTGGAGCTGCGTCGCGATCAACGCCACGTATTGCAAAAAAATTGCTTCGCCGCGTGCGTGATTTTGCTCAAATTAAAGGATGCGCCGCCGATGTTGAGTTGGTATGTGCAGTTTTGCAGGCGCTGGGGATCAGCAAAGACGGTCTGACAAAGCAGGAGCGTTTCATGCTTGAGATGATTGCGCAAAAATTTAATGGTGGACCGGTTGGTATCGAAACGTTAGCGGCAGTGCTTATTGAGGACGTAGAAACAATTGAGCAAGTATATGAGCCATTTTTGATGCAAAAAGGATACCTAGAAAAAACGGCGCGTGGTCGTCAAATTCCGCAGGCAATGCTTGCAAATATGAGAAAACAACAATTGCTTTTTTAGTGATGGAAATAATTTTATGAAATATACGTACATATTACTGTTCTTTTTTGTTCGTGTTGCTTTGGCATCATCACCTGATTCAAAATTGATAGTGCCTGCTGGGGATTGCAATAAAGATATTAAAGGCGCTATCGAAAAGCTTACCACTTCATTTTTCGAACGTGGAGTGTCGATCGGGAATAATGTACCGCTTTTGGTAAATGTGCTTTCTGATTTTTGGATTAATTTTTTACCAGGAAGCATAAAAACCACAGGTAAAGTACTGTTGTGTAGGCCATTTCCGCAGGGGCTCTTTTATATGAAATGTAAAATTTTTTTACAAGCAATTAATCGGGAAGATTCCTTTGGTCAAAAGGCGTGTCGTTTGTGGACAAAGTATGCCTTCAAGCCATTTGATATGCTCC
>Ga0075431_100003178_pt1 | contig 15893 bp, 12 predicted proteins | sample RhiMetdeltSRZDD5_FD_75297 | JGI IMG/M metagenome (GOLD analysis project Ga0075431, IMG submission 75297) | Populus rhizosphere microbial communities from Tennessee, USA - Rhizosphere MetaG P. deltoides SRZDD5 | ecosystem: Host-associated > Plants > Roots > Rhizosphere > Soil | place: USA... | reverse complement strand
GCCATCTTATGGGTTTCGTCACGTTTGCGAATTGCAGAGCCGGTTTCATTAAACGCATCGATTAATTCGCCCGCCAATTTTTCGGGGAACGATTTTCCTGCCCGTTCCCGAGCCGCAGACAAAAGCCAGCGGATCGCCAGTGTTCTGCGGCGGTCCGCTGATACTTCCATAGGCACTTGATATGTTGCGCCACCTACACGTCGGGGGCGAACTTCCATGACCGGGGAAACATTTTTAAGGGCTCCCTCAAATACATCGAGAGGATTCTTATCCACGCGCTCTTTGATAAGATCCATAGCTTTGTAAATAAGACCTGTGGCAACGCTTTTCTTGCCGCGTTTGAGCACATGCTGCACCATGGTCTGGACATGCACACTGTTATATCGAATATCAGGAAGGATTTCGCGACTTTCAGGTTTTGCTCTACGCATCTTTTATTACTCCATCAAATTATTTAGGGCGCTTCGCGCCATATTTCGAGCGACCCTGCTTGCGGTTTGCAACACCGGTCGTATCCAGGGAACCGCGCACAATGTGATAACGTACACCTGGCAGGTCTTTTACACGACCACCGCGCACGAGAACAACCGAGTGCTCCTGCAATTGATGACCTTCACCCGGAATATAGGCTGTCACTTCAATGCCGTTAGTCAAACGCACACGAGCGATCTTTCTCAAGGCTGAATTCGGCTTTTTGGGCGTCATCGTACGGACAACAGTACATACACCACGTTTCTGTGGCGCCCCTTTATCCTGTCGCACGCGACGCTGCTTGTACGAATTCAATGTATATTGCAACGCAGGAGCCTTGCTCTTGACTTTCTTATTCTTGCGTCCTCTGCGGACCATTTGATTAATTGTCGGCACCTTCAGCCTCCGATTTCTAATATCCTTACAATGATTTTTCACAAGAAATGAGGCCATCACAATGGATATTGATGGCCTCATTATTAGTGCCATGCCTTTGAGCGGGAGTTATTGCCGCTTTTTCTATTGGCAACGAAATGAGATTTTATCACTTACTTTTATTATCGTCAAGATTACTGCTTGGTCATCAGGTTATCACCTATGCCCAGCAATCCTGTGTTGAGCTTGGGCGGATGTTGCTTTTCCTCATCTTTGCCAAACTTGACCACGTCGCCGCCTTCATTGATCGCTTCAACAGCCAAACCTAAGGATTGCAACTCTTTGACGAGAACGCGGAATGATGCAGGGATACTGGGTTCTTCAATAGGTTCACCCTTTACGATTGCCTCATATGTATTAACACGTCCCTGTACATCATCAGACTTAACCGTGAGCATTTCCTGCAGAGTATAGGCTGCACCATAGGCTTCCAAAGCCCATACTTCCATTTCACCGAATCGCTGTCCACCAAATTGGGCCTTACCACCGAGAGGTTGCTGTGTGACAAGGCTATAGGGACCTGTGGAGCGCGCATGCACTTTGTCTTCAACCAAGTGGTGCAACTTCAATATTGTCATCACGCCCACAGTAACGGGCTGATCATACGGGATTCCAGACTTGCCATCCCTCAAAGTCTGTTTGCCAAGGATAGGCATAGGATGACCGGTTGTAGCGGTGATTTCCTGTGCCACTTCCAAAACTCGTGCTTCAGCGATTCTGCCGCCATGTCCCTCACCTTCAATCCACAGACGGAGACAGGCACTGATGGCGGCCACGTTGTAATCTTCTCGTGCTCGCCGGTCAACATCTTCCGGATGGAAAATCGTATCGGGATCATAACCACGGTCGCGAAGCCATTCGGATGCTGTAGCATGGCGAGCATAATCTACATCGTTCAAATCATATGGGTCATATTCTCGCTCGCCCAGCCACTCTTCAAGATAAAGACGCCTTACTTCATCATCATCCTGAATGGATGTGGGATCATATTCCTGTTGCTTGATCCATTCCCAGGAGGTCGCGGCAGTCTCTTTCCAGGCCTGATCCAAAATCCAGGCGCGCGCGAGTTCGGCTTCAATTTCCTCTTCGGAAGCACCATCAAAAACAGGAGTTACCGCGCGGTAACCAAGCCGCTTCGCAGCCCAACCAAGATGGACCTCCAAAACCTGACCGATGTTCATACGACCAGGAACACCTAGTGGATTCAAGATGATATCAACTGGAGTACCGTCTTCAAGGAATGGCATATCTTCAACGGGGACAACTTTAGAGACTACACCCTTGTTTCCATGGCGTCCCGCCATCTTGTCACCCGCTGTCAGTTTGCGACGTTGAGCAACAGAAACGCGCACCATCATATCAACACCGGCTGAAAGGTCGGAGTTCTCCTCGCGAGTAAAGACTTTGACATCTACAACCTTACCGCGTTCGCCATGCGGCATTCGAAGTGATGTATCTTTTACGTCGCGCGATTTTTCGCCGAAGATGGCGCGTAAAAGGCGCTCCTCCGGCGTAAGTTCTTTTTCACCTTTGGGTGTGATCTTGCCAACCAAAATATCATTGGGACCGACTTCTGCACCGATGCGGATGATGCCGTTTTCATCGAGATCCTTGATGGCGTCTTCACCGACATTGGGAATATCGCGTGTGATTTCCTCGGGACCAAGCTTGGTGTCGCGGGCTTCAACTTCATATTTCTCGATATGGACGGAGGTAAAGCGATCTTCCTGAACAAGACGTTCAGAAATTAGGATTGCATCCTCAAAATTACCACCTTCCCAGGAAAGGAAAGCCACAACCACATTTTGACCAAGCGCCAACTGACCACTTTCAGTGGATGAAGAGTCGGCAATAATATCGCCTTTCTTGATCTTCTGTCCCTTTACAACTGCAGGACGTTGATCAATACAAGTACTCTGATTGGATCTCTGATATTTTCGGAGTTGATAGTTACGGACTCCGCCTCTTTCCTTGACCGTAATTGAGTTGCCAGTAACAGAAGTTACCTCACCGTCTGCCTCTGCCACCACCACCTGACCAGAATCAAGTGCAGCGTGATATTCCATGCCAGTAGAAACAAGAGGAATTTCCGGGCGAACGAGAGGAACAGCCTGCGCTTGCATGTTTGAGCCCATCAAAGCGCGGTTCGCATCATCATGTTCCAAGAAAGGAATGAGCGCGGCGCTGATACCAACCACCTGATGAGGGGCCACATCCATATAATCCACAGCATCTGGGGTTGAGAAGATGAAGCCTGAATGATATCGACAGGATACGCGTTCACGCACGAATTCTTTCGCCTCAGTTAATGGCGCGTTCGCTTGTGCGATGACATATTTATCCTCAGCATCAGCCGAGAGATAATCGAACTGATCAGAGACATATGGAGCGATATCCACGGGGTTGCCAATCTTGGCAATTCTCTTCAGAATCTTTGCATCAATTAATTCGCCAGCCTTATATAAGACTTCTTCAGTCTTTGGATCAACCACATTGGATCGCAATGTGCGGCCCTCAAGACGTTCATCATCGGGCTGCATCGTTCTAAAGACTTTTCGGTATGGTGTCTCTATGAAACCATACTCGTTCACACGCGAGAAAGAAGCCAAACGACCGATCAAGCCAATGTTTGGACCTTCAGGCGTTTCAATTGGACAGATCCGTCCATAATGAGAGTGATGCACATCGCGAACATCGAAGCCCGCGCGTTCACGGCGCAAGCCGCCCGGACCCAGGGCTGACAGTGTGCGCTTATGCCGCAACTCAGCGAGAGGATTGGTTTGATCCATAAATTGCGAAAGCTGCGAAGAACCAAAGAATTCACGCAGCGCTGCAACAACAGGACGTATATTGACCAGCGTAACTGGTGAAAGCTGTTCCTGATCTCGGATGGACATGCGTTCTTTAATCACGCGTTCCATGCGTCGAAGGCCAATTCGCAATTTGTTCTGGATCAGCTCGCCTACCGTCTTGACGCGACGATTTCCAAGATGATCAATATCATCGGGCTTCTCGACTCCGTTGTTAATCTGAATCATACGGCGGAGGAGTCGAACGACATCACCTTTTGTAACAGTGCGGTGAGGAATGGGAATATCCAGATCGAGTTTCTGATTCAATTTGTAACGACCCACGCGCTCGAGATCATAATGCCGCTGATCGAACAACTGCTCTTCCAAGAACTGCCGCGCATTATCAAGTGTGGCGGGGTCACCGGGGCGCATCTTGCGGAAAAACTCGATGAGGGCTGCCTCGGCAATCGTCTGCTTATCTGAGGCTTCCCACTCGGGCTCCTGCTTAAGTGTTGAAGCAATGAATAATCGTTCAGGATTATTATCTACATCCTGGAACAAAGATAGTATCTCTTCATCACTGCCGGTGGTGAGCATAGAGTCTTTGATACCATCGTCCACGGCTGCCAAAGCGCGCAGAAAAACGGTGATTGGAACCGTGCGCTTGCGATTGAATTTCAAAATAATATAATCGGATTTGCGGGTCTCAAATTCCATCCACGCGCCGCGATCCGGGATCAGCTTGGACATAGCAAGTGAACGTCCCGTCGCGCGATCGGTTGGCGCTTCAAAGTAGACACCCGGCGAACGGATCAATTGCGAGACAACAACACGTTCGGTTCCATTAATGATGAACGTGCCTTTATCGGTCATCTCGGGGAAGTCGCCCAGGAAAATATCCTGCTTGATTGGTTCGGGCACGTCGGGACCCGCCAATAACACAGAAACATATAGAGGGCTGGAATAGGTTAGATCGCGCTCAACACACTCTTCGATTGTATGTTTGGGTTCACCAAACCAATATTTCAAACCCCATTGCTTCGACTCGGGGCTGCGGCTTGGAAAATATAATTTCATCCCTTTGTTATAAGACTCTATAGGTGAAACTTCGTGGAAGAGATCCCCCAGCCCTTCGCGTTTGAGGCGCTCAAATGAATCCAGTTGGACTTCGATCAGATTGGGAAGTTTAATATTAACGGGAATACGCGCGTAACTTTTACGTGGTAAAGAAGAAGACATTCGGTTTACTCCTGACCTGGGACCTGTTCGGCGTTTAACGACACAAACCCATCCCGCAGTCTTAGCGGGATAGCAAACGATGATTATATATCAATCTTTATATATACGCAAGGGATTTTTTACTTTTTTCAGCCCTTCACATCCAATGTTAATGTGATTCTATCACAAATCCATATTTCCGCAACTTAATATAGTTACACGGGGTTTAGTTTAGTAACTTAAGTGCTCAGGAGGCATCATGACTTCGTCACAGCAAGCGACAACCAACGATAAACGCGAAATCTTTGGCTGGGCAATGTATGACTGGGCAAACTCAGCCTTCAGCACAACAGTGGGAACAGTTTTTCTTGGACCGTATATTGCATCGCTTGCAGCAACAGCAGCAGAAGCTTACCCCGATGGACTGGCGCGTTTCTTTGGAATTCCTGTTGCCCCTGATTCATTCCTCCCCTATTGCATATCATTTTCCGTCGGACTTCAAGTCTTATTTTTACCCATTCTCGGTGCTATAGCCGACTACTCGCATCTACGCAAACGTATGATGCAGATCTTCGCCACAATTGGCGCATTAGCAACTATCTTGATGTTCTTCGTCACAGGCGGATTATGGTGGTTGGGCGGATTGCTCTTTATTATTGCCAATCTTGCGTTTGGTGCAGCCATCGTTTTTTATAATGCCTATCTTCCCGATATTGCAAGTGAACAAGAGCGCGATCGCATCTCATCCTATGGTTTTGCGATGGGCTATATCGGCGGTGGAATACTTCTTGCCTTAAATCTGGCTTTCTTTATTTTTAGTGATGCAATAGGTGTCCCTGGGGATTTGGCAATCCGCATTAACCTTGCCTCCGCAGGTATTTGGTGGATAGGGTTTTCACTAATCACATGGGCGCGTCTGAAACCACGCCATGCCGGGCGTGCATTACCTCCAGACGAAACATATCTCAGTATTGGATTCAAACAACTAGGGAAAACTTTTCGTGAGTTGAAGCACTTTCCTGAAACCATCAAATTTATTCTGGCTTATTTTCTATATAACGATGGCATTCAAACTGTGATCGCAGTCGCATCTACTTTTGCAGCCGCACCGATTGCTCGCGGTGGTGTTGGACTCTCTCAAGATACATTGATCGCCATTATCCTGATGATCCAATTCGTTGCATTCGGCGGTGCACTTTTGTGGGGAAGACTCGCCAGTTGGATCGGTTCCAAACAATCTATCATTGTTAGCTTATTCATTTGGGCTGGCGTTGTCATCTATGCCTATGGTGGTTTAAAAGGTGAATCGCGCGTTACTGAATTTTTCGTCCTCGGTATCTTTATTGCCCTCGTGCTTGGAGGTTCCCAGGCGATCAGCCGCAGTCTCTTTGCACAGATGATTCCCAAAGGGAGAGAAGCAGAATTCTATTCCTTTTACGAAGTCAGTGAACGCGGCACTTCATGGACGGGTCCTCTGCTCTTTGGTCTTGCTAATCAAATTTTTGGTAGTTTGCGTTATGGTATTCTGGCCTTGATCTTTTACTTTATCGCAGGTTTGATCATTCTCCCGTTCGTGAATGTCAGGAAAGCCATGGACGACGCTAAGAATTATAGCGAAGCAAACACAACATAAAAATAGACAGAGGTTATCACCTCGGTTTTTTGATTATGAAATTACACTGACTAAAGCATCATATGTCGCGGGGATCACTTTGGGAGATTCAAAGAATTCAGTCACAATCGATGGATCTTTCAACCCGTGGCCGGTGCACACGACAACAATTCTTTTCTCTTTCACATCTATGGACTCTTTGCCTGTTTCCGCCATGAGACCGGCCAATCCGGCAGCCGACGCGGGCTCCACCCAAACCCCCTCCCCTGCTAATATTTTCTGAGCAGATAATATTTCTTCATCAGAGACAGCAATAATGTTCCCATTGGATTCATGCGCGGCATCCAAAGCCTGTTCGCCACGCGCGGGTCGTCCGATGCGGATCGCGGTTGCAATCGTTTCTGGCTTATCAACCGCGTACCCCAACACTAATGGAGCCGCTCCTGCCGCCTGGACACCTAAAACTTGCGGAAGGCCCTTTTGATATTGCTTGAACCCTGCCCAATACGAAGTTATGTTTCCTGCGTTGCCCACAGGCAGGCACAACCAATCAGGCGCACTGGATAGATCATCGCATATCTCGAAGGCGGCGGTCTTTTGTCCTTCGATACGAAATGGATTGATGGAATTGACTAATGCAATTGGAGTCTTTTGCGTGATCTCCACAACCAGTGAAAGCGCATCATCAAACGAACCTTGCACCTGGATCACTTGTGCACCATAGGCCACTGCACCCGCGAGTTTGCCAACGGCAACCTTCCCTTCTGGGATCAAGACAATCGCGCGCAACCCTGCCCGCGCCGCATACGCTGCCGCAGAGGCAGCAGTGTTTCCTGTCGAAGCGCAGATCACGGTCTCCGCGCCGCGGCCGACTGCTTCGCTGATCGCGGCGGTCATGCCGCGATCTTTAAATGAGCCAGTTGGATTCAATCCTTCGAATTTCACATACAACTCACAACCCAACTCTTTCCCCAAACGCGGCATGGGAATCAGTGGTGTATTCCCTTCAAGCAGAGAAATTGTCTTCGCGTACTCTGGAAGATCAATCAAATCTCCATAACGATTAATAACGCCTTGATAAGTCATATCAACTCCAATGTCGGGAATGAGACGATTATAATTTCATCCATGATTAAAATCCGTGTGCCTGCCACCTCAGCCAATCTCGGTCCAGGTTTCGATTGTCTGGGTCTTGCGTTGGATATTTGGAATGAAATCACTTTTGAGGAAGCCAATGAATTGAATTATCGAGCGACAGGCGAAGGCGCGGAGAAACTGAACCATCGCCCCAAAAATTTGCTTACAGACTCATTCAGGAGGGTGTTTGAAATTTGCGGTAAGCCTTTGACAAATGTAAATATCCAGGCACATAACAACGTTCCCCACAGCAGCGGACTGGGCTCCAGTGCGGCAGCAATCGTCGCAGGACTTTATGGCGCAAATGAATTACTAGGGAAGCCATTGGATATTAATGTGCTAGTGAATCTTGCAACGGAAATCGAAGGGCATCCGGATAACGTTGCACCTGCGCTCATTGGAGGGCTTGTTATTTCGGTGGTGACAGAAGGTGAAGTTATCACCCGTAGTTATGATGTACCAACATTATCTGTTGTCATTGTGAAACCAGATGTCCAATGGCAAACTCGTACGGCACGATCCGTTTTACCAGACACCGTTTCACGTGCAGATGCGATTTTCAACATCGGTCGCACGGCTCTTGTGATCGATGCACTTCGCAACGGCGATCTTTCTCTTTTACAAAATGTGATGGATGATCGCATTCATCAATCGTACCGGCTAAAACACATCCCCGGGGGATTTGCTGCTTATGAAACCGCCAAACAATTCGGAGCGGCGGCGCTTTCTGGCGCAGGACCATCTATTATTTGTTTCGTTCCTGGTGAACAAAGCGCTGAAGCAAAACGAAAACTGACCGACGTTTTCGCAAAACACGGAATTCTAGCAAGAGCCTTTATTACAGAGCCCAGTAGCTCTGGTACATATAGTATCTAGATTTCTAATTACGCGGGATAATATTCCTTAACAAGCCTCCGCCCAGTATGGCATTTAACAGAGCAATGCCCACAGCCGGCAAAGATGCTGTCCCCGGATAGATCAAATAACGTGGCGACGAATTAGGGTGAAATTTTTGTTTGAAATCATGCAGTCCGCGAAAATTATAGATGTGATTTATGTTTCGATATAGATAATGTAAAGCACGCTCAATAGCGGGATCAGCAGAATGCTCACCGACGCCCGATAGCGCGCTCAGCCCAAGGTTGAAAGTAGTATATCCTTCCTCTTTTGCCCATTGAAGAAGTGAGACAAAGAGAAAATCCATCAAGCCTGCCTCCACCTGACGGCGATGACGCATAAGATCAACTGAGACTTCATTGGCTTGAAATTCTGTCACAATATTGACAAAGGCTTCGATAAAACCTTCACGGTCGCGAGCCGTCAAGATGGGACAAGTATTAAGATAAGTCTCATCGAACCATCCGAGTGAATAACGCATTTCAGATGTAGCGCGGCTGCTCAGCCAATCATCGCTGATGGATTTCAATTCGTGCAGCATGCGACGCGAATATGGAGGATTGACCACATCAAAATGATATCCGGTTCGTACTATCCTGTTATAACTGTTTCGCAAGGTTTTGTTCTCACTGCCATCCAGTGTGAATGTGGATAAATCCACGATGGACTCCTGCCCAACCGTCAACACGCCAAAGCCTGCTGATTTGTAGTTTTCAAGATGATCTGGCATTACTTGATAAAAGGCTGCCTGCCAATCACGGACCGAACAGAAATTATGGAATTCGGCAATCGCAGAAAAAACATCTTCTTGTGGGCCGATAGGGTCACCAAGGGCCAAGGCAACACGATTCTCCGCTACATATGAGACCAGTGAGCCGCCAGAACTAAAAAAGAACTGTTTGTCATCGAGAACTGCATAGCGGGCCAAACTGGTTCGCCCATGCATGCGGACAATTGCCCATGCATGGGATATATCTTCAATGGACATAACACGCCGAATCAGTACCGGACGTAATAACATAATTAGAGCGTACCCTAATGTTACTGCACCGATCACGTAAATCGAATCTGCAAAGTAACGTCCGAATCTTGTAACGGGCAGGGTCTGCAGGCTGGGGTCATAAAATTCTGTGAACATTACGATGGTTTGGCGTATTGCGGTCCACAGCCCAAATCGGATCTTAAAGTGTTGGTCGAGCATATAAAAGCCGAGCACACTATAAGCAAGCGTAAATACCAGCGAAGCGACCAAAATTTGAAGTCCTTGCCTAACAGATGGTACATCAGAACGAGCGTGGAAGTGTGGACGCAAATAGATAAGCAGCCCGGCCAGCAGTGCCGCGAGAGTCGCTTCTTCATAATCCAACCCCTTCAAGAGATGTATTGGAATGGAAATGAGCAATATTGTCAGAGTAAGAAGCCACCCCAATTGCTTACGACGCCATAAACTAACTGAAAGCAAAATCAAGGCGAAGCCGGCGAGTGCGGATGTCAGATGCCCGCCTACGCTAACCCTAAATGGAGAATATTGTTCAAGCAAACGAAGTCGATACTTAAGCGATGGTGTGACTGCCGATAAAACATTGACCACGCCCATGATTGCAGTCAGCAATGCAACTATGCGAACTAAATTTTCTTCAGAGAGGGCAAATCGAGATTTCATTGCCAACTCAGTTCCCTTATCTCATTCAGAGAATGTCCGTTACCTATAACAATCTCCCAATTAAGCTGGGGGTTGTTTCGTTGCTGTCACGTGGCGTCTCTCGACGACACATTACAACTTCGGCAAAACAATTGACTGTTGTTTCTGGTACTTCCCCTTCTTATCTGCATAAGAGACTTCGCATTCTTCATCAGCTTCAAAAAACAACACTTGCGCGAGCCCTTCGTTCGCGTAAATCTTTGCAGGCAAAGGAGTGGTATTCGAGATTTCGAGTGTGACAAATCCTTCCCATTCAGGCTCGAAGGGAGTCACGTTAACGATTAAACCGCAGCGTGCGTAAGTGGACTTTCCCAAACAGACCGTCAGCACCTTGCGCGGGATACGGAAGTATTCCACAGTGCGCGAGAGAGCGAACGAATTGGGCGGAATAACGCAGACATCACCTTTGAACTCAAACATGGATTTTGGGTCGAAATTCTTGGGGTCCACAATAGCAGAATGGACATTGGTGAAGATCATAAATTCATCAGCTACGCGTATATCATAGCCATAGGATGATACACCGTAGGAAATCACGCCCTGGCGGACCTGTTTATCAACAAAAGGTTCGATCATGCGCTGTTCAGTTGCCATCTTGCGGATCCAGTGATCAGGTTTGAGTCCCATTTATTTCTCCGATTTGAATTTATTTGCCACAGAGACCTCTGAGTCCTTTGAGTTTTTTCTCAAGTTGTCTCTGTGTACTCTGTGGCTGATCTTATTTAACGACAAACACCACTTGTGTCAGCCTGCCCGATTTTACTTCAACCCAGCGTTCATAAACCCGACCGTTCATTGTAAATGCGATACGATAACTTCCAGGCGACAAGTCACTTAAGGCCGCATTTTCATCTCCCAGAGAGAGATCGCGCGAATAGGTAGTTACATAATAGGATATGGCAGGTGCTTGAGATCGATCAAGATAATAGTTGACCGTTAGTTCAGTAAATAGAAAATGAGTATTCTGATCAATGATGGAAATCGCTAATGCACCATATTCGTCTTTGCTTGGAACCAGCCAAAGTTCAGGGTTTAGTGCAGAAAAATAATCTTCCGCTGCTCCATGGCGTACCTCAAAATGAAGATGACTGCCTGTGGCTACACCACTCTGGCCAACCTCACCAATTTTCTGTCCCACCTTAACTTCATCGCCCATTTGAATCTCTATGGCAGATAGATGTGCGTACAAAGTGACGAGACGGTTATCATGCGCTATGACCACAAGATTGCCATAGAAATTATTCCATGGACTGAAGGTTGCAACTTTATCGGAGCCAGCAAAAATCACAACCCCATTCATTGCAGCATAGACTGGCGTGCCAAACTTATTCAGGAACTCAACACCATGATGGGGATCACGCTTCCCTTTGGCCGTTGACCCGTATGGATAGGTTGAATCCACTATATCATTAGCGGGCGGTTTGATCGGTCGCTGAAGGATGAAGTGCCCGCCTGTGATACAAAAATCCTCAACTTGAGGATCACATGGAATGATTGTCGCCGTTGGTGTTTGTACAGTGGGAATCGGTATCGAAGTCGATGTAGATGATGCAGCTGTGGAGATTTGGGGGGGCGTTTCTTGAGGTGCGATAGTGGAGGTTGGTGGAATTGGTGTCTTTGCCGTTGAACAAGATGCAAGGATGAATATAGAGGTCAGGAAATTCAATGCCCGCTTCATAAAATGATTTGTCAGTGACATGCGATTGCTTCGCGCCTGTCAGCGTTCGCAATTGCACGTTAAATCCCTCCGCGCTCCTTTATTACCTTTTGAATATCCCCTTCGATTTTTTCAGCCTTCTTCTCCAGTTCAGCCAATTCCTTCAACATCTTCTCACCTGCAGATTTATCTTCAAGCATATGCAGATTGATGCGCACATTGTAGCCCGCAGCAGTGAGCGCAGCGCGTGCCAGAACACAACCAGACATGGCATCACTAATTGCGTTCACATTTGCATCCCTGGCACACTTCAACGCAATTTCCATCACTTTGACAGCCTCCTCCCCAACGTGAAGCGGTACATTCGCAGCATTCAATGTGGCATTCCTGATTTGCGATGCGCGCGCCTTTTGTTGTTCTTCCGTCTCTTTTGGAAGTTTGTATGTGGCCATAAGCGCTTCGAAGGCAGATGCATCATCATCCACTGCCAACGTCAATTCTTTACGCAAACGCTCTGCCATCACACGAACGGCTTGCATACTGGCTTCAACATTCGCGTATTTCTTTTTGCCAATGGTAAGCCCTGCAACCATGGCGACCAACGCGGCGCCCATGGCAGCAGCATATGCAGCGGCGGAGCCGCCGCCGGGAGTCGGTGTTGAGGCCGCTAACTCTTCAATGAACGATGGACCGTTATCGGCTTGGGCTGAAGCGGGCGCGTCGTGGAGGCGCATTTCCAGAATCTGTTCTTTATCGAATCCATCCAGCTGGGTATACCAGACTGCCGCATCCACCAAAGCCTCTTGTGGAATCAATCCAACAAGTTCACTGTGATGAATGCCTACACCATATCTCGCAGCCTCGCGTCGAATAGTTTCAACGACGCGTGCAATTGGCGTCTCGCGAAAGTCAGTGAGATTCATTGAGACTTGAGCGCGGCCCTCCACGAGCAAGCCAAGTCCTTTCACGTTTCGCAGTCCACCCGATGAATGACGAACAGCTTTGGCAATTTTCTTTGCGATATCTACATCGTCCGTGGTGAGATACACGTTGAAGGCGATAAGCGGATTGCGCGCGCCGATGACAGTAGCTCCAGCTGTACCAAGTTTGGATGGACCGAAATCCGGCGCGCGGTCGAGATTCGCTTCGATCTCGGATTTTAATCCCTCGTATTGACCTTTACGGATGTTTTCGAGATTCGCACGTTCGGGACGCGTTGCTGCCGATTCATATAAATAGACAGGGATGCCGAGTTCGTCACCCACGCGTTGACCTAATCTTTTTGCGATCGCGACACAATCTTCCATCGTCGCGCCGCTGAGCGGGACAAAGGGGACAACATCTGTCGCACCGATGCGCGGATGCTCACCCGTGTGATTATTGAGATCAATCAGTTCGGAGGCGGTCTGGATGGCGCGGAAGGCGGCCTCTTCCACCGCTTCCGGCGGACCCGCGAAGGTGAGCACGGTGCGGTTGTGGTCAAGGTCGGAGGAACGGTCAAGCAGGCGCGCGCTTTCGACAGATGTGATGGCAGCGGCAATCTGGTCTATTACTTCAGGACGCCGCGCTTCGGAGAAGTTGGGGATACATTCGATGAGTTGGGTCATAAGATTTTGATTTCGGAATTTGGATTGGCGATTGCCTAGGGCAATTATAAAGGATACATCTTATGTTTGTGCTACCCTCCCAAAAGTACTCAAAGGCTAGAAGACAAATCTAATTGAAAAATCTTTGTTGCGTTCGAAGGCGCATTTATACCTTATTGATCCATTGGATTAGATTGAGAACTTAATCTGTTACCCTGACAGAAGATTTTTTGTTTGTGGACATCACACATTCTCCTCCATAAGGGAGAGGGACGGTTATCACCTAATCAATTGCCCGTATAATTACATCATGGAAAAGTCTCGGCTCGAAGCATTTAGTGATGGTGTTTTTGCCATTGTGATCACGTTATTGATTCTGGATATTCGTTTTCCTGATGTGGCATATAGTGAATTTAAGACATCGCTGGTCTCTTTGCTGCCTCGCATCCTGGCTTATGTGATGAGCTTTATTATCATAGGGCTTTACTGGGTCGTACATCATACTTCCATGCACGCGATCAAGAAAACAGATCGTGTTTTCCTTTGGTTGAATATTCTGCTCCTGCTGTTTGTAAGCTTTATTCCATTTCCAACATCCCTGCTGGGTCGCTATCCTTTCCAAGCCTGGCCGATCATTATTTATGGATTCACCCTGATCGCCAGCAACGTGGTCGGGTACATCATGCTTGTCTATGTTTGGTATCATCCCCATTTAGCCATCCCTGATTTCAGTATAAAATACATGCGCCAGCATACACCAGTATACATTTTTGTCAATGGTTCCTATCTTGGCGCAATTTTATTAGCACATTCGTTTCCCCTTTTGAGCTACCTGATTTACATAGTTGTGATTGTGTCCCTAATCGTTTTCCTTCCAAAATTGGATGACGGAATTAACAGATAGAAACTAACCGCTAATGAGGGGTTTAAGTCAGCAGCGAATACCCACTTCCAACAAATCGGAGGCTACATATGAAAATGCGGACTCTTTTTCTGATCAATGCAGTGATCCAGCTCATATTTGGACTGGGCTTCATGTTCTCCCCCACGGTTCTGCTTGGTCTTTTTGGCACGAAAACCGATACTACAGGAATTACACTTGCCCATGTCGCTGGCGGAGTTATTCTTAGTCTCGCCATCATTTCATGGATGGGAAAAGACCTCGAGGGTGCGGCTCAGAGTGCTATTGCATGGGGCGGCGTCTTTTTTGCACATCTCCAGGCAGGCATCTTTACCCTCCTTGCCATCCTCAACGGGACTTTCAACGCTTTAGCCTGGTCAGCTGTAGTAATGGATGCGCTTTTCGTTATTGCATTTTTCTGGGTACGCGGAAATAAAGTCGAATAAGATCTAGTAGTATTCCCGATTAGTTTCTTCGATCTCCTGCATTGGGCAGGAGATTTTTATTTGCTAGTTGGATAGAACTCCTCACAATATGGGAACCATCTCCATGTAAGTGGTGTATTTTCAAGAGTCTCAATTTTATGTCGCTTCATGGAGAAAATAATGTACCGATCATTAAGTTATCGTCTGATCCTATCTTTACTCATACTTAGTTCGTGCGCTACACCCACATCCGGACAAACTCAAATATCAAGCACCGCCACTGTAAAACCAAACTCGCGATTTGGAACATTCAATATTGAAGCCGTCCAGTCATCCAATATCAATGGAGTACTTACAGTCACAGATAACGGAGACAGCACAACTTTGTTAAGTGTTCAACTCAATCAGGCTACGGACTTTCATCCCTGGGGAATCTATAATACGGGTGACTGTGCTAGTGGCGTGCCGATAGATACCAGACCGATCTTTTCACTGCCTGATATTGAAAATGGGATCAAAGAGGAAACGGTTGAAACAGAGGTATATAAGTCCACTCCGGGGAATCTGATCGTGATCATTTATGGAATCGAATCTAACGGAATCCAGCAAATGATCGCTTGCGCGAGTTTAGGCCCGCCCCTTATGAATTCAACTGCGACTCAACTAACACAGGGAGAAGATTGTATTTCTCTTACTCCAGTTGCTGATTCCGAGATTGAACCAGGCTCATGGATCGCGTATACAGGGACAGTGAATAGCAACTCGGATATATATATCCTAAATGTAGACTCGATACTTCAAGCAAAAAATGAGGTGATATCAAAACGATTAACCACCCATCCAACCACAGACTTTGACCCGACATGGTCACCGGATAGCACGCATATTGCCTTCCGCAGTCAGCGTGATGGGAATGATGAAATTTACGTGATGAACGCAGACAGTTCTTGTCAAACCAATCTGACGAATGCCCAGCGAATGATTGGTCTCCAGCATGGTCGCCAGATGGGAAACGAATTGCCTTCGCACGATCTTTTGATAACGGTTCATTCACAGATAT
>Ga0075431_100003175_pt1 | contig 15903 bp, 22 predicted proteins | sample RhiMetdeltSRZDD5_FD_75297 | JGI IMG/M metagenome (GOLD analysis project Ga0075431, IMG submission 75297) | Populus rhizosphere microbial communities from Tennessee, USA - Rhizosphere MetaG P. deltoides SRZDD5 | ecosystem: Host-associated > Plants > Roots > Rhizosphere > Soil | place: USA... | reverse complement strand
AGCGTCGGTAGCGTAGGGGCAGCCCGACCGACCTCGGGCGCCCCGCACCGGGGTTCGCGCCCCGGTTCGAGTCCAATCCGGCGTACTCGAAGCAGCGGGTGGGGCCGACCCAGCCAGCGCCAGCGAACGACGGCACATCGCCGCCACGTCTGGCCTGCCTCGAGTCCCATGCCCTCTGTTTCCCGCGTCGTCTGGCTGCTCGTCGTCGGGCGCGCAGTCAATCGGCTCGGAGCGTTCACGCTCCCCTTCCTCACCGTCGCACTGACCGACCTGCTCGGCGCGTCCGTCACGGCGGCCGGCGCCCTGATGGCGATGTTCGGCATCGGCAGCATCGCGTCGCGGCTGGTCGGCGGCTGGCTGGCCGATCGGCTCGGTCGCCGGACCACGATCGTCCTCGGTCTCGTCCTCACCGCCGCCGCCCAACTCGGGCTGGCCGGAGCACCGAGCCTCGGCGCTGCCGCCGTTGCGATCGCCGGGCTGGGTCTGGCGTACGAAATCTACGAACCGCCGAGCCAGGCACTCATCGCCGACGTCGTACCGAGCCACGCACGCCCGGCCGCCTACGGACTCTTGTCGGCATCACTGGCCGCCGCCGGCGTGGCAGCCGGGCTGCTCGCGACCGCGGTCGGCGCGACCGACCTCCGGCTGCTGTTCGTCGTCGACGCCGCGACCTGCCTCGGCTGCGCCGTGCTGCTGGGCATCGCCCTGCCAGGCGACGCCGCGCGGCAACTCGGTCCGACGCCGCCAGGGCGGCGCCCCAACGCCGCAAGCCCCTGGCGAGACCGCCGACTGCTCGCGCTCACCGCCTCCGGCGTGGCCTTCGCCGCGGTCTACCTGCAGATCAACACCGCGCTCGCACTCACCTTGGACCGACGCGGCATCTCGGCGTCGTACGTCGGACTGCTGCTCGCCGCCTCGGCCCTCACGATCGTCGCCGGGCAGCCGCTGCTCCGCTGGGGCCGGTTCGCGCGAGTCGATTCCTGGCGGGCGATGGCCATCGGCTACGTCGTACTCGGCATCGGTCTGCTGGCGACCGGATTCGCGACCACGCTCCCCGCGTTCGCCGCCGCCACGGTCATCTGGAGCCTCGGTGATCTGATCCTGCTCGGGCGGGTCTACGGATTCGTCGCCGAACTGGCACCGGCTCACGCACGGGCGCAGTATTTCTCGGTCTACGGACTCAGCTGGGGCGTCGCGACGGTCATCGGACCGCCCGCCGGGACATTCCTCGTCGACCGCGCCGGTCCGGGCGCCCTGTGGACGGCCACGGCCATCGTCTGCGGTGTCCTCGCCGCCACCCAGACGGCACTGGCCCGGTTCGTGACCCGCTCGCACTGCGCAGCCGATCCGCCATGATGGCCCGATGAACACGCTGACGGTCGACATCTTCGTCTCGGTCGACGGATGGGCCAGGGGCGTGGCATCGCCCGGCTACTTCGGCTACCCGGGTCCGGAGCTGGAGCAGTGGATCAGCGCCGAGCTGGACCGGCCGCAGACCGTCATCCTCGGTCGGCGTACGTACGAGGCCCTGGCGAACGTGCCTGAGCCGGCCCGGGACGAGGGCTGGCGGCGGATGGCCGAGCTGGACAAGGTCGTGTTCAGCCGCACGCTGACCGAAGCGGTCTGGCCCAACACGCGGATCTGCGAAGCCGATATGGCGTCCGAGATCGGATCGATGAAGGCGACCGGCGATGCGCCACTGCGCACGATGGGAAGCCTTTCCCTGGCGCGACAGCTTCTCGAAGCCGGGCTGCTGGATCGACTGCGGCTGATGACCTTCCCTCTGATCGTCGGGGACGGCGGCCGTGAGCCGTTCTTCGAGGCCATGCCGGCGGCCGACCTGAAGCTGGTCGGCCACCAGGTGCTGGACGGCCGGATTCTGCTGAGCGAATACCACCCGACCGGGAAGGACATCCCGCGGATCTGACCAATGGCGTCAGGATGGCTCCCACGAATCGAATCGCTCGACCCACTGCGCTCGCCAGGCCGGCGGCTCCCATGTATCGCCGAAGTAGATCCGCTCGCGGACGACCTTGTCGCCGCGGAACTCCATGATGCCGACGACCATCACCGGCTGGTCGTCGTATCGGATCGTGTACTCGTTGACCCAGAGATCGTCGCATCCGGTGATCCGACGCACCTCGAACTCCTGACGGGCCGGGTACGTCGACCGGAATCCGATGATGTTCTCCTTGCCCCGCAGCCGCTCGCCGCCCTGCGGCCACTCCACGACCGCATCGTCGGCGTAGATCTCCGAGGCGCGGGCAATGTCGTCCTCTGGAGCACCGCCGGCCGCTCCGACGTTCGAGGACTCGAAGTGCGCCCGGATCAGCCTGGCCCGCTCCGGTTCTTGACTCACCATGACGATCTCCCTCCGTCGAGCAGACACCCATTGGAGCACCTGGCACGGGCTGCCTGACTCGCTCAGGTCGTGGCAGCTTGCTTGGCCGCGGCGGGTCGCCCCAGGTCGCGTACCGAGCGAGATGCCAGCGTCAGTACGCAGATCGCCGCGTAGACGATGCCGCTGACGACGAACACCTCCCGGTACCCGAACGCGTCTCCGATCGGCCCGTAGATCAACTGCCCCACTGGCATCGCGACGAACGAGCCGACCCCGTCGTACGCGCTCACCCGCGACAGCATGGACTCGTCGATGTTCTCCTGCATCGCGAGGTCCCAGCCGAGGATGAAGACCTGCATCCCCGCGCCCGCCACGAACAATGCCAGCACGAGCGGCACCACGGCGGGCTCCAGGCCGTAGATGACCAACGGAATGCCGAGCAGGGAGAGGGCGATCATTCCGGCGCGCAAGGGCCGCCGGATGCTGACCCGCAGCAGGACGACCGACATCGCCAGCAGGCCGAGCGCCCAGGCGGACATCGCAAACCCCCAGCCCTCGGCGCCGATGGTCTGATCCGCGAGTGCCGGTCCGATCGTGAAGAGGCTGCCCATGAAGATTGCGTTGAGCACGGCGGCCGCAGAGACGGTGATCCATAGCCATCGGAGGCCGGTGAACACCTCCCACCCCTCGCGCAGCTCGCGGAGTGTGCTCGGCTTCGGCGCCCCCTCGCGAGGCTCGCGGGCCGGGATCCTCACTCGAACCATCAACGCCGCGGCCACGAGCCAGGTCATGGCGTCGACCGCGAGCGCCCATCCGGGCCCGACCGTGACGACGAGGAGCGCGGCTGTGCTCGGGCCGATGACGGCCAGGACGCCACGGGACATGGAGACCAAGACGTTGGCGGGCTGCAGCTGAGCACGGGGGACCAGCTGAGGCAGCATGCCCTCCATGGCCGGCATGCTGACCGCCGCCGTGGTCCCGTTGATCGCCTCGAGGACGATGATCATCCAGAGCTCGGCCTGGCCGGACAGCACGAGATAGGCCACCGCGCCCTGGGTCAGCGCGCTCATCAGGTTGGACAGCCGAATGACCAGTGCGCGGGAGAACCGGTCGGCGATCACTCCGCCCCACAGCATGAAGACGACCATCGGGATGGTCCGCGCGGCGAGCACCTGTCCGATCGCGCTCGCCGAGTCGCTGACCTCCAAGATCGCGAATGCCAACGCGACACCGGCCATCATCGAGCCCGACATGTTGACGAACTGCGATCCGAAGAACCACGCGAAGTTCCGCTCGCGAAGCGGAGCGAGGGCCTGCCGCACAGCTCGCCTCCCCATTCGGCCGGGCAGGCCGCCCATGCTCGCAGATCGGACCAATCGACCGCTACGCCTTTGCCCATACTGAGTGACGCCGATCAGTACGGAGGACAGTGAGTCACCAGGTCAGCTTCGGCAGCGCCCGCTCCGTGGTCTGCAGCCTGGCCGGAGCCGCGGCCCATTGGTTGACCAGCCGCTGGAACAGGGCGCCGGACGGATAGTCGGCCAGGCCGCTCGTTCTGAGGTAGGCGAATCGGTGCCGGCGGTAGTACTCCTGCAAGCCGGGGTTGTCGGCCCACACATCGATGCGGATCCAGTGCGCCTGCTCCTGCGCGGCGCGGTGGTCCGCCCAATCCAGGATGACGGCACCGGCGCCGGCATGCGATCGGCGAACGATCAACCGGTGCAGGTAGCAAGCCCGCTCGGCGCGCTCGGCCTGCGTCCAGAGGTCGGGGTCGGCGTACCGATCGATGGCGACAGTGCCGATCACCTCGGAGTCGTCATGGACCATCCAGGTCTCCCCCGCGTCGATGCTCGCCGCGATCCGGTCCGCCATCGCGTCGTGATCGGGCCAGGGTTTGCGCCACTGGTCGATCCCGCGCTCGGCCAACCAGGTGCTCGCCTCGTCTCGCATCGCGACGATGGTGGCCAGATGTGCCCTGGTGGCAATCCCGATGATCATCGCGGCTGGGTGGCCTCGGCGTCGTAGCCGGTCAGATCGCCGAGCTCGTAGACGATGCGGTTGCGATCGCCGGCGAACGTGGTCAGCGTCAGTCGAAGCGGCCGGTCCTTGCTGAACGTGGTCCGCGTGTACATGAGGACAGGCGCCCCGATGCCGGTCGCCAGGCGTCGAGACTCGTCCGGGGTCGGCATCCGGGTCGTCAGCTCGTCCACGTAGCCGACCTCGATGTACCCGTGATCGGCCATCGCGCGAATGGTCCCTTCGGGCAGGTCATGCGGTCGCAGCAGGCCACACTCGTTCGCGATGTCCAGCGGGTAGTAGCTGTCCTGGATGCTCGACGGCTCCCCGTCGACGAGTCGCAGGAAACCGCGCATGACGAGGGTGTCGCCCTCCTCGACATGGAGCCGCTGCGCCTGATCGGTCGATGCGGCGACCACACTGATCTCGAAGTCGCGATAGCTCGCCGTACGGCCCTGCGTGCCGACCTCGGCGATGTACGCGTCGGCCTTGTCGCTGCCATGGCGATCGCGATCCTCGGCCCAACTCGCGTGGTACGTCGTGATCGCCTGGTCGCGGACGAACGTGCCCCGTCCCGGCGTACTCGTGATCGCACCCTCGTTCGTCAGCATCGCCAGCGCGAGGCGGACGGTGTTGCGCGAGACCTGGTACCGCTGGCCGAGCTCGAGCTCGGTCGGCAGCTGGCCGCCAGGGGGTAGCTCTCCGGTTCGGATCGCCTCCCTCAGATCGGCTGCAATTCGTCGGTATAGCGGGTCAGATCGTGCCATAACTCCGTTCCTTCTGGCTGGTACCAACAAATTCTTACCCACGCGGCTGGAGCCCGTCACTGGGCCCTTCGACCCTGCTCGACCGAGACTGCGCGATCTACGCTGACGCCACCTTGAGGTGACGTGTGATCGCGCCTCGAAGGCCGAGGTGGTTGAGATGTGGAACTGGATCCTGGTGATCGCCATCGTGGGCGGGCTGGTCGCGCTTCTGGCCGTCGCCGCCGTACGTCAGCGCCGATATGCGGGTGACACGCCAATCGCGCAACAGCACAAGAAGAACACCGGGAAACCCAGCCAGGGAAACCTCGGCGCCCTGAAGAAGGAGAAGGGCCGCAAACCCAATCCCTGGTGAGCCGACCGGCGCTCCGGATTCTGCTTGCATCTTGTACCTAGGTACAGGCTTACCGTTGCTGTACGCCGTCCCGACGGCGGCTCGCAGCAAGGAGAAGCCGGATGACCGATCAACTGGACTGGGTAGCCGAGGACGCGTGCACCCTGCCGACCGCCGAGCGGCCGCTGCGGGCCGCGGAGTTCGACGCGTTGTTCTCCGAGCGGCTCGTACGTGTCGAACGTCTGAGCCCTGTCAGCGCACTGATCGAGCTGTTGAGCGGGGAGGAGACGATCGCGCTCGCGCAGGATCTGACCGAGCGGGAGACGTCATGCTGCTCCTTCTTCAGCTTCGCCGTCAGCGGCACCGACGACGCCACCACGATCGAAGTCGCCGTTCCGGCCTCGCGGGCCGACGTTCTCGACGCCTTGGTGACGCGGGCCGAGTCGTTCGACGGAGGCGTCCGATGACGACGGCACTCCGAACCAGCGAGGTCGCACGGGCGGCCGGCGTCAACCAGCAGACCCTGCGCTACTACGAGCGTCGTGGCCTGATCGCCGAGCCCACTCGGAGCCCCGGTGGCCATCGCCTCTACCCGTACGAGGCGGTGACCGTCGTACGCATCATCAAGGCCGCGCAACGTCTCGGATTCACGCTCGACGAGGTGGCCGATCTGCTGGCTGCCGGTCAGCATCGGCACGGCAGCAAAGTGGATCCGGGGCTGCAAGTGCTGGCGCGATCGAAGCTCGTGCAGATCGACGAGCGCATCGCTGATCTGCAGACGATCCGGCAGAACCTCGTGGAGGCCTTGGACGCCGGCTGCGACGAAATCACGGTGTGCGCAACGAGCGACTGCTGCTCCCTGTCGTTCGTCGAGATCGCGGGCGTCCAGGCGACCCGATGAGCCAAATCAAGGATCGCCATCTCGTCGGTGCGGGGCTGGCCGCCTGCGCGGTCTGTTGTGCTCCGCCGCTGCTTGCGTTCCTCGGCATCGCCGGTTTCGCCGCGACGGTGGCCACCTTCGTGTTCGTCGGCGTGGTGTTCGGCGTCGTCATCGGCATTGCAGCGCTGCTCGCGGTGTGGCATCGGCGACGCCAGACGCGGCGTCACGCCTGCGCCACCGACGTCGGTCCGGTCGACATCGAGCTCTCCGGGACACCGGAGCGGTCGGACCCGTGAGCACTACCCGCCGCCTCGCGGCACTGTTCACCATGATCATGCTGCTGGCCACCGCGGCGTTCGTGATCGGCGTGACCATCGAGAAGAACCAAGGACACTCGGAGTCCAGCGTCGAACAGGCGCATTCCGGCGAGGCGTACGAGACTCACGGGCAGACCGAGGGCGTGGAGCCCGGGAGTCACTCGGAGACGTCAGAGACCATCGGTGGCATCGACATCGAGAGCACGCCGATCATCGTGCTCGGGGTCGCCGTGTCGCTGGCCCTGATCGGTGCCGTTCTGAGATGGCCACGGCCCGAGGTGTACGCGATCGCGGCCGTGTTCTGCCTCGGCTTCGCACTCCTCGACGGGAGCGAGCTGGCGCATCAACTGGACGAGAACTCTGGAACCGTCGCGACGTTCGCCGGTCTGGCATTGGTGCTCCACCTCGGCGCCGCGGCGATGGCCGGCTTGGCGGCGATTAGGAGCCGAGGCGACCGGGCGACAGCTGCGGCAGCCTGACTCCGATTCAGACCAGGAACAGGCACAGCGGATGACCCGCCGGGTCGAGAACGACACGAAGGTCCGACCGCGCCTGTGGCTCAGCCAGCGTGCCGCCACGTGACAGCGCAAGCCGCACCGCCTGTTCGAGGGCGGCCTGCTCGGCCGCTCCGGGATCTGTCGCCGGCCCGTCCGCATCGGCCGGACTGACCTTCACATCGAGGTGGATCATCTTCTGTTGCCGGCTCGGCTCCTCCGGCCAGGTCGGGCGCTCGTACCCCTCGGTCCGCTGGAACGACAGCCCGGTCCCGCCCTGCGGATCGCGCATCAGCACCCAGTCCGGCTCCACCGCGGTCGGCTCCCAGCCCAGTAGGCCGCCGTAGAACCGCGCCATCTCGTGCGCGTCGTCGCAGTCGTGGTTCACCGTACGGACCGTCAATGAAGGCGCCTGGGACATCGCTCTCCTCTCATCGGAATACGAGGCTTCGGACTCTACGAGAGGGGTTCGGGCTTGTCGTCGTACTCGATCAGCCAGGATTGGCCCACAGCTCATAGGCAGTTCGAAGTGCTGTTCGGTGGGCAGAGTTGCCGAGGAGGTCGACGCTGCTGACCCATTGATCGATCGCGCCGATCGAGGCAGGCAGCCTGGCGATTTCGGGATCGGTGACATCGGCGAGCAGCGCTTGCGGGACCGCTTGATCGACGGTGCGGTAGGGCCGATCCATGAAAGCCGTCACCGTCGACGCGGGGACCGGAAGTCCACGTTCGCGCTGTGCACTCAGCAACACCTCGCAGGCGTCCGCCAGTCCGTTCTCACGATCGCGCCAGTCAGGGGCTGTCGCGGCCTCTGCGAGTGGGTCGGCGAGGTCCGCTGCCACGGCAAGGCCTTGGAATGCGAGCCTCGCCACTTCGCATACGGCGGCCATCGACGCGACAGCGCGAACGCCGGCCAGATCAGATCGCCAGCCAACCGTGCGCTCAGCAACCTGGAGCCGAACTCATCACCCCGCTCGGCCGTGCGGCCGACCATCGGCATCTCGTCGGACAGACGCTGCCAGCCGGCCGCAAGCACGTACCGCTCGATGTCCGGTGGGTACCAGCGCAGCGCCGCGCGTACGTCCGCGAGTTCAGCGGTCTGGTCTATGAACACCGGTCCGGCGATCACCTCGAGCACACTGTGACCGGTCAATGTCAGCCACTCCGGTACCGACAGACCCGTCGGGTCCACGCCCAGCCGGCTCGCCGCAAAGCCCCTCACCGTCGCGACCTCGACCTGGTGCGACAGCGAGGGATCCCAAGAGACCGGGAATCTGACCGGCCATCCCTGGTAGGACTCCGGCAATTCGCGGTCCAGCAGGGCGTTGACGTGGGGCACCGCATCGCTGTCCGGCTCGTCCACCACCAGCAGTGTCAGCCGACATCCCCAGTCATGGTCATGGCTCATCGCGTCGTCGAGGCCAAGCACGTCCGATCCCGAGCCGAGCCTTCCGGCCGCGTACCGAAGCCGGGGCATGGCCCGGGTGAGCAACGGCGCTACGACATCGGCATGGAACTGCCGGGCGAGCTCGCGCCCGCCCATGGCACGGCCAGTCACCGGATCAGAGGAATCAGACACCATCAGGATCCAACCAGCCAAGCGCGCACTGACTCCACGGGGTTTAGGACCTGCCGTGTCGGGTGGCGCGTCCTAGCGCCAGCCGCGGTCGGGCCTACGACGGTGACGTCCTATGCGGGGAAGAGTCGGTAACCCGTCATCTGGCGGTTGGGGAGGCGGTCGTAAAAGCCCTCGCTCTCGGGGCCGGATAGCAGGTCAAGTCGTTCGACTCCACTGGTCTCGAAGATGGCGGCCACGAGCTGACGTCCGACGCCCTGTCCCCGCATCGTGGAGTCGACTGCCACCACCGAGAGGTAGGCATGGTGCCCGTTGGTGAGCGCGTGGGCGAAGCCAACGATGCCCGGGGCCGGCGCGCCTGGTGTGATGGCGACCAATGTGACAGTGCCGGGTGCTGCGGCGAGCCGGCGAAGGAGAGCGGGATCGGCGAAAGTCGGCCAACCCTCCCCTCGCGCAAGGGCAGTTACCGCTGCGATCTCGTTCCCATCAGGACCGTCAATGCGTAAGTCACGGATCTGCACGTCTGGCATCCGCCCAGCATGCGAACTCGACCCTGACACGGCAACCTGAGCCCCTCCATTCCATTGCCGCTCGCAGCCATCGTCGCGTGTCGGCCGCTACCTATACCGCCGCCAGATACCCACCGGTCGCTGCCGGAGGGTGAAACGGTCTGCTGCCCGGTTTCGAGGTCTCGGGACGTTAGACCCATGTGTCGAAACTCGGTGTGGTCCACGGTGAAGGTGGCGGGGACCACGAAATCACTCGCCGCCGAGGAAGTGCATCATGAGGATGTTCGAGACCATTCGATGCCGGATCGGCTGGCATCTGTGGGGGCCAGTCAGCGGTGACGTGGCCGGGGCACACCACCAGTGCCGCGTTTGCGGAAAGATCCAGCCAGTCGACACGGGACGCCCGCCGCCCGACACACGCAACAGATACGGCGGGCTCAACCAATAGTTGAGCCAGGCACCTTGCTCGCCCGAGATTTCCTGTCGCCCCGATCAACTGACCTGGGACGTCGGTCGGGTGGAGCTGAGGGGATTTGAACCCTGACCCCCTCGTTGCGAACGTGATTCTCCGTTGCCGACAGGTGCCGATGGCAGCACTTCTTGTCTGATTCACGCTGGGGTGTTGGGGACTGCTGTGATCTCGCCTGTCTTCACGCGGAGGGCTTCGATGCCCTTTCGCTGCCCGATCCTCACTCCAGACGGATCATTGGACCAGCCAGCGCCGTCTTGTCGCCATGCCGGGGCCGGGACCTTCGCCTCTTGGGCAGCCGTTCATCGTGTTGCATCCTCGTGGTAGGCACAGCGGCTATCCGTCGGTGTGCACCCTCGCCCGTCGAGATGCGTAACCACGCGTCATCTGGAGTCCTCCCCTTACCTGCTCCGTTCATCCATTGCGTGGCTACGGGCTGGGAGACAACCACATTGCGGCCTGGCGCGAGCCGGACCTCTTCTCGACCGAGATTCGTGGTGCGTTCAGGTCGCTGCGCCAAGGAGGCGTCATGAGCACCACCGTCGACCCCGCGACCGAATTTGGGTCGTTTCAAATCGAGGTTCCCGATGAGCAGCTTGACGACTTGCGCCGGCGGATCGCGGCGACACGATGGCCAGGCAGGGAACTTGTGGGGGACCGGTCGCAGGGGGTGCAACTGGCGACCCTGCAGGAGTTGGCCCGCTACTGGGCGAATGAGTATGACTGGCGCAGATGTGAGACGCGACTGAACGCGCTGCCGCAGTACATGACCGAGATCGACGGGGTCGAGATCCACTTCATCCATGTCAAGTCGCCGCATGAGAACGCGTTGCCGCTGATCATGACGCACGGTTGGCCCGGCTCGGTCGTCGAACTGATGGAGACCGTCGGCCCGCTGATCGACCCAGTCGGGCACGGCGGCACTCCCGATGACGCATTCCACCTGGTGCTGCCGTCCTTACCTGGATACGGCTTCTCGGGGGAGCCAACCGAGCTCGGCTGGGAGAACGGCCGAATCGCAAATGCCTGGGCGGAGCTCATGAACCGTCTCGGCTACACGCGCTACGTCGCCCAAGGGGGCGACGTGGGCGCCGCCGTCACGGATGCGATGGGCCGCATCGCGCCCGAAGGATTGCTCGGCATTCACGTCAACTTGCTCGCCCTGGCGATCGATCTCAAGGACCACCTGCCGGCGGAGACCGAGCAGGAGCGCGCCGCGCACGCTGCGCTCGACACGTTCACCACCGACGGCTTCGGCTACTTCCTGGAGCAATCCACTAGACCGCAGACGGTCGGCTACTCCCTGCTGGATTCACCCGTCGGCCTGGCGGCCTGGATGCTCGATCACGACACGGACAGCTACTACAAGATCTCCCGCGCGTTCGTCGACGGCGAGCCGGTAGGAAATCTCACCCGGGACCACATCCTCGACAACATCACGCTGTACTGGCTGACGGGGACCGGCGCGTCGGCCGCCCGTTGGTACTGGGAATTCGGACGGTTCCTGGCCGCGGCCCATGCGTCCGGCCAGGCTCCTCCGCCAGTCTCGGTCCCGGTGGCCTTCACCACGTTCCCGGGCGAGATCTTCGCGGTCCCGCGCAGCTGGGTTGAGGTGGCCTATCCCGGACTTGCCTACTTCAACGAGGTCGACAGAGGTGGCCACTTCGCGGCCTGGGAGGAGCCAGAGCTCTTCGCCACCGAACTGCGGGCCGCGTTCAGCTCACTGCGCTGATATCGACCCAGCGGAATGTGCTGAGCTGCCGCGATCCGTGCTCCCCCGGCCACATCTGGCCCTGCTCCACCTAGCTGCCGGTTCCTAGGCCGGAAAGGAGCGGGTCAAGGGTCGGCTTGCCGATCACGAAGCGACGCGACGCAGGAGCGCCCTTGATGCGCGGAACAGAGGCCGAAGACTGGTGCGCAGGGGGCGGGGCCTCGGCGTGCGCTCGCTTGACTCGGGCGAGCTGGCATGCGGGTTGGCGCCATGTCATGCCTCGATCGCCTCGACGCTGCCGAGTTTCTGCCGAGGACACATTGGGCGTCTGGTTAGTGATCCTCCGGCGGCCGTAGCTCACGAGCATCCGGATTCGGTCGGTCCTGCGCAGGGGTGTCGGATGTATCGATCTCGGAAGAAGGGGGCGTGATCATCATCAGTATGGCGCCGGCCACGACGACGACGCCGGCGAAGAGAACGACCATGGTCAGTGCGAGGAGGAAGGCTAGCTCTCCGCCGGAGCTGGATTGGACCGCGACGATGGCCAACACCGTGCCGACTCCGAGAAATACGAGTCCGACTCCGAGCACGTGAAAGGAAGCCCAAGGGTCATCCTCAGGCGCTGTCGGTTCCTGCCGCCGTTCCCTGGCAGGCCGTAGTCGGATGATGAGCCAGACAGCAACCGCTGCGGTAATGGCCGACCACACAGCGCCGCTGACGTGCCCACTCAACAGTCCCAGCACGAAACCCGCCACGGGGATCGGGAGGGCTGAGATGAGAATCCCGCGCCGGGTCCGCCGATCGAGCTTCACCGATCGGAGTATGGCGGGGTGGAGCCCCGGGCCGCCACGGAACGCTCGCAGGGCGGCTGGCGGACTGCGGTTCCACGACCTGTACACGCACCAGCGCGAGCTGGATCCCGCGTCGGTGGGCTGTTCGCCGAGCTTCGATGACGATGCGGAGTCAGACGGTGATGAGGACGGGGGTCCCCGCTGACCTGCGGTGTTGGGTGGTGGAGCTGAGGGGATTTGAACCCCTGACCCCCTCGTTGCGAACGCTGTCCATCGCCATTAGGCGGTGTCAACCGATGTCCTGCATGGTCGATCCAGGCGGGGCTGGTGTCGACGGTTGCGGCTCGTGGCTCCTCGACCACAAAGACGTCGCCGACTTTCTGCCGACGATCACGGCCTTCGTGCGGTGACGATTCCCATGTGTTGTCTGGCTCGGCGTCGAGTGACTCGGGCAGCGATTGGTCGGCCACGGTGTCGGCCTGCCCGAGTCAATCGTGACGCGCCGTGGCCATTCCTGATGCGTAGTGTCGTAGTCCGTCAAGGTCGGTCACCACGATCTGACGCCGGCGGGTTGCGATCAGCCCTCTGGTCCGCAACGTGCTGAGTCCACGGACGGCCGAGTCTCGCGAAGTGGACATCAGGCTGGCAAACTCCTCCTGAGTCAGATGGATGCTGATGTCGATCACTGATCCGTCGGAGGTGCCGTAGCGATCGACCAGCTCGACCAGGAAACTGGCGAGGCTGCGCGAGACTCCCATCGAGGCCGAGGCCTCGCGACGGCGATCGGCCGCCCCCAACCGGCTCATGATGACGCGCATCAGCGCCAGCAACATCTTCGGATGCGTCTCGAGGACAGTCATAAACTCGTCGCCCGGGATCACGCGGCACTCGACGGGCAGCACAGCGACATTGCCCGCCGCCCGCTGCGGCCTTGCTTCGATCACCTCGAACTCGCCCAGAAGATCGCCCGCCCCCAGGACGGACAACACGATCTCGCGACCATTCAGCGTGTCCAGGGTGACCTTGACCAGACCCGAAAGAGTGAGGAAGACGTTGTCACTGTGGTCACCCTGGACGATGATCCTCGCTCCCTTGCGGAAGCGCTTCGGATGACCGACCCGCAGCAGGAACTCTCGATCGGCCGGTTCGAGCCTGCCGAGAAACGAGCGGTGGTCCACCACCTCCCCGCCTGCCATCCATCCAGCCTAGTGCCGCAGATGCCCCGTTCGCTGTGCCTCATCTGAGGCGGACGCAGCCCGTCGCGGGGCGCACCGTGGATGGGTAGTCCTGGATAGGCCTCGCAGAAAAGGTGACAATCATGAATCGGAAGCCACACTCCATCTGGCGAACGGCCACCGCGGCAGGGTCGGCGGTTCTCCTCAGCGCAATCCTGCCGGTCGCGCCCATCGCCGCAGACGCCCAACCCGACGACCGCGGACAAGGAAACCGGTCTGCCGCCCGTGAATCCGGCCCCGTCGTGTATGTCCACGACGGCCGGGTCGTCGCCATCAGACGGGACCCGTTGCCTCCGGGAGCATACGGGGGCCAAGGCGTTGACTATTCACCCGACATGACAGCGTGGATTCTCCATCCCCCATGCGGCCGATGAGCGACGAAACGCGTTGGGACGACGCCCAACTCAACCGAGGCCGCGGCGTTTCAGGTCTGCGAGGGGAGGGCTGTGCCTCTGACCTGTGGCTTTGCTGGTGGTGCGGGTGACGGGAATCGAAGCCGCACTGTCAGCTTGGGAAGCGGGCCAAGGGAGTGTCGACGCCGCTGATCTCGTCTGCTTGTCCGGCCAGTCACGGCCTGGAGTGACCTGGACGTGACGGCGTTAATGGCCCGGCTGGAGCGGTGGCTGCCCGAAGTGGGTTGGTGGCGGAGCGGGGTCGGTGTTGCGGTCTGTAAAACCGTCGGCGATGCCTTCGTTGGTTCGAATCCGACACCTGCCACCACCAGCGACACAAGCCCGAATCCCGTCTGTGACCAGCGGCGATCCCCCCGCTCGGTGGCGCTCTTGATCCAGCTATGTCCAGCTGTGCACCGCCGCTGCCGAGTGTTTGTGCCTGAGACGTGCCTGGGTCTCAGCGCCCGGCCGGCCTGGGGATCCGTCACCGAGCCGCTCTCGAACCCGACCCCCGGCGTTGATCTGCGTACGCGATATGGCGAATGTCCAGATCGGCCCGAGTGGCTTAGCCTGGAGATGCGAAGCGGGCGGGGTGAGGAACTGTGAAGAGCCGCTGGGTGTTGACCGACGAAGACTTGCGGGAACTGCTCGCCGTCAACGCCGCAACCGTGATCGCCAGCCACGTTTATCCCCTGACCTCTTCGGTGTGAACGCGGTCCGGTTGTGGCGCATGATGGCAAGCGGCACCGGGGGCCTGGTCTGACGCGGGTCTGAGTGTCGATGGGTGCCGTGTGTTGTCTGGGCGTGGTGGGGCGGTTGCTGACTTTCTGCTGACGATCCGGGTGGGTTCCGATCGGACGAGGGTTGCCGATGGGTGTGTTCGGGGCCAGGATGGTCGGTCTGCACCGTATCGGGTGGGGAGTGATGGACGAGTTTGAGCAGCGACTGGCTGCCGCGCAGGCCGGTGACGAGGCGGCCTTCGTGGACTTGTTCCGGAGCATTCAGCCGATCCTGCTGCGGTATTTGGCCACGCTTGGTGGGCCGCTGGCCGAGGATGCCGCGGCCGAGACCTGGGTGAGGGTGGTGCGGGACCTGGGCCGGTTCCGCGGTGACGAGGCCGGCTGGCGGTCCTGGGTTCTGACGATCGGGCATGCCCGGCTGCGGGATGCTCAGCGGCGGGCGGGTCGTGAGGCGGTCGCTGTGGAGGCCGACTTTGAGTCGGCACTCGGCCCGGCTGCCGACGATGTCGAGGCCTCGGTCGAGGCGTTGGTGTCGACCGAGGCTGCGCTGGCTTTGATCGGGCGGTTGCCCCGCGACCAGGCCGAGGCGGTGCTGTTGCGGTACGTCGTCGGTCTGGATGCACCCGCGACTGCCCGGGTGCTTGGCAAGCGTCCTGGCGCGGTACGGGTGGCGGCACACCGGGGTCTGCGCCGGCTGGCCACTCTGCTCGAAGCCGAGGGTGTAACAGATCTGACCGCTCCGTCGGTTGCTGAGGTGACATGACTAGGAATCCGTCTCGTACCAGCGATGCCCCGCCGCTCGACCGGCGCGTCCGTTCGCTGCTCGATGCCGCGGCGGCACCGGACGAAACGACCGGCCGGCTGCCCGGCGAGGACGCGGCGCTGGCGGCGTTCCGGTGGTCGACTCAACGCACTCGGAGGACCTCGATGTTCTCGCCTCTCGTCTCCACGAAGGCCGCAATGGCTGCTGCGATCAGTACCGGTGTGCTGCTCACTGGCGGTGTCGGCGCCGCGGCGGCCGGCGTCCTGCCCGGCCCGGCCCAGCAGACCGCCAGCACCGTGCTCGAGGCCGTCGGCATTTCCGTGCCGGCCGGCCACGGAGGCAGCGAGAACGGTCGACCTGAGCAGACTCCGGGCCAGACAGCCGGCGAGAGCGGCTCGGAGCAGACTCGGGGCGAGGATGCCGGCGAGAACGCTGAGGTGCCGCCGGCCGCCGACCACGGCCAGCAGGTGTCGGAGACCGCGAAGAACACCACCGCCGAGGGCGCCGACAAGGGCGAACAGATCGCCGGGGTTGCCTCCGACGGCCGGTCCGAGGACCGTGGCTCGGCCGG
>Ga0075431_100003173_pt1 | contig 15905 bp, 18 predicted proteins | sample RhiMetdeltSRZDD5_FD_75297 | JGI IMG/M metagenome (GOLD analysis project Ga0075431, IMG submission 75297) | Populus rhizosphere microbial communities from Tennessee, USA - Rhizosphere MetaG P. deltoides SRZDD5 | ecosystem: Host-associated > Plants > Roots > Rhizosphere > Soil | place: USA... | reverse complement strand
GGGCGACCCATTTGGGGTCGGGGTGGGCGGCGAAGAGCCGGGCCTGTTCGGCGTTGCTGCGAAAGGCCGACACGATGGTCAGCGCGACGCCGTCGCGGCGGGCGGCGGTGTCTAGGCGGTCGAAGGCCATGGCCACGTCGGGGCGCATGGGCTTGCCCTGGCGGTAGGCAAACGCGCCTGTGCAAGTGATAGCGCTGAAACACGGTTGGCTCAGAGTCACGCCGCCGCGGACTCCGCGTCGGCCGACCTGGGCGCAACGAGGGCCGTTGTCACTCAAGTCAAACGCCTCACCAGGCTCAAGCCGCGTGAACGGTTACCGGCAGCGTTGCCTCGCCGCCGATCGCCGCGATTCCCCGCGACACTCCCCAGCCGATTAGCACCCGCCGAGCGGGATAATGGGCGGTCGATGTCGCAAGAGGATTTCGAGATCGTGCGGCGCTCGTTCGACGCTTGGAACGAGCTGGATATTGAGGCGATCCGTAGCTGTTATACGGAGGACGCGCTGATCGGCACCGCGATCATTGAACTCGGCGGGACGCTGGAGGGCGACGATCCAATCGGGCATTGGGTCGCTGAGACGCGAGAGACCTGGGCCGAGGTCCACTGGGACATTGAGCGCCTATTCGAAGGCAACGGGGTGGTCCTGAGCTTTTACCGAGCGACCGGCATCGGTCGCCAGAGCGGCGTCGAGGTGGTACAGGAGCTCGCTGGCGTCTACCGCATTCGCGACGGCCTGATCGCGAGCGAACGGGTCTACCTCGACCGCGAGGACGCCGTCGAAGCCGCCGGGTTGCGCGAGTAGGCGAGGTCGCGAGAACGCAGGTAGTAAGCCCGGCTACGGAGTACCTCAAACCAAAACCGATGTACCGCAGCCCACTGGGTTGCACGACCCAGAGGTCACGGTCATAACGCGCGGTGAGATCGGGGACGGCAGACCCACACCGGCCACGACGGAGCCGGCGAGGCCATGGCGAGCGGCCTAGAGGTGTGGGCGCAGATCGATGCGCAGAGATGACTGCGGACGACCGCGTAGTGGTAGCCGCATAACACGCATGCACCCGCCCGCGGCTAGCCAATCGACTCGGGCTCGACATCGGCTGGTCGCTGACGCTCCGCCACCAACGCAAACCCATCCTCGGCCCGTCCCACGCTTGCGGGTGGACGGGCTCCACGCGTCTCGGAGCCGCGAGGCGGACTATCGCTCCCGCAGCGAAAGCGAGCATTCAGCAGCCGCAGCACGAGGCCCTTGGTCGTCCGTTGCACAAGCGGTCAGCTCATCCGCGCCGGCGAGCAAACCTGGTGATTGGCTGCGGTCCGGTCCTACGGCAATCGAGAGCAGTTCGCCGGGTATTCGAGATGAGCGCCGGGGTCGAGCCACTTCGGACGCGATGTCCGCGATTGCTATGCGACTCGATTGAGCGGCGTGCCTTCGGCGGCGCCGGCCTCCTGGGCCCTGGCTGGACCGCGCAGCACGTAAGCCACGCCGACCGCGATAGCGGCGCCGACGAGTGGGCCGACCAGGTAGACCCACCAATTGGACAGATCGCTGATTGCGACGCCCGGCCCGAAGCTGCGGGCTGGGTTCATTGAGGCACCGTCAAACCGTCCGCCCATCGTGCCCCAGGCCATGATGTAGGCGCCGACGGCGAGCGGCACAAAAGGGCCCGTTCAGCGTGGCGAGGTTGAGGACCATCAATACCAGGCCGAAAGTTATGACCGCCTCGAATCCGGCTGCCGCCCACGACATTCCGTCGGGCGGCTCCGTCGCCGCGAGATTTCCGTGCACACCAAAGAACGCGCGCGCCAGGAGCGATCCGCACACTGCGGCACCGAACTGGACGACCCAGTACGCAGTCGCCATCACCCAGCCCATGTCTCGCCGCAGCGCGAATGCCAACGTCGTCGCCGGGTTGAAATGCGCGGAGATGTCGCCCAGGAAGTACACGGCAACGACGAGCCAGAGCGCCGAGATGAGTGAAAGCACGAAGACGATCTGCCACTTCTGGAGTCCGCTCCGGCCGTAGCGAGCGAGGATCGCCGCGCCGCCGGAGAGCACGAACGTGAGGCCCGCCATGCCGATGAACTCGGCCAGCAGCCGGCGAAATCCGTGTTCCGGATTGGTCCAGTCGGCGTATCCGCGCTGGCCGCCCACCGAGGCGATCAGCGCAGCCTTGCGTGTGGGTTGGGAGTCGTTGGACACGACCCGCGGCGCCTTGGCAGCAACGCTCATCTCAGCCTCCTTTGGCCGAGTCCGCCAGGTCGGCGGAGCCTCCCTCGGTGAGCGCCAGCGGGTTGACGACCCGGTCGTACAGCTCCTCGCTGACGCCGTTCTTGAGCGCGGCCTCCTTGAGCGTCAGGTTGTGGTCGATCGCGTAGTACGAGATGACCGAGGCCTTGTCGTATCCGATGATCGGTGACAGCGCCGTGACCATCATCACCGAGCTCCAGAAGCGCCGTCTTGCCGACCCCGGGCTCTCCGTGGCCATGCTGCTCATCCGGCGTCACGTACGCGACGATCCGGGGCAGGATGGCGTGACCGTCGGGTGTTACAAGTCCGACGGAGGGCTCCGACTGATCGACGCTGCGGTGACGAAATGCGGCATGAAGGAAACCCATCTCGACTGGAAACCGCATGGGCCCAAAGGGCGACCAGGGGCCCAAGGGCGACCAAGGACCCAAGGGCGACCCTGGCGAGGTCTCGGGAGGCGAGCCCTACCACGAAGTAGGCGCCGCGGGTGAGCCGGCGTTCCAGAACGACTGGGCGGACCGGGGCGACCCGTGGTCGACCGCGGCCTTCTTAGCGGTTGACGGACTGGATGTCGCCGCCTGTCACCTGCTTGTAGCGCTCAGAGATCGCAGCGAGCGTGTCGCGTGCGATCACCATGTCGACGTCGTCGAAGCGCTCGCCGCCGGTGAGCTCCTCGACGCGGTCGACAATGGTGTCCGGAGGCGTGCTGCGGTTGGCGAGCACGATGCGCGCGGTACGGGGCCGGCGGTCAGCCTCGTACGCTTGCATTCCGGCGATGGGGTCAGACGCGTCGCGTAGCGCGCACGCCAAGGCGTCGCCGTCGAGGATCGCCTGCGCCGCGCCGTTGCCACCACGCGGATACATCGGATGCGCGGCGTCGCCGAGCAGGGTCGTGCGGCCGAAGGTCCAGCGTTCGACCGGATTGCGGTCGACCATCGGATATTCGAGCACGAACTGGGTCCGGCGGATGAGATCAGGCAGGTCGAGCCAGTCGAAGCGCCAGCCCTCGTACTCACCGATGAAGTCCTCCAACCGGCCTGCCGCATTCCACTCGTTGGGCGTCATCTCCGCGGACGTGAGCTCGGCGACCCAGTTGTGCGCCTGGGTGCCGTCGCCGTGGTTGCGGATCGGGTAGGCCATCGCCGTGCGGCGCTTGAGCGCGCCGATTCGCGCGATGCTCGCCCCGGTCAGGAAGGGCTCGCCGCGCGTAACGCCAAGCCACACGTTGGTCCCCCCAAACTGTGGCGGCCCTTCCCGGGGGTGTAACTGCTGCCGCACAACGGAGTGGAAGCCGTCGCAGGCAACCGCGATCGACGATCGGGCGGGCCGGGGGGTCCTCGAAATGCACGAGCACGTGCTCGCCCTCCTCGACGACGCGCGTGCAGTGGTGGGACATCGCGACTGGTCCGACGCGGGCCTCCACGGCTTCGAGCATTATCCGGTGGAGCTCGGCGTGGTGGATCGAGTAGTGCGGTACGTCGTAGCCGGCGCGGCGACCGCACGGCTCGGAGAAGACGAGCTGCCCCTGCCCGGTGAAATACGCGCGCTCCTGTTGTTCGACCGCGACCGACCGCAGCGCGGCCTCGAGTCCGAGGTCGTGAAGCCGGCGGACCGCGTGCGGGTACAGGTTGACGCCCGCGCCGAGCGGGGCGTACGCCGGCACACTCTCGTAAACCCGGCAGTCGATCCCGGCGCGGTCGAGATGCAGCGCGAGGCCAAGCCCGCCGATGCCACCCCCGATCACCGCCACATCCATTGTCAGCGCACGGGCACGTAGCCGCGCGCGAAGACCCGTGCACCGCGGTCGAGTTGGGCGTGCGCGTTGACGAGGTGCGACAGCCGTTCGGCGTGCATCGGCGCGAGGCACAGCTTCCCGCAGTTGAACGAGTGGTAGCCGCGGCGCAGGGAGAAGACGCCGGAGTCGGCGCGCCGATGCAGCTCGGAGTGCGGGTCGGTGATGGGCGTCGTGCCCGTCGCGTGGACGATCCCGGGCCAGACGCGGAGGGCTTTCGCGGCCGCGAACCGCGGGACGTAGCGGGCCACGCCCTCGATCGTCTCGCGGCCGAGACGCTCGGCCTCGGCCGCCGGGTAGCCCTGCTCGCAGATGCGGTCCCACTCCGGTGGCCCTACCACCTCGCCGCTGTCGCCCCGGATCGACGTCGGCATGTAACCGCAGCACGCGGTGCCGTCTGCGTAGTGCGTGAAGTGGCCAAACGGGCCGAGCGCGACCTGCATCGAATGCGCGTCCCCGAGCTCGGGCGGGAGGACGACGTCGACGAGCACCTTGAGGCGATCCATCCACTGGCGCCCCGGTAGAAAGCCCTGGTCGCGATCGAACTGCAGGCGATGCGCATTGGTCGCGTTGACGACCTGGTCGCAGCGCAACTCGAACTCGCGCCCGCCGGCGCTGTCGACGACCTCGAGCCGGTAGCCGCGGCCGTCGGGCTCGATCGCCGTGACGCCGTGGTTGCAACGAACCTCGATCTCCGCGCGTCGCACGAGCGCGCGGTGCAGCACCTCAAAGCACGGCCCAAGCTCGATGGCATCCTCCATCGAGCTCACCCCATAGACGATGTGGTCGGGGTCGACGAGCCCGGAGTACTCCTCGCGCGGCAGCGGGCGGGCGACCTCGCCGGCCGGCGGAAACCGCTCAGCGCGCCCACCCATGCAGCGGTGCTCGTGGTAGATCGCCGCCAGGTGATCGCAGTAGTGCTGGTAGCGGCCCGGCTCGACGAACGACCGGCGCTCCACCAGCCACCAATACGGCTTGGAGCGCGGCACATCGTGGATCTCCCCATACGTCCACCGCTCCATCAGCTCCCAGAACGCGAACCAGCCCGGGACCAACACCGCCGCGGTATCCATCGTCGAGTCGAGCGCGTAGTGAAAGCCGAGATGGATGCGGCCCACGTTGGAGCGACTGGTCTGCGACAAAAGCGCGTCGAGGCGCTCGAGCAAGACCACGTCGTGTGAGGTCGCGAGCGCCAACGCCGAGCACACTCCAGCGATGCCACCGCCCACGATTGCCACCCGCTCGCAAGGCTCGCCCATAGCCGCGGCGTCACTATATCCGCCCGCGGTAGACGCGGCCGCGCCGTGACTCCGCGTGACCAAGCGGCCCTGACGCAACTCTCCGCGAGGCCGTCAAATCGTTTCTGACGGTGGGTTCCGAAATCGGCCAATGGGCGCGCGCCCGGCAGCGGGCCGGGTTGTAGAGTCTTCAGGGCGCGGCGCCATAAGGACTACCTGGCGGAGACTACGTCGGGATCTGAGCATGCATCCGCTGGACGAAGCCCGCCTCGACCAAGCGATTGAGTTCCTGCAGACGGTCAACACGGCGGCGTTGTTGCGGAAGATCGTCCCCGACTTGAGTGGCGAGGACCTGGCGGCTGTGGTTGCGACGTGCGAGCTGCGGCACGCCGCTTTGCTCGTGTTCCCAGAAACCATGGCCGAGGTACACGACGCGCTGGCGAAGCGTGGGCTCGTCGCCGGCGAAGCGGAGCCGAGCGTCGTGGTGCGAGAGCGGCTGAGCTATCGCTATTACCGCCCTCTGACCGAACTTGACGTCCGCATCATGCGCGTTCCGGTGGCGGTTCCTGATCGCCGGGAGTGCGCGATCGAGCTGTTCGTTCTGTTTGTGCCGCCTGGTTCCACGCTCGACGACGTCGCAGCAGGCGAACGGGAGCACGACGACGAGGCTCATGCTGCGCTCGCCGTCGGACGGGCAGCCCGGTTGGCGATTTCTGCGCTGAAATCGATCTTCAGTGATCACGGCTCGATGCGACCCGATGGCGGTCGTTACGACCGGCGCGAGGGCAGCACCGTTTTGTCTTTTCGTAACGCGGATGCGCGCAGCCATTTCCTGCACCGGATTGAGCTGCTTGCTTCCGGCGACTACCCCGCGATAGTCGAGGCTCACCGTCGGCACTCGATACCGCCGGCAAACCGGTTGCTGACGCTTATGGCGGGTGCGTGGACGACGCAAGCAATCTCGGTCGCGGCCGAGCTCGGGCTCGCCGATCTGCTGACCACGAATCCCAACGCGACGATCGACCGGCTCGCGGAGCTGAGCGGCGCGGATGAGGACGGCCTCCTGCGTCTGCTTCGTTACCTGACGTCGATCGGCTTGTTGTCGGCCACGGACGGGAGGTTTGAGCTCACGGAGATGGGGCGTTTGCTTCGCACGGACGCCGACCCAGCGATGCGACCTCTGGCGCTCCTGTACGGAGGCCTTTACTACGAGTCGTTCGGCCATTTCATCTACTCAGTGCGGACCGGGCGAGAGGCCTTTGACCATGTCTTTGGCGAGCACCATTTCGACTACTTCGCCGAGCGCCCCGAGCTGAGCGAGCTGTTCGACGGCGCGATGGCGGCCAGCGCGTCGATGTTCGACGGAGTCGCGGAGGTGATCGATTTCAGCGCCGTCCGTACGGTCGTCGACGTCGGCGGCGGAACCGGAGAGCTCCTGCGACGGATCATGCGCGTCGCGCCGCACGTGAAGGGAGTGCTTTTCGACCGTCCGCGCGTGCTTGACGAGGCACGTGCGGCCTTTGCCGCCGCGGGCATCACCGACCGTTGCGCGTTCGTGTCCGGCGACTTCACCGTCGGCGTGCCGGACCGGGGTGACATCTACGTCCTCTCGCGCGTTCTGCACGATTGGGACGACGGGCTGTGTCGGACCATCCTTGCGCGGATCGCGAGCGCGATGGATGACGACAGCCGCCTGCTGATCGTCGAGCGGCTGCTGCCGGAGGATGGCTCGCCATCGCTGGCGTTCGCCTGGGACATTCACATGCTCTGCAACGTGGGCGGCCGCGAGCGTACAGCCACGCAGTACGGGGAGTTGCTGGGCGAAGCCGGCTTCAAGCTCAGCGCCCGTCACACGCTGCCCCTCGACGCCTACCTGTTGACCGCTGAAAAGACCGAGAACGGTGGTCGTACCCAGCGCTGAAGGCGGGCACGTCTGTGGTGCTGCGATTCGATCTTTCGGCGGCTCCGCAACAACCTGGGCCTGGGGGATCACGGGCATTCCTGGGTCTTCGAGGGAGGCACGGGACCGACGGGTCACGTGCCACGGCGGGGGCCCCGGCGATTGCCGACGCCCCGTGTGGTGAGATGTCCCTTCCGGGTGTCTAGACCGACCCGTGGGGACTGATAGGCCGTCTTGGCTCAATCGGGCCTTCGGCTCCCAGCCCGTGGATTCCCAGTGGCCAGACCCTATGTGTAGTCCGTCCACCCCCGGGATTTGAGCCCATCTCTGTATTGCTTTAGCGTCGTCGTTTGCGGAGCAGCGAAAGGGCGTCTTGGTGTTGCGCAATCGCGTCGGCAATCAGCTTGTTCGTTCGGTCGCGATGCTGACGGGCAAGCGCCTTGCCCTGGGATCGCCCGGGTCCCCACCAGACGTCGGAGTATTCCAGCTTGCTGCACTGCACGATTTCTCCGTCGCTGTTGAGGATTCCCCCACTTTGCGGCCGTTTCTCCGGGGTTTGGGCCAGCCAGAGCCGCCGTTGGCCCAGCGAACGGCAGGACGGCGGCCGAGCGCCGCGCTCTTCTCCCGGCTCGAACCGGGGACACCGCGATTTTCAGGGCATGAGACTGCGTCGTTGAGCAGGGACGTCCGACGTCCGAGCCGGACGCCGCCGATCGTCCCCCTCTGACTGGCGTGGGGTGCCGCCTCGGGGTTAGGCTGGACGTGGAACGCGCGTCGCGGATGGAGCTGGGAGGTGTGGGATGGGTCGTCTGAACTGCTTGTTCGTCGTCGGGGCGGTGGCGGTTTCGGCGTGCGTGGTCGCGGTCGGCCCCGCGGTGGCGGCCAAGGGCGGCAACCACGACACCGCCCACGCTTGCCAGCAGGGAGGTCACCAGACCCGGTTCGAGGCGGAGACCGGCAACCCGTTCAAGAATGCGGGCGACTGAGCCAGCCACGGAGCAAGGGCGGCGCGTCCTCCTCGCTACAAGTCCAGGCGACGGAATACGGCGGCGATCCACTGTAGTTCTGGGGGATCTTGAACGCGTCCGGGCTCCAGGGAGGTTCGCAGGTGACGATCCTCGACGAAACAACCAGCCCACCTCGTTCGTCTTTTTCGCAGACTCCCGAGGGAATCTGGACTCGGTGCAGGTCGGTCTTCCGTGCGACACTGGCGACCTACCCCAGGTCTCAGCCAGCGGCACGACACCACAAAACCAGCCGATCACGTCGCCGTCGGTCACCGCGCCGTGCTGAGGTACACGTAGCGGCGGACCGGCAAGTTACGGAACAAGAGGCCCGGGAGGCACTCGCCTGGTGCGATGGACGACCCGGCTGGATCCCGACCACGGGGCGCCTGCGTTCTTTGGGCCGTATGCAGTATCCGTCGTCAGCCGCCCTTCTTAGCGATCTCGGCCGGGACAACCAGCTCGCCCTGCGCGAGCGGCCACGACCACCGGTCGGCGCTAATCGCCTTGCTCTCGGCTGATCGCTGACGAGCAGCGGCCGCGACTACGCGGCGCCCTAGAGCGACTCCGGTAGCCCGAACCAACCGAACAGCGACCCGTCGAAGGTGACGATCTCGGCGACCTCGCCGCCCGCGATGGTCAGCACGTCGATCGCCAGCGGCGTGTGGTGCTCGTCGCCCGGGCGCCGGACGTAGCACGCGACCGCCGGCTGTCGGTTCGCGCGCGTGACGAGGCAGCGCATCGAGCCGAACGCCTCCGTGCCGAACCCGCCCTCGACCCAAGCGTCGACAACGGTGTCACGGCCCTCCCACAGCCCGGGCTGTGGCGGCATCGAGAAGCGCACGTCCTCGCTGAGCAGGCGCTTGAGCTCGTGAGGGTCCGCGTGCTCGCTGTGGGCAACGTAGCGCTTGAGCAGCTCGCGCTCGGCTGCGGTGGCGTCGACGTCGGCCGGCCACTCGCTCCGCTGCGCGGGCAGGTGGTCCTTCATCGCCGCGTGCGCGCGCTGCAGCGCGCTGTTGACCGCGGGACCGCTCGTCTCGAGCACATCGGCGGTCTCCTTCGCCGAGCAGCCGAGCACGTCGCGCAGGATCAACACCGCGCGCTGCAGCGGCACCAAGCGCTGGATCGCGACGAGGTACGCGAGCTCGATCGTCTCCTTGGCGACGACCGCGGCGTGCGGGTCCTCGGCCTCATCGAGCAGCTCGTCGGGATACGGCTGCAGCCACAGGACCTCGCCGTTCGCCGACGGCGTGCGCGGGCGCTTGTCGAGCGCGTCGAGGCACGCGTTCGTGGCGATTTTGTAGAGCCAGGCGCGCATCGTCTCGCGTGACTGCAGGGTCTCGCGCCGGCGCCACGCGCGCAGAAACGTCTCTTGGACGAGGTCCTCGGACTCCTCGAACGACCCGAGCATCCGGTAGCAGTGGACGTGCAGCTCGCGACGGTGGCGCTCGACGGAGGCGGTGAAGGAGGCCTGGTCGAGGGCGGGGGGCGTGGTGGAGTTCATGTTAGGTGTGACGGCGCCGCGGCGAAAACTCATCGCCGACGCGAATGATGAGCAGGCTCACGCACGTCAGGGGCACCGTCGCAGCTGCGACCAACACGCGTGGGCGATGGCGGCGAGACCACCATGAGCGGACTCGTTGTCTCCGAGCACTTCCGCTAGAACACCGCGGGTGGACACTCCCTTGATCATGAACGTGGCCGACGCGAGGGCGCGTGGGCGTCCCGGCCGGGCCATCACCGTCGACTTCGAGTCCGAGGATGCGCCATGGCCGGACACTGGCGTAAACATCCAGATCATGCAGCCCGGCCAGCCGAACTGCTTGTACCACAGCGAGCCGGTCCAGGAGGACTTCTTGGTCCTGTACGGCGAGTGCACCGCGATCGTCGACGGCGAGGAGCGGAGGCTACGCCAATGGGACTTCCTGCACTGCCCGGCCGGCACCGAGCACGTCTTCGTCGGCGCCGGCGACGGCCCATGCGCAGTCCTCATGATCGGCTCCCGCCGGGTAGACCAGGCGCATTACCCCGTCAACGAGGTCGCGGCGAGGTACGGCGCCTCGGTGCAGACCGCGACCGACGATCCCGCCGAGGCCTATGCCGACTGGCGCACCGAACCCCGCAGTGAGGTCGACAACCCCTGGCCGCCGGCCTCGCGCCCGTAGCGGCGGCGCGCGGCACGCGTCACCCGCGGACTCTGTACGCGCCGGCGCCGTGCCTCCTGTCCGTCCACCGCAGGTGCCTCGGTCTGACCCGGAGACGGCTCCGTTTCGCGCAAAGCACAACTCGCGGCCGGAGTTCTCCTGCGCATGGAAAGCAGCGCTCTCGGTCGAGGTGTCGTCTCTACTGGGAATACAAAGGCGGGTTCTTCAACGTCAAGGGCGTCTCCATCCCGGTGGCCGTGACCGTCTTTTCCAGCGAGCAGTACGAGGCGCCGCGGAGCTGGGCCGAGAAGGCGTATCCCAAGCTCATCCACTACAACAAAGTCGAGAAGGGCGGTCACTTCGCCGCCTGGGAGCAGCCACTCATCTTCTCGGAGGAGCTGCGCGCCAGCTTCAGGTCGCTGCGCTGATGTAGTCGGCTACTCGACGCGGTCGATCGCGGGATCGGGGTGCTCGCCCAGGTATTCCACCCACTTGGTCTTGACGAACGGGTAGTGCTTGGCGGCCTCAACGAGGTCCATGAAGCCGACGATGTTCTGTTCGAAACGCTCCTCGAGCCGCGCATCGGCGATCCGTCCCTCCTCGTCGAAGGACTGGTGTGCGGAGGCCAACGAGTACATGTCCGGGTAGATCCGCGCCCCTAGGTGCTCGAAGGGCACACGCAGCGCCCATAGTCCCCGGTTGCCTCCGGCCATCGACGGAGAGGCGGAGAGCAGCAGCCCATGCTTCTCGTTGAAGGGCTGGGGGCTGAAGCGCGACACCCAGTCGATGGTGTTCTTCAGCAATCCGGGCATCGAGGCGTTGTATTCGGGGCAGCTGATCACGAATGCGTCGTTCATCTGGATGCACTCCCTCATCCTCTCGGCGCCTGACGGAAACCCTTCGCTCTCCTGTGCGTCCTGGTTGTAGGAGGGCGTCTCGAACGCCGGCATCGCGGTCGAGTCGACGATCCCGCCATTGGCCTCGATGGTCCTCGCCGCCAGCGTGGCCAGCCGGCCGTTCAGGGAGTCGAATCTGAGTGAGGCGCAGAAGACCAGATAGCGAACTCGCTCGCGCCGCTGTGACGGGGAAGGATCAGGGACAGGCACTTCAATCGGCCTCCTGTTCTGGATCGGGGCGACGTGGCGATCGTGTTTGGACTGCAGAGAGCGCGAGTCGTGCGCTCGGCGTCCACGGCAGGATGGCGACTTTCAGCCGTTAGTAGGGTCCTGGATCCGACGTCAGGCGCCTATGCTGCCAGGGCAAACAGTCCGGGCGGGCTGGGCATCTCCGGGCTTGACGCGATCAGCCTGTGGGGGCCGATGTGCGGCGGCGATCTGGGGGAAGTGCTCGATCTGGTTGTCGTGCATGCAGTCGATCGCTTCCTTGGTGGTCGTGGTCGTCGAATCAGCAAAACAGCGAAGCGCCTTCGGAGCGGCAATTCGCCGGGTCTGAATCCCGCGGGCGCGTCAGCAGCTGCGGCAGCCCGGGCGGAGCAACGACGCCACGCAGCGGCGTGGGAGCGTCCCGCGGTTCGTCCCCTCACGGCCCTGCGGCTCGTTGGCTAGGGCGCCGCACCATGCCGCGGGGCGGCGACCGGCGATCCGATCGAGTGCCTAGCGGGCGGCGGCGCAGGGAGACCTTGCGCTGGTTACCGGCCCAGGCTATGGGAGCTCCTGGAGGCAGGCCATAGCGGCCGAGGTGATCGATCGCTGGAGCCACGCCTGCGCCGACACTGGGAGCGCTCCGCAGAAACATCGTGCGACACGGGTGCCGGTCGGGGAGCGCGGCCCACGATGGCTTTTGCGTGGCGGGCACGCGGCGCCCCGATCGTCGATCATCTCCACCATGGGATTTCTCGATCGTCTCCTCGGCCGCGGGACGGGGCGCGAGCCTCTACCCCGGCAGGAAGCTTCAGCGCCTTCGCGGGCCGCTCCGAGCGAGCTGACCGACCAGCAAGCGCTCGAGCGCTATCGCTACCTGGTGCGGACCGCCCCGCCGGAAGCGATCGAGCGAGCCCACGAAGAAGCGTTCGCCAAGCTCACCCCCGAGCAACGGCGCATTGCGCTGGGCGACCTGAGCGCAGCCGTGCCCGAACACGAGCGCGCCGGAGCCGACGACCCTCGCTCCCTCGCCCGCATGGCCACCCGCGCGGAGCTGAACCGGCCCGGTTCCGTCGAGCGAGCCCTGGGTGGCGGCGGAGGCATGCTCGGCGGGATGGGCGGCACCCTGCTGGGCAGCTTCGCCGCGGCCTTCGCCGGCAGCCTGGTCGCCCAGTCGCTGTTCTCGGAACTCGGCGGCGATGAGGGCACCGCCCAGGATGACGGTGGTGGTGACGGGGACGCGGGCGACGCCGGCGGTGACACCGGGGGCGCCAACGCCGGCGACGGCGACCTTGGCGGCGGGGACATCGGCGGCGGCGACATCGGCGGCAGCGACATCGGCGGCGGCGACTTCAGCTTCTGACACTGCCCCGCCGAGCCGCTTGCACGAGCTCTTCGCCGCCCCGCCGTGCGCGGCGGCGTCAAACCCTCGCATTGCAACGATGAGCGCGAGTTCGGCAGATCATCGGCCCCCGCTGCGCCCGCCCGAATGTGACCGCGGGCCTCCGCCACGGCGTCGCCGCCGGGCCGAACGGCGACCGAAAGGGGGATGGTGAGCTCATCGTCCACCTGCGAGCCTGACCACGCGCTACCAGCGCTTGACCCTGGCCGCGGTCGACGAGGGCCAGCGCGTCACCACCGATATCGATGTCACCCTGTCCGTCGCGGACGGCCGAGCGACGCGGCTGCGCGACGACCTGGCGCAGGTGGAGACCAAGACCGAGGAGGGCCAGGGCACGACCGACCGCCTGCTGGGCGAGCGCGGGCAAGAGCCGGTGACGATCTCCAGTACCGATTCGGCGTCGGGATCGGCGACCGACGCCTTGATGCCGGTGCCCGGCGCCAACGACGATGGCTGATAGATGTGCTTGGACTTCGCCGTCGGTTGGTCGCGCTCGACCTCCTCCCGCCCGAGCGATCGATGACGCTGGTCGTGCTGCGGTTCAACGACGCCCGCAACCCCACCCGCGGTAAGGCCACCAGCCGCACGCACCGACCAACCACCTCGCGCCCGCGCCGCCGCCGCCGCTCCGCACCACCTGACCCCTGGCATCGGACCCACTCCTACGTGGGGCGACACCTCCACGCCGTCCCCAGGCGCGCCGGGGGTCGTCGACGCGTGCTTGGCGGCGTCGCCTCTCTGACACGCCGCCCTGGAGACCTGACCGTCACCGCGTCGGTGTCTTCGAACGCGGGGATACTCGCCCGTGGATGCCACCGGACGCGGTCACGCTCGTCCGCGAGCTGTTCGAGCTGGAACGCGCCGGCCGATTTGACGACATGGCCGCGCGCTACCGCGACAACGCCGTTATTCACCCGGCGTGGGACTCGGCGAGGACGCTGCGAGGCGGCGAAGAACTGGCGCGGTATCTCGGCGAAGCGCACGCCCGCGGGCTTGAGATCAACACGCACTTCCTCACCTTCTGGCAAGACCACGACACGGTCATGGTCACCGGGCGGATCGTCATCCGGCTGGCCGACGCCCAGGGTCTCAGCGATTCGCCGGCGAGCTGGCGCTTCGAGCTCGACGACACCGGTCTCGTCACGCGCGTCGACGGTATCGAGGCCACGACACAACCCGCCGGTGACATAGGGCGCCCCTCCTGCGCCTGACGATCAGGCCGCGGTCCGCGCGAGAGAACGCCGGATCCGGGGCGAGGATGTCGGAGGAGAACGTCGAGGGTATGCGGCGCAGTTTCGAAGCCGTATCGCACGCGGTGCCGAGCCATCAGCCACGACAGCCAGCTGCCCGCGTGATTGCTCTAGCCACAGAGCAGGCGCCTGCGCGCGATGCGTTCCGCCCCCGCAAGGGACGAGCTCCATTCGTCTCGCACGCGCGAACGGGGCTACCGGTTGCTCCGGCGGAAGCGAGCGGCTCCGAGATGTCGGACGACGCGCTTGGCCGTCCTCCTGTGCTTGCGAAGGCCGGCCTTCCCGCAGACGCCTCCTTCTTCCGGATGGATGGTGCTTGATTGCCGGCCAGCGCTCGGAGAAAATCGGCGAGGACAAGGAGGTGCGCTATGGCTCGCATCGAGACGGTCGCGCCCGGAGAGGCGCGCGGGCTGCGCCAACTGGTGCTGCGGCTCACCAAGCGGGACTACGGGTATGTGCCCGGGATCATCCAGGTTCTGCTCCCCGATCTTCTGGTGGCCTTCGCAACGAGCAGGGTCTACAACCATCTCCAACTGCGGCGGTCCTCTCCCCTGACCCGTCTGCAGCGCGAGATGCTCGCCACGGTGGTCAACGGCAAGATCGGCGGTGCGCCTTGACTGGGCATGCACACGTCGGCCGTGCGCCGACTGACCGGTAACGAGCACCTGACCTCCGCGTTCGCTACGGAGTGGCCGACGTATGACCTCGATGAGCGTACGCGAGCGCTCCTCGCCTACGCCACGAGGCTGACGGAGGCGCCCAGCCAGATCGAGGACGCCGATATCGAGGCGCTGCGCGCCGCGGGCTGGGGCGAGCGGGGTATCTGGGAGGCCACTGCCCTGACCGCCTTGTTCAACTTCTCGGGCAGGATGGAGGCGGCGTCCGGGCTGCCTCCCGACGAGGTGCCGGCAGACGCTCAGCCGAAGGAGGCAAAGCCAGACGCGCAGGGCGTCGTGGAGCTGGCGAAGGGGTCACCCTAGGCGCCCGTCCGCCGGCGCCGTCCGCACATCGCTTCGACGCTTCTGAGCCTCGTCCGCGTCTCGTAGACGTCGCTGCAGACGGTCACATCCAGCCGAATGGAGAAGTGTCGGCGCCGCCGCGAGCGCCGCTCCTACCCCGCGAAAGCTGCGGTGACGGAACGAGCGGCGCGTCAGCCCGGCGACGTCGGTTGAAAGAGCGGTCCGGCTCGCCTTAGGGGAGGCGAGGACTGGCTGGCGCCGGCAGGGCCAGCGGGTCAATCCCGAGGAGCAGTGGGGCCAGGTCGTGATGGCACAGACCCGCTTCCACGGTTTCGCTCGCATGGCCGACCCGCCACCGCGTCCACCGCGTCCGTAGCGACATGGCTGTTGCTCCGGACGACGCACACGCCTCTCGTGCTTACCACCCAGGAGTACCCGAAGGTGTCGCGAGGCGCGGTAACGTTGTACGTCCCACTGTCGGTTTAGGAGGACGGGAACGTGTCAGTAGCCGACGACGTTCGCCAGCAGATTACGAAGCGGCTGAAGGAACTTAAGCCGCTGGTCGATGAATATCACCAGCTCGAAGGGATGGTCCGGAAGTTGGCCGGTGGGGGTGGTGCTTCGAGTTCGTCCGGTCGCACCTCCGCTGGCGCTCGCTCTAGGCGCAGCACCAACGGGCGCCGTCGCGGGCGTCCTCGCGGGAGCGGTACCCGCTCGGCTCAGGCACTGGCCCTGGTTGAGGCCAAGCCTGGAATCACTATTCCCGAGATGGCCAAGGAGATGGGTATTACTCCCAACTACCTCTACCGGGTTCTGCCCGAGCTGGCCAAGGACGGAAAAGTCAAAAAGAACGGCAAGGGCTGGGAGC
>Ga0075431_100003171_pt1 | contig 15907 bp, 16 predicted proteins | sample RhiMetdeltSRZDD5_FD_75297 | JGI IMG/M metagenome (GOLD analysis project Ga0075431, IMG submission 75297) | Populus rhizosphere microbial communities from Tennessee, USA - Rhizosphere MetaG P. deltoides SRZDD5 | ecosystem: Host-associated > Plants > Roots > Rhizosphere > Soil | place: USA... | reverse complement strand
AGGATCAGCAGGAAGGCAGCCGCAAGAAGCGCGGCAATCAGCGCGCGGGCGGAGGTCAGAAAGAGGGGTGAAAAATCGCCGACAGCAACCCGCGTGGCCGGTAACGAGCCGCTGAAGATGATGACACCCATAAGGCCACTTCCCCATCCCTCCGTTGTGCGATCCATGTTGCCTCGCTTCTGCTTCCGAAGGGGAATCTTTAGGAAATCGAGGCTGGCACTGACAGCGACAGTCCAATACAATTTCACCAAACTGTATGGATATAATAGACCCCACAATCTATGGGATTCACGAATGCAGAGCGGGAGATTGACGCGCACAGGCGAGGTGATGGCGGCGATCCGATTAAAGGTGTCGAGCCGTGCCCTCATGCCCGGTGATCGGTTGCCCTCGATCCGGAGCTTCGCCGCGACCCTGGGCGTGTCACCGTCCACTGTCGTTGAAGCCTATGATCGTCTCGTTGCCGAGGGCCTCATCCGAGCCCGGCGCGGCTCCGGTTTCTATGTTGCGCGCACGGGTCTGCCGGCAATGGTGCTTGGGGAAGCCGAGCCGCGGCGCGACCGGGCGGTCGATCCGTTCTGGGTTTCGCGGCAATCGCTCGATGCAGATCCGACGGTGATGAAGCCCGGCTGCGGCTGGCTGCCGGCGGACTGGATGCCGAACTCCGCTCTTCGCCGCGGATTGCGGGCACTCGCGCGGGCCGAGGATGCTGTGCTCGCCGACTATGGCACTACGCGAGGCTCGCCAATTCTGCGCCGGTTGCTGCTCTCGCGGTTTGCCGAAGAGGGCATCGAGACTTCGCCCGACCAGCTCATGCTGACGGTTTCGGGTACGCAGGCGATCGACCTGATCTGCCGCTTCCTGCTGAGGTCCGGCGACACGGTGCTGGTCGATGACCCATGCTATTTCAATTTCCAGGCACTCCTTCGAGCCCACCAAGTCAGGATTGTCGGCGTGCCCTACACGCCCTCAGGGCCCGACGTGACCGTTTTCGAGGAGACCCTGACCGCAGAGCGACCCCGGCTCTACATCACGAACTCCGCGCTTCATAATCCGACTGGCGCCACGCTCTCGCCGCAGACCGCCCACAGGGTTTTGAGTTCAGCCTCGGCTCACGACCTTACGATCGTCGAGGATGACATCTTCGCCGATTTCGAGCCGGAGCCGTCGCCGCCTCTCGCCGTGCTCGACGGGCTCAACCGCGTTATCCGGATTGGCAGCTTTTCGAAGACCCTGTCCGCCTCGATCCGCTGCGGTTACATCACCGCACGGGCAGATTGGATCAACGGGCTCGTCGATCTGCAGGTCGCGACTTGCTTCGGTGGACCAAGCTTGGTCGCGACCGAGCTGATCGCAAGCGTTCTGGCGGGCGGCGGCTACCGCAAGCACATGGAGGAATTGCGCCAGCGCCTGGCGCGGGCCAGACATGCAATTGCGACGCGCCTCGAGCCCCTTGGAATCCGGCCTTGGCTCATGCCACGCGGCGGCTTTTATCTTTGGTGTCGCCTGCCGGAGGGACAAGATTCCACCACGCTCGCTCGCAGGGCTTTAGAGGAGCGGGTCGTTCTGGCGCCAGGCAACGTGTTCAGCGTCTCTCAGACGGCAACTCCCTTCCTACGCTTCAACGTCGCCCAGTCGTACGACCCGCGCATTCTCGCGGCCCTGAAGCGAGCGATGGATCGTCGACATGCCGCGTGAATTTTCTCATACTTGCGCCTCCCCATGAGTCGAAGCTTCAGGCGCCGGTTATCACTTCCCGTGCCTCAGCCGCTCAGCGGTCAATTTCGCACGCCGATCCATGAAGGATTGAGTCCGACCATCCAGCGTCCTCACGGCTCGGTTGCGCGACCGCGCGAGGTGAACCGGGTCAATCGGCGCCCTTCCTCGACCGTCTGGACGGCTTCTGTCATCAGCCACTCGCGAAAGGCGGCAATCTTCGATTTATGGACCATGTCGCTGCTGCACAGGAAGTAGTAGCCCTCCTCGGTCTCGACCTCGATATCCGAGAGCCTGGCCAACCGGCCGCTAACCAAATCGCCATGGGCAAGCAGCAATGTGGTGAAGCAGATCCCCTGCCCCTGCACGGCAGCGGCGATCATCAGATTGGCGTCGCTGAAGTAAAGCGTGTCGCGGAAAGGCTTGCGGATCAACCCGCTCTTCTCGAGCCAGGCTGTCCAGTCCGGCTGGTTCAGCACCTGGAGCAGCGTATGGCCGGCGAGCTCGCCATGCGAGATCGATTGGTGGTCCTTGAAAAGGCTCGGGCTGCAGACGGGAATAAGCGCTTCATCCACGATCTTCTCGGCATGCATATTCTCCCATGTGCCCTTTCCCCACCGGATCGCGACATCGATATCCTGACGATTGAATGCTACCGGATCCGAGGATGCGAGAAGCGTGACCTTGATGTTCGGATTTTGCTCCATGAAGCCCTTGAGCCGCGGCGCGAGCCAGGAGGAAGCAAATGCCGGCGCCGCATTCACGCACAGCACGGCCGGCGCCGAGGGATCCGAAAGCTTGCTGCAAGCCCGCGCCATCATGTTGAGAGCTTCACTGACCGTGGCGCACAAGGCCGTCCCTTCGCGGGTCAGCTCAAGTCCGCGGGGCAGCCGACGAAACAGCCGAACGTCGAGGAACTCTTCGAGCTGCCGGATCTGCTGACTGATGGCCGACTGGGTGACCAGGAGCTCCTCGGCGGCAATCGTGAAGCTGGAATGGCGCGCCGCCGCCTCGAAGGCTCGAAACAGATTGAGCGGGGGCAGCCGGCGGTTGCGCTGACTAACCCGGGGCGGCGACGGGGACGGCCTCGTCTTGCCTCGAGCCGGCGGTGGCTTCTGATGCTCCATGAAAGTTCCTACGGGTCGGGGAGCAGATGGTCGAACCTCACCCTATGCTGCATCAGAAAGGCCGTCCTGCGCCAGCACCGATCCGAGAAGCGGCAGAACATCTGCGCCGAACCGCTCCATTGATGCCAATGTCTCGCGACGGCCAATGCCCGCAAACCCCATGAAGCAGGACAGATGGCTGGGTTTCATCGCAGAAATTTCACTGGCAAGCCGCTCGGCGCAGTCTTGCGCACCGCCGATCACCGCATTGTCCAGAAAATCGTCAAGTGGCGGTTCGTCATGAAACGGCATCAACCGCACAAATGGGCCGTCCTTATCGAATGTGGCGCCCTTGAGATTGCGATCGGCGCGAAACAGGTTCCGGACACATTCCGCGGCATGCAGCGCGTCACTGCGACGTTCCGTGACGTAGACGAAGCGCTGCACCGCCAGTGGCATGGTCTCCGCCGACCCGCCACCGGCCGTCCAGCCCTCGACGATCCGCCGACGCTGCTCCAGAGCAAGATCGAGCCCGCGATGCCCGAAGCTCATGAAGGGTGTGTGGCGGCCCCGCGCCGCCCGTTCGAGAACCGCCCGGTTTGTGCTGACGACATAGACTTCCGGCAGCTCCAGACCGAACGGGCGCATCGGCAGCTCGGTCGGCGGAATATGGAAGTTCCGCCCCGAATAGGTGATCGCGCCCGTCGAAAGACCCTGCTCCAGGATGTCCCACACCTCGAGCATGATCTCGTGCTTGCGCTCCGGATCGACGCCGAAGCGGCTGAACTCGTAAGGCTGGTAACCGCAACCGAGCCCCAGCACCAGCCGGCCGCCGCTCAGCAGGTCGGCGAACGCCACCTCCTGCACCAACCTGAGAGGATTGTGAAACGGCAGCGGCAGGACAGCCGGACCGAGGCGGATGCGCCTGGTCGCGGGGACGCAGCGCGTTACCATCATCAGCGCGGCCGGGCAGATCGAGTGATTGGTGAAATGGTGCTCGGCAAACCAGGCGATATCGAAATTGAGATCCTCGGCCATGGTCACCATGTCGATCGAGGTCTGGACCACCGCCGCCGGCGACGTGTTGCGGTCGTAGAGACCCATGAGGTTGAAGAGACCGAGCTTCACCATGGTGCGCCATCTTTCGAGCAGCATCTGTATCACCGCTGCTCGGGTTCACCCAAATTAGATGTCGTCACGTAGCCAACACGCATTAGTTCGACTAATCCCGACGCCTGCACCAGCCCTTCTAATGCCGGCATTATGAAACATCGTTTGTGCGTCGCTCCGGAATTTCCAAAACTCCGGGTGCCGGGCATCGACAGCGCGACCACAATCAAGGACTCGCGAATGGCTGCTTTGCCGGAATTCCATGGAAAATCTGCAATCGTCACCGGCGGGGCCCGCGGCCTTGGCCGAGCGATCGCACAGATGTTGGTCGAGCGCGGCGCGCAGGTCGCCATCATCGATCTGAACGGACAGGCCGCGGCCGAAACCGCCGACGAGCTGCGGCGCAGCGACGGCATCGTGCATGACATCGCCGGCGACATCCGCTTTCGTGACGGCGCACGAGCAGCCGTGACCACGGCCGCCGCACGGCTCGGCGCGCTCGACATTCTCGTCAATAATGCCGGCGTCTATCCGCGAAAGCCCCTGCTCGAGATCGACGATCAGGCCTGGGACCATACGTTCGATGTGAATCTGCGCGGCATGTATCACGTGACCTGCGTCGCGGTGCCGTTGATGCAGGCGCGAAAAGGCGGTCGCATCGTGTCGATCGCCTCGATCGATGCGCACATCCCCTATCCCAAGAATGCCCACTACGCGGCTGCCAAGGCCGGGGTGATCAGCTTCACCCGCTCCTTTGCCGAAGCCTGCGCCGCTGATCAGATCCTGGTCAATGCCGTGTCCCCTGGTCCGATTGCCACCCAGCAATTGCGCGATCTCGGAATCCTTGCCGATCTCGAGAAGAATGCACCGCTCGGCCGTGTCGCGGCGCCCGAGGACATTGCTGAAGTCGTATGTTTCCTGGCGAGCAGTCGCAACCGCTTCATCACTGGCGAAACGATCATTGCCAGCGGCGGCATCGTGATGGCGTGAAATCAGAACCAAGGGAGGAATCCGTGAAACAGCGACAACATCTCAACCGTCGGAGTCTCCTGGCAAGTGCCGCCGGCATTGCGGTGGTGCTGCCGGTGATGGGCTTCCCGACCGTGCTGCGCGCCAAGCCCGAGCGCATGACGATCCCCAATCCAGGTGGCGCCCTCGAAGAGGCGCTGAAGGCTGCCTATTTCAAGACCTTCACCGAGAAGACCGGCATCGAGATCTCCGGCGCACCCTATGCCGATACTGCCAAAATCAAGGCGATGGTCGAGAACAATGCGGTGGACACCGACGTCATCTTCACCGACGCGGCTGATGCCGCGATGCTTGCCAAGCAAGGCCTGCTCGAGCCGATCGACTTCTCCGTGGTCGACAAATCGGTGCTCATCCCCGAAGCGGTGCACGAGCACTATCTCCTCGCCGACGTCGCCGCCTACGCCATGGCGTGGAACACCAAGAGCATGTCGGACGACAAGCGCCCCAAGACCTGGGCTGAGTTCTTCGATCCGGCGGCCAAGCCCGGTCAGCGCAGCCTATGGAAATATGCCGCCCAGACCCTTGAGGTCGCTGCGATGGGCGCCGGCCAAAGCCGCGACAAGCTCTATCCGCTCGATCTCGATGCCGCCTTTGCCAAGCTCGACGCGGTCAAGGGCTCTCTCACTTGGTGGGACTCCGGGGCACAAGGGGCGCAGCTCATCATCGATGGCGAGACCGATGTCGGGACCGTGTGGAATGGCCGGCTCTACAAGCCACGCAAGGACGGTGCCCCGGTCGACTACACCTTCGATCATTGCCTCTATGTCTGCGACTCGATCGTCGTCCCCAAGGGTGCCAGGAACAAAGCCGAGGCAATGACCTTCATTGCCAATTTCACTGATCCCAAGAATCAAGCGGTGTTCTGCAAGTCGATACCGTATGGACCGGTGAACCCCGCAACCTTCCCGCTGCTCGATTCCGAGACCAAGGCGGCTCTGCCAAATGCGCCGGAGAATGCCAAGACCGCGGTTTTCCAGAATTTCGGCTATTGGGCCGACAATGGCGCGAAGATCATCGAGCAGTTCAACAAATGGCTACTGGGATAGACAGCTGACCGGAAATAGGCGCATGGCCGCCATCGACACCGCCCAGCGGGCGCAAACATTGGTGAGACCGTGGACGCCGGCCCGAGGCTATGCGCTGCTCCTGCTCGCGCCGGCTGCGGTTCTCGCCATCTTCTTCATCTGGCCACTGGTTCAGGTGGTCATACGCAGCTTCGTCGAACCGGAGATCGGCCTCGGCAACTATGCCAGGATTTTCGCGACGACCACCTATCTGAGGGTCATCGCCAATACCATGACACTTGCCGCAACAGTCGCGCTGGTGACGCTGGTTCTTGCCTATCCCGTCGCTTGGATGGTGTCGGGCGCGCGCGGCAACACACTCTATTTCTGCCTTGCCCTGATCCTCATTCCATTCTGGACAAGCGTCGTGATCCGGACCTTCGCCTGGATGGTGCTGTTTCAACGTCGCGGTGTCCTGAACAGCTTTCTCGTGTCGAGCGGCCTCATCGAGCAGCCGCTGCGTCTCATGCATAATTCTGTCGGCGTCCATATCGGCATGGTGCACATCCTTCTGCCCTTCATGATCCTGCCGCTCCTCAGCTCGATGCGCTCCATCGATCCGACGATCATGCGGGCGGCATCCGTGCTCGGTGCCAATCCTTTGCGGCAGTTCGTCCATGTCTATCTTCCTCTCACCATGCCGGGGGTTAGCGCCGGCGTTCTTCTGGTTTTCATCTCGGCGCTCGGGTTCTTCATCACCCCCGCCCTGCTCGGCGGGCCTCAGAACATGACGATCGCAGTTCTCATCGAGCAGCAAACGTCGCGGCTGCTGGACTGGCCGATGGCATCGGCACTCGCTTCGCTGCTGCTCGCGGCAACGGCGTTGCTCTACCTTCTCTACGATCGGATTTCCCGGCATCTCGGCGCGGCCGGGGTGCTTGGAGGCTGAGATGGCGGAAACGCCATGGATCATTCTTGGCAATGCCATCCGCTTCGTCGCGGTGTTGGTCTTGATCTATCTCGTCCTGCCAACGTTCGTCATCGTCCCCCTGTCGTTCTCGAGCGAAAGCTTCCTGAGCTTTCCCCCGCCCGGCTGGTCTCTGCGGTGGTATGAGCAGCTGATCGCCCATCAGGACTATGGGATAGCTCTCGCCAACAGCCTCAAGATTGGCCTCCCTGCCGCCGCACTGGCCACCGTTCTCGGCACCATGGCTGCGCTGGGACTGGCCCGCGGCAACATGCCCGGTCGTACGCTCATGACCATCATCGTCATTGCGCCTTTGATCCTGCCGCCGATCGTGCTCGCCATCGGGCTCTTTCCCATCATGGTCCGGCTCGGAATCATCGGCACCTATCCCGCCATCCTGTTTGGCCATATTGTTGTCTCGATGCCACTCGTCTTCATCACCGTCGCGGCCGCTCTCAAAAGCTACAGTCCCACATTCGAACTTGCCGCCATGACACTTGGCGCCAATCAATGGCGAAGCTTCTGGCACGTGACCTTTCCAATGATCCGGCTCGGCGTGATGGTCGGATTCATCTTCGCCTTTACCTTTTCTTTCGATGAAATCATTCTCGCCCTCTTCCTCACCAACTCCGCCACCCGCACCCTGCCGCGGCTCCTCTGGGAGCAGCTCAATCTCTATATGACACCGCTCGTTGCCGCAGCGACCGTGGTCATCCTCTGCATTACCATGTTGATGCTTTTCATCGCCGCGAGCATTTCCCGCAGAAGCGACGCCAAGCAGGCGGACGGATCATCATGAAGCAGCCGATATTCCAGCCCGAGGTCGCGACGACACGGCCGCTTCGCAACACGATGGGAGCCGCGGTCAATTTCATCGGCCTCGAGAAGCGCTACGGAATTGTCAGGGCACTGATGCCGACCACCCTCGAAATTCTATCGGGAGAGTTCTTCGCAATCATCGGCCCGAGCGGCTCGGGCAAGTCGACCTTGCTCGGCGTCACTGCCGGCTTCATTCCGTCATCGGCTGGCCAGATCCTGGTGAATGGCCGAGATCTCGTCGGCGATCCGCCCTACACCCGGAACATCGGTATGGTGTTCCAGAACTACTCACTTTTTCCTCATATGACGGTTGCCGAGAACATCGCGTTCCCGCTCAAGATGCGCGGCAAGCCGGCAGCCGAGATCGACGGCAAGGTTGCCCGCATGCTGGAGGCCGTCCGGCTTTCGGGCTTCGGTGCTCGTCGTCCACATCAACTGTCCGGCGGCCAGCAGCAGCGAGTCGCGCTCGCCAGGGCTGCCGTCTATGACCCGCTGCTGCTGCTCATGGACGAGCCACTCGGCGCTCTCGACAAGAATCTCAGGGAGGAAATGCAGGAGGAGATCAAACGCTTCCAGGCTGCGATCGGCACAACCGTGATCTATGTCACGCATGATCAGCAGGAAGCCGCCTGCATGGCCGACCGCATTGCCGTCATGAACAATGGGGCCATCATTCAGATCGCCACACCGCGCGAGCTCTATGAGAACCCGCGCACCAGTTTTGTCGCGAGCTTTCTCGGTGAAGCCAATCTCATGAAGGTCGAACAGATCACCGGCGGAGGTGTCAACGGATGCACCGCGCGCGTGCTAGGCGGACATATTGTGCGCACTGCATCGACCATCCTGCCGGCAACGCCCTCGGCGCTGCTGGTGCGACCTGAGAACATCATGATCGGCGACGAGCGTGGCTCCGCCGAAAACCGGTTTCCGGGCGTGATCTCCGACGTGGTCTACACTGCCGGCTCGGTGCGCTATCGCGTCCGGCTCGGCGGCGATCTTGTTCTGACAGTTCGAGTGCCGTCCCGTCATGGCATTGTTCTCCAGGCGCTCGGGGATGCAGTGACGGTCGCCTGGCGTGCCAGCGACACCATCATCGTTGCGGAGGAAGGATGACGCACGACCTGGATGGCCGCGTTGCCATCATCACCGGCGCCGGCTCGGGCATTGGTCAGGCAACGGTCTGGCTGCTCGCCGAGCGGGGTGCTGCCGTGCTGGTTCAAGACATCGATCCGGACGGTGCAGCAGCCACAGCGGCCCGACTCGGCCGGCAAGGCTGCGACTTCCTTGTCCTGGTTTGCGATATTGCTGACCCGCAGGCCAACCGTCACATCGTGGAGGCCGCGGTGAACCGTTGGGGGGCCTTGGATATCCTGGTCAACAATGCCGGCATCGGCATCGATCGTTCGATCGAGAACATTGATGAGCTGGCGTTCGACCGCATGTTCGCTGTCCATGTCAAAGGGACGTTCTTCACCACCCAGGCAGCCGTGCCAGCGTTGAAGCAGTCCGGGCGCGGTCGAATCATCAACACCTCCTCGCGCTGGGCGCTCGCGGGTCACGACCGGGCATCCGACTATGTTGCTGCCAAATCGGCAATCCTCGGTCTGACCAAGGCCTGGGCCCGCGAGCTGGCGCCCCACCACATCACGGTCAATGCCATCGCTCCCGGAGGTGTCAAGACGGCGATGGTTCGCCGAACTCTCGGGGAATCCGGCATCGCCACCGAAGAGAAGCAGGTGCCGCTCGGCCGATGGAGCGATCCAGGCGAGATCGCGGCCACCACCGCATTTCTCGCATCAGACGCAGCGGCATTCATCACCGGCCAGGTGATCTCCCCCAATGGCGGCAAGACAATGGTCGGGTTCTAGGGCAAGAGGAGATCGGAAGGGATGTCGAACTTTGAAGGGCGTGTCGCTGTCATCACCGGCGGAGGCCGCGGGATGGGTCGGGCCCATGCTTGCCTGCTGGCCGCGCGCGGCGCATCGGTCGTCGTCCAGGATATTCTCGAGAGCGAGGCCCATGAGACCGTCCGCATGGTCAGGGATGCGGGCGGTGAAGCGCAAGCGATCATATGCGATGTCACCGATATTCGCAGCCTTCGCACGGCGCTTGCCGCGATGGAGCGCCGGCTTGGGCATCTCGATATTCTGGTGAACAATGCCGGCATCGGCAGCGAGGCGTCGCTCGAAGAGATCACCGAGCAGGAATTCGATCGAATGTTCGCGGTTCACGTCAAAGGCAGTTTCTTTGCGACACAAGCGGTGGTCCCGGGCATGAAGGCGCGCCGTACCGGCAAGATCATCAACATCTCTTCCATCTGGGGAATGGTCGGCCACCACGCCGCGTCCGATTATTGCGGTGCCAAGGCTGCCCTTCTCGGCCTAACCAAGGCGTGGGCCCGTGAATTGGCGCCATGGAACATCCATGTCAATGCAGTTGCGCCGGGTGGGGTGCTTACCGAAATGGTGCTGCAGCAGCCCAATATCGAAACGCGCATGGCTGACAAGATCAAGCTCGTGCCGCTCGGCCGCTATGCCGATCCGTCCGAGATTGCCGCCACCGTCGCCTTTCTCGCCTCCTCGGAGGCCGATTTCATCACCGGCCAGGTCATCAGCCCCAATGGTGGCCAGACCATCGTCGGCATTTGACGAGGAGACGACAGCATGAAACTTGGACTTTTCAACCTGATGACGCTGCGCGGTTCGAACGACGGCCGACAAATGATCGACGAGACGCTCGATTTGGTGAAGCTCGCCGAGGCGATCGGCTTCGACACCGCCTGGATGGCTGAGCATCACTTCTCGAATTACAGCATGTGCGTGTCGCCCCTGGTCATGGCAGCCTACTGCGCCGGCGTGACGAGCACCATTCGGCTGGGGACCGCGGTGCTGGTCTTGCCGCTCTATCATCCTGTCCGCATGGTCGAGGAAATGGGTCTGGTCGATCAAATCAGCAACGGTCGGTTGGTGGTCGGGATCGGCACCGGCTATCAGGGTTACGAGTTCGACCATTTCGGGATCAATCTCGAGGAGCGTGTCGAGCGCTCCTTGGAGATGGCCGACATCATCGAGCGCTTCGTCGAGAGCGAGATATTCTCCTATTCCGGCAGGCATTACACGCTGAAGGAGATGCCGATTTGCACCCGCATGCTGAACGGCCGCCGCCCCGATATCTATGTTGCCGGCGCTCAGCCCGAGCTTGTCGAGAGGGCCGCCCGTGACGGCTGGATCCCCTTCATAACCGTCGGTGCGCAGGGCAGCGATGTCCTTGCACGCCAACGACAATATTACGAGGGAATCTTTGCCAAGGTCGGGCGGGATCCGCATACGATGCCCTTCGCGGTGCAACGCTACATCTATGTCACCGACAATCGGGCCGACGCTCGCGACGCCGCCGAGCGCATCCTCTATGTCAACCGCCTCGCCTTCAGCATGCGGTTCAACTACCAGGAGCTTGACGGCGCCCAGCTCAAGCCGATCCCCTATAAGGACGAGCCAACTCCGGAGCAGATCATCGACAATGTCATCATTGGCTCTCCCGAACACTGTGCTTCGCGGATCATCGCCGAAGCGCAAACGGTCAAGATGAGCGACCTGAGCTGCTTCATGCAATTTGGTGGCATGGAAGGGCGTCGAGCGCTGCGCTCGCTCGAGCGGTTCGGCGCCGAGGTCGTGCCTCTGCTCGAGAGCGAACTTGGATCGGTTATCACCGGTAGCCCCCGGAGCGCAGTGCCAAGAGCAGCTTCCGGTTAGCATGGAACAACATCGAACAGCTTTTATTTCTGCGATGGCGCGCGTCGCATCGGGCGTGAGCGTGGTGACAAGCGATGGCCCTGCCGGCCGTGCCGGCCTGACCGTCAGTGCAATGTGCTCGCTATCGGCCGATCCACCGGCAGTACTCGTGTGCATCAACCGGGCGAGCCACGCTGGCCGGATCATCCGCATCAACGGAGTCTTCTGCGTGAGTGTCCTGGCTTCGCACCAGACCGAGATTGCGCGGCGCTTTGCCGGTCCGACGGTGCAAGGGGACAAGTTCATCGATGTCGGCTGGGACCGCTTCATCACCGGCGCGCCGGCCCTGCGGGAGGCCGTCGCCATTTTCGACTGCAACCTCACCAGAGGTGCCGATTTCGGCAGCCACGACATTCTCATCGGAGTCGTGGCAGAGAGCGAGGAGCGAAGCGGATCGCCCCTCATCTATGCGGCGCGGACCTACTGTGTCCCGGCGGCCCTTCCTTGAATTTCGAGCCTGTCGGGCTGCTATCGGCTCAGATTTGACAGGGCTTGCGTCAGCGAGGATTTCACATTGATGATATGCGACTCGAGCAGCTCCGATGCCGCGTCGAATTGCTGGGCGCTGCAAAGCTTGACCAGCTCGGCATGTTCCTTCTCTGCACGCTCCATGCCATCCGTATAGGTCAGCTGAAGGCGGGTATGGCGGTCCGAGGCCTGTAACAACGCCGTCACGATGGTCATTGTGCGTGGCCGGTTGCTATGCTGGTACAGCATCAGGTGGAACTGCGTATTGAGCTCGCCCCAGCGTATGACGTTGTTGGTCCTGAGTTCGTGACTGTACTCGTCGAGAATGGCTTCGAGTCGGGCGAAGTCGCCGCCGGTCAATTGCGGCGCGGAGGCCCGCAACAGCCATGGTTCGAGCAATGTGCGCAGGTCGAAAAGTTCCTCGATTTCGGCAATCGAAAGCTCCGACACCACCGCTCCGCGGTGCGGGATGATCTTGATCAAGCCCTCGGCTTCGAGCTGCAGCAGGGCCTCGCGCAACGGAATACGACTGATCCCGAATTCGGACGCGAGCGCGTCCTGCCGGAGCTGGAAACCTGCCGGGAAGCTGCCGGTGAGAATGCGGCGTCGCAGCTCCTCGGCTGTTGCGGCGGCCAGCGTCCGATGCGCCAGTCCCTTGGTTATTCCGGCAGCGATGGGCGAGTTCATTGGACGTCCATGGTCATTAGCGACAGCCCGATATTGACATAAGATTTGTATACAATCTACGATCTTACGGGATGTCAGGAGGTGGCCATGGCGGCTCGAGTGACTTGGCAAGGTGTCTTTCCGGCGGTCACGACGCAATTCAAACCGGACTTCAGCCTGGATGTGACGGCCACCCATCGAGTCTTGACGGCCCTGATTCGTGATGGCGCGGCCGGTCTCATCGTCTGCGGCACAGTTGGCGAGAATTGCAGCCTGACGCGTCAGGAGAAGGTGGCAGTCATCGAGGCCGCCTGCGATGCTGCCGGCAAGCGCGTCCCGGTGCTGGCAGGCATCGCCGAATACACCACACCCTTTGCCACCGAGATGATCGCCGAAGCGGCGCGCGCCGGGGTCGATGGCGTGATGGTCATGCCGGCACTTGTTTATTCTTCGAAGCCGCATGAGACGGCCATGCATTTCCGCAGTGTTGCCAAGGCAACCGATCTGCCGGTCATGGTCTACAACAATCCGCCGATCTATCGCACCGATGTCACCCCTGCCATTCTGGCGGACCTCGCGGATTGCGAGAACATCGTCGCGTTCAAGGATTCCTCGGGGAATACCCGCCGATTCACCGATGTGAGAAACAGCGTCGGCGATCGCTTCATCATATTTGCCGGTCTCGACGATGTGGTTGTCGAGAGCGTTCTCATGGGGGCTGTCGGGTGGGTCTCGGGCATGTCGAACGCTTTCCCACAGGAGGGCGAGGCATTGTTCCGCCTGGCTCGTGAAGGCCGCTACGAGGATCTGATGCCGCTCTATCGCTGGTTCATGCCGCTTCTTCATCTCGACGCTCGTCCTGATCTCGTCCAATGCATCAAGCTTTGCGAGCATCTGGTCGGCCGCGGCTCGGCGCTGACGAGGCCGCCGCGGCTGCCGCTCGAGGGAGCAGAACGTCAGGAAGTGGAAGAGATCGTCCGCAACGCCCTTGCCAACCGGCCTGCCCTGCCAGTCAGATACAAGGCGGCATAGGATAGCTACGAACGCGGATCTTAATGGACGCGCTTCTTCGATTGCGGAATGTTTCGAAGAGCTTCGGCAGGACGTCTGCCGTCAAGCCGGTCGATCTGGAGATCCATCGCGGCGATTTCTTCGCCATCCTTGGGCCGTCCGGCTGCGGCAAGACAACTCTTCTGCGCATGATCGGTGGCTTTGTCGAACCGACCACCGGCAGGATCGAGATCGCCGGCAAGGATGTCACGGCGCTCGGTCCGGAGCGGCGCCCGACCAACATGGTGTTCCAGGGCTACGGCCTGTTCCCGCATATGACGGTCAAGCAGAACGTCGCCTATGGCCTGCGCATCGCCAAGCTCCCCAAGCAGGAAATCGCCGAGCGCACCGGGGAGGCACTGGCGCTCGTCCATCTCGAGGAGCTCGAATCGCGCATGGTGCAGGAGCTTTCGGGCGGCCAACAGCAGCGCGTCGCTCTGGCGCGGGCACTGATTATGCGACCGCCCGTCCTGCTACTCGATGAACCCTTGGCCGCGCTTGACCTCAAGCTTCGTCAGGCGATGCAGGAGGAGCTGCGCCGTATCCACAGCGACATTGGCGGGACATTCGTGTTCGTCACCCACGATCAGGGCGAGGCGATGAGCCTGGCCAATCGACTGGGTGTGATGCATCAGGGTGAGATGATCCAGGTGGGCTCTCCCCAGGATGTTTACCGGCGACCGAAAAGCGCCTTCGTGGCGGCTTTCGTGGGCGACGCAAATATTCTCAAGGGCAATCGCAGGGCGGGAGTGGTCACCCTGGAAGCGGGCGCGCGCTTTCGCTCCGAAGGGCCGGAGTCGTCGGTGATGGTGGTGGTGCGCCCTGAGTCGATTGCGATCAATTGTCCGCAGCCCGACGGCGAATGCACATTGCAAGGCCGGATTGGCGACATGATCTTCATGGGGTCTCACATCCGCTACTCCGTGGATGTCGCAGGACTTTCGCCGATCATGGTCCAGGTGAACCCCGGATCAGCACCGCCGATGAACCGCGGCGAAGAAGTGTCGCTGTCCTGGACACCCGACAATCAGACAATCCTGGTGACGTGAAATGCCGCAAATCGAGTGCATTCTCGAGCACCAGGACCTGATCGGCGAGTCGCCGCTGTGGAGCGTATCTGAAGGTGCGCTCTATTGGGTCGATGTCATTGCACAACGCATCTATCGACTTGCGCTCGAGAGACGGCAATGCACGCAATGGATGATGCCGGAAGCAATCGGCTCAATCGCCTTCCGTCACGGCGGTGGGCTGGTGGCCGGCATGCGCAGCGGCATCTACGCACTCGATATCGACTCCGGTCGCCGCGAGGCATTGTTCGAGCTCGGCTCCGATGCGCCGGGTCTCCGCTTTAATGACGGCAAGTGCGACCGTGCCGGACGATTCTGGTCGGGCACCATGGATGATCGGAGCTTCGCGCCGGTGGGCAAGCTCTATCGCCTGGATGCGCTAGGGCAATGCACTGTAGCCGACGCCGGCTTCATCATCGTCAATGGCATTGCCTGGAGTCCCGACAATCGAAGCATGTATGTTGCCGATACGCGTCGCGATGTCGTCTATTCCTATGATTTCGACATGGCAACGGGAGCCATCGGGGAAAAGCGCCCATGGATCTCCACCGAGAAGATCGCCGGACGAGTCGATGGTGCAACCGTCGCACAGGATGGAACCTATTGGTGTGCCCATGTCCGCGGCGGCGAAGTTGCACAATACGATCCCGATGGCCGCCTCATCCAGACCATAGCGCTGCCCGTCAAATATCCGCTGATGTGCAGCTTTGGCGGGCCCAATATGGACATTCTCTTCGTCACCACCGGCCGTGCTCTCGCGACCCCCGAGGAGCTGATGGCCCAACCGTTGAGCGGCAGCGTGTTTGCCATCCACGACACCGGCAGTATCGGCATACCGGAAGGCGCGTTCGGCTGATGGCGCAATCTCACCTCACCATCGAAGAGCTTGCTGATCGATTGGCGCAAATCCCCCGCGTCCCGTTGGCCCATCTACCAACGCCGCTGGAAGTCTGTCCGCGATTTTCCAAGACGCTCGGCAATATCAATGTGCTGGTCAAGCGCGATGATCTGACGGGGCTCGCCTTCGGCGGCAACAAAACCCGCCAACTCGAATTCGTGTTTGGCGAGGTGCTCCGCAGCGGTGCCGACATTGTCGTAGCCGGCGCCTATACGC
>Ga0075431_100003170_pt1 | contig 15908 bp, 19 predicted proteins | sample RhiMetdeltSRZDD5_FD_75297 | JGI IMG/M metagenome (GOLD analysis project Ga0075431, IMG submission 75297) | Populus rhizosphere microbial communities from Tennessee, USA - Rhizosphere MetaG P. deltoides SRZDD5 | ecosystem: Host-associated > Plants > Roots > Rhizosphere > Soil | place: USA... | reverse complement strand
CCTCCGCAACGACCAGACCCAGGACCACGAGCACCGCCAGCGTCACCCGGCGCGCTGCCTTCCGTCCGCGCATGACCCTCCCCCTGTCCGTGCCTGTACCTCGCCCACGAACCCACGCGCCCGCCCTCAGCGTGCCAGACCCCGCACGCATGTGCCGGGATTCGGGACGGCACCAGGCCGACGGCTACATCTGGTTGCACATATATACGGAAGAACATATGCTCAGACCTATGCCTGCTGCGCTCGCAGTCCTCGACGTGATCGCTGAACCCACCCGGCGCCGGATCCTCGACGCCGTGCGGGAGGGCGAGCGCTCGGTGACCGAGCTCGTGGAGCAGGTCGGGATGCACCAGCCGGGTGTGTCCCGTCATCTCAAGGTGCTGCGCGATGCCGGGCTGGTAACGGTCCGGCGCGACGCGCAACGTCGGCTCTACCGGCTCCGGGCCGAACCACTCATGGAGCTCGATGCCTGGCTGGAGCCGTACCGGGTCGAGTGGTCCAACCGCCTCGACTCCCTCGAGCGGCACCTGAAGCGGACCGCGACCCCGATCGCCCCGAACCCGAACACGAAGGAAGACCGATGAGCAACCTGTCCTCGCCCACCTACGACGGCACCCTCGAGCGCACCGCCGACGGCGGGGTCATCCGCTTCGAGCGTCACCTCGCCTACTCGGTCGACGAGGTCTGGGACGCCATCACCAGTCCCGAGCGGCTGGGGGACTGGTGGCTGCCGTTCGACGCCGACATCAGCGTCGACCTGCGGGAGGGCGGCGAGATGGTGATGACGGCCCGGGACGAGCCGATCTCCATCACGTGCACCATCCTCCGGGTCGAGCCACCGCGGCTCCTCGAGCACACCCACGCGGACCCTGGCTCCCGCATGCTCTGGGAGCTCGAGCCGGTCGAGACCGGGTCCGTCCTCCGGTTGAGCCACTTCGTCACCGACCCGGCGGAGGCCATCGAGAAGTGCTACATCGTCGGGCTCCAGACCTCGCTGTCCCGGCTCGAGCCGACCCTCGCCGGCAAGCCCGTCGCCTGGGACTGGGAGGCCTTTGCGGAGGCTCAGGCCCACTACGCCACCCTCGGCCTCGCACCTCCGGTGGAGGCGACGTGATGTCATCCCGGGGCCCGGCGCGCAGCGCCCTGGACATGTGGATCGGCCGCTGGATCAACACTGATCCGGCGGTCGCCACCGCCGACGTCTACGAGTGGGCGCCCAGCGGAGCCTTCGTCCTCCACACGGCCGACGCAGCCATCGAGATGATCGACTACGACGAGGCCAGCGGTCGGTTCACCTCGCGCCTGGTCGACAGCCAGGGCAACGTGGCGCTCCACACCCTGACCGCCCACGGCGACACCTGGACCTACGAAGGTGACGCCACCCGGGCAACGGTGGAGTTCAGCGCCGACCACCGCGTCCAGACCGTCCTGCACGAGCGCACCGACGACGGCACCACCTACCGACCTGCGTCGAGGGTCAGACTGGTCAAGGTCTCGTCTCGGTAGCTTCACCCCATGGACCTTGGTGAGGGTGTCGAGTTCGCGCGGAGCACGCGCCAGTCGGTGTTGGCGACCATCCGGCGGGACACGAAGCCGCAGCTGTCGAATGTGCTGCACCACGTCTTCGACGACGGCCTGATCCGGATCTCGATCACCGCCGACCGGGCGAAGTACCACAACCTCTCCCGCGAGCCGTGGGCCGCGCTGCACGTCACCCGGGAGGACTTCTTCGCCTGGGTGGTGCTCGAGTGCGACGTCGAGCTGTCGCCGATCGCCGCCAGCACCGACGACGCGACCGTCGACGAGCTGGTGACCCACTACAGGGCCATCGTCGGCGAGCACGAGGACTGGCACACGTTCCGCAAGGCCGAGGTGGCCGAACGCCGGGTCATGGTCCGGCTCCGGCCAACCAGGGCCTACGGAATGCTGAACCTCCCCTGAGGGGCGAGGCCCGCCGGGCTACTTGGCGTAGTTCGACGCGCCCTCGAAGTCGATCATGACGACGGGCTCGTCGCCGACAACCCACCCGTCGTGACCGGGGGCGATGTTGACCAGGTCGCCGGGGCCGAGGTCGGCCTCGTCGCCGTCGTCCATGGCCACGTGGATGTGGCCCGATACCACGTAGCCGAAGTGCGGATGCTCGCACGACTCGGTGCCGGCGATGGGCTTGACCGATTCGGACCACCTCCAGCCGGGCTCGAAGGTCGCCCGTCCGACGGTGTTGTCGCCCATCGTGATGACGTCGAGGTGGCCGTTGGGGAACGGCCGGGTCTCGTCGGGTGCTCCGAAGTTCTGGCTGTCGAGACCTGCCATCGGGGGGCCTCCTTGCTCAGGCCCGCCGCCTCTACCTTTACCCTCTCGGCCCCGGGTGTCGAGGTTTGATCTCGGCACCCGGGGCGGTAGAGGGGTGATCAGTCCAGGTCGAACCGGTCCAGGCTCATGACCTTGTCCCACGCGGCGACGAAGTCACGCACGAACTTCTCCTTGGAGTCGTCCTGGGCGTAGACCTCGGCCAGCGCACGGAGCTGGGAGTGCGACCCGAAGACCAGGTCGACAGCCGTGGCCGTCCACTTGACCTCGCCGGTGGAGCGGTCCCGGCCCTCGTAGACCTGGTCCGAGGCCTCGGACACCTTCCACTCCGTGCCCATGTCGAGCAGGTTCACGAAGAAGTCGGTGGTCAGCGCCTCGGGCTGGCTGGTGAACACGCCGTGCGCGGTCTGCCCCGCGTTGGCGTTCAGGGCCCGCAGCCCGCCGACGAGCACCGTCATCTCGGGAGCGGTAAGCGTCAGCAGGTTGGCCCGATCGAGCAGCCGCGTCTCCGGCGAGATCTTCTCGTCGGGCCGGAGGTAGTTGCGGAACCCGTCGGCGGTCGGTTCGAGCACGGCGAACGAGTCGACGTCGGTCTGGTCCTGCGAGGCGTCGGTGCGCCCCGGCGCGAACGGGACTGTGACGTCGAACCCGGCGTTCCTCGCCGCCTGCTCGACCGCCGCGGCACCGCCCAGGACGATCAGATCGGCCAGCGAGACCTTGACCCCGCCCGCCGCGGAGCTGTTGAAGTCCTGCTGGATCTGCTCGAGGGCCTGCAGCACCTTGGCCAGCTCGGCCGGGTCGTTGACCTCCCAGTCCTTCTGCGGCGTGAGTCGGACCCGGGCGCCGTTGGCGCCGCCCCGCTTGTCGGTCCCGCGGAACGTCGAGGCCGATGCCCACGCGGCGCCGACCAGCTGGGAGATCGACAGCCCCGAGCCCAGGATCTGCTGCTTGAGCGCCGCGATGTCCTGGTCGCCGACCAGCTCGTGGTCGACGGCGGGCACCGGGTCCTGCCACAGCTGCGGCTCCGGCACCCACGGGCCCAGGTAGCGCGTGACAGGCCCCATGTCGCGGTGCAGCAGCTTGTACCACGCCCGGGCGAAGGCGTCGGCGAGCTGGTCCGGGTTCTCCAGGAAGCGCTGGGTGATCGGCGCGTAGATCGGGTCCTGGCGCAGCGCCAGGTCCGTGGTCAGCATCATCGGCGCGTGGCGCTTCGCCGGGTCGTGGGCGTCGGGCACGGCGTCCTGTGCGGCGGGATCCGTGGGCTTCCACTGCTTCGCCCCGGCGGGGCTCTCGGTCAGCTCCCACTCGTACTTGTACAGGTTCTCGAGGAAGCCGTTGTCCCACTTAGTGGGCTCGTTGGTCCACGCGCCCTCGAGGCCGCTGGTGATCGCGTCGCCGCCCACCCCGGTGCCGGCGGTGTTGCGCCAGCCGAGGCCCTGCTCCTCGAGCGGGGCCGCCTCGGGCTCGGGGCCGACGTAGTCCGCACTGTGGGCGCCGTGGGTCTTGCCGAACGTGTGGCCACCGACGATGAGCGCGACCGTCTCCTCGTCGTCCATGGCCATGCGGGCGAAGGTCTCCCGGATGTCCCGGGCGGCGGCCAGCGGGTCCGGGGTGCCGTTGGGGCCCTCGGGGTTGACGTAGATCAGGCCCATCTGCACGGCGCCGAACGGGCCGGCGAGCTCCCGGTCGCCGCTGTAGCGCTCGTCACCGAGCCACTCGTCCTCGGGGCCCCAGAAGATCTCGTCGGGCTCCCAGGTGTCCTCCCGGCCGAAGCCGAAGCCGAACGTCGTGAAGCCCATCGACTCCATGGCGACGTTGCCGGCGTAGACGAGGAGGTCGGCCCACGAGACCTTGTTGCCGTACTTCTGCTTGATCGGCCAGAGCAGCCGGCGGGCCTTGTCGAGGCTGGCGTTGTCCGGCCAGCTGTTCAGGGGAGCGAAGCGCTGGTCACCGCTGCCACCACCGCCCCGGCCGTCGGCGATGCGATAGGTGCCGGCGGCATGCCATGACATGCGGATGAACAGCGGCCCGTAGTGGCCGTAGTCGGCCGGCCACCAGTCCTGCGACGTGGTCATCACGTCGATGAGGTCCTGGCGCAGGCCGTCGAGGTCGAGCTTCTTGAACTCCTCCGCGTAGCTGAAGTCGCCGCCCATCGGGTTGGACCGCTCCGAATGCTGGTGGAGCACCGACAGGTCCAGCTGGTTCGGCCACCAGTCCCGGTTGGACCTCGGCCGATGCGCCTTCGGTGTCGGCGCATCGATTACTGGGTTCTCGCTTTCGCTGCCGTCAGACACGTCAGCTCTCCTCTCGGTGTTTCGTTGTCATGGCTGGTTGCTCGGAGCGCCGGGAGAGGCGGAGGCTGCCCCGACGCACTCGGGGCATCGGCCCCAGTAGATGACCTCGGCTTCGTCGACCTCGTAGCCGGCGTTGTCGGCGGCCGTGAGGCACGGGGTCTCGCCGACGGCGCAGTCCACGTCGATCATCCGGCGGCAGGTCCGGCAGATGAGGTGGTGGTGGTTGTCGTCGACCCGGTCCTCGTAGCGGGCGGGGGAGCCGGCCGGCTGGATGCGCCGCAGGATGCCCCGGTCGGTGAGGGCGGCCAGAGCGTCGTAGACCGCTTGGCGGGAGATGGCACCGAGATCGACCCGTACGATCATGTAGATGTCGTCCGCGGTGCTGTGGGGCCGGTCGGACACCGCTCGTAGCACGGCCAACCTCTGGGCCGTGACCTGCAGGCCGTGCCTGCGGAGCAGCGCATCGTCGCCAATCGGTGTTTCCCTGGACATGCCCGGACCTCCACCCCATGGTGGAATAGTTCTAGTTTCGGGTCAATACCAGTTCCCGACTCGGTCGCCATCTAGTCCACCTCATCCTCCATCCTCCGGAGCCGGACATGCGTGACGCACTGACCCAGACCCTGACCCTCCCCGGCGGCCGGACGCTCGGCTACTCCGACTACGGGCCACCCGACGGCACGCCGGCGCTGAACTGCCACGGCGGGCCCGGGTCACGTCTCGAGCCGGGTCTCGGTGCCCGTGAGGCCGGCGCCGCGGGCATCCGCGGGATCGGCATCGACCGGCCCGGCTACGGGTTGTCGACCCCGCTGCCCGGGCGTTCGATCGCCGACTGGGTGCCGGACGGGCTGGCTGTGCTCGATGCTCTGGGCATCGACCGCTGCACGGTGGTCGGCGTGTCGACCGGCGGGGCCTACGCCCTCGCCCTGGCGGCGTTGGCCCCCGAGCGGGTGGACGCGGTGATGCTGATGTGCGCCCTCACCGACATGCGCTGGCCCGAGGCCCGGGCGGAGATGGGCGGGCTCGAGGACGCGACCGGCGCCATCTGGGACGTGGCCGACCGCGAGGCGGCGCTGGCCCACGCCACCGAGCTCTGGGGCGAGGACGGGCTCAAGCAGTTCGCACAGGCCGCCGAGCTGCTGGCCGCCACGCAGGACGGGAGCGTCGCCCCGCTGGCCCCGGCCGACATGGCCCTGTTCACCGACGGCGAGTTCGTCACCGCCATGCTCGAGCTGATGCGGGACGCCTTCGCCCGGTTCGGTGCGCAGGGCTACGCCGACGATCGGATCGCCGACGGCCCGCAGCACGGCTGGGAGTCCTTCGACGTGGCTGCAGTCCGCTGCCCGGTCACCATCCTCCACGGCACGGCTGACACCGTGGTCCCGGTGGCGCACGCCCACCACACCGCCGAGCTCATCCCGCAGGCCGAGCTGCGCACCGTCGACGGGCTGGGCCACTTCAGCATCGCCCGCGAAGCCCTTCCCACCCTGGTCGAGCTGCTGGCGAGGGTGAGCCCGCCGTGACCTGGTCGTAGCCTCGGGGGAGTGGAGGTTCGCAGCGACGGGGCAGTGGGGCGTCCGGCAGGGCCGCTGACCGGGCTCATCGAGCGGTACATCGGCTACCGGCTCGCCGGGTTCGAGCCGGGCATCCACCGGGGCCTGCCGTCGCGGCACCTCACCTTCATCGTCAGCATCGGGCCGACCATCGACGTCGTCGAGCAGACCGACCCCCGGCAGGCGCCCGACAGCTACCGCACCGTGGTCGGCGGCCTGCAGGCCGGGCCGGCCGCCATCAGCTACGGCACCGTCCAGGAGGGTGTGGCCATCGAGCTGAGCCCCCTCGGCGCCCGCACCCTGCTCGGCCTGCCCGCCCGGGCGCTGTGGGACACGTCGGTCGAGTGCGCCGACGTCGTCGGCGGACGGGGCTGGGAGCTGTGGGAGCGACTCCAGGGCATCGCCGACTGGCCCGGCCGCTTCGCCGCCTGCGACTCGGTCCTGCTGCGCTGGCTCGACCCGCGAGCGCTCATCCCGGCCGCCGAGGTGACCCACGCCTGGCGGGAGCTGGTCCGTTCGGGCGGCACGGCGCCGATCGGCCATCTCGCCACCGAGGTCGGCTGGAGTCGCCAGCACCTGACCCGGCGCTTCGGCGAGGAGCTCGGCCTCGGGCCGAAGCTCGCCGCTCGGGTCATGCGCTTCGAGCGAGCCACCGCCATGCTCCGCTCGACGCCCTCCTTCACCACGATCGCCCAGGTCGCGGCGGCCTGCGGCTACTACGACCAGGCGCACCTCGACCGCGACTTCCTCGACCTGGCCGGCTGCTCGCCGTCGCGCTACCTCGCCGAGGAGGTTCCATCTTTCCAAGACGAGCCGGGCCCGCCGGGGTGACGCTGCTGGCATGACCAGCACCACCACAACCACCACCCACGTCTGGCCCGTGCTCTCCTTCCGGGATGCGCCGGCCGCGATGCGCTTCCTCGCCGACGCCTTCGGGTTCGAGACCGTCGCCTCGTACGCCCGGGAGAACGAACCGGACGTCATCGAGCACGCCGAGATGCGCTGGCCGCCGGGCGGCGGGATCATGTTCGGCACCGCCGGCAAGGACGACTCGTCGTTCGGGCAGCGCACGTCGGGCAACGACTCCGTCTACGTCGTGTGCGACGATCCCGACGCACTGTTCGAGCGGGCGACGGCGGCCGGTGCCGAGGTCGTCCGGGGCCTCCGGGACGAGGACTACGGGTCTCGGGGGTTCACCGTTCGCGACCCCGAGGGCAACCTCTGGAGCTTCGGCACCTACGCCGGGGAGTCGTCGCCGGCATGAACGTCCCCGCTGCCGACAAGGCGACCTTCGAGGCCCTGCTCGCCGACTGGAACAAGGCCATCGTCGCCAACGACGCCACCGCCATCGGTGCCTTCGCCGAGCCCGACTGGGTGTTCGTCGGCGAGAACGGCACCTTCAGCGGCGGGCAGTTCCTGGATTCGGTGGCCGCCGGCCGCATCACCCACGACACCATGACCTCCGAGGTCCACGACGTCCGCCGCTACGGTGACGTCGCCGTCGTCATCGCCCGGGTCCGCAACAGCGGCGCCTACCACGGCGAGGCCTTCACCCTCGACGAGTGGAGCACCGACGTCTTCGTCGCCCGCGGCGCCGACTGGCGCTGCGTGCTCACCCACCTCACGTCGGTCGCGACCTGAGTGCGCGCCGTCCGGGCCTGCCGACGTCCCCGTCGGCAGGCCCGGGTCGTGATGAGCAGAGGCTCAGTTGGCGGAGGCGACCTTCCAGAGGACGCCGTCGGGGTCGGTGACGTAGCCGCTGTAACCGCCCCAAGCCGCCTGCTCGGCCAGCTTGGTCACCTCGGCACCGGCGGCGACGGCCCGGTCGATGACGACGTCGACCTCGCTCGCCGAGTCGACGATGTGGGAGAACGTGAAGCCCCGGAAGCCCTCGCCCTCGGGGGCGACGCCGGCGTCGGCGGCCAGGTCGTTCCAGCGGTACAGGCCCAGGCCCGACGAGCCCTTGGGGTTGAAGCTGACGAACTTGGCGTAGCTCTTGTCGACCGGGAGGCCCAGGGCCTCGTAGAAGGCCTTGGTGACCTTGATGTCGGCGACGCCGACGGTGACGATCGTCTCCTGGGGCGGGGCCGGGACGACCGCGGTGTCGGCCGGCCGGCGCCGCAGGCGGGGCGGCCCGTTGCTGGTCGCCACCTTCCAGATGTGGCCGTCGGGGTCCGTGACGACGCCGCTGTAGCCACCCCAGAGCGCCCGCTTCGCCGGCTTGGTCACCTCGGCGCCGGCGGCCACGGCCCGGGCCAGGACGGCGTCGACCTGGTCGGCCGAGTCGGTGATGTAGGAGAGGGTGGCGCCCCGGAAGCCTCGGCCGTCGGGGGCCACGCCGGCGTCGCCGGCCAGGGCGTCCCGGCGGTAGAGGGCCAGGTCCGACGAGCCCTCGCCCAGTTCCAGCCGCACGAAGCCGCCCTGGTCGAGGGCGATCGAGGCGCCGAGGCCCTCGGTGTAGAAGCGCTTGGCGGTGTCGAGGTCTTGCACGGCCAGGGTGATCACGTTCACGTTGATGTCCATCGGTCTGTCTCCTTCGGCTGCGTTCTGGGTGGTCACCGACGAGACGCAGCCACCTGCCCGGATTCGACACTCCCGGCGGACATTTCTGGTATCGAGTCGGGTCCATGTCGGAACTGCAGGAAGCGCTCGACCGGTCGATGCGGGGCGCGAGCGCGTTCACCCGGTCGTTCATGGGCGACGACCAGTGGGATGCGGCCCAGGTCGCGGGGTTCGTGAACTCGGTCCGCAACATCACGATCGCCACCGTCACGAAGGCGGGCGAGCCCCACGCAGTGGTCACCATCGCCGGGTGCCTCGACGACCGCGTGCACTTCACGGTCCACCCGGAGTCGCTGCTCAAGCGCAACCTCGATCGCCAACCCATCGTCGGCTTCAGCGTGACGACGTCGCGCAACCAGATCATGGGGAAGGGGACGGCGGTCCTCGTCGCACGGTCGCTCGACGACCCGGCGCTGATCGACCGCCTCGCGGCGGCGAACGAAGCCGGCAGCTTCACACCCGACGGCTGGGACGGGCTGATCTACAGCATCGAGATCGACCGCATCTTCGCCAGCTGAGGGGGCGAGGGGGCGCGTCCCCCCCCCCGAGCCAGGCGTCAGGCGTGGGCGCCGACGGTGACGGGGCCGATGGTCAGGGTGGGGGTGGCTTCCATGATGGTGGCGACGAGATCGACCTCGGCGTCGAGCTCGCGGCGGTGGGCTGACGTCAGGGCCTCGAGGGCCTCGACGGTGATGGCGACCTTGCGGCCGGAGCGGCGCTGGTGCCACACCCCGCCGACCACGCCGTCGACCAGCAGCACCGGGTAGTTGCCGGCCTGGCCCGACGGGGCCAGGGCCCGCTCCGCCGCTGCGCCCGGGTACAGCCGGTCCCGCGGCTGGCCGGCCACGACGAACGCGTCGAAGTAGGGGAGTAGCCGAACGCCCCGGTGGGGCTCGGCGGGTGCCTCGGTGTCGCCCGGGTTGACCCGAGCGGGCTCGCCCTCCAGCTCGACCTCCTCCAGCTCCAGGCCGTCGAACAGTTCGGCGGCCCGGCGGGGCGGGATGTTGAGCCACCGGGCGAAGTGCTGCGGCGTGGCGGGCCCGTAGGAGCAGAGGTAGCGCTCGACCAGGGTGCGCAGGGCGGTGTCGCCGTCGTCGGGTCGGAAGCCGGGCAGCCAGCGGTGGGGGTTGGTGTAGGTGACGTTGCGGCCCCGGTTCGGGCCGAAGCACAGGACGCCGCGGTGGGCAGCGGTGCTGGTGAGTTGGCGCCAGCGGGGCCATTTGTCCTGGAAGGCGTCCATGGTGCGCTCGCAGGCCCAAGGGCCAACCTGGTCGGCGAGCGCCTCGGTCAGCTCGTCGACGGTCAGCTCGGTGTCGGCCAGCACGACACCGATGCCGGCGATGACCTGGTCCGCCTCGTCGGGGCTGAAGCGGACGGGCTCGGGGTGCTGAGGCGTCGACGGCGGCAGGGCCGACAGTGCCCCGGTCCACATGGGCAGGTCGGCGGTGGGCAGCAGGTGCACGGTGCCGCGGGGACCGAACGTCTTGACCAGGGTGCGGTCGTCCGAGAGCGCGCGCTGCACGTCGACCCGGGTGGCGCCGGCGATTCGCCGCCCGACAGAGAGCTCGGCGGCGGTCATGACCTGGGCATGGGCGCCGCACAGCACGCCTGCGACGTCGGCCGGTGTCAGGTCCCGGGCGGGCTCGGTCAGCGCGTGACGGGCCATGCGCCGGGCCGTCACCTCGGCCCAGGTGAGGTTCGCGGCAATTCCTTCGGGCGTCATGTCAACCCCGGTGGGCAGTTGGGCGTCTGTTGGGTTTTCGCGGATGTGCGAACGGCGGGAGGCGTCATGGTACGGAAGCTTGTTGTCTCGATGTTGGCGGTGGTGCCGCTGGCGCTGGCGGCCTGCAGCGTCGGGGAGGACGACGCCGCCCGGCCGCTGAAGTCGACCTCGACCTCGACGTCGACGACGACCCCGGGCTCGACGTCGACGTCATCGACGACGTCGACGACCACGGTGGCGACGACCACCACGACCGGCCGGCCGCCGGCGGCGCCGCACTTCGTGTGCCCCGACGGCGGGCTTGACGCGATCCGAGAGCTGCAGGACGCGATCGACCAGGGCCACCAGCCGTGGCGGCTGTCGGCGCCCGACGTCGCGGCGGCGTGCACGTTCGGCATCCCGGGCACGCAGGTCCAAGCCGTCGGCCACAACCGCTACAAGGTGGTGCACTCCAGTACCGGCCGGAGCGCGATCGTCGACCTGGCGCAACCCCTCGGCCGCGGCACCATCTGGGTCGCGACCGCCGTCGCCTACAGCACGGCAGCAAGCGCTGCGCGGTGCACTTCGGAGGCGATGCTCCCCGTGGTCCGGGCCGCCCTCGAACCACCGCATGTGGCGGCGATCAAGATCACGCAGTGCCACGGCGGCTACGCCCGGCTCGTCGCCATCCCCGACAACGCCACGTGCGGTCGGCCGGGCGCCCCGTGCTGGGAGAGCGAGCAGGTCTTCCTGGCCGACCACGGTGGGCGCTGGACGTTCCTCACGGCCGGGACCGGCATCTCCTGTGGGACCGACAACGACCTGCCGGCCTCGCTGCTGACTGCGTGCAAGGCCCTCGGCTTGCGCTGATCACCTACGGCTGGAGCGGACGAGCCGCCGGGTGGCGTGACAGGATCACGCCCATGAGGCTCGCCAACCTGGATGGACGGGCGACGTTGGTCGCCCCCGGTGCCGACGACCAGGGCGTCGACGTCGCGACGGTGTCGGCCGGGCGGTTCGGGCCCGACATCCAGGCGCTGTATGACAACTGGGACGCCTTCCGGGAGTTCGCCGCCGGGATCGAGGTGGAGCCGGAGATCGGGGTGGCGGCGGCGACGCCCATCGACCCGGCCCGGCTCGCAGCCCCGACGCCCGCGCCCCGGCAGGTCTTCGGCATCGGGCTCAACTACCGCTCCCACGCCGAGGAGACGGGCATGGAGGTGCCGAAGGTTCCGGCCACCTTCACCAAGTTCCCGACCGCCATCACCGGGCCGTTCGCCGATGTCGAGCTGTCCGGGGGCACGGTCGACTGGGAGGTCGAGCTGGTGGTGGTCATCGGCCGGCAGGCCCGGCGGGTCGACGTGGCCGATGGCTGGGCGCACGTCGCCGGCCTCACCGTCGGCCAGGACGTGTCGGACCGCACCCTCCAGATCGCGGCGGGCAGCCAGTTCAGCCTGGGCAAGTCGTACCCGGGGTACGCGCCGGTCGGCCCCTGGGTGGTGACCCCCGACGAGCTGGCCGACCCGGACGACCTGGCGCTCGGCTGCGCCATCGACGGCGAGACCGTGCAGGAGGGGCGCACCAGCGACCTGGTGTTCGGCGTGCCGGCGCTGGTCGCCGAGCTGTCGGCGGTGGTCACGCTGCTGCCCGGCGACATCATCTTCACCGGCACCCCCTCGGGCGTCGGGTTCACCCGCCAGCCGCCCCGCTTCCTCCAGCCCGGTGAGACCGTCGAGAGCTGGATCGACGGCATCGGCCGCATCCGGACCCGCTTCCTCGCGCCACCCTCATAGTGGTTATCACCACGTTGCGTGGTGCAAGTCGCACGATACGTGCGTAGTCTCGCGGAGGTGTGCGGGCTGGCGGGCACGACGGAGGAGGTCAGACCCCTTGACCAAGATCCGGTGGACCCTGTTGGCAGTGGCTGTTGTCGGAGCGGTGATCATCGCTGCGACCTGGTCGTCTGCTAGCTCAGCCCAGATTCCGCCACTACCGAATCTCCCGGTGACCACCCCCACCCTGCCGGGTGTGACGACCCCCAGCCTGCCGGTCACGACGCCGACGGTGCCGGGCCTGCCGACGCCGGATCTCCCGGTGACGACGCCGAGCCTGCCGGTCACGACGCCGACGCTGCCGCCGGTGACCACGCCGACGGTGCCGGGCCTGCCGACGCCGGACCTGCCGGTGACGACGCCGAGCCTGCCGGTGACCACGCCGACGCTGCCGCCGGTCACGACGCCGACGGTGCCGGGTCTGCCGACGCCGGATCTCCCGGTGACGACGCCGAGCCTGCCGGTCACGACGCCGACGCTGCCGCCGGTGACCACGCCGAGCCTGCCGGTGACCACGCCGACGCTGCCGCCGGTGACGACCCCGAGCCTGCCGGTGCCGCTGGCCGCCCCGCGCTGAGCCGACCAAGCACGTGAGAGTGGGGTCCGACCGCCCGGTCGGGCCCCACGTCGCGCCTGGCCGCGACCCGCCATGGTTTCTGACGGAGTGTCAGATCTCGGGGTAGGGTCCACGGCGTGATCACGGTGGGCGTTTGGGGGACGGGGAACGTGGGGCGGGCGGCGATCCGGGCTGTCGCCGCGCATCCGGGGTTGGAGCTGACGGCAGTCGTCGTCCACGACCCGGAGAAGGTCGGGCGGGACGCAGGGGAGCTCGCCGGCCTCGCCGAAGCTCTCGGGGTCGCCGCCACCGCCGACGTCGACGCCGTCCTCGCTGCCCGGCCCGAGGCCATCGTGTATGCGGCCTCCGGGGACATCCGGCCGGACGACGCCCTGGCCGACATCGTCCGGGCCATCCGAGCCGGGGCCGTCGTCGTCACCCCGGCGCTCTACGCCCTCTACGACCCCCAGAACGCGCCGCCCGAGGTCCGGGAGCCGGTGGACGAGGCGATCGCCGAGGGCGGCGGGTCGCTGTTCGTCTCCGGCATCGATCCCGGCTGGGGCAACGACATCCTGCCGCTGCTGATCAGCGGCCTCGGCGGCGAGATCGACGTGATCCGCTGCCAGGAGATCTTCGACTACGCCACCTACGACCAGGAGGACTCGGTCCGGTACCTGGTCGGGATGGGCCAACCGCTCGACTACGAGCCGCCGATGCTGGCGCCCACCGTCCCGACGATGGTGTGGGGCGGGCAGGTGCGGCTGATGGCCCGGGCGCTGGGCGTCGACCTGGACGACGTCCGGGAGACCGTCGAGCGCCGGCCCCTCGACACCACCGTCACCACCAAGACGATGGGCGAGTTCGAGGCCGGCACGCAGGGCGCGGTGCGGTTCGAGGTCCAAGGCATCGTGGCCGGCCGGCCCTGCATCGTCATCGAGCACGTGACCCGCATCCACGCGTCGTGTGCCCCCGACTGGCCCACGCCACCCGACGGCGACGGCGCCCACCGGGTGGTCATCGAGGGGCGGCCCCGCATCGAGGTGACCGTCGAGGCCACCGACGAGGGCGGCAACCGGTCGGCGGGCGGCAACGCCACGGCGGTCGGCCGGCTGGTCAACGCCATCGACTGGCTCGTCGCCGCCGAGCCCGGCCTCTACGACGCCCTCGACGTCCCGCTCCGCCCGGCCGCCGCCGGCAAGCTCGGAAGGACCCCAGCATGAGGATCGACATCCCCGACGGCAAGGACGCCCTCGAGTACGTCTGGGGCGAGATGGTCCCCGGCATCGGGGTGGCAGCCAGCAAGTTCTCGCTGGCCGTCTACGCCCACACCACCCTCGGGCTGCGGGAGTTCGAGGCCGCCCGGCTGCGGATCGCCCAGATCAACGGCTGCAACTTCTGCCTCGACTGGCGAACCGAGCGCGACGGCGAGACCGTCGAGGAGACGTTCGCCACCGCCGTCGCCGACTGGCGCACCACCGACGCCTTCGACGACCGCACCCGCCTCGCCGCCGAGTACGCCGAGCGCTACGCCCTCGACCACCACGGCCTCGACGAGGCCTTGTGGGACCGCATGACTGCGCACTACACCCAGCAGGAGATCGTCGAGCTGAGCATGTGCATCGGCTCCTGGCTGGCCTTCGGCCGCCTCAACCACGTCCTCGGCCTCGACACCGTCTGCAAGCTCCCGTCGCAGGCCGGGCGCAACGCTCAGGTCGCCAAAGCGGACTGAGCTTCGAGGCGGCGGAGCTTGTGCCAGCGGAGGCGGGTGCCGGTGAGAGCGCTGAGGACCGACTGGATGGCGACCAGGTACATGAGCTGGCGATAGAACACCTGCTGCAACGGCAGTGCCCACAGCGGGCCGAGACGCTCGCGGTCGAGGCGGAAGGCCACCACCGCTAGCCCCGTGTGCACCGCGGTGAACAGCAGCCAGGCCGCCAGGACCGCCACGGAGCCGCCGGTCAACAGCGTGTAGAGCGCCACGACGTCGGCCACCGGGCCGAACAGCGGCAGGGTGACCTGGAACAGCCACGCGTACGGCATGCCGACCAGCCCGATGCCCCGCCGCTCCAGCACGGCACCCCGGTGCTTCCACATGGCCTGCAGCGTGCCGTAGCTCCAGCGGTAGCGCTGCCGCCAGAGGTCGCCGGCGGTGAACGGCGCCTCGGTCCACGCCAGGGCGTCTTCCTGGTAGGTGACCCGCCAGCCGCGACGGGTGATGGCCATGGTGAGGTCGGTGTCCTCGGCCAGCGTGTCGTCGCTGACCCCGCCGACCTCCCGCAGCACCTGCAGCCGGAAGGCCCCGATCGCCCCGGGGATCGTCGGGATCGCCCGGCACACGGCCAGCAGCCGCCGGTCGAGGTTGAACCCCATCACGTACTCGATGTGCTGCCAGCGGCCGAGCAACGCCCGCCGGTTCCAAACCTTGGCGTTGCCGCTGCAGGCGCCGACCCGCGGGTCGGAGAACGGGGCGACCAGCCGGGCGACGGTGTCCGGCTCGAACATCGTGTCGCCGTCGACCATGACCACGACGTCGGTCCGGGCCGCGGCGATGGCGGCGTTGAGCGCGGCGGGCTTGCCCGCGTTGGGCTGCTGGATCAGCCACACCCCGGGGATGCCGAGCGAGCGGACGAGGTCGCCGGTCCCGTCGGTCGAGCCGTCGTCGACGACGATGACCTCCAGCCCCCACGGCCAGTCGGACTCGACCAGCGACAGGATCGTGTCCTCGATCGCAGCGGCCTCGTTGTAGGCGGGCACGATGACGGTGACCGGGCCCACCCAGTGGCCCCGGGTCGGGTGGCGGGCGTGCCACAGCGCGGCCACGAGGCTCAGGAGCGCCCGGATCGACAGCAGCACGGTCACCGGCCAGAACAGGGTCTCGATGACGAGCACCACCACGTCGGCGGCCCGCCCGGCGGCCAACAGCGCCCGGCCGTTGGCCTGCGCCCAACCCCCGACGGGGCTGTTGGCCGTCCCGGTCATGCCGGCGAGCTGCGACACCGGCATCGGCTGGAGCGTCGCCCCGCGAGCTCGGTCCAGCAGCGCCGCGAGCCGATCCGAGGCGTGCCGGTCGAGCGGGATCACCGCCACCTGGCCCCCGAC
>Ga0075431_100003168_pt1 | contig 15913 bp, 12 predicted proteins | sample RhiMetdeltSRZDD5_FD_75297 | JGI IMG/M metagenome (GOLD analysis project Ga0075431, IMG submission 75297) | Populus rhizosphere microbial communities from Tennessee, USA - Rhizosphere MetaG P. deltoides SRZDD5 | ecosystem: Host-associated > Plants > Roots > Rhizosphere > Soil | place: USA... | reverse complement strand
GGCAACTCAGGACGGGTCGGCGTTCGAAATGCCCACCACGAGGGCTGAGAAATGGCGCTTGACGCCTGCCCCCACGGAGCACCGGATTCAATCCAGGCGCGAATGACCTCAATGTCAGCGGGCGCCAGCGCTTCTTTACCCAGAGGCATCTTCAGCTCGCCTGTACCCGTCACAACCTGATAGATAAGGCTCTTCCTGGCGTCACCCGGAACCAGGGCCGGTCCCCGCTTGCCGCCCTTCAGCATAGTTTCTCGAAGTCGCAAGTCCAGGCCCGACATCTGCGCCGATCCATGGCAGGCCAGACAGCGTTCTTCAAGAATTTTCCTGAAAGCCTCCTCCGGGTTCGTTTTCGTCTGAGAGAAAAGCGGAGAAGAGATAGCGTGGCTCAGCGCACACATCGCTGCGGCCCGCAAGGTTCCCATCAACAACCTCTGGTTCACTTCAAATTCCTCCAGAAGAACAACTAGTCGCCGAACAGGTCTCCGGTTTCCATGACGAGGTCCCGGTCTGGCGGAGAGTGCTGCTCGTATAAGATGAAGCGCTCTTTAAGCACCAGACGCCGGCGGTCATAAGCCAGCTCGGCCACGCCGCGGTAATCTTTCGGAATCTTGAACAGGAAGGCTGCGTACGATCTTGTTTCCGCTTGACCGGCGTCGAGGTGCGCGATGATGGGTCTTCCAAATACAGGGCCTTTGGCAATCAGAACCGAATCGGGATGAGGCAGACTGGTGGTACCGAACTCCAGACCTCGAGCAAAAGGCTTGCCTTTCTCAACGTGGCGCCAGTCGATGAGCCACGGATATTCGTGCGCTTTCCAGAGATATCCAATCAGCAAACCTTTTGATGCGTTGCAGGCCACCACCCAGCCATATTCGTCGTCGATCGTGTAGGCGGCGACATTCGGATCGTGGTCGTTTACCAGATATCGAATGTTAACGGGCTGTCCGTCTTTCAAAGCCTGGGGCCAGTAAACCGCCGGCTCTTCCGGATTGGGCAGCGGCCGATAGGAGATGAGGCCCTTGCGCCCGTTGGCGTCGATCACGGTCGTCTCGTCCAGGAAGGGTGGCCCAATCGTCGGGTGCTGCACCATGTTATAAACGCGACCCAGCTTGTTGGTGTTGGTCACCTGCTCTCGCACAGCAACTACGGCCTGCTCGTCGGAAAGTTTTATCTGCCGGTGAACCTTCAGGCCCGCAAGCGGCATGGCTACTTCCATTTCCGACACGATTGCATTCTTAGTTTTCGTGGGCGTTCGCAACACCTTCCATTCGAGGCGGGACGCTTCACCATGGAAAGGCATTCCGTTCCGCTCCTCGGCTCCCGACGCAGGTCCCCAACGATCCAGACAGAGGAAATGCCCCTTCCAGCGCGGGCCCGGCTTGTCTGTCACCTCCTGCCAACTCAGCGGGTTCAGACCATTCTTGAAGCGAAAGGAAGCGATGGCTCCGCCGCTGGTATCGATGACAACTTCAGCGGCTTGGCCTTCCAGCACCAGCGGGCGAGTGACGTTGGAAGGGCCCTGAGACAAGGCGGCAGAGGTGAACACGAACAGAAGGGCTACCCACCTGAATGCCATAGGATCATCCTCTAGAAAGGCATCGTTCGGCCAAGGCCGACTACTGCGTCAATTCCAACTTCCACACATGTTCGCCTGGACCTTTCGGAATATTGATGACAATCGCCTGTTCCGCCAGCTCGGACGGCTTGATGCTAGAAATTCCCTGGCTATCGACGGTAACACTCAGCGTCCTCGCCTTCAGCCTTTCAACCAGCGGGTCGGAGAGCAGCAACTTCCAGGATGAAGCATGATTCGAGAAGTAGACACAATATTCCGGATCGAAGTCAAATGTGAGTTGCCAGGAACTGGAAGCAGACGATTCCACGACGGTATGCAGAACGGCGACGTAGTGGTTCATGCTCATCGTCCTGGCGTCTGCAGGCAGCGCTGAAAAGAACCACTCTAGGTAGCCGGGCTCCAGCGCCAGGTCTCGATCATGACCGGCCAGGTAGAGCGGGCCGTCTGGATGCGCAACCCAACGTTCGGGAGGAAATGGAAACAGATTCTGCGTCCCGTGAAGAATCTCGCGAGCTACACCCGCCAGATCCAGAACCAGGCGTCGGTCAAGATAGAACGCTCGACCGCCGGCATAGGTGATGCCGAATCCCGCCTGGGCCGCCAAGCGGGGCGTATGATTGGCATAGGATTTAGACCAGGCACCACCAGGGAGGGCGAGCAATAACGGAGCCTGGCCGAAATCCTGCCGCAAGTGTTCGCGCGACTTTTTCATATGGAGGAGCTGCACCGCAGCAGGGATCTCCTTGCCGCGTCGCGAATCTTCGAACTCCGTAAACCAGCCCCAGGCCGAGGCCTCGCCCGCCAAATCGGCTGTCCACCAAGGACCTGGTGGAGACTCGAGGTCGGGCTGCATGTGCGTCCAACCATGACTCTGGATTTCCAGGACGCCTGCCTTAACGCCGGCCTGCAATCCCTTTTGCGTGGAGGGAGAATCCTGCAACACACCGAAGGAATCGGTAAATTTCTGAGTCCAAGGCGAAACGACGCGCTTCGTCTTCCTGTCAAGAAAGCCGGAGACCGTCGTTGCTACTGCCACTTCCTGCCGCGTTTTGAGAGGAGCGATCAGGCGCTGCTGGATCTGCTCTTCGGTCAGAGTGGGATAGCGCCAGGAAGCATGGAGCGTCTTTTCAGTGGATCCCCAGTCATCCAGAACCAGGATGACACGGTTTTCGTAGTCGATGTCTGGCAAAACGAGATACCCGAGAGCCCAGACGAGGGAACGCTGAAAAAGGCCTCTCCAGTAGAGGGAATCGCGTAGAGAGGCGGTTCGCTGCACTCCTATCCAGATCGCTGAGCTTTCGCCGCCAACCGAGCGGATGGTCATGGCCGGGTGCTGCTCCTGAGCGATCAAAACTTCCGCTGTTTGGGCTTCAACCCACAGACGGTTGTCGGTATCCAGCGTCCAGAGCTTCAAGGGGTCCATTTTCTTTCCAGCCAGTTCTCGCGTGATGAAGTGAGGACGCGTGACTCGAAAAGGTTCGACGGAGGTGTAGACCTCCTTGAATTTCAATCCAAGCAGTTCTTCCAAGACGGGATGGAAAACCCTCGAGCCGGCTGCCAGAAAACTCGTTCCGGCCCGAACGGCTTCTCCCAAGGCCTGGAGGTCCTGGTTCTCGTATGAAGCTAGGTCGGCCAGCCAGACGATGAGGCCATATCGTGCCTTCCCTGGGCGCTCAAACAGGTGGGAGGCGTCAAGCCGTTGCCGGTCCACCCGCAGAATGTCAAAAGGTACCAGCCAAGCCTTGAGCAGCGCCGCCACGGGCTGAAAGTCGTCGGCTTGCGAGTCCACCAGTACGCCGGAAGGATCGTTCCAGCGCTCAACGACCAGAAGCACACGGTAGGGTTTCGCATTCCACATCCCTTCGGTCGCCTGCCCGAGCGCCACTGTCGCAGTAAGACCAGTGGCCAGAAAAGCGGGAAGCAGCAGTATTGGCAGGCCTGCCAGCAAGGAGCGACAGGCAGATTCAGCGACGTTCACGATTCTTTCGCAGCTCTTCTCTCCGCACATCTCGACAGGGAAGGGAGGTAGATCTGCCCACGATTCATTTCTGCTGACCACGGATCGGACCAGCGGCACCTTCGATGGGCTTGTCAGATCGTTTCCTCCGTCGCGAGCGGCGGGAGGCTTTGTTATTTTGCGAAGCGCCATAGATCCGCTCATGCCTGGAGTGCTCCAGGGAGCGAATGCTCAGCACAGAAAGGAAGGCCACGAACCTAGCACGCTTCCCGACGAGTTGTCATCTGATGATCAATCGTATAGCCATTCAAGACCTGCTTCGTCATGGGTCTTCGCGATTGTGCGAACAAAAGTGTCCGGGATGTTACTGCCCAGCATTTGCTCGTCGAGCGCTCCCATAACGTAGCTCAAGTGTGGCTTCCGCATTTGACGGCATCCGCTTTGACAACCGCTGCCTCCGATTTCTGTTTGCTATTCGGGAGAAGTTACTGGGTGTGAAACACTCGAGTTCAACTGCGGAAAGAAACACCCCAGTCCGACGGCGTCACCCTCCTGCTCGCGAACAATCTTCAGCAACTCTTCCCATAGATATGCCCCATAACTCGCGTCGGTCCAGATCCTGAAAACGGGCGTCCGCTCCAGCCTCCAGGGCAGCAGGCCACAGGAGACGCCAGCGACGCGGCTGAAAATCCATTGCGGACCGGGTTTCTGAAAATCGAGGCCGCAGGTTTGCGCCAGAACCTGGGTTGCTTTGTTTCCCGTAAGCCAGAAGGCAGCATCCTGGCGATGGACAGGATAGACACCCGGCGAGGCTGGCTCCAGGCGGCTCTTCAACAGATCGACCAGACGCGACTCCGGAGCGTCCTCCAAAAAAAACTCCTGCGAATCGACACGAACTACCAGCCCACGGTCGTCACTCTGGAGATACTCATACAAGGTCGCCGGCAACGGAACGCCACAATCTTCCAGGTGGCGGGCAGCCCCTGGACCCTTGACACTCATTCTTTCAAAACAGCTCACATCGCAAAGGGCGAGTTGCTCGCGCAGTTGAACCTCCGCAGCGCCATTCTGAAAGTGCAGCACCGAGGCCATGTCTCTGACGGTAGTCCAAGTCGGATTCAAGCAAGCCAACCCATCGTGAATGGGACTTCGCCGGCGCGGCGCCTGATGGTTCATGACACTTCCTGCAAGACTGACGATTGAGTCTGACGGAGACTATCGGGGTCATAGAAAGGTGTCTTGACCACAGTGGCCTCGACCAGCGCGCCGCCATCCACACGGATCCAGAATCGGTTTCCGACCTGGCGCTGTCGCGGCTTCACATAGGCGAGGCCAATTGTCCGTTCCAGCGTTGGGCTGAAGACGACGCTGGTCACTCGGCCTGCGATCTCGCCACCGTCAATGACCAGATGGCACTCCTTTGGGAACGGGCCTCCAAAATCTGCCGGCAAGGTGAAGCCAACCAACTGCCTCTCGAGAGGCTTTTTCCCGAGAATCTCAAGGCTACGCTGCCCTACAAAAAAAGATTTATCCATCTTCAGCGCCCATTCCATGCCAACTTCCAACGGATGGGTCAGACCATCGGAGTCTTGACCGATGATCACGTGGCTTTTCTCGAGCCGCAGAATGCGCTGCGCTTCCACTCCGAAGGGCTGGATGCCGTAACTCCGACCGGCTTCCATGATCTGGTTCCATACCCACAAGCCCGAATCGGCCCGCACGTGAATCTCATAACCGAGTTCACCGACAAAACCAACTCTCAACAACCGTGCTGGGATCCCTGCTACCATGCCCTCACGCACCCCCAAGTAGGGAAACTGTCCCGCCGAGAGATCGATGTCTGTCTGCTTCTCGAGAACCTGGCGTGAGACAGGGCCGGCCAGGTTCATTGCCGCATAAGCGCCCGTCATATTGACCAACACCACCTGCAACCCCCAGACTATCGCCCAGCGCTTCATTTCACGAGTTACGCTATCGGAACCACTCGTGGTGGTCGTGACATAGAACCTGTTGGGCGCCAGGCGGGCCGCGACGCCGTCATCGATGATCACGCCGGACTCATCGCACATCAGCACGTAGCGCGTCGCCCCCACTTTCAGCTTCGCAAACCGCGCCGTGTACATCCTCTCAATGAACTCGGCAGCATCGGGGCCGTTGATTTCAATCTTGCCAAGCGTTCCGACATCGATGAGGCCAGCGCGTTCGCGGACAGCTTTAACTTCCGTCCGGATCGCTTCTTCCCGCGAAAAGTCTCGCCTGGCGTAGTACTCAGGGCGAAGCCAGTTTCCTACATGCATGAACCTGGCACCCAGTCTTTGGTGCTCGGAATGCATCGGTGTTTGTCTGTGAGGACTGAAGATTCTGCCAGCGAGGTGACCTAGCGACACCGGCGAAGTGAAAGGCCGAGCCGTGGTAACGCCGGTAGAATTTAGGTTCTCGCCCCGCAGGCGGGCGAGAATGCGAACTGCGTTGAGATTGGAGTGCTTCCCCTGGCTGGGCCCCATTCCAAAAGTGGAGTAGCGCTTGAGCAGCTCGATGCTGTCAAAACCTTCCTGGACGGCGTGCTTGAAATCCTTGAGCTGCAGATCCTCATCGAAATCGACAAAATTCTTGCCTCGTGGATGGGAAAAGATGGGAAACGGGTGGTTGGGTGACGGCCCCCTGCGTTGTGGCCGGCTGGCAGTATCTGGAGCGTGGGCTCCGAGAAACGCGGCTGCTTCCATCCCGGCGCGCCTGCCGTCCGCGAGCTGATCTTCCAGCGCGTATATGCCGTTGACTCGTCCTGCAGCAAACAGTCCGTCAGGTGCTTCCGTCGGCACCAATTGTTCCAGAGTCCCGTCGTGGGCCATCCTGACGCCCCCCTGCCGAAGGATTGCATCGGCGGGCGCCCAACCAACACTCATCACAATTGCGTCGCAAGCCACTTGACTGGAATCCCTGATTCTCGGTGCCCCATCCCCAGCGAGGGGACACAAAATAGCTGCTTGAACATTTCGGCCTCCTCTTCCGGGAACTGCCTCATAAACACCGTATCCGCTACGAATCGGCAAACCTGCCTGTTCAGCCTTCTGTCCGAGAGGCGTCCTTTCCCCTTCAGACCTCAGATCGGCGATCAGGGTTACTTTGGTTCCCGCCTCCACCAAGTCCAAGGCCGCGCGATATCCTTCGGAGTTCGCGGCCAGGACGACCGCTGCCCGACAAGGTCTTACGGCAAACTGGTGAACCAGTCGCTGGGCCGCTGAGGCCAGCATCACTCCAGGCAGATCGTTGTTGCGGAAAACGGCCGGCTGTTCATGGCAGCCCGTGGCGACGACAACAGCCCTAGTCCTAAGTTTGGTGAGACGGACTGCGTCGATTAAAGCGACCCAATGATCGGCGTAGTATCCGGCCACTATAGTGGATGTTCGAATCTCCAAAGTCACCAAAGACCGAGCTCTTTCCAGAAGTCGACGGCGAAGTGCTCGTGCCTCGGGTTCGCCCGACAGCTGGAAACAGAGCGTCCCGCCGGGCTGCGCCTGTTCTTCCACCAGTAACACTCGCAACCCTTGCTCCGCGGCTGCAATGGCTGCCGAAAGCCCCGCCGGACCGGAACCAACGACCAGTACATCGCAGAAGTCATAGCGCTTGGGAGAATGCGTAAGTGGCCTGGCGGGATTGATCCGTCCCAAGCCAGCCATCTGACGCATCTTCTTCTCGTAAAACGGAAAGAGTGTCCGGGGTGTATGAAAGGCCTTGTAGTAGAAGCCCACAGGGAAGAATGGCGACAACCAGTCCATGAATTGTCCGACATCCCGCTCGCAACCACCCCAGGTGTTTACCGCCCGCAGCTGCTTTCCTTCCGCAATCGGCGTCTGGTCCATTCGGATGTTGGTCGAATGACCATCCTCCGCAACGGCGTTGCAATCCAGGTCAGCCAGACTCAGAATTCCCCTGGGCCGGTGATATTTGAAGCTGCGTCCCAGCACGCGCACACCGTTCGCCCACAGCGCGGTGCTGATGGAGTCGCCCGCAAACCCAGAGTAGTCACGGCCTTCAAAGCGAAAACGAATGGGCTGGTCCCGGAGAATCCATTCTTCGGGTTGGGGTGGCAGGCGGTCAATCACTGTTTTTGATTTCCGAGTAAAGATAGGTTCGGATGATTTCGTCGCTCAAGGTATCGCGTTCCGCGATGAACCATGTTCCACTGGAGATGTGATACCACCACTCCTTCTTGATTCCGGGCTCTCCTGCTCGATTGAACACATAATAGGCCCATTCCTGGTCGGACGCTTGCTTCGGATCGGGCATCGGGCGGAACAACCCCCCGTAAGCGAACTCCTGAATCGGACGCACTCCGTTGACGGGACACTTCAGCAGTTTCATAGAAGCCCTGATAAGTGATGACTACCAATTAACCACAAGGGCGACCGCCCTTGATATCCCGGGTGGAACGCGCGCGTGGGACCGCTGTCCTCCGGTGCGCGTTGAGCAAGCGTGCGCAGGAGCGCCCGCTCCACCCAAAACGAGAACAGAATTCTCTCTTTCACGACGCATAACGGTCCAAGTAGCAGATGCTTTTCCAGACAGGACCGAGCGAGAATCGAAAAAAGCTCATTGACCCGCCACAGGTTCCTCGCAATTGCTTTCAGTGACCCACCGACGCCGCACCCTTTTCTCCCACCTGTGCATACTCTTGAAAGCGAGACAATCGGAAAGGCTGAATGAGTTCGTGATCTGTGTCGTGAGCCACGGTGTAGGCCATCGTCTTGCCGCAGACCGGTGTCGCTTTAAAGCCCCAGGTTCCCCACCCCGAGTCGATGTAGAAGCCTTCAACAGGAGTCTTGCCCATGATGGGAGAAAAGTCCGGCGTCATGTCCGAAAGGCCGGCCCACTGGCGCAAAACCTTGACATCGCCCAGAAACGGGAACAGCTCCAGGAGATGGCCAGCCAATCCCTCTGCAAAATCGAGGGTCGAGCGGGTCGAGTGTAGTTCGTAGGGGTCCAGCGACGCACCCATCACCAACTCACCCCGCGATGACTGGCTGACATACAAATGCAGGCTTGCCGAAACAACAATGCAGTTCAACCACGGCTTGAGCGGTTCGGTTACACACGCTTGAAGAGGATGAACGACGATAGGAGTCTGGATGCCAACCATGCGCGTAATGCGGGGCGTGTAGCCGGCCACGGCAGAAAGCACCTTGGAGGTAGCGATGAAGCCGCGGTTTGTTTCAACTCCCTGGATTCGGCCGCGGTTGACTTTGATCCCGGTCACGCGGGTTTGTTGATGAATCTCGATTCCGCGGCGGTCGGCTCCACGGCCGTAGCCCCAAGCCACTGCATCATGCCGGGCAATAGCCCCGGGAGGATGATAGAGAGCTCCAAGTACCGGAGTGTGGCCGCCACAGCTGAAATCCAGGTAAGGACACAGCCGCCGAATGACATCAGGCCCGACTAGTTCGCTGGCAACCCCCAGGTGCTTGTTGACCTCCGCTCGCCAGCGCATGGTGCGCAACGTTGAATCCGTGTGGGCCAGCGTAAAGTGGCCGCGCTCGGAATAGAACAGGTTGATATCCAAGTCTTCGGAAAGATCCTGGAAGAGCCGAAGACTCTCGTCATAGAATCGGACTCCTTCCGGCGTCAGGTAGTTGGATCGCACGATGGCTGTATTGCGCCCGGTGCCGCCACTGCCGAGGTAGCTCTGCTCCAGGACCGCAACGTTGGTGACCTTGTGGTCCCGAGCCAGATAGTAGGCAGCGGCTAGTCCATGGCCCCCACCTCCGATTATCACCACGTCGTAGTGCGGTTTGAGCTCGGTCGGGGTGCGAAACATCCGAGGCTCGTTGTATTCCCGGCTCAGAGCGAACTTGATAAGTCGATAAGGCATGAAAAGTGGTCTCCCGAGATGAATGTCATGTGACTTCGGATAGATCTCGGAGTCCTCTGGGAGGGTAAAAGGATACGCGAGTCGTGTGCTCCCACAGGGAGCTTTTGGTCAGGCGAGCTCACCAGTCCTCGTCTCGTCGGGTCGATTGACAAGAATTTAGCCTCCGTGTATGCTTCGAGCTTCGGATTGTATCATTACATGCGTATACTGTGAATATCCCCTCTTGGCATCGCAATGAGGGCTGTGAAGTATACACGATTCTGAAAACGGAAGGTGATTTCTGCAGCACTTGAACCCAAACGGCCAGTTTCGTCAGATCATGTCGTGCTTCCTGACCGGCGTTACCGTCGTAACGACCCACCACGACGATGAGGTTCACGGTCTGACTTGTAACGCCTTCTGTTCTATTTCGCTTTCCCCTCCGACCGTGATGGTCAGCATCTCCAGAAACACACGCTCGGAAAGACTCATGCGTCAAAGCAAAGTCCTTGCAGTCAATGTTCTAAGTGAATCTCAGGTTGAGTTGTCCAACCGATTTGCCGGGCGCCATAGAGAGAAGGAAAAGAACCGCTTTGAAGGATTCAAATGGAAGACGGCGGTGACAGGCGCACCCATATTCGAGGGGACACAGGCATACCTGGACTGCAGGATCGTCAAGAGTCTGGAGTGTGGGGACCACACTGTGTATATCGCTGAAGTTCTCGGGTCAGGGATCGACGAAGCGCAGCGTCCTCTGATCTTTTATCGATCCCGTTACATGCACCTAGACGGTCTCAAGCCGCTAGCGTGAACGAAGGATGGCGTTGATGGGCAACGGTAAGATGTGGGGAAAGGACGAATTCTGGGGGCTCGGATACGAGTGGGACCCGCAATGGCTGCTGAGGCCTGGACAAGTTGAGCTTCAGACCAGACTCATTGATCTGTGTGCCAGCACGCTCCGCGATAACGCCGTGGAGAGCGATAGAAAGCTGCTCTTCCCCAGAAAAAACTTTGAAGCATTGGCGAAGCTAGGTCTGCTGGGGTTGATCGTTCCAGAGGAGTGGGGCGGACTAGGGCAGGACCACACCGCAGCTGCGATGGTGGTAGAAACAATTGCCCGTTACGGCTGCGCGAGTACGGCGATGTGCTACACGATGCATTTGGGCGCCGTGGCTGCCTGCATGCTTCGAAACCATGGGAATACCGCTGTCGAGCGACTTATGAGGCGACTTGACAAAGAGGTGTTGGTGGGCACTCTCTCCTACTCAGACCCCGAGACAGGTTCGCACTTCTGGTATCCATTCTCTTCAGGCGCGGAACGGGTGGATGGCGGCTGGAAAGTTCGCAAGAAAGCTTCCTGGACGACTTCGGGCGGCTTTGCCGATTGGTATATCGTCCAGACCACCAGCCCCAATTTCGGCGGAGACTATTCGAATCTATCCTGTTTCCTACTGATGGGCGACCAGGCCAAAGCCAACCCCTCGGAATGGGATGGCTTGGGACTGCGCGGCAATCAATCTGGCGCTCTTGAAATTGATAACGTGATCGTCCCCCAGGATCACCTGATTGGTCCCGTCGGCGATGGCGCGCGGTCGAACGACGAAGTAGTCGACCCTTTTTTCCTGCTGCTCTCTTCGTCCTGTTGGAATGGAATCTCGATGGGGCTGATCGACATTGCCAAGCGTCATACAACCAGCAAGAAGCACGTGGATGTGGGCCTGCGGGTCTGCGACTACCCGACAATTCAAGACTACGTGGGAGAGGCCGTCATCGACACCAACACATCGCGCTCGTTTGTTTTTCAGATGGCCCACACTCTCGACCAGCGAACCAATCACTGCGATTGGTCGATTCACCGGGACGTAACCAACCTTCCCCGGTCGGCGGTGCTCCATTGGATGTGGCAGGTGAAGTTTGCTGCCGCCAAAAACGTCGCCCATGTCTCCGACAAGATGCTGCACGCTTGCGGCGGCACCGGATACAAGCCGGCACTCGGCATTGAACGCTACCTGCGGGACGGCAAGGCGGGGTGGGTAATGGGACCAACAAATGAGGTCTTGCGCCAGTTTGTCGGGAAAGCCTCCCTGCTGGGGTTTGGATCTCTGGACTACTGGAACCAGTCAGTCAACGAACGGCTACTGAACAATGAGCTAAAGAAGATGGACAAACAGGCAAAACGATCGCTGGCCGAGAAACTCTTGGCAGAAATCGGGGGATGAAGGTGGGTCCTGGGCTGAATCCGGCTGTGCCGAAGGTCTTAGCCTTCAAAGGCAAGGTCGAAGATTACCGTCAATTGTCGGCTCGGTGGCGGAACTCAAGAATGGTAAAACTTGCTTTAGTCTCAAGCCCCGTCGTGGCCAGTAGGCGGCTCGAAACCTCGTCGCTCATGTGCCAGTAGTTGGGCGTCATATGGATCAATTGGAGTAAGGCTTCGCCGCCCAGGCGCAAATCGTACTCGAGGGCATGCTGCTGGGCCAGTTCGAAAACCCCGCGCATCTGTTCGGTAACCCGCTCCAGTTTACTCACTTCAATCTCGAGAAGACCAAACTCGAGCCGCAGACTACTTAAGTGTTCAGGCCCGGGAACCACCACGAAGCATGAACCTTTTCTCGCGAGCACTCGCTCAAACTCCGTGACCTGCCTTGGAGAGAAGATGTTCAGCAGGACTGCTGCCGACCTGGTGGCAAAAGGAATCTTGCGTTTGACATCGGCAACGACGAAGTTGATTTGCCGATGCTGCTTGGCAGCCAGTTTTATCGCGGCTTTGGAGATATCCATACCGAAATAGCGAATGTTCCAGACCGGACGCTGAGACTCAAGATAGCACTTGAGTTGACTGAGATAGTAGCCTTCCCCGCATCCCACTTCGATAATGCATGTAAACTGGGCTTCCGTCTGCAAGATTTCCGCTTGGCCCAAATGCTGGGCCACGCAGCGATTGAGTCGATCTGAAAGAGGGCGGTAGAAGCCCGCACTCAAAAAGCTCCGTCGCGCCTTAACCATCGCGGGGACGTCACCGCAGACCCGAGTGCGTGGGCCGTGATTCAGAAGTAAGTTGGTATACCCCTCTTTGGCGACGTCAAAGGAATGACGATTGGGGCAACTCAGGGCGCGGCCAGTGTTGGCAAGAACCATTTCGCATACCGGGCAGATGAGAGGCCAAGCGGATCTTTCGGTAGGAGTTAACATGCGACAAAGGCCAAACGCAGAGGCTTGGACGGTCAGCTCCGAACCCTCTTCTTTTCTGGATCGTAGAAGGGAAAACGTACGACGGTTGCCGGGATGCGTTTCTGGTGCCCGTCCAGTTTTCCGACCTCGACTTCCGTTCCCAGCGCGGAGTATTCCAGGGCCATCCGGCAGAGGGCGATGTTCTTTTTGAGAATGGGTGAGCGCGTTCCGCTGGTGATGAGTCCCACTTGGCTGCGGCCGACGTGGACACAGTCGCCACGAGCGGCGGGTTCGTTTCCTTCCAGTTCCAAACCGACCAAGTGGCGCTGCGGGTGTTCCTTCCTGCGCATGAGCGCGGCCTTGCCGCTGAAGTCCTCTTCCTTGCTCTTCAGATCCACCACAAAGGCGATTCCAGCCTCGAAGGGATCCACTTGATCATCGAACTCGTTGCCAGCGAAAATCAATCCAGCTTCGATGCGTAACATGTCGAGCGCTTCGAGTCCAAGCGGAGTCATCTGGTACGGCTGGCCAGCGTCCCAGAGCGCATCCCACACTTTCAGTGCATCCTGGGGATGACACCAGATTTCATAGCCTAGCTCGCCGGTGTACCCGGTGCGCGAAACAAGAATCGGGACACCGTTCATCTCGCTCAGGCGCCCGATGGTGAAACGAAACCAGCCGAGTTCCTCCAGCTTCGGCTGTACCGGCGGCGTCCAGACCACTTGCCTGAGAATGGCGCGGCTGCAGGGCCCTTGGATTGAAAGGTTGTGGAGTTGATCCGTCGAGGACTTGACCCAAACGCGCAAGCCCCGCGCTTCAGCCTGTTGTCTGAGCCAGAGACCGTCATAGTCGTCGCCTCCGATCCAACGAAAATTGTTGGCTCCGAGACGAAAAATGGTGCCGTCATCCAGCATCCCGCCGGTGTCATAGCACAGTGCGGTGTAGACGACCTGGCCAACAGCAAGTTTCCGCACGTTCCGCGTGACAGCCCACTGCAAAAGCTCCTCAGCGTCCGGCCCGACGACTTCGTACTTCCGCAGGGGCGACAAATCCATGATCACCGCCCGCTCACGGCAGGCATAGTACTCTTCAATGCCTCCATGGGCGGGGAAGTTAGTAGGCAGCCAGTAGCCGCGATAGTCCACGAAATTGCGAGTTAACGCGGAAGTTCGCGGATGGAAAGAGGTTTCGCGCGTCATTTGCGGATCGGCATCGGCGGTCATGCGATGTGCCACTCCTTTCGAAAACTGGTGCTTCGCCGGATACACGCGAACGTGAATGTCGGTGGGGTTCCAACCGTTGGCGGGATCGATATCGTCCGGGCAGGCTGAGGAAGCACAGATGAGATCCTTGAGCGCTCGTAGCAGCACATAGTCGCCTGGACGCGACCAGGGCTCATCCAGGAAGAGCTGGTTATTGGCATCGATTCCTGTGTTGTAAAAGAAGTTGATGGCCGGCCACCCTCGGCGAGGCGCAACCCCATAAGGATCTAGCTGCGCGTTGAAATTATCCGTGCAGTTAGCGTGACCCGGATACCCCATGTCGGCGTAGTACTTGGCCGTACAGGCTAGAGCAAAGGTGTCGTGCCGGCCGACCGTGTCGCGTACGACTTCGACCAGCGGCTGCATGTCCTGATCATAGAACTTCGAGAAGAGACCAGGCCGGGGATAAGCTGCGCTCATGAGGGTTCGCGTCGTGGTGGCGTCCAGCCCACGTTCCACACCATCCTGTAAACGGTGGCTGTCGAAGGCCAGGAAATCTGAACACTGCCGGCCAGCCACATCAATGATCTGGATGTACTCGCCCGCCTTGACTTCGTAGGCGCGAGCAGTTGCCCTTGAGACGCGCAGGTCAAGATTCGGTTCGGCGAGCAGCGGGAGAACGAGTTCAGTAGCTCTGAGCACGGATGCTCGCTTGATAATGACTCGCAAGTCCGTTGGAGGAGATTGCTCGTCCACTCGCATTGGACCACCTGGTGCCGTAACGATACAGACAACATCACGTTCTGCTTTGAAAGTTTCCTGGGTCCGCGGGCGAGTTTCACCGCAGAAAAGCCGCACTGCCGGAACCTCTCCTGGTTCCACGCGCTGCCGATCGAGGAAACGGAGAAGGGCATAGGTCTCCTCGAAGTCTCCTTGCGGCAACGAAGCCAGGATCTCTGACCGGCCGTCTGCTTTGATGCCTAGGGCGGCTTCATCATTTTTGCCGTCCCGGCTCAGTACAACTAGTTCACAAGGCTGGCAACCCTCGATATCGATGATGGTCGCCTCGTCGCCGGCATTCAGGGCCAACGTCGCTGTACCACCCCCTTTCACACGATATCGCTCAATTCCCGGCTCCATCAGAAGAAGGCCGGGTTCGCGCAATCTCGGTCTGTCAGAAGGGGTAAGCGCCATAGGTTAGTTCAGGGCCAAAGCTCCGGAACACCGGAATGCAACGGTTCGCGCCAGAGCTATAGCATTCCGATCCTCCGCTAATCCATTATGCCTGAGTCCAATCCGGATGGAAGGCCAAGATACAGACATCAGAAGGGAGCGTAGGATTAAACAAGAAGTTATGCCAGTAGGTCATCTTGTAAGCCGGCGCGTCCTTATCCAGTTGCTCAACCTGACAGGGAATTCGAACGGCCCAGGCTCCCTCCTCGAAATGAAGAATACAGAATCTCTCTATAAGAAGCGTTTTTGCCAAGGACGAATCGGGTGAAAACAGAGCTGTGAGGTCGCCGCAAAAAACTTCCGGGTGCAGATAGTAACTTGACGACAGCAGCTTGAGGCCTTCTTCGTACCGTCCTTGTGGGTCCTGAGACTTGCGGCCGATGTGGCAAAGCATGTCCGCTGTGGCGTCAGGCTCCAATTCAACAAGCAGGACAGTTATCGCGGGAGAAATCTCGTTACCGTTTCGCAGCATCACGCGTGGTCGCATGCCGGGAGAAGGGCGCCCTCCCTGATCTCGAAGCGCCCTTTTTCTTAGGCGGCACTGCCAGGAGACGAAGGCATGATGAGGCGAATCTTCGTGTCGAAGAGGGTCTTCCATCTCGTTCCCACCTTAGGGAACCCCTCTGCATTCAGGTCGGGCGAGTGCGGTCCGCAGAAGCTTCAGATTCACATCCAGCCTTCACTGCTTTCGCCGGTTATTTCCGGCCAAGCCAGGCGAGCAGGTGGCAAGGAGAATCTCAGAACAACCCGACGATTCTACCCTGCTCATCGACATCGATGCCTTGGGCAGATGGAACTTCAGGAAGTCCAGGCATGGTCATCACATCCCCGCAGATCGCCACTACGAACTCAGCGCCGGCAGCCAGCCGCACTTCTCTGATCGCAAGCACATGGTTCGAGGGCGCTCCCAGCAATTGTGGATCAGTCGAGAA